>ERZ824598.785-NODE-785-length-46559-cov-16.286642_pt1 | contig 46559 bp, 36 predicted proteins | sample MGYA00519934_ERZ824598 | MGnify/ENA primary metagenome ERZ824598 (study PRJEB31778, sample SAMEA3449177) | human gut metagenome | biome: human gut; feature: human-associated habitat; material: faeces | place: United Kingdom | collected 2010/2012 ...
CGTCCATCTTGCAACTGAACTGTTTAATCTCGCCGTCCACCGTGATACGGCACATTAAAGGCAGGTTGCCGTTCGGCTTCTCGCTGCCTTTCTTCACTTCCTCAAAGATAATCATTACTGAATATCAATACATTATATATTGCTTGGTACAGATATGATTACTTTGCTCCAGTTACTACATATTTAAGCCTTAGAAAAAGCAGAAAAACCGCCACAGGATAACTTTAACTTAGTTTAACTATGCTATTTTGTGTGATTTCTGTTTTCTCTTGTTTTCAAATAGTCTTGGATATTTTCTCTTGTTATGGTTTTGCTTTCAAAAATCACTGATTACTATGTGATTGCAAAAATACACCTACGATTTGTCTATCGTTTTTTATGAAAATCTATTGTACCTTTGCATAGGGAAAATAAACAATAATAGGTATGAAGCAAAAACAAGATATACTTCACTCTCTGATAATCGAGGTTACTATGGTGCTATTAGCTTCAATGATAGCGTTTCAAGTATGCAATATGCTTGGAATACGAATGAGTTTGATTCCATTAGTTATGGTCATCGGATATGTCATACAAAAACTACTACACCATCTTTGCATTATCTTAGCAAGGTATCTTGTTGATGCAATTCCTCCATCATTGCTAATATCTGTCAAAAAGTGTGTGAGTAAAAAGACACAGCCTTTAGCGTATTCACCTACCTCAAACAATGAAGAAGTCCAGAAAAAGCGACTGGAGCTATTTCATTATGAATACCAACGTGAGCAACAACAATACCAATGGCAAAAAGAAAGAGAAGAAGATGAAAAATTGAATGCTATCCTGAGATACACACGAGATACATTTAAACGGTTTGATTTGGAGGAAATAGAGATTTACCAAATATGCGAATCTGTCCGCTATTTTGCAATTAACCGTCAAGTGCTTTCTGCAACCGAAATTCATATCAAGAAGCGCACGTCCCTCACTCAAATCTCGTTGAAGAACTTTGCTTGGAATATCGCTTTTCAATATAATATAGGTAGAGATATGACTACATCATTTGTAATGGCGACATTTGCAGAGTGGTTTGCCAATTCCACATTTGATACTGTTAGAAAGAATCTGCGTACAACCACAGGACGGCATAAGATTGAAATAGACGAAAATATTTTGGCAAAGTACAATGTGCAGACCCATTAGCAAAATTAAATTTATGCATGTTTCGCATAATAAGATTAGGCCAACCCCTTATCATATATGACATTCAATAGTTCGTTTGCTAGTTTGGTATCTGAAATTTTAATGATACTGTCTTCTTCTGTTGAATATCCAAGAACATTAACACTACCATACCAGATGGCCGTTTTATCAATGATACAGGCGCATAACGATAGTTTTGGAACAATCCTTATGAATAACCCTTGATTCTTTAGATACTCGGTTTGTTCGTTCTCGGTTGTTGTAAAAATAGCAACATCAATACCATTTGCCTGAAGTTCAAGCAAGTTTTTTATAAGCGCGTTCCGCTCTACACGGTAAAGTCTTGGAGATGATATTACAACAGATTGATTTGAGCTTTTCAATTCTTGAACAATGGGATAACGGAACGTATTCCCATTGAAGATTTGCCCTTCACACGATGATAAATGCAAGTCCTCAGTCGCATCAAATAAAGTCGATACTTCTTTCGTAAGAACACGATAACCAATGGCTGAATATCCCTTTAGCCGTTTACGATACATACTTTCGCACACAGGTTCGTGTATGTCAATATAATCATAAATGCGAACATCTGTTTTACCTTCATTCTCTCTATGCAATCGACCTGCATATTGGGCAACCAATCCTTTCCACGAAATAGGAAGAGCAAGAAATAGTGTATCAAGCCTTGGATAATCAAAGCCCTCTCCTACATATTTTCCTGTAGCGACTATTACAAGAGGAGCGTCCCGTGGAATATCCTGTAGTTTTTGTATAATTTCACGTTTATGTTTGCTCGTACCCTCTCCTGTAAGTTTTATAACATTAGCTACTTGTGGTTCAAGCATTTTCGTAATCAACTCGACATGAGAAGTTCTACTTGTCAGTATAATTGGTGTACGACCTGAGGCTACTGCGTTAAGAACATCTTCTATGATGAGATTATTTCGCATCTCAGATTCCGCAAGTGATTGTGAGAGTGCCGTAAATGTATGTTTGTCGTCTGTAACGGGTCGATACGAAGTAAACCTCGGCACAAGATAACGTTGAAACGATTGTTTTTGTATCTGTGCCTTAGCATCAACTGAAAATCGAATCGGGCCACATTGCATAAAAATAATTGGCTGTAGTCCGTCTTTGCGAATTGGAGTGGCAGTAAGCCCATAAACATAATGAGCCGTAACGTGTTTTAGAACATTTTCAAAAGTTATTGAAGATACATGATGACATTCATCAACAATAACCATTCCGTAATCTTGTACAAAAGACTTGACTTCACCATCTTCAAAGCAAGATTGCATAAGAGCCACATCAACAACTCCATGCAATGTATTTGAAGTTGAATCAAGACTTCCGACTGGAGAAAAGACTTTCTTTCTACCACGTTTCTTAGGTACGTTATCCTCTATGAAATCAATATCAAGAAATTCAGAAAGGCGTTCGTGCCATTGCATAAGCAATGCTTTAGAATGTACCAAGATAAGTGTATTTATCTTTCTTTGGGCAATCAATGCTGCCGCTGTAACAGTCTTTCCAAAAGCGGTTGTTGCCGACAATACTCCATTTGTATGGGGCATAAGTGAATTAATGGCTTCTAACTGCTCATCACGTTCTTTACCCTTAAAGGCTATCGCAATAGATTTGCCATGGTTGGTTTTATCAATTATTTCATAATCAATACTTAGAGAAGACAACATGGCTATTATAGCCTCTTCGCACCCCCGAGGCATAACAAGAAACTCATCATTGAAATCAGCGCGACAGATAATGCGTGGAATGTTATATGTTGAAATACGCATTGCCTGCTTACTGTAAAAATCAGGATTCTTGAAGGCGGCAAATCGCTTCAACTGATTAATCACCTTGCTGGAAATTGAACTTAATGGGATATAAATATTGTCGGATTTGTTGATTTTAAGTTTACTATCAAAGTCTGTCCGTGCGACTTCTTGTACAATAGGTATTTCCCAAGGCTTTGCTTCCGAAGATGTGGCTAATGCTCCAAAATCCTCTTGTTGATGTTCAACCAACAATCTATCCACGACACATTCGTCAATTCTCTTGACATTGTACAAATATGCCCATTGGTCTTTGAATGGAAGAAATTTATCATCAACAAAAACGCTGTTTCCCACTTTTCTTGCTCCACCTTGTAATGGTAGTGCTATTAGATTTCCAAATCCTCCTTCCGGTATTCTATCTTGGTTTGGAAAGAAACGGTCGTATGAATCAAAAGAAATTCTTCCATTCCGCTTCATAGCTTCCGTAAGAATGATATTACCAAACCGTCTCACTTTAATAGCTGGAATCGCATCAGTGAAGAAGACCCATACATGTGCTCCATTTCCAGACCTTGAACGCTCAATGCTACATGGGACATTCCAATCTCGACAAACAGAAACGAATGCCAACACATCATCCTTATATCCGTGAGTGCAGTTTTTGTCATCAAAATCAGCGCACAGAAAAGAGCATTTATTATCCGGAGTGATGACATACAGGCCGATAACATCACATCCGTTTTCGTCTTTACCTTCCAAATGACGATATATGTCTTGGTTTGTCAATGACGCAAAATTACGGTTGGGACATTCCGTACATTTATGTTTTTTCTTGTCGCATATTCCTCTACGCCATTCGTTGATACAGACTGGTTGATAGCCACCTTTTTCTGTGGTTTTGCTGAACCATCGTCGTGCAAATACATCATCCCTTCCTTTGAAAAAGCTATGGAATAATTCTATTTTCTCATCAAGAGAGAAATATACAGGAGGAAATGAGATAGAAGAGAATACTGATTCCTCATCCATTCTGTTTGTAGTAGAATAGGCAATGCCGTATTGCCGAAGGATTGATTTCAATTCTTCGTTTTCCGCAAGAAGGCTGTCGTATTTTCTGACAAGTGTGTCGTATTTCTCCTTAAAGTTATCCATCATACGCTTAGAGATTCTTTTGACACTTACAAAAATACGAAAAAGGACCCAGACTATTGAATATAATTCACTATATTTGCAGAATAAAATTACATCTAAGAATGAAGCTAAATAGAATAAAGGCAGTCTTGACAGACAAAGGTATCTCGCAGACATGGCTAGCCAAACAACTTGACAAAAGTTTTAGCATGGTTAATGCCTATGCTTGTAATAGAATCCAGCCCAATTTGGATACGTTACAGCAGATTGCGGAAATACTTCAAGTGGATTTAAAAGAATTGATAACGGACAAAAACGAACGTCAATAGCGTTTGTCGTTATCAATTATTTTTACACTACAACTTCTGATAATATAAAAATATAGGAATATATGACACCGGAAGAAAAAGCTCGAATTAAAATTGACCAATGGCTGACCGAAGCCGGTTGGAAAGTTATAAACCGAGAAGAATATGAACCGACTTGTACGGCTGTAGCCATAAGGGAAGGATTGCTAAAAGGTAATCTTGAAGCCGATTATTTCCTTTTTATAAATGGAAAGGCTGTTGGTGTGCTTGAAGCCAAGCGTGAAGAAACGGACGCTTTCTCGGCAAAAGTGTGTGAGCAAGCTGCACTATATGCTAAAAGTGTACCCAATATCTACTATACGTATCAGAAGCCATTACCCTTTATCTTTACCTCCAACGGCAAGGAATTATATTTCTGTGATTTTCGCGAAAAGGATGCTTGTTTCATCCAAATAATGACTATACCCACACCGCACGAACTGGTTAAGAAGTTGGGAATAAATGATTATTTTGCCGGACTACCTACTCTGCGCAAAAAAGGGTTGCGTAATTGCCAATATGAAGCCGTTACAGAACTGGAGAAAAGTTTTCGCACAGGTCAAAATCGTGCATTGATGGTTCTTGCCACAGGTGCAGGTAAAACATATACGGCTTGCCTTGCTGCATATCGTATGTTGTCATACACTCCTATGCGCAGAATCTTGTTCCTTGTGGATAGGAACAATCTTGGAAAACAAGCTGAAGGAGAGTTTGGCACATTCCGATTGACTGAAAACGGTGATGCTTTCAACACAATATTCACTGTCAACCGTCTTCGTTCTGCTTCCATTCCTGCTGATAGCAATGTAGTTATATCAACCATACAACGCCTTTTCTCTTTCTTGAAAGGAGAAGCCATAGAAGATACGGATGATGATGACGACAACGAACTAACGGAAGAAGTCGCCTTGCCTGATAATCCGAATTTGCCCCACGATTACTTTGACATGATTATCATAGATGAGTGCCACCGCTCTATCTATGGAAACTGGCGCAAGGTACTCGAATACTTTGACACGGCAAAACTAGTGGGACTGACGGCAACCCCTATTCCAGAAACAATAGCATTCTTCAATAACAATCGTATCGTCAACTATACTTTGGAAAAGAGTATTGTGGACGGTGTAAATGTGGATTGCCGTGTATATCGCATCAAGACAGAAGCTACCGAAAACGGTGGAGCTATATTGGAAGGAGAAAAAGTAAAAGAGGAGACTCGCTATACAGGAGAGATAAAAACAATCAGCAACAAAGAGACAAAGACCTACACCAATAAAGAACTGAACCGAAGCATTATCAACCCGGCACAAATCAAACTAATACTCTCCACTTATCGTGATGCGGTCTATACCGAGATGTTCAACGACCCACAGCGTGAACCAAATATGGACTATCTGCCCAAGACTTTGATATTTGCTCTCAACGAAGCCCATGCCACCAACATAGTGCAGATAGCGAAAGAAGTGTTTGGACGTACTGATGACCGTTTCGTTCAGAAAATCACTTATTCGGCAGGAGATAGCAATGAACTGATACGACAATTCCGAAACGATAAGGATTTCCGTATTGCCGTGACTTGCACATTGGTTGCAACAGGTACGGACGTAAAACCGCTGGAGGTGGTGATGTTTATGCGTGATGTAGAGTCCCAATCTCTTTATGTTCAGATGAAAGGTCGTGGCGTGCGTACCATCGGAGATGAGCAGCTACGCAATGTTACTCCAAATGCCTTTAGCAAGGATTGCTTTTACTTGGTGGATGCTGTGGGTGTTACAGAACACGAAAAGACTGTCCCTACAGCAACTGATGAGCCTACGACAAAGACCATTACCCTCAAAGAATTATTGGAACGGATTAGTCATGGTTATATCCCCGATGAATATCTGAAACGGCTTGCAGCAACACTTGCCCGAATCTATAACAGAGCTGATAATTCTCAACGAAAAGAGTTTGAGAACTTGGCTCACGGTGATATGAAGGAATTGTCGGCAAGAATCTACACTGCGCTTGAAAACGACACACTTCCTCCTTTTATAAATGCAAATGAACCCAATAGCGAACGCAAAGGATTGGTTTCTCCACTTGCAAATCATGCGGATGCCAGAAGATATTTGCTTATCCTTGCTGCCGGATTTGTCAATACATTGATGCCGGGCGAGGACACGCTTATCTCAAAAGGTTTCTCCGTAGAAGAAGCAAAAAGTACGACGGAGGCATTCGAGGAGTTCTGCAAAGAACATAGTGACGAGATAGAAGCTTTACGCATTATATATAATAATGAAGGAGAGCCAATCACTTATTCAATGTTGAAGGACTTGGAGAATAAACTCAAAATGGCGAATAACCATTTTACGTCCAAACAACTTTGGAACTCCTATGCCATAGTCAATCCAGCGGTTGTAAGACGTTCCACAACAAAGGAAGAAAGTGATGCCCTGACCAATATCATACAGTTGGTTCGTTTCGCTTACCATCAGATTGAAAAATTGGATAGCGTGGTTACCACCTCCAAGCAATACTTCAACTTGTGGCTGGGACAAACGCAACGTAACATAACAGACAAACAGCGAGAAGTAATCAGCCGCATTGTAGATTATATTGCATCCAATGGAGCTTGCACTATTAGAGACATCCGAGAGGACGATGCAACCCAAGCGGCTCAAATGATACGAGCCTTTGGTAATATGCAGAAGGCAGACGAGGCTTTGCACTCACTTTACACATTTGTAGTTTTAAGAAAATCAGCATAATATAATGGCAACAAATAACGCAACAGAGCAGTCGCTCACAAAAAAGGTTTGGAATTTGGCAACAACCCTTGCCGGACAAGGCATCGGCTTCACCGACTATATCACCCAACTGACCTATCTTCTGTTTTTGAAGATGGATGCCGAGAATGTAGAAATGTTTGGAGAGGAATCAGCTATACCCACCGGTTATCAGTGGATGGACTTAATCTCTCTTGACGGATTGGATCTGGTCAAGCAGTATGAAGATACGCTAAAGCAGCTCAGCGAACAAGAAAACCTAATTGGCACAATTTATACCAAAGCCCAAAACAAGATTGACAAGCCCGTTTATCTCAAAAAGGTTATCTCGATGATTGATGAAGAGCAGTGGCTCATCATGGATGGAGATGTAAAGGGTGCTATCTATGAAAGCATTTTGGAGAAGAATGGTCAGGATAAGAAGAGCGGAGCCGGGCAATACTTTACGCCTCGTCCATTGATTAAGGCAATGGTAGATTGCATCGCTCCACAAATGGGCGAAACGGTTTGTGATCCGGCTTGTGGTACTGGAGGTTTCCTGCTGACGGCATACGACTATATGAAAGATCAATCCGCCAACAAGGAAAAGCGTGACTTTCTGCGTAACAAAGCTTTGCATGGAGTAGACAATACACCATTAGTTGTAACGCTTGCTTCCATGAACCTCTATCTGCATGGTGTCGGTACAGACCGAAGCCCGATTGTATGCGAGGATTCTTTGGAGAAAGAGCCTTCCACGCTTGTTGATGTGATTCTTGCCAACCCTCCTTTCGGCACTCGTCCGGCAGGTTCGGTAGATATTAACCGTCCCGATTTCTATGTCGAGACAAAGAATAACCAGTTGAATTTCCTCCAGCACATGATGCTGATGCTCAAAACAGGAGGACGTGCTGCGGTGGTATTACCCGATAATGTTCTTTTTGAAGCCGGAGCAGGTGAAACTATCCGCAAACGCTTGTTACAGGATTTCAATCTTCACACCATCCTGCGCCTACCCACCGGTATTTTCTATGCTCAGGGAGTGAAAGCCAACGTATTGTTCTTTACAAAGGGGCAACCCACTAAAGAGGTTTGGTTCTATGACTATCGTACCGATGTGAAGCACACTTTGGCAACCAATAAATTGGAACGACATCACTTGGATGATTTCGTTTCCTGCTACAATTCCGGTAACTTAGCCGAACGAAAAGAAACATACGATGCCGAGAATAATCCACAAGGGCGTTGGCGCAAATATGCTGTGGACGAACTATTGGCTCGCGACAAAACCAGTCTCGACATCACTTGGATTCGTCAAGGTGGCGAAGTGGACGACCGCTCATTATCGGAACTAATGGATGAGATAAAGGAGAAAAGCGATACTATCAGCAATGCCGTGGCAGAGCTGCAAAAGTTATTGGCAAATATAGAGGAGGACTAAATTTTATGGGCAAAGACATCATCACAAACAATCAAGAAATAAACAACTTGTTTCAAAAAGTTGTTGACCTTATCACTCAGGCAAGGAAACGTGTGGCGACAACAGTCAATATCGCTGAAGTCTATACAAAATTCCATATTGGCCAATATATAGTAGAATATGAACAAAAGGGAGAGATTAGAGCTGAATACGGAAAGACTGTACTGAAAGAACTCTCTAAACGTCTGACTGACAGATTAGGAGACGGTTGGGGATATTCAACTTTAAAAAACATCAAACAGTTCTATTTAGTTTATGCGAAAAGGCTAAACACTGTCGAGCCAATTGAAAACAGCAAACTTAGGTTGCAAAATGAGGAAAGGAAATACGATCAAGATTTAGTGCAGGATAAAAAGGACAAACACTGTTTAGCCTTTTCAGAAGAATCATTTACTCTTTCGTGGTCACACTATCTAATATTGATGCGTATAACAGACCCAATGGCTCGAAGATTCTATGAAATTGAGTGCCGACAACAAGATTGGAGTGTGCGACAACTCAGCCGGCAAGTGGCATCTTCGCTTTACGAACGTCTTGCGCTCTCACGTAACAAAGACGAGGTGATGCGGTTGGCACAGGAGGGACAAACCCTTGAAAAGCCATCTGACATTATCAAGAACCCCATTACATTAGAGTTTCTTGGTCTAAAGCCTGATGCTGTATACTCGGAAACTAAACTAGAGAATGCCATTATCAGCAAGATGCAGCAATTCCTATTGGAACTTGGCAAGGGATTTCTTTTTGAGGCTCGTCAAAAGAGATTTACATTTGATGAACAACATTTCTATGTTGACTTAGTGTTCTACAATCGCTTGCTACAATGTTATGTGCTTATAGACTTGAAGATAGAGAGACTTACCCATCAAGACTTAGGACAGATGCAGATGTATGTCAATTATTACGATCGCCACGTCAAACAAGATTTTGAAAAGCCGACAATTGGCATCCTGCTGTGTAAGGAGAAAAACGATGCACTTGTGGAACTTACCTTACCCAAAGATGCCAATATATACGCCTCGGCATATCAGCTCTATCTCCCTAACAAAGCTCTATTGCAGGCCAAGGTAAAGGAGTGGATTGAAGAGTTTGAAGAGAGTGAAGAAGAGAAACAAATAAACAAAAACTAATTGTGCAGCCAAGAACTGCACAAACTGTCCAACCAAAAATTGGACAAATAGATTAACTGGTATGGATACTAAGAAATTACGTCAAAAGATACTCGACCTTGCCATTCATGGTAAACTCGTCCCTCAAGACCCGAATGATGAGCCTGCATCTGTTCTCCTTGAACGTATCAAGGCAGAAAAGGAGCGACTGATAAAAGAGGGTAAAATTAAAAAGAGCAAAAAGTCTACAAAGGCTTCTGATACGCCCCATTATGAGCAGGTGCCATTTGAGGTGCCAGGTTCGTGGGTATGGTGTACATTGGGAGATTTGGCTTTTTACAAAAAAGGCCCATTCGGAAGTAGTCTAACTAAAGCTATGTTTGTTCCCAAAAGTAATGATACATACAAAGTATATGAACAAAAGAATGCCATACAAAAGGATAATACCCTTGGCTCATATTTTATAACGAAAGAAAAATATGATTCACTAATTGGATTTGCTATACAACCATATGATATTATCGTAAGTTGTGCAGGTACTATTGGAGAAACGTATGTATTGCCTCAGAATAGTCAAGAAGGAATAATCAATCAAGCCTTAATGCTTATCAGACTTTATAGCCGAGAGATAGAACAGTTTTACCTTCTTTACTTTGACTTTATTCTTAAGGAAGAAGCATATAAGGAAAGTAAGGGTACTGCTATTAAAAACATTCCTCCATTTGATGTATTGAAGGGTTTCCACATTCCTTTACCACCAATTAGTGAACAGCAAAGAATCTTGAAAGAAATTGAGCATTGGTTCTCTTTGATTGACATCATAGAAAGAGGTAAAGATGACTTGCAAACCACCATTAAGCAAGCCAAGAGTAAGATTCTTGACCTTGCCATTCATGGCAAACTTGTACCGCAAGACCCGAATGACGAACCTGCCTCTGAATTGCTCAAACGCATCAATCCAAAGGCAGAAGTCACTTGTGATAACGGGCATAAGTGGAAGTTGCCTCAAAGTTGGTGCTGGGCAAAAGGAAGACAAATCTTTTTGCCGATGAAATCTACCAAACCTCATAATGATGAATTTTTGTATATTGATATTGATTCAATTGATAACAAACGGCAGATAATTAATAAAATTAAAAGTATAAAAACAGCTAACGCACCGAGTCGAGCAAGCCGTTATACACAAAAGGGAGATGTTGTATTTTCAATGGTACGTCCTTATTTGCGTAATATTGCTAAAGTTAGTGTGGATGGCTGCATTGCGTCAACTGGTTTTTATGTATGTAGTCCCATTGATGACCTTAATTCCGAGTATTGTTATTACCTTATGATCTCTGATTATGTTGTAACAGGACTAAATCAATTTATGAAAGGCGATAATTCTCCATCCATAAACAAAAGTCATATAGATGAATGGTTATTTCCTTTGCCTCCATTCCCCGAGCAGCAACGTATCGTCCAAAAGATAGAGAAACTATTCTCCCTTCTTGACCATATTAAAAAGTCCTTAGAAGTGTAGTCAAATGCACTTCTAAGGATTATAACGTATTTACCAGTTTACAATCTTATCCACGATTTTTTGCTGTTCGCTGGCTGTTCGGCGGAGATAAATACGAGTGGTTTCTATACTCTCATGCCCCATGAGGTCAGCTAACAGAGCTATGTCATTGAAACGGTCAAGAAAATTCTTGGCAAAACGATGACGAAAAGAATGAGGGTAAACAACCTCTCGGTTCATTCCGTATTTTTCGGCAAAATGTTTGAGTTGGGATGCAATGCCACGAGTAGTAATCCGCTCGCCAAATCTGTTTAGGAAGATATAACCGGAACTTACACCTTTCTCTTTGAGCCATTTGGAGGCTTCCGTGCGTAATGTCTTGGGGATATACAGGCGGCGTATCTTACCGCCTTTGCTATAAAGGTCAAGATACCCTACTTGCACATGTTCCGCTTTGATTTGGAGAAGTTCGCTTACACGTGCCCCAGTAGCAGCCATAAACCAAACCACAAAATACCATTCATCATAGCCATCCGCTTTTAGCTGTGCTTTCAAAAATTTGTAATCGGCATCGCTGATTACGTTTTCCAGAAAGTTCTTCTGCTGAACCTTGACAAACTTTACTTTCAGTTTGTCCTGCTTTGTAAACTCCAAATACTTGTTGATGCCTTGCAGTCGCAAGTTTACCGTTTGTGGTCTGAAGTTCTCCACCAAGTAGCCTTTATAAGCCAACAGATTCTTCTTGTTCACTTCCTTATAGTGAGTAAGGAAATAGTTTACCGTCCACACATACGATGTCACGGTGTTCTTTGCCAAATTAGTTTTGGCAAGATGATTTTTGAATTTTGTTACCATATTACATTGATTAATAATGAGTATGGTAATAATATAAGGTATAGCTGTTATGATATGGGGTGGTTTGAAGCCAACCCATCATAATAAAATGGTTGGTTTATATCGGGCATTATCCGAACTTGCCAAATGGATGGGTAGTTACTCCTATGCAAACTTTATGCAGCTTGACTGATGGAGAAAGGCAAAGTGAGATTGAAAGAGTAAATCTTGATGTCAAGTACCTACGTGGTGAACGAGAAACAAAAACTTTAACAGCAGGAAGATACACTCCTGCTAATACTCTATTGATATTGGTAGATGGCGAAAACTCTGGTGAAGTGTTCCGTACTCCCATCGAGGGTTATCAAGGTAGCACATTCAAACTGTTGTCTATCAACGACAATATGAATACGGATTATGTTTTACAAGTTATCAACTTACATCGTAAGACTTTACGAGAAAACAAGGTAGGTTCTGCTATTCCTCACTTGAATAAAAAACTATTCAAGGCAATCGAAGTACCTATACCTCCTTATAAGGAACAACAAAGAATAGTGAATGCGATAAACCGTGCGTTTCAGCAACTGGATATAATCACGGGAAGTTTATAGACTCTCCGTGATTATATCTAATTGGTCAAAGAGTTGATGAATAGTCTTGATTATTCGTATTTGCTCTGCATTTGGTGGCAAAGGAATGTATGTACTAACAATTTTTTCTTTTGATATGTTAGGCTGTGCTCCACCTCCTCCTAATTTTATAAATTCTTCCTTGTGAGAAAGTAAAAAATAGAAAAGATATTCTTTCTCGATTCCTTCGAATACATCACAGGCACAACAAGCCTGATTTGTTGTGGCAGCAAATGTCAATATACCAATTTTCCCTATTGTTGCACCATACATAGCTATTAGTACACTGCCTATAGGATTCAATTTTACAGATGTTTCATTCAGAGCTTTTTCGGTAATATATTCTGGTATATGTGTGATGTATCCATCATTTAAATCACCTGTTTTAAGCCATGGTATATTGCCACCATAATAAGCTTTATTCAATCTATTTGGTGTGCTTCCAGATTGCCATCTACCAATCTTTCCGAGTTCTACCCATATCCAATTCCGAGGAATATCAAAAGGTATGTTCGGATAATGCCCGTTATCACAAGTGATTTCTGCCTTCGAGTTGATGCGTTTGAGCAGTTCTGAGGCAGGTTCATCGTTTGGGTCTTGTGGTACGAGTTTGCCGTGAATGGCAAGGTCAAGAATCTTACTCTTGGCTTGCTTGATGGTTGCCTGCAAATCTTCCTTTCCACTTTCTATAACGTCAATCAAAGAGAACCAGTGTTCAATTTCTTTCACAATACGCTTTTGCTCAGCAAGAGGTGGCAATGGAATCATGCCATTACAAGCATCTGTTGTACTCAAGCGTGGCATCTTAACACCATATCCACATTGTTGCGTATAGTCAAGAAAATATGCCGAACGCAGTACATGATTAAGATAATATGAAGAAACATTACAGTATGAATTGAATGGCATTATTTCAGTTGTACAATATCCTGATTGTGGTGCGACCAAGACCTTATTCAGATATGTGCGTAATTTAGAGTATAGGATATCTCCTTTGTTGAATCTGTGCCGTACTCCTTTAATACTTCTTTTTGATATAGAAAGTGTTTGAATGATTTTTGCTGTATCCTTTTCTAAATCTTCAAGTTCTAAAACCCAGTCGTCATCGGTTATGCTATCAACGGAAACATTATTACATTCGCCATAATTACTAATTTCTCCCAAAGTTGTCCACACCCACGAACTTGGTACCTCAAACGGTACGTTCTCATAATGGGGCGTATGTATTGTACATAATGAGTTAAAAACATTTAATGTGTTGCAACTTTAGTTTTTAATTACAGCACATCAAATAGGACGTTTATCTTCTCCTATAACTTTTCTTTTTATTCTGAATCTTAACCATTCCTATCGCAAACATCAGACACCTTCTTCGATAGGCTTCTTCCTCTTCATCGGGTTGACGACCATCCCATCGGATATCAGATGAAGAGTCACCTCCTCCAGAAGATACACTGATAGGAGTTCCACCTGCTAAAGCATCCGCTATGGCGAATATCTTTGACCGGAGTGATGGATTCGACAGTTGGTCAAGTATGGTGTCCAATATTGATTTTAACTCATCGTTGTTCTTTGAAAGTTGTTCGACATCCCTTTTTAACCGATAAAATTCCCCATACTCTGCCAATACATTTTGCTGTGCAGTCTTCACTTGTCTCTCCGCTTCATTTCTATAGAGAGCCTCTATTTGGCGGACGATCGAATTGAAACGCTTGGCTATTTCCTGATTCTGTTTCTCAATCCATTTGTCCGTAATAAACAGAGGATATTTCCCCGAAATACAAGGTGGATCAAAATCAATTTTGTAGTTTCTGAAAGGCTGTATTACAGAGCCAGCTTTTTCAAGGTCTTGGGTCAGTTTGTTCAATTCCTGCTCTTTTGTATGGAGTTTGTCAGCCTTGTCTTCAAGTTTGGATTGGTATTCTGAAATCTGTTTCTGTATATCCGCCTTTTGAAATTTGTATTCTTCAAGAGCTATTTTACCGGAAGCCAGTTCCTTGTCAATCTGTTCAAGTTGAGATTTAGACTTGAATATTTGCGATTCCAGTCTGTGTATCATAGTCTGTAATCCCTTAACCGCTTTCTCCGCCTGTTTTGCCTCTTTTGATAGCTTACGAATATAATCGCGTTTGTTCAAATGCTGCACATTGCGCCCATATATGCTGTCTCCTCGTTCAAGTCCGTATTTACTTCCGACCTCCTCATACAGCGATGTGTGCATTTCTTTCAATATCTGCCCATATTCAAACCTGTTCTTTCCGAACTTTGCAGACCACATGACACACTCACGACCGCTTTTAGGCCGGATACCGACTGGCACAACTAAAGCATGAATATGCGGGCTGCTCTCGTCAAGGTGAACCTGAAAGCCGACAATGTTTTCCTGACCATATCTTCGGGAACACCAATCATAAACATCCTTCGCCCAAAGTTCTATTTCCTCGCAGCGGTGCAGATGGCTGTTGTCTGATCCTTTCTCTAAATTGACGGTCTGATTGCCAAAAGCCATCTCAAGTGTACGTTCATGATTGCCGCCAAAGACAAATTTGGCGCAACAGTTCGGTTGAATCTTACTGTCCGGTTTGAATGGCTTCCAACCTAATTCCAACAATCGTTCCTGCAAACGGAGTTCAAGAGACTTCTCTTGATACCCCAACGGATGTATTTTGCCATCGGGACCAATCTCAAAATTCAGCCTCATTCTGGTCTTGTCATAATTGTTGGTAGGGTCTTGATTTTTACAATCGACCTTATCTTCGTTCCAACGCCTTTCGTTCTCGTTGGCTTCTGATGTGCCAAATGATTTGGCAGCTTCAACGTGCATTGCTTGTTTTATATCAGTATTCATAATCTCGTTTTTATACGTATTTCTAATAATTGGAGCTTGCTCCTGTGCCTATTCACATAGTGTGGCAGTAGCCGGATTTTATTGCTATCAGGCAAAAAGTCCTTATTGTGTTATGGACTTTCTATAAGTGACCGGAACAAGTTCCTTCGTTATTCAATAAGTTCTAACCCCAATTCATCAATGAGCGTCTGCAAAGCCGGATTGCGCTGTATCATCTTTGAAAGAATCATTTGTGGTGTATCGGTCATCAAGAGGAAATCGGCAATGTCCAATCCTTTCTTTCGTTGTTCATCAGTAGCGCATTGTTCTAATGTGTCACTCATTATAACCTTTGAGCAAACGGAGAAGAGCATAGCCATCTTGGATTGCCAAATCTCTTTTGCTCCTAAGTCCGGACACAACATTACCGTCCGACCTTTTAATACACCAACCGCATCTGCTTTGAAGCAGCCGTGCATTCCACCAGTAGCCAGCCATATAAATTCCGGCATATAATGAGTGGCTATCAAAGCAGACTTCTCACTCTCTACTATAGCAATCGGTTTGGCAGGATTATCAGACAACAGATGCTCACCAAACAAACATTGCTTTAGATTGTAGTCGACAAGGTTCAACTCGGTATGTACCCAACTTACATAACTTCTCGGCTCTTTTGTCCGATGTCCTGTTGTTGAATCATACAACATTATCTTTCCGGTTCGCACGTAGCCTTGCCTATCAATCTGCCAGTAGACAGTAGAGCCGCCCCATTTTTTTGATGTGCCAACACGATATAAATGGAATATTCGCTTTGTTTCATCCTTGCCCAATATACCTACCAGATAAATGTACAAAGGATTCATTGTGTAATTGGTAAGTGTTCGCTCCATTAGTTCTTTATCAATAAAGGAAGTAGGTGGCAATGAATGTGGCTGTGGCTTAGCATGTTCAATGCCATAATTGGAACCTTTTTCTATCAGCGTTGGATTATCCTTGAAATAATCAGAGGGCGTATAATGGTATTTGCACGACTGCTCATGGTCGCATCTGCCTACATAGTCAGGAAACGAAACTTCCCCTTGAGTATCAACGTAACGTATAAAACATTGTTTCTTTCCACACTGAGGACATGAAAGTTTAGAGCCTCGCTTATATTTTTGAAGGGTAAATCGGTATTCATTCATGCTTGATATTTTTTATAATTGCAGTCCGTGCAGTTTGCAGTTCTTGCAGTTTTGCAGGAAAACGGATGATACGAAAGTGCAAACTGCAACAACTGCAAGATGCAATGGGGATAGGTTATTGCAGTTTCTCATATTCCCCTCTCTTAATTTTCTTGATTATCTTATTCGTGGTAAGGCTGACCAAAGAATACATTACAGAGCGTTCGGAAAGCCCCACTTCTTTTCCTGCTTGAATGGCATCGGCAGTTGTGAATGTTGCAGAAAGACAATCAAGCAATTCTTTCTTTTGTGGTTCAATGCCCTCTACCAACATATATTTCTGAATGTCGGCATAACAACTTTCAAAGTAATCGCTTAATGCAATAGCTGATTTGATTGAATCGATGTCCACAAAATCTTTATGAACCTCACCACAAGCCCAGCGGAAGATTTGCATAACCAAAGCCAATCGTGCTGTAATCATCGGAGCTTTCATTATTCTGCTATCCACCAAGCCGTCATCTTGGATTTGATTGACTGCATGAATAGCATCATTGCGCCAATTGGTAAAATAGGCTTTTGCTTCCGAAGAAAAGTCCAAAATGTCAGGAACTATTTCGCCATCCTCATTTACTATAAAAGGCAAACTCATCACTTTGTTGATGATATTTTCCCACATAGACGAGTATTTGTCAAAAGTGGTAAAAGCGTTTTCTTCATCTTGCCAATCTGATATTTCCTGTGAAGACGGATAAACAAAAATTATTCTATCAATCAACCCATTGTCCTTATAGCCTTTATCTGTAAGTTCGTGCATTCGGGTGGTCTGCATCGTACCTACCATATTTATAAAAGGATGCTCTATGTGAATAGGTATGGGCATACTGCATCTGGAAATGTCTAAAGGTTTTCCGCTGAATGCAGTCAATAACTGTTCAATAAGTTGCCCTTTGCTGTATTGATTCACAGCATTGAACATTCCCATAATTTCATCCACATATACCACAATACCACGCTGGTTGTCATCAAGCGCACGCATTAAAGCTTCTGGGGTAAAGTCGGATATTATGGTTCTTCGCAAAATCGGTTTTTCTGGCAATGGAGTGCAATTTTCCTTCTTCCCTTTGTTGTCCTCTACCATATTATTATATTGCTCCATATCAGACTTGAATTGTTTGACAGCTTTGGCATCATGCTTGCGAATTGGGCGAAAAGCAAAGTCTAACGGGGGAGTTTTGCCCATTCCGGGGCGGCCAACCAATATCATATAGAGGGCAGGATTACTTATCCAGCCACCACGAATACGGATATTGACAGCATTACCGATGGCTGTTGAAATTGCCGCCAAAAGAGAAGCCATCATATATTCAATGGAATAATTCTCTTGTCGTGCCAATGCCAATACCATATCCTGAATTTTAGCAGGAAAAGCATTCAAAGGAATCTTGTCTTCAAGTATCCCTCCAAATTCCATTCTGATTGCATTGCATAAATCGAGTGAATCCATTAGAATCGGTTGTTTCTTTTAGACTTTATGAATCGGGCAGCTTCGTCCTCCAAGTCTTTTTCGGACTTTACCTTGCCATCTCGAAGCCACGCATCAATCTCCGATTTTAGAAACATGATACGTTTACCTCTTTTATGAAATGGGATTTGGTGGCAGCTTGTCCATCCATATACTGTTTGCTCTGCCGGATGACTGGGAATATAATCGCACAACTCCTTTAAGTTCATCCATTGCTCGGTTGGAATACTCGGACTTTGAGTGTTGAGACCGTCAATCTTAGAATCCAGTTCATTCAATTTATCCATCATCCACGACATTGCCTTGGGTAAATCTTCAAAAGTAATGTTCTTTTCACTCATACTGCTATCTGATTTATGTTTGATTTTTCGGCAAAGTAATCGTGATTTAGCATACTGATTTTATGATGGACTGTGTCACATAAAGAAACAGCAGCGAAACAGAAATACCATAAGGAATATGTATTGATTATCAATGCAAATGATGAAAAACGTCAGTAGTAGTTTTTTATGGTAATGTACCCAATCATAAGGAAATCATTAGGTGGTCATAATAACAGCTCATAGGTAAAAACAAAAAGCCACCCACGCAGAATCTACGCAGATGGCTATGCCTATCAAGTGGGACAACACTTTTATTCCGTTTGTGATAAAGCTAATTTGATAGTTTCTGTTGCTTTCTCCTTTTTCTCATCTACAACCTTGGCATACACTTGAGTGGTTCGTACATTGGTATGCCCCAACATTTTGCTAACGGTATAAATGTCCGTTCCTCCAGCCAGTTGAAGGGTAGCGTAGCTGTGCCTAAAGCAATGGAAGGTAATGTGCTTGGTAATTCCGGCAGCTTCAACCCATTTTTTAACAGGGCGATTTATCCATGATGGGTCAGGTAATCCGGCAAACACTAATAATTCTCCTTCTTTTTGCTCTCCGCAAAGATTATATGCTTGCTCTGAAATTGGCATATACTCAACACCTTTTGTCTTTTGTTGCGTAAAGTTCAGCCGATAACCACCATTGAATTGTTCCACCTCCGACCATTTCAATTTCTGAATGTCGCAATGTCGGATTCCTGTTAATGCTGAAAAGAGTGCGGCTCGTTTCAATAATGGGTCACACGGAGTTTGTGCCAGTCGGTTCAACTCTTCTATTGTCAGGTATTCTCTGCGACTCTCCCTTTCCTGAATGCCTTTGACTTTCGCTGCAATATCAATAGTCAGATAGCCATCTATAAAGGCTTGTTTCAATCCTGCCTTGAAAATTGAGAAGTATGTTGATGCTGTATTTTGAGAAATTGTACCTCGTTTAGTACCACCTTGCGGTGCGTTCATTATGAATTGACGGAACGATTCAACCAGCTTTAAGTCTATCTGCGAAAAGAGAATGGTATCACTTTTTGCAAATATCTTCAGTAACTCATGTACTCGCCTCCAATTGACAATAATAGAATCGGAACTATGGGCATGTCTTGTTCGTTGCACATGGTCGAAGTACTCAATAAAATTACTTCGGGAGCGTTCCAACTGCTCCGCCTGTTCTGCATCGGTATCGGCATATAAAGCTGCATTGTCGTATTCCTTTTGTCTTAGGCTTCTGACTTTATCGGCATAGATACATGATTCTTGGTCTAATTGCGACTTGCATTGAATAACACCGTTTAAATCTCGCTTCGGCTTATAAGTAGTTTTGCCTTCGGCATTAGTCCTTGCATTGCGTGATTTATCCCAAATAGGTGTTGTAATGGTACGATTGAGATATTCACGCACTCTTTGTGGCGTATGTTTTCCAGATTGGAATACAGGATAAGATTCCACATAAAGATACCATTCATCACGATATTCAGACTTGCGGAGCTTTACCGACACACGTGTATTAACTAATGCTTTCTTCATCGCTTCATATCCTTGACATAGTAATTACTTTCACTTAGATTGTTTAATCATATTGCATATAGCTTCTGACAAATCTTGATCAGAATTATCTTTCCCCCAAATACTCCAGAAAGGAACTGTTTGACTTGATGGTTTGATTGAAGGTTCATTTATTTTTACTCTAGACGGTAATAATGTAGCATCACCAACAATAATTGCTTCTGCGATGTCAAGCAAAGAAAGATTGTCGGCAATATTACCAAGATTATCTGGTAGTAGTCGTTTAATCACATTTTGATCATCCACATTTGTAAGTCGAAGACTAATAAAATTATTACATTGGCTTAGTACTGTACGATTTACTTCTGAAGGTCTTTGACTGATTATCACAAGACCAACTCCATATTTTCGTCCTTCCTTCGCTATTCGTTCAAAACTTTTCAAACCTATTTCTGCAACAGCATCTTGTGAAATAGATTGCTGAACATATAAGTGTGCTTCATCACATAATAGTGCTATTGGATGACGATGTTCCATTGAACTCCATTGTTGAACAGTAAATACAATTCTTGCCAATAGACCAATTACTAAAGGAAGTACATCTGATGGTACTTCTGACATATCTATAACCTTGACCCCACCATCAGCCTTCATCAGAACTCTGGCGAAATCTTTGAGCCAATTTTGCGATTTTTCTTCTGTTTGTAAACTGAACATAAATCCCATTCTCTTATCTGAAAGTTTATTCTCCAGTCTTTGATTGAACCGTGTTAACTTCCCATTGTATGGGCCTAGCTTTTCAGAACCGGCTCTTGCACCAGGTACCATTTCTTCGTCTTTGGACTTTAGCCGAGTTAACACTGTTTGCAAGTCGTAAGCTACGGGACTATCAACAGTAATCAGATGTTCATATATTGTTCCTTCTACACCTTTTTCTTTTTCGGCAAGAACTTCACGAGAGAATATCATTGCTTGATTTGGTGCATTTTGGTCACTACGATCTAATAACAATGCCTGCATTTCCTCATAATTTAAGAGCCAATAGGGTACCATAAGTATATTGTTGTTGAGTTTTTCAGAGGTAGCCAAATCTCCTGGTGTTGCAATTTTATATTGTTTGATGCCATCTATTTTGAAATCAGTAGAGGAGTATTCTCCGTGGATATCAAACAAAATTGCATTAGAATGTTTTAATTTAGCCATTTGTTCAACAATACATGCAACACAAAAAGATTTACCACTCCCTGTAGAACCCACAATAGCAGCATGTCGTTGAAATAGTTTATCTCCATCCATATATGCTATAGAACTTTCATCCATTGTATATTTCCCTATTGCAAGAGGACTGATGGAAGTCGCTAATTTGTTGGATATTGTTTGCATGAGGTCTGTGAGACGTGTTCCTTCAATCTTATAACATAAGGCACTTATAGATGGAACTGCACTAACGTTTCTTCTGAACACGTTACTTTGCTCTCCAGCTTTGTCCATAAATTCACCCACAAAAACTAACCTAACTTGGTTAAATGCCGAAGAAGTATCTTCTTCATCCTCGTCATCATTCAAAGTCATATCAGTAGCCTTGCGATAGATTTTTACTATCATTGCTATAATGTAACGACCAGATTTCGGACTTTGAATAGCTATAAGTTGATTAATTTGTAACTGGGACAGAACATCGTCAGAATCTATAATGGCTGTTGCCATACCTGTGTCTACACTATTTATTGAGCCTATTGACTCACCTTTATCATATCTTAATACTATACTTTCCATTTTTTATATTTCCATTAATCCTTCTATAGTCCAATATATTTTGTCATCAACAATTATAGAATCACTATTTGTATGAAAAACAGTACCCTTAGCACCATCACTACAAATAGCGATATAATCATATCCTTTATCTATTACATTTTCTTTTATTGAATTTGTAATTTCTTTGGTAACAATCAGTATTTTTGCCTTTCTCTTTTTGGCATATTTAAGCAACATTTCTTGAACATGTTTGTCATTAAAACCATAACCAATACAAACATAGTTTTGGGCACTTTCAAAGATTTTGTCCACAGCTGATAAAAGTTGTCTATGTGGTTCCTCTTGAGTACGTTCGTATTTATTAGTTCCTGGAGTTACGATACATGGTGTAAACCCTAATGGAATATTGACAGAATTGGGGATATTGCAAATGATTCCATCTCTCCTATACCAGTCTAGGGAACCGTGAACTTTCAAGATATTAATAAATCCAGTATAATCAGCCTCCGGCTTTTTAGGATTTAGCATAATATTATCTTTTAACTTTCCCATCAGTCCGTGAGTAAAACCTATATTAATGTAAGCGTCAGTTTGACAAGCTGCATACTCGGCAATCCTATCATAATTGGTTGAGATTACATTTAGCGTTTTATTCGGATCTCCATATATAATATAATCAAATAGTTGTCTTAGACTTCTCCACTTATAAACCTTTCATAGACTTTTGCATCGGATTCAATAATAACCTTCCAGACAATATTTACTATATCTGCTTCAACAATTTCAGGAACCTTAACATCCAGCAATGCAGCTTCCAAACCTACACCTGAATCTAAAAGCTTTATGAAATCACTAACGACATCATTAGTAGCTGTATCATAATATGGATTTGATTTAAAGAAGTTTTTTAACTCATTTGCTAAAACACCCATTCCTGGTATGCCATAGGAAACAGATGCTCCACTTCCCAATACAATTACAGGATTGGAACTTCGTATGTTTTGAATATCTTGAAATATGTCTTTCTTTTCCATATTCATTAAAAACATTTATTTGATAAAAATCTCAATTAAAGTACTACGTTGTATGCATTTATGCGAATTTCTATCGTTGTGCAATTACTTAGTTGAGATATTTAATCGATACTCATGTACTAATGCTTTCTTCATCGCTTCACACCTTTATATAGATTATCAATTTCTTTCTTTGGTACATAAACAAAGTTACCTATCTGTCTGGTAGGAATGGAATACTTGCGTATATGAAGGTAAACAGTGCTTTCATTCACAAGAAACTTTTCTGTGATTTCGCCAATAGTATAACAGTCCTTTGGCTCCAGACTATACAGCTTGGCAATAGGCTTTGGCTTTGTGAGAGTTTTCTTTCGGAGAGGATAGAGTTTCATCAATTCTTCTTTTGATAGTAAAGTCTGCCTTTCTCCGGCATTCACACTTGGGATTGTACCCTTACGAATTAAACGATAAAGAGTTTCCTTGCTTATGCCAAACAAAGCGTATGCTTCAGGAACTGTGATATACTCTTTGGACTTGGGTATCTTCTTAACCACTTCGTCCAACCTTTGCAATCTCTGTTCTTCATCCTTACGCCTTTTCCACGCAATCTTGGAACATTTGGGAGTGCAATACCACGATTCAATGGTTTTAGCTACAAAGGTTTCTCCACAAACTTTGCATTGACGTGTTATTTCAAATTTTGCTGCTGGCATAACCTACATTTTACTTATATTCTTCATTCTCAATACCGCTGTTTTTATAGGTGTCACATTATCTACTTTTAAGTGTCGGTACAATTATGGTACAAATATATAATAAAAATCCGAATAACAAGCAAAGTCAAGGAAAAGTGATATAAAAAGAAATAGGGCATAACTCATTGAGTTACACCCTGCATTCCTATTTTTAGTTATCGTTGTTTATCGCAACTTACTTCACGTAAAATAATACCTTGAATGTACTACGCATAACTCACTCCTTTTTTTGGTTACAAAATTAGTTATTAGTGAGTTACCGACAGCTATGTAAATCTACGCAAAACACAGAAACAGAACCTTTTAGCAAGAAATCTGCACCCGTTACGGGAGTAACGAGGTGGTAACTGAACTTCTGCACCGTTTGGCTTCGAGGTGGTATTTCGTTGGCTCTGTCCCATAGAAAAACAAAGCGTAACGAACGCTCTACCAGCTAATTCGCTACGCTTTGCCCAAATTTACTTTTTCGCTATGTGTTTATTTTAAGCCAGAGGGCACCCGCCAATCACCAGTTGATTGGCGGGTAGCTCCTCTGATTTTCAATGTATAATTTTTTAATATCATGTACTAAATTTTGAATTGTTTTTTCCGTGTTCTCTGCTCCTGCCTTTCCGGTCATATGTTTTCGGAAAGAAGGGTATGTGACCTGCACGTGACTTTTGAGCTGATAGGGGAATGGGGTGTGGAGATCGTTCCCGTGGCATTATTGTTCATTCTTATGTTTTTCTCCCTTTTGGAAACTCAGGAGGTATCATTCCCGTCCCCATTGATATCCATGTTTGCGGATAGTCATTTGTAACGTGCTTGCGGCATGATAATGCCGGAAATCATGGACAAACGCATAATAGGTACACATTCGATTTTTAGTAATAACGGATTGGAATCATGAACATTCTGAAGTTACAAGGATTGGACGGTCGGCTTTTTGACCTTGTCGCGCCTTTGGTAATGAACCCGGCCGTATTGCGGCAAAATAATAATTACCCTTTCAAAACGACGCGTAACCATGTCTGGTACATTGCCATGGATGAGCAAAGGGTGTTGGGATTCATGCCCGTGAAAATGACCTTGACAAACAATTGCATAGATAACTACTATATTAGCGGGGATAACTCCTCTGTAATAGAGGTGTTATTGGACCGTATTATCCATGATTTTTCTTCTGATGGTTCCCTTGTGGCCGTTGTACACGAACGCCACGTGGAAGACTTTTCAATGAAGAATTTTATCCCCTGTGTCGAGTGGAAGAAGTATGTCAAGATGCGTTATCATGAAGGAGGTGGGGCATGATGCGCCGGATGGATGTCCACGAGGCCGCCAACCGGAGATTGAAGATCATCTTTGACTATTTTGATTACGTGTATGTCTCTTTTTCCGGTGGCAAGGATAGCGGTATCCTTCTCCATTTGTGCATGGATTATATCCGCATGCATGCACCCGGTAGAAAACTGGGTGTGTTCCACATGGATTACGAGGTGCAGTACCGCCAGAGCACGGAGTACGTGGAAAGGATGTTTTCCAACAACCGGGATATCCTTGAAGTGTTCCACTGTTGTGTCCCCTTCAAGGTACCCACATGTACTTCCATGTACCAGCAGTACTGGCGTCCCTGGCATGAGGGGTACCAGAATATCTGGGTTCGCCAGATGCCGGGCACCGCTCTTAGCGTGAAAGATTTTGATTTCTGGAACGACAGCCTGTGGGATTACGACTTCCAGTCTCTTTTCCCTTCCTGGATACGTCGTAAGAAGGGATGCAAGCGTGTTTGCTGCCTCGTGGGGATCCGCACGCAGGAGAGCTTCAACCGGTGGCGGGCGATTCATTCCGACAAGAATTACCATAAGCTGGCCAACTACAAGTGGACTCACCGTGTAGGATATTACACTTATAACGCCTACCCGATATACGACTGGAAGACAACGGACGTGTGGACGGGGTATGCCCGGTATGGTTGGAATTATAACCGTTTGTATGACTTGTATTACCAGGCCGGGATTCCCTTGTCCCGCCAGAGGGTGGCCAGCCCGTTTATCTCACAGGCCGTTTCGACCCTGCATCTTTATAAAGTTATTGATCCGGATACCTGGGGACGCATGGTCAGCCGGGTCAACGGCGTCAGTTTCGCCGGAATGTACGGGAACACGGTTGCGATGGGCTGGCGCTCCATCAGTTGTCCGGACGGGTTCACGTGGAAAGAGTACATGTACTTCCTCCTTGACACGCTTCCCCGGGCGACAAGGGAGAACTACCTGGAGAAACTGAGGGTGAGCCAGAAATTCTGGAGAGAAAAAGGAGGCTGCCTGGGAGAGGAAACGATCGGGAAGCTGCGTGCGGCCGGTGTACCGTTCACGGTGGAAGAATGCACGGCATACCGGACTGACAAGAGGCCCGTCCGCATGGAGTATATAGACGAGATAGATATCCCTGAATTTCGTGAAATACCCACTTACAAACGAATGTGCGTCTGCATCCTGAAAAACGATCATACCTGCAAGTATATGGGTTTCACGCAGACCAAACGGGAGAGGGAGATGAAAGAGAGAGTTTTGAAAAGATATAAATTGTGATTGTCATGTCAAGTTTTAAAAGTCCGGCGTATAACGTCAAGGCCGTGCCGGTCGAGAAAATCGTGGCCAACAGCTATAACCCGAATGTCGTTGCTCCCCCGGAGATGAAACTGTTGGAACTGTCCATCTGGGAAGACGGTTACACGATGCCCCTCGTGTGTTATTACCGGGAAGAAGAGGATATCTACGAGCTGGTTGACGGTTACCACCGCTATCTGGTTATGAAAACATCCGTCAGGATTTACAAGCGCGAGAACGGATTGCTGCCTGTAACGGTCATAAACAAAGACATCTCGAACAGGATGGCCTCGACTATCCGTCATAACAGGGCCAGGGGAATGCACTCGCTGGAACTTATGACAGGTATTGTGGCGGAACTGTCAAAATCGGGTATGTCCGATAGCTGGATCATGCGCAACATAGGCATGGACAAGAACGAGTTACTCCGTTTCAAACAAATCTCAGGTCTGGCTGAATTGTTTCGTGACAGGAGTTTCGGACTCTCAGACGACTGGTTGGAGGAATGAAGTGAAATTTTCTCATTGTCGATTGAATCTTTTCGAATGTAGATGTCTTTGTTGTCTTGAGGCGGATAAATAGCATGAAATTGCTGTTTTTGATGAATTATTTATAATATTATGATTTTTCGTTTTTCTCTTTATGCATTTGCTATAAAATGGGATGCTGTTAGAGAATGTTAGAAACGTATGAATTATTATACGACTTAAAAATGTAAATGTTATTGTGGCGTAACTACTTGTTAATTAATATGCTATTGAATCAATAAAAAGAGAATAGTTATGAAACTTTTTTGTTTGAACGAACACACGTCCTGTTACAATTATGAAAGATATGCGCAAGAAGAATACTGGTACTATACATTTAATAAGGGACTGGAGCATGAGGAAGAGTTGCAGAATAACTGCATACTGTTTGTTTTGAAGGAGGGTCCTCGTCTCTCGTATAACGAATTCCAATTTACTATTTCAGCGGGGGAAAATGGTCCTTGTTTGCCGTGAGAGTCTGTTTAGCACTTGTTTGTTGGAGAAATGCAAGGTTGTGGTTGCCCTTTCAAAAATGATGTTTGCCCCTACCAGAGAATCTCCTTTTCAGAATTGTCCTATTTGAGGGATATTATCGAATATCGTATGGAATCTCTTGAAATTAGGGATCAGTTATGTAGATTCTTTGAACTTCTTGAATGTTACTTGAAAGGTGGAGCGGACCGCATCCATTTTCACGAAATAAAATCCAAGGAACTTTTCTGGAACATTCGCTTTTACTATTCCAGTCCAGGCAGGAACTTGCGAATTTCTTCTATATGATTATAGGTCGTTCGCAAGACTTCAAAAACAAGGTCTTGAACAATTACAAAAGTTGCAGGACCGTAAAAGAACTCGCATCGGCCTGTGATATCTCCCTTTCCGCCTTCAAAAGACAGTTTTCCGCGGAGTTTGGAGAGGCTCCAGCCGAATGGATGCAGAAACAGTTGTTGTGAGAAATCAAATATAAACTTTCGATTACAGACTTGCTGTTAATAACAGTCATTTTGTTTTTTCCTGTTATTACTTGGAGGTGTTTTAATTCATTTCATAAACTGTGGATTATCGTTTATACAATTATGTACATCTTTAATCTATAAGATTGTTCTGAGAGCTTAAATGATAAATAAAAGAGCTAAAATGAAAATATATTTCTTTTTCAAAATAACGTTCTTTGCAAAGAAAATTAATATAAAACTTTAAAATAATGAAGAAAATTTTTATCAGTTTGTTTTTGTCTGGTGTTTTTATGTATCACACAAATGCCCAGACTGCAGTAGAGGGTAACAAGTTTCTGGACAACTGGTCCATCGAGATCAGTGCGGGAGGAACAACCCCGTTAACACATCATTCTTTCTTTGGAAACATGCGCCCGATCACGGGGATAGAACTGAATAAACAATTGACACCGGTTTTCGGTTTCGGTCTGGAGGCGGTCGGAAGCTTTAACACCTCACAAAGCAGGACCATTTTCGACCGCTCCAATGTCAGTCTGTTGGGGTTGGTGAACCTGAACAATCTCCTTGGGACCTATACCGGGGTTCCCAGACCTTTTGAAATCGAAGCGGTGGCCGGAATCGGATGGTTGCATTATTATATGAACCGGGAAACGGGTTCCGATCAGAACAGCATGTCAACAAAACTGGGCCTGAACTTTAATTTCAACCTGGGAGAGAGCAAGGCATGGACATTGGCACTGAAACCTGCTCTGGTCTATGACATGAATGCTATGGGTTCCGAAGCCGTACATTTCCATTCCGGACGGGCCGTATGGGAAATATCCGTTGGTCTGAAGTATCATTTCGGATGCAGTAACGGGAAACATCACTTTACAAAAGTGAGAGCTTATGACCAGCAGGAGGTGGATGTCTTGAACGCAAAAATTAATGAACTTCATACACAGGCCGGTAAAGATGCCGAGGCTTTGCAGGAGGCAGTGCGAAAGGTAACGGAGCTGGAGGCCGCGCTGGACAAATGCCGCAACCAGGAACCAAAAATTGTGAAAGATACCATTGACAACACTAAAAAGACGCTGGAATCCGTCATAACTTTCCGCCAGGGCAGGACGACAGTTGACAACTCCCAACTCCCGAATGTCGAACGTATCGCTACTTATTTAAAGAACCATAAGGGAGCAAGTGTGCTCATCAAGGGTTATGCCTCTCCTGAGGGAAGCGTGGAAGTTAACGAGCGGATCGCCCGACAAAGAGCGGAGGCCGTGAAAAAAATGCTGGTGGGCAAGTATGGAATTGCAGAAGAACGGATTGTAGCCGAGGGCCAGGGAGTAGGGAACATGTTCGAGGAGCCCGACTGGAACCGGGTAAGCATCTGTACGATCAACGCGGGAACGGAATCCAGTAGCCGTTAAATGTGGTCCGGAAAATACCGGGAAGATGCATTCACTTGAACAGAATGTATTAACTATTTTATTCTACACGTAATTTGAAATGCTATGAACAGGTATGTATCTGAAATGATCGGGACAATGGTCCTTGTATTGATGGGATGCGGAAGTGCTGTTTTTGCCGGGGATATGCCCGGTGCGGTCACCACCGGGGTGGGTACCCTGGGAGTTGCCATAGCCTTCGGGCTGTCGGTGGTCGCCATGGCATACGCTATTGGCGGAATATCCGGATGCCATATAAATCCGGCGATCACACTGGGCATGTACTGCTCGGGAGGAATGGGGGGCAAGGATGCCCTGTTATACATTATTTTCCAGATAATCGGGGGGATTCTCGGATCAGCCGTACTTTTCATACTGGTATCTACGGGGCCACATTCCGGCCCTACCATGACAGGGAGCAACGGCTTTGTTGAGGGGGAAATGTTGCAGGCCTTTATCGCTGAGGCCGTCTTTACGTTTATTTTCGTTCTTGTGGCGCTGGGAGCCACGGATAAAAAGAAAGGGGCCGGTAAACTGGCGGGCCTGGTCATCGGGCTGACGCTTGTCCTGGTGCATATCGTATGTATTCCCATCACCGGAACATCAGTAAATCCCGCGCGCAGCATAGGACCCGCACTTTTCGAGGGAGGAGGCGCGATCTCACAGCTTTGGCTATTTATCGTCGCTCCACTGACAGGAGCTCTGGCCAGTGCCATAGTGTGGAAAGCCATTTCTCAGCATAGCGACAGACAACGATGAAGGGAAGGTGGATGACCCCGAGATACGTTTCTCTGTTATCCACCTTTGTTTGATACATTATTATCAACTAAAATAAAAAAAAATGTCAAAAAGTAGTTTTTTACAGGATTTTAAGGCGTTTGTGATGCGTGGAAACGTGGTAGACATGGCCGTGGGTGTGATCATTGGCAGTGCCTTCGGGAAAATAATATCTTCAGTGGTGGCAGACATCATCATGCCACCGATAGGGTTGCTGGTAGGCGGAACCAACTTCTCGGAACTGAGATGGGAATTGGAACCCGTCAGGGTAGTTGATGGGGTCGAACAGGCGGCCGTCACGATAAACTATGGAAACTTCATACAGACCATGCTGGATTTTGTGATCATCGCTTTTGCCATTTTCTTGTTCATCCGCCTGCTCTCCAATCTCAGGCGCAAAAAAGAAGAGACACCCTTGCCCCCACCTGTCCCGAGCAACGAGGAAAAGTTACTTTCAGAAATACGTGACTTGCTGAAGAAACAATGACGTTTATTCAAACGGTATGGACGGTATCGGGCAGGAACATATCTGAGGGACAGGCTACTCCTTGGCGGTGGAAATTTTCCTTTGCCCCTGAATGATAAAAATAGTGTGAACATTAAAATTCAGATATGACTAAAGCAGATATTATAAACCGGGTCTCTGAGGAGCTTGGAATCGATCGCAGGACCGTTGGCCTGGTAATCGAGAGTTTCATGAAATGCGTGAAGGATGCACTCGGCAGAGAGAGAAGTGTATTCCTGCGCGGATTCGGGACCTTTTCTTTGAAGAAAAGGGCGGCAAAGAAGGCACAGAATATCCAACAGCACACAACCATATGCATCCCGGCTCGCAAGGTCCCTCATTTTAAACCCTCGGAGTCTTTCTTGGTTCTCCGGAAAGAAGATAATCGAAAATAGACCGGGAGTGAATCTACCCCTTCCATTGTCAGGGAGGGGTGGATTTTAATGTGCTTTATGGAAATTTATCAATCATGTTTTACTCCTGTTTTCCAGCCCCGTTCAGATATGGACTACAGGATCATAGATGACCGGACGATCATGTAGATTCCCGGTAAACCTGTAAATAGACTGTTATGCGTGTTTTCAATCTGTTATTGTTGATCTCCATGTTCATCCCCTTTCCGCTGCCCGCTCAGGTGGGCGAACGTTATATAGAGGTAACTGGTACTTCCGAGATAGAGGTAGTTCCTGACGGGATTCATTACGTTATCGAAATAAGGGAGTACTTCGAAGAAGAGTTTGATGGCGTATCCAAACCGGAAGAATATCGGACGAAGGTTCCTCTTACCAGAATAGAGGAGGAATTGAAGTTGGTTTTGAAAATAGTCGGAGTGCCACGGGAGGCAATCCGCACACAGGATGTGGGCGATAATTGGCGTAAGCCGGGACAGGATTTTCTGGTTTCCAAATCATTTGATGTCACGTTACGTGACTTCACACTGATTGATGAAATTTTAAAACGGGTGGACACACAAGGAATTCATACGATGTATATAGATAAACTGGAACATAGGGATATCCTGTCCTATCACAGGAAGGGCAAGATAGAAGCACTGAAAGCGGCACGGGAAAAGGCGGTTTACCTGCTGGAGGCAATAGGTAAGAGGCCGGGTGAGATCATCCGGATCGTGGAAGGAGAGGATGCTGGAAAAGAGATGTTTGCACAAGGTCATATCTTATCGGTTGCCCCACCCCCATTCGAGAGAAGCCGCACGATAAAAAAGGGATGTTCGATGCTGGTCCGGTTCGGGGTTATGGATCGACGAACCGTTTTTAACAAATCTCGGAGTGGATTTGCAAGAGAAGATAACGGGCATCCGTATGCGCAGGAAAGGGAATCTGGTTTGTAGTGAAATATCCGGCCCTGTCTCTGATCGGTAAACGGGTTAATAGATTCAACTCACGATAAGATGAAATATTTTTACTTTATTATGAATGCCGGGGTAAAAGTCGGAGAGGAAATCACCCATGCGATATTAGAAGGAAAAATTGATTCATGCATGGCAGCCATATACGATATAATTGCTGTCCGGTCCGAAGGTGCTTTTTCCAGAAGCGTGAAAGGCATATACCGGTATTTGTAAAGAACAAGACTACATCATTGATTCCAACTTGAGAACCTTTGTGGTACGGACAACGTCTATACTCTACTTGTACTCTTGTAAATCACCATTTATAGGTATTGTTAGTTATTAATTTAATTTCTATTTTTGCAAACTAATGGATCGTACGAAAAAAAGACAGAGACAGCGGGCTGTCATAGCATGTATGTTGTTGCTGACATTGATGCCCTTTTTCCTCGTGAAAGCTTTTCATGTTCACGGGAAACATTCGTGCGTATCCCATAACGAACAGGGACACTCCCGTCACGATTCTCCTGAAAATTGTACCATCTGTCTCTTTACGCTCTCCCCGTTTGTCGAGGCAGGGATTTTTATATACGATTATATTCCGACTGGCAGGCCTGTAAGGTATCTTATCTCCGGGAAAACAGATGTCATCGTCATTCTTTTCCCGCATTTCCTCCGTGCACCCCCTGTGTGTTTGTCATAACTCCCTTGAGGGATTCGCATGCCATCACTGTGATTGCGTGCAGGGGCTTTTCATGTCCTGTCTTAACAGATTATAACCCGTTTATATTTTTTCAAGTATGACATTTCATGCATATCTCCAGTATGTGTGCCTGCTTGTTGTCTGCCTATGTACCCTCCCTTCTCCCATGGAAGCACGGGTACAGGCTGACCGGCAATCGACGGGTACACGCGATACTCTGCTGGTCATTGACCAGGAAAGCGGGCTTCCCATTGAAGGGGCCTATATCCTGACCGGGGAACGGTTACTTGTCAGCTCCCCCCGTGGAATGATTGTTTTCGGTCATGGAACGTGTTTCATGGATACGGTCCTCGTGCAGTGCCTGGGTTACGGTTCCCGGCGTGTACCTATGAACGAGGTATTCAAAGAAAGCAGCATACATACCGTATGTCTCTCCCCGGACATACAAAAACTCGGGGAAGTGGTCGTGACCGGTGAACGTGCCGGGGCGTCACCCAACGTGGTGAGCCGGCGCCTTTCATCTCCCGAGATCAGGAACGCGCTGGGAACCTCGCTTGCCACCCTGCTCGAACGTGTCAGCGGGGTAAGTTCCATCAGCACGGGAACCACTGTATCCAAACCCGTTATCCAAGGAATGTACGGGAACCGGATACTGATCATCCATAACGGTGCCCGCCAGACCGGGCAGCAATGGGGGGCCGACCACGCTCCCGAAGTGGACATGAACGGCAGCTCCTCCGTTTCGGTAATCAAGGGCTCCGATGCGGTAAGATACGGTTCGGATGCCCTTGGAGGGATTATCGTCATGGAGCAGTCTCCGCTTCCTTTCAGAAAACGCTCCCTTCAAGGGGGAATCTCCGCACTTTACGGAAGTAACGGGCGTCGCTACGTGGCTACCGGACAGCTCGAAGGTGCTTTTCCCGGTGATTTCGCCTGGCGTCTGCAGGGAACCTGGTCAAATTCCGGGGACCGTTCCACTGCGCACTATCTTCTGAACAACACGGGAACCAGAGAGTATCACGCTTCCGCCTCTCTGGGCTATGACCGCGGACGTCTGAGAGTGGAAGGTTTCTACAGCCGCTTCTACAGCCGGACAGGGGTGATGCTCAGCGCCCAGATGGGTAGCGAGGACCTGCTGGCGGAACGTATCCGGCTTGGTCGCCCCCTGCACACGGATCCCTTCTCCCGTGGTATCAGGCCTCCCTGCCAGGAGGTCACCCATCAGATCGCATTCGGCAGGATGCGGCTCGGCATGAAGAAGGGGGGGAGTATTCACTGGCAGAGTACCTGGCAGAAGGACGATAGGCAGGAAAACCGTGTCCGGCGGCTGGATTCTAACATTCCGGCGGTTTCCCTGCACCTGAATTCATTCCAGCATCTTCTGCGCTGGAAGCGGGATTACCGCTCCTGGCAGGTCGAGGCGGGAGGTCAGGTCATGTTCATCGAGAACCACAGCCGCGCGGGTACCGGATTCGTGCCCGTTATCCCGAACTACACGGAGACACAGGCAGGGATATACGGAATCGGGAAATATCACCTGGCCAGGGGAGGCGTTGAAGCAGGCCTCCGCCTGGATATGCAGGAAACCCGTGCCAGTGGTTATGACTGGACGGGAAGCCCCTATGGCGGGACAAGAAAGTTTAACAACGTGTCCTACAGCCTGGGAGGACACTATCAACTTTCCAGACGCTGGAGGCTCACCTCCAACTTCGGTCTGGCTTGGCGTGCCCCTCACGTGTATGAACTGTACAGCAACGGGAACGAGCTCGGGTCTGGGATGTTTGTCAGGGGAGACTCTGCGATGCACTCGGAAAGAAGCTACAAATGGATATCTTCCCTCCGTTACGGCGACGGGATGTTCAGCGTCTGTCTGGACGGTTACCTGCAATGGGTGGACGGCTATATCTATGAGGGGCCGGAGAAAGAGACAGTCACCGTGATTTCGGGAGCATACCCGGTCTTCCAGTACAGGCAGACCCCGGCTTTCTTCCGCGGTATGGACTTTGACCTGCGTTTCACTCCGGACGGTTCATGGGACTACCATGCCGTCGTCTCCTTTATACGGGCAAACGAACGGACAAAGGGTAATTATCTTCCTTATATTCCCTCCTTCCGTTTCAGCCATGAACTTGCGTGGATCCACGAGACGAAATCGCATCTCAGGCTGCGTCTGAACATCAGGCACCGTTTCACCGCAAAACAGAGGCGGTTTGATCCGGACACGGATCTTATCCCGTATACTCCCCCGGCGTACCATCTCCTCGGGTTCGACGCTGCTCTTGAACTTCCCGTGAAACGGGGACACCAGGTCCGGTTCATGCTGTCGGCAGACAACCTCCTGAACCGTGAGTACAAGGAATACACCAACCGCTCGCGTTACTATGCGCATGATATGGGACGTGATGTGCGTTGCGGTGTAAACTGGATTTTTTAATTTATAACAATTATAATCAACACTAATAAATAAATAAAAAGAAAAATGAGAACAATTGCATGTAAAACCGTGTGGGCACTTCTGGTAGGAGTGTCCCTTGTCCTGTCGCTGAACTCTTGCAGCAAGGATCCTGTAATACCAGAAGACGAGACGAAGAACAAACTGCATGAGGACCCGGCAAAAATGACCGTCCGCCTCGTTGAATGCCACCTGCACGCTGACTGGAACGAGATACAGAAGGCCGGAGGTCCCCACCAAAATCCGGAATCCCCAGCCAGGTATATGAAACGTGTCCAGGAGATCACTTATGAACTGAAGACCGGCAGTGGATGGACCCTTGCTGAAGGAAGCCAGGGCAAGTTTTACGTTCAGAAAAACGGCGAATATAAAAATGGAAACAACTTTACCCCGGCCCCGGTTTACCTGATGTTTATCTATTACTACAATTCCAAAGGAGAGTTAATGAACGGCCAGTTCGTGGAGAACGGGCAGGAGAATATCCACCAGCATTTCTTCACCCCGGAGAACGTGAGACCTACCTTTGACGGGAAACCGGAAACTGACGACAATGATCCGGAGGCACTGGTGGATTATCTCTATGTGGATACCACGCCCTGGGACAAGACCAAACATGACAACGAGGCGGAAATTACGGGAGGCACTAACCCGGTAGGATTAAAAGGAGTTATCCGGTTCCTGAAGGACCGCAAGGAGTTTGACCTGAAACTCCGCCTGTATCACGGCTACAATTCTAAAAAGAACCCGCAGACAAACGGCTTTGACCCGTTCTACAAGCCCTCCGGGGTATTGATCCAGCGTGGAACATGGGATATTAACCTGAGCATCCCGGTAGTGGTGTTTTGGAGCCGCGAGGAGTTTGTTGATGTGGACCCGGAGGCAGATGTGAACCTGATCGGGGAGGATAGCCTGGATGAAGACAGCAACCGCACGCTACACTCCATCATGAAAACCTTCAGTCTTACATGGAAGGAGGCGCTTGAGGAGTTCATCTCCTATACCTACCAGGCGGGGGATGTGGAAGCTGGATCCATATGGCTTTGATCATCTCGCGTAGGATGGAATTCTCTCTTTATCAATCTACAGGCGGCAGGTGGGGCCGCCTTTTTTGTCTTGTGCAGCGAAAAAATCCCATCTGCCATGCTTAATCCCCGTGGTTTACTTGGGGATGTATTGGGACATGCTTTACCATCTCACCCTGTTCCATTTTTCATGTTTGGCAAGTTGAAAAAAATCCTATACATACAAGACGTACCGTTCCCTTACCGACGGGTCTGGAACCGACTTCCCGTCTTTCGTGCAATTTTCCCGCTTGGTTACTGAACTTTTTTGGTCTTTTTCCGATTTGATGCATATAAGTTTATGCTTCCTTTCCAGGAAACAAGGAAGCGTCAAATGTCTAACTAATAAAAAACTTATGGCAACAGTTAAAACAGTATTGGTAAAAGGAAGGAGCAACCGGTCCGGCAAATTCCCGTTAGTCGTGCAGGTTCTTCACAAGCGAAGGAAAAAGGTTGTTTATACAGGATTCAGCATCCCGGATACCCTGTTTGATCCCGTAAAAGGGAGGGTTATCGACGGCGGGGAAAACACCCCGGAGTCGATTCGGAGGATCAACAACAGGTGCGAAAGTATCTCAAGGGTACTGTTAAAGTGTATTTCAATGATAGAGAAGAAATCCCGGGAATACGAAATAGAGGACGTATTCAGGACTTACGGCGTGTTAACCCGCGAAGCCGGTTTTTATTTCTATTTTTCACGGAAAATCCGAGAGCTTCGTGAAAGCGGTCATGAGGGAACAGCCCGGGCATACGCCTCCAGCCTGCGTTCCATGCAGAAGTACCTGGGAAAAAAGGATTTTCCTTTCATAAAACTCTCTTCCCGGATCATTTCCGACTACCAGGGGAAACTACTCGCTTCGGGTATATGCGATAACACCATTGGTTTTTATCTGCATAATATCAAGGCTCTTTTCAGGAAGGGATGTCGGGAGATGGGCCTGGAACTTCCTTGCCCATTTCGCGATATAAGCATTAAAACGGAAAAAACTCTCAAACGCTCCCTTGATCCGGTTGTGATTAAAACACTATCCGCAATTGAACTGGAAAAGGACAGCCCATTATCTCTTGCCCGGGACATTTTCATGTTCAGCTTTTACACGCGTGGAATGTCATTCGTCGATATTGCATTGCTAAAAAAGAGGCATGTTTTCCCGGGTGAAATCTGTTACAGGCGTCACAAGACCGATCAATTGATGCGGGTAGGTATAAACAAGGAGATCAGTCGTATCCTGGAAAGATACAAGAATGTACCGGGAGAATACATCTTCCCGTTGTTTCCGGCAGAACGGGATCCGTACGCCGGTTATAGAAGTGCCTACCATAGGATTCGTTACTCCCTGGGAAAGATTTCCCGGGTCATTGGTTTGGAATTCCCGCTGAGACTTCACGCGGCCCGCCATTCATGGGCCACGATAGCCAAGGTGAACGGTGCCTCGGTTCATGTTATTGGTGAGTGTCTGGGGCATACGTCGGAAAAAACGACCCGAATCTATCTGAAAGAACTGGATCATTCCGCACTGGATGCGGTTAATAATCAAGTGGCTGACTTCATTTTAGCGGTGGATGATTGACCGGGCCCGACCGCGAAAGATATCAGCTCAAATTCTTCAGTTCCCGTCTGGACGATGGACGGCGGTTAACCACTCCCAAAGAGGCTTTTACCACCGATAATTTTACCATTCCCGGATGTTTCTGTAAATCCCGCCTTGGTGCACGTGGCGGGATTATACAGGAAAAAAAGGAACACCTTATTTAGCTAATTTATCTTATACCGTCTTCAATTGAAAGATGGCTACGAGAGGGATTTACATGTTATGGTATCTACGTTTTGGACCGGCATCTGTTGGGTAAACAGATGATTTAATGGAATAATAATATTTTTCTACATTAGTTAAATTCTATTATCTAAGATATTTTTTTTTACTTTAATTATAGTATATTATCACAATATACGTATATTTGTTCCTGTTTCTTCACTCTCTCCCGTAGAGAGTGGAAAATTAAAAAAACTTACAGCATGTGTTAAAAAATAGCATAATCTTTTTTTTATTTGGATTACGCTGCAAATTTAAAGACAATAATTTTGTTGGCTGTTTCCGTTTTGGCTCTATTATTTATCAATTTCTTATCTCCCTCATTCAGAGATTGTTTAACCGCCTTTTATCTGCTGTCTTAACTCTCTGGGAGAACATCCCAGACATCTTTTGCAAAATCTGGAGAAGTGTGCAAGAGAGGAAAACTCCAGTTCATTGGCAATGGTTCCCAACGGCAGGTCTGTAACTGAAAGTTTGTATTTGATTTCTCCCAACAACTGTTTCTGCATCCATTCGGCTGGAGCCTCTCCAAACTCCGCGGAAAACTGTCTTTTGAAGGCGGAAAGGGAGATATCACAGGCCGATGCGAGTTCTTTTACGGTCCTGCAACTTTTGTAATTGTTCAAGACCTTGTTTTTGAAGTTTTGCGAACGGCCTATAATCATATAGAAAAAATTCGCAAGTTCCTGTCTGGAATAGTAAAAGCGAATGTTCCAGAAAAGTTCCTTGAGTTTTATTTCGTGAAAATGGATACAGTTCGCTCCATCTTCCAGATAACACACCAGTAGTTCAAGAAATTTGCATAACCGATCCCTGATTTCAAGAGGTTCCATACGATATTCGACAATTTCCCTCAGGTGGTATAACTCTGAAAAGGAGGCCCTTTGACAGGGCCATACTCCCCCCTCGAACAGGGCAGCCACGACTTCACATTTTTCCAGTGATTGGGTGTTAAACAGGCTGTCACGGCAAAAAAAGACCATCTCTCCTGATGAAACAGTGAACTGAAAACCGTTGCAGGAGAATTGCAGACTTCCCTTGAGTACGAACAGGATACAATCTTTTACCAATTCCTCCTCGTGGTTCAATCCTTCGTCAAATTTATAATACCGGAATCCCTCCTGCATAGATTTTGAGTAATTATAACAAGACGTGTGCTCGTTCAAATAAAAAAGTTCCATTGTTTCTGTTTTTGTTGCCTAATGATAATGTTAGTAATCTTATTTTCAGTTAGTTATATGATAAAATCTGTACATGTTTCATCTTTTATTTCTTTTTAGTATCTATAACCGCTTTCCAGAGCAGATTTTGAAAAATTTTCCACTCTCTACGGGAGAGAGTGGAAAATTAAATGGGAATTATAATTCAATGATATTATGCGAATGAGTCATGAAATATTCAATATGGAGTGATCCAATACAGACTCGATTTACCTGCATATTCGGGGTGGAATGTTTTTTAGGTTTTGTGTGTAGACAGATTAGCAAGTCTTTTTACTATAGGATTCCTGGATATTCATCCGCATATGTAAAATGAATTACTTTTTGATTCTTATACAAAGAATGAGTTCAAATATTAATTTGAAAGGTAATATAAGTCATAATTTTACTATCATAAAATGTAAAGATTACATTAAATCGTTAGGTTTATGCTGAGCGGTTTATGTTTTAAATCTTGATACATTTATTATTTTTATATATTTAAACTTAAACAATTAATGAATTTATTCAAATCATCAGTTCTGTGCGGCATGGTCATAGTGTCATTCATGACATCCTGTACAGACGTGGATATCACCATGCCCAAGGGGCCCAAAGGTGATACGGGGCTTTCAGCCTACGAGTTTTGGAAGGAAAAAGTTGCGGATGGAACCGTCAACTGGCCGAAGGATCAGACAGAAGTCGCTGACTTCTTCAAGTTTCTCAAGGGAAAAGATGGCAAAGACGGGAAGGATGGTCAGAGTGCTTTCGAGCAGTGGAAAGACATGATTGCCAGCGGTAGCGTGGACGACCCGCATAATCCCGGCGAGAAATGGCCCTCCGAAAACAACACGGTACAGGATTTCTGGCGTTTCCTGACCGGAGCCAGCGGAGAGGACGGACAGACACCGCATATAGGTGATAACGGCAACTGGTTCATTGGGAAAGAGGATACCGGTATCGGCGCACGTGGGCGTGACGGTCAGGATGGTAAAGACGGTAAAGACGGAACGAATGGTCGTGATGCTATACCGCCGACAGTCACCATTGGCGATAACGGCAACTGGTATATTAACGGAACGGATACAGGCAAGCCTGCTTTCGGTAAGGATGGCAAAGATGGAAAGGACGGAAAGGATGCCGTGCCTCCTACGGTCACCATCGGCGATAACGGCAACTGGTTTGTGGACGGAACGGATACCGGGAAAAAGGCCGTTGGGCAGGACGGGAAATCTCCCGAGGTTGCCATTGGCGATAACGGCAACTGGTATATAAATGGAACGGATACAGGCAAGCCCGCTTTCGGTAAGGATGGCAAAGATGGAAGGGACGGAAAGGATGGAGCTAACGGAGCCAACGGTAAAAGTGCCTACGAGCTTTGGAAAGAGTATATCTCGTCCGGTGATGTGGACAACCCGCATAATCCTGACCAAAAATGGCCAGCGGACCGGAACAAGCAGACTGATTTCTGGGATTTCCTGACCGGAAATTCCTCTGTTATCGAGATAGAAGTTGGAAAATACAATGTTATTCCTGAATACTGGAACTCTTCCCTGAAAGAGTATGTTGTACCTTCGGACGGTTCGGTTCTATTTACCGTGTATGACAAGACCGGCAAAAAGGTCACAGCCGGAGTAAAGGTGAGCGACTTACCCGGTGTATCTTCTACGGATGCATTTATCACAAACGAGGAAGGGCAGTTCAAGGTCACATGGGATAAATTGCCAGACAATAAGGGTTTATCAGAAAGGAAAGGAAGTGTGACTGTAACGGTTGATGGAACGCAGGAAACGAGTGCGGGCAACACGTTGGTGCCGAATAGGATCAATGTTAGAGCTATCATTACAAGTGCATATCTGTCTTATTATAGTACTGCGTTGATAGATGCGTATAGGAGTCTATATGTAACTTACAGCTTCGAGCGTCAAGTGGATGGAGAATGGGATAAGTATCCGACGTCCATTACTACTCCTTATAATAATATGAAATCGGCCAGGATTAAAGATATAAACCTGCCTGTCAACGAAGGAAATTTGGACAAAGATCAGTTAGTCCGCTATGCCGGTGGAAACTCATATCTCTACATCATTCGTCCGTTGGTTTTGACAGAGACGGAGAAGGCAAATGTGGCGAAGAATGATACTGTCGGCAAGTTGGCGAAATATGAATGGGACCAAACAGACAATTATGCGGCATTTTATTTCGGTGATGGTACGGGAAGTTATAATGACTATGGACAGACTATATATTTGCAGGACAAGATACATGTCCCGGAAGTGTATCCGGCCCCATCTTTTAAAGAAAACAGTGTGTTTATTGAAATCAAGCAGGGTATTACCACCATGTGGGGAGAGATCGACACGGATAATTTACTGGATTTTTATAAAACATACGCTTACCCGACAGGGCAAAATAAATTTATAAAAGAGGAAGGAACCAATGTCTGGAAACATCCGGAAGGCAAGTTATCGGCATCAGAGTTAAACGCTAATCGGGCTGTATTTATAGAAATGCGTACTTTCATCAATGGAACGGGAGGAACTGTACATACCGGAACCAAACCGTTATCAAAGGGAGGCAAGCGTTTTAAACTGACAAGCTCTTATCCCAATAACTGGATTGGTCTGGATATCAGGACACGGTCAGAAAGCACTAATAAAATAACATATAGTCTGTCTTACGAGTACCGTGGGCGTTACGCTTACTATCTGTTAAAAGAGGAAGATAAGTACTATTTAGTTGATTTTGCGGACTGGTCCAAGCGGATGCCCTTGCCAATCAAGGATTGTCCTGTCGACTGGATGAATTGATTTATTTATTGGATAATTGAATATGAAGAAAAAAATAACGATATGCTTTGTGTGTCTCTCCTTGCTGTTGGTCTCTCTGGCGGTGAGAGGACAGGACACGAAAACGACCCGTCGTGTGCCTCTCCAGGCAGAGGTGACGCATGATGGACTGTCAGAAAAGGAATCAAAAGCCTGGGAGATCGGTCTCGGCGGTTCGCTGATAAACTGGAGTCGGGTGTCAGTCACCGGTTTCCGGAGTACGCCGGACAACTACTTATATAACCTGAAAGCGAATCATCTGATGGGAGGGGCAAACCTGTACATCGCACGGGAATTGAACCGGTGGTTCTATCTGGATTTGCAGGGAAGCGTCGGTTTGACGAAAAACAACAACCGTACCGCAGGTGATGACAGGAAACGTGATTTGCTGTACATGGGGGGATTGGGTCTGCAATTCCGCTTTACTCCCCTGCTCAGGTCCCAATGGGTTGAACCTTATCTCAGGGTAGGTGTGAACTATCTGCATAAAGACTTTGCTTCCGTATATGGCGGAAACTTTGAGGATGACCCAACCGGACAGGCATATTGGGAGTCTTCCGACATCTGGAATCCTGACGGGCGTTCATCCGACAAGAACTCGTTTGTTCCCCTGTCTTTCGGGGCGGGCGTGAAAGCCTGGTTAAGCAACTCGTTCGGGCTGGGGTTACAAGGTGAATACCTTCTGCCCATGCAGAAGGGGCTTCCCCACTTCGTTCAGGTTTCTGCCAGTGTCATCTGGCGTATTGGCGGAAAGAGCAAACATGCGGCTCCGGTGGTACGATATGTGGAGATAGAGAAACCCGTGGAAAGAATCGTCGAGCGGGTGGTTGAGAAAAAGGTGGAGGTTCCGGCCATTATTGACACTATGGCGTGTGATCTCTTGGAGAATATCCATTTTGAATTTGACAGGGATGTCATAACAGCCGCTTCGGAAAGAACGCTTGACAGGCTGGCAGAGCTACTGAAAAGCTATCCGGACAGCCGTTTCCTTATCACGGGCTACACGGACGCCAGAGGAAGCGACTCCTATAACTTGACCCTTTCCGCACGACGTGCTGAAAAGGTACATGCCGCCCTGATCGGGCGTGGAGTTCCCGCCCAGATGATTAAATGGCGTGGCGTGGGTAAGCGTGCGGCCATTATCTCCGCCACTGCTGCGGACAATATCCGTGAAGGGGACAGAAAAGTCCTGCTGGAACGGGTTACCAACATGGATTATTGGAATGCCCTGGATAGCAAATGACCCGAATGTTCAGATAGTGATGAAAATGGATTGAAACAATGCGGGAATCTCATCCGCATCATTCTATTCCCAGATCAGGCGGAGAAATGCCCCGTATTACTCCGCCAGGCCTGGGAATTTCACTTTACATGACCGACCGGATGTACAGCGGGCCAGGATGATTATTTGGAAATATGGTAAAGTTTCATTGATATACATTTTTAGTGTGATAGAATAAAAAGATGTGTCCCCGGATTCAGGGGGGATTTCAACATGTAAATAATCGAAATGGCGGTCCTGATGGGCCTATGTAGGCTGCATCTCCCTTGTCCAACTTCTGGCCGCAAGTGGTACACTTGTACTTGTCATAACGGGCGTGCACGTAACCGATATCCAAGGAGGCCTCGATATTGAGACGGTTGGAAAGCACCCACTGGTAACCGGCGCTCAACCCGCCTCCCCAGAAATAACCCTCGTAACGGTGGTCTTTCATGTTTCCATCCCCTTTCTGAAGCACAAAGGGGACATCGACATCTCCGATATTCATCTGGCCGCCATGGGTGTGCAACCCGAAGAACCAGTCGTTGAAGAGGGCATAGGTCCAGTAACGGAGCTCCGGCCGGACAAGCCAGTGACTGAACTTCTTTTCTTTGTACAGGGAAGACGTGGAGTCCCGCGTGTAGAAAAAGAAATTCATGCCCACCTGTGTGCCAAGGGTCCATTTACGCCTCATGGAGAACTCCAGGGAGAGGTTGGTCGTTTTCAAGGTATCGTAGGTCAGATTGTTCTTCAAGGCAACCTTTTGAGAGAAGGCACCAGCCGAACAAAGCAAAAACACCAGAAGAAAAAACGGTTTCATCAAACTGTTATTTATCTCCTTATTATGTGTGTTGACGGTTCTCCTGTACAATTTTTCCACAAGGATATCCGTTCTCATGCAATTAGCTTGACTGCCGGGTGGTACCGCTTGGACTCGGTTCTGGAGAATGGTTGCCGAGGTGGATGTTCTGCTGCTGTATGTATAGGTCAGACTCTACCTTTGGAGCTTCCATCGGGAACATGACTTGAACCCGTCAGATTGTTCATCAGGAAGTGGCTGTCTATTCTGTATCCTTGATCTCGTTGTTTTTTTAGGAAGCTGCCTTATGAAATAAGTGTCGATAAGACAGGGTTTTGTAGTTCCTTTCGTGGACCGCCAGATTGGCACACTGTGGATGCCGGAGCTCTCCTACGTGTACCCCCTCCTCCTTCTGATAGCATCAGATTGCGCAATGTCATAGGTCCGTCAGGTAAAATTCCGAATTTGTGTTGATTTATTTGTCCGTAAGCTTGCACAATACGGCAAAATACACTATCTTTATGCACATCAAGACCGCATACCGTCTTTACGGGGATTTTCATTTATTGGAATATCGACCCGTTTTACATACATGAGGCTATGGTAACTTTATTAAAAGGCCTCTTTTCTCTCACAAAGACAGTTGTGGTCCTGACGTTTAGTTTTTGTACGCCTTTGTAAAAGATAATATTGGATATATTGATAGATGATTTATGTATCGGAAAAAGACGCCGGCATTTGTATAAACTTTACATAGAGGATATTGTCCTGTGTCCCATTTGCCGTAGCAAAAGTAAAGAGACTAAAAATATTTGCTGGGAGAATCACTATAAAGGATTAAAAAGTAAAACTGCTGTCCGATGTAGACTTGGAAGCGCTTGATATATTTTAAAGCGAGAAGGGCCTGGGTGAGAAATAGTCTGTCAGCAGTTTTTTCCAGTAATTGAGCGTATGAACATATTGATTCAAAAGTTGCACTATAAAATAAATGATTACAACAATGAAGCTAAAATTGTTATTTTCCCCTTTTGTTTTTTGCTTGGTATTCGGATGCGGAAGTCGGTCAACCAGTGAAAAAGCAATAGCCGATTTTGTGCAAACGGACAAACAAGGTGTATGGACCGATCTACAGTTTGAGGTTATCGAGATGGGGGAACCGGTTATGATCACTGTGGGTGACAGTATCCGTATTCTGAAAGAGACCTTTGAAAAAAAACGGGAGGAGGAGCTTGATTTTGCCAATACCCATGTTGAGCGTTACAGCAGTTCTCTACAGAAAGAGGGATTTTCGGCAATGCGGGAGTTTTATCAGAACCGCGTTGACAAGTATCAGAAAATGGCTGATTCACTTTCCAGGCTTAAGCCCGTGTTACCTGCATCATATGCGGATACAGATCCTCAGAAAGTGCTGGCACAGGAGGTTACTTGTAAATATTCAATCATGGCCCCGTTCATAAAAGCGAGACAGGAAATCACTGAGACATTCGTCCTTAACGCTGATGGCAGTAAATGTTACCGTTACAAGCTAGGAAGGAGTAGACGGTAGGCTATTCATTGAGTGTCTCTGATTGGTCACGGCAATAATCAGGAGTACAATTTTCTGGAAAGCCTGTCATCAAAAACAGGCTTTCCAGATGACAAGTGCCCTCTCTGTCATGGTTGCAGTTCTCTCCCAATCAGTACCACAGGTCATCATCGTCCTTGTTGCATCAAACCTGTGGGCTGTTTATAATTTGTAATGCAACGCGTATGCCTCTTGATTTTTTCCTGGGCAATTGTATTATCTTGGAGCGACTTCGGAGCTCTATATGTTGGAGGGGTTTGGCGGCATAATTGCCGTTAAACCGTTTGGTTTTCGTTTAACGAAAACACAACTTGCTGTCCGCAGGAGCGGACCACGTTTTGAATATCACGCTATATCCTGATAATGCTATAAAGCCTTTTGTCAGGGGAAAAACACATATGTTTTTTGCCAGTTTTTCCGTATTTTCGGTCTTTTGAAGACAAATACTTCATATCGGCTATATGGTTATTTGCGATAGTACTATAACCATATAGCCATATAAGAAAGAACCGGAGGTGAAATATCATTGATTGGCAGTATAATTCACCTATTTTTGGGAAATGTCTTCCCCATAGTCTTTAATTCGCTATATCACTATCGGCGTAGCTTCGCCTATCCCAATATCACGTCCTATACAACTCGCCATATCATGATATATCACTATTCGGTTAACCCGTTATACCGCTATCAGCATAGCCCCATCTATTCCTATTCCGATATCACGCCCTATGCGGCTTATCATATCATGATATACTCCTATCCGGCTGTTACGATATATTGTCGCCTTTTGTCATCCTGAACTTGCGGCTGATAAGATTCAGAAACCTCAAATAAGGACTTTTAGCCTAAGATAAAGTAAGCTAACAGCATGATAATAAGGCTCTTATAATTACGAATTCTCCTATAGAAGCATTACCTTAGTAGTAGAATCATAAAGGAGGTAACAAGTTATGAACGAGCAAGTTAGAAGTATTTTAGCACAAGAGACAACGAAGACGAGCAAGATCCGGCAGCTGTTTCTTCTGGGGGTTCCCCGTGCGGAAATCGCCAGAATGGTGACCAACGGCAATTACGGTTTTGTAGTGAACGCCCTGCGCCGGATGAGGG
>ERZ824598.793-NODE-793-length-46174-cov-4.149223_pt1 | contig 46174 bp, 40 predicted proteins | sample MGYA00519934_ERZ824598 | MGnify/ENA primary metagenome ERZ824598 (study PRJEB31778, sample SAMEA3449177) | human gut metagenome | biome: human gut; feature: human-associated habitat; material: faeces | place: United Kingdom | collected 2010/2012 ...
TATATAGCGGCTGCAAAATATAATTAGCCCATCGACATAATAAGCAATATGTGACTAGATGGCAGCTTCGGATGTGTGAAGTTTGAATTAATTACGCAAAAACTGCCGCCCTTGGAATTTTGATTCCAAGGGCGGCAGTTTTTGTGTTTTGCTGTTCCTTTGTGTCAGTGACGCTTAATCTTCGCTATTGCTATCCGTTTCCGGTGCTTTTTGAAACGGAAAATTCTGAAATTCCAGAAAATATTTTGGCTCTATATTTAATATATCAGCAATATCAAAGATGAGATCCAATGATATTTTACGATTGACATTTGGTGCTTCGATGGCACCGATATGTTGTCTGCTGACATTTAACTTCTCAGCCAATTCTTCCTGTGTCATTTTCTGATATTTACGACAATAAGCAATGCGAAAACCGATTTCACGATAGCGTTCCCAGTGATTTGGATCTTTCTTCATAATGTATCCCCTTTTCTATATGGTGATTTTAGCACTTGGAGACAAGTTGTGTGGCAATGCATATCCACACAATGTTAGAAGTGCACAATTTCATCGTATGTCCTATATTATTAGTTTAAACAAAAATAATAAATTTCACATAATTTGAAAAGTAATATAAGTTATTTCATAAATAACAAATTAAAAGTATCACGTATGAAATGTTTATCTTAAGGAAAAAAATTATGGGCAACTTGCCATTTACCAGGTGGAATGGTAATATTTATGATTGTTAGATAGCGTTCCACATAATGTTAGAACACACGACATTTTATATTTTAGATGGCAATGAGAGTTTATGTAAAAAATAATAAAGGGTATGGTTAGAATATGTTAATAGATTGTATGATGGCGGACATTGCGGAAGTCTTGTCGTATGTGCCGACAGCGATAATAGTCGGAGCAGTATATGCATTGGTGGCAGGAATTGTCTTACGTTTGATAGGAAAACGAGCAGCGAGTAGTGGCAATACGCCCGGTAAGGTGCCATTTGGTGAAAATAGTGTTTTTAAGCTGACTATGAGTACATTGTTAGTGATCTATATTGTCGTGGTGTTAATGACAGTGTTTTTTTCAAGAGAACTTGGTTCCAGAGAGGGTATAGATATGCGCATACTGGGAACATGGGGAATTACGATGCAGGATCATGCGTGGGTGATTGAGAATGTTTTGCTCTTTATTCCGTTTGGTCTGCTGCTTCCTTTTTGGTTTCCGACCGGAAGAAAGGGAATTGTTATTATTGTCGGTTTGATGTGCAGTATTGGAATTGAAGTGACACAGCTTGTTACTGGGTATGGATTTTGTCAGTTGGATGATGTTATAATGAACACAGCAGGAACTTTTGTGGGATACCTGCTATATGTCGGTATTGTAAATATATGTCGGAGGACAATGGCAAGAAGGCTATGCTGTTTATTGCTGGCGATCGTGTGGATGACGACGATCTTTCATTTTTCGGCACAGCCGGCAGACGAATCCGGGCAGATGAGTCTGCGGTTTGGAATGTCGATCTGTCGGATGGTTGTACCGCATTTTGAGGATAAAACGGTAGAGCAGCAAGAGACGATGGCAAGAAGGATTGAGTTTCCGGTACGTAAAGCGGCACATATGACGGAGTATGCGATTTTGGCGTTGTTATTGTTAGGTACGATCACGAAGGATCGGATCACGCGAAAACAGCTGTTGGCGGTGATATGTTTGGTAGCAGCTTATGCAGCAACGGATGAATATCATCAGTTATTCGTGCCGGGACGGAGTGGTCAGGTGCGGGATGTGGTCATTGATACGGTTGGAGGAACACTTGGCCTTGGTGCTTGGCTGGCGGTACGCCGCCTTTTGACACCTTGATCCTTAATAGGAAATTGCTCGTAATGTTGCTTGAGTGTTAGGAGATGATTAACAATGGATTTTATGATTGGTACGGTCGATTCGAAACGGTTGCGCAAAGATTTGCTGCAGCATTTTCGGACAGCACCGAATTGTAGAACGCCGGAGGGACGGCGTAAGCTGGAAGCAATACAGTATGCTAATGAGCAGCAGCTTGTGGCACTTGCTAAGCAGGAAGGCTTTGAGATGAGACTCTATATTCGTTAGGACAGAAGAGCATAGAGCAGATGTGTGATTTACGAAGACAGAAGAGCATAGAGCAGATGTGCAATTTGCGAAGGCAGAAGAGCATAGAGCAGATGTGCAATTTGCGAAAGCAGAAAGGCGGATTATAAATATGAAACAGTATGATTATTTAGTAGTAGGAGCAGGACTTTTTGGAGCAGTATTTGCCAGACAGGCGGCGGATGCGGGCAAGAAAGTGCTTGTGATCGATAAAAGGGATCACATTGCGGGAAATGTTTATACAGAACAGGTGGAGGGAATCCATGTACATCGTTATGGAGCCCATATTTTTCACACGAATAATAAAACAGTGTGGGATTATATTACACGGTTTGCAGAGTTTAACCGTTTTACGAACAGCCCTGTTGCCAATTACAAGGGGGAATTATATAGCCTGCCTTTTAACATGTACACGTTCAATAAGATCTGGGGTGTTGTGACGCCGGAGGAGGCAGCAGCTAAGATTGAAGAGCAGCGGCAGGAAGCAGGCATTACAGAACCACACAATTTAGAGGAACAGGCGATCAGTCTGGTTGGTAAAGATATTTATAAAAAATTGATCAAAGGATATACGCAGAAGCAATGGGGACGTCCATGTACGGAATTGCCGGCATTTATTATCAAGCGTTTGCCGGTGAGATTAACATTTGATAATAATTATTTTAATGCGTTATATCAGGGCATTCCAGTTGGTGGATATACGCAGATGGTTGCTAATTTGTTAGACGGGATAGAAGTGCAGCTTGGCGTGGATTATTTGGCAGACAAGGAAAAGCTTGCTGCAACTGCAGAACGTGTCGTATACACAGGAGCGATCGACGCTTACTTTAATTACACGCTTGGTACATTGCAATATCGTTCTGTACGTTTTGAGACAGAGACATTAGATATACCGAATTTCCAAGGCAATGCTGCAGTAAATTATACGGATGCCGAGACACCTTGGACAAGAATTATTGAGCACAAATGGTTTGAGTTTGGTAAAGATGCAGAGGGAAATGATCTGCCGAAAACGGTGATCTCCAGAGAGTATAGTTCTGAGTGGAAGCCGGGAGATGAACCATATTATCCGGTAAATGATGAGAAAAATGGTGCATTGTATGAGAAGTATAAGGAGTTAGCAGCCGGGGAGACCAATGTGATCTTTGGCGGAAGACTGGGCGAGTATAAGTATTATGATATGGATGCGGTTATCGCCTCAGCGCTCGCATTGAGTGAACGTGAGCTTGCATAAGAAAGCATAGCTTTATTGAGTGAAGTGCACTTGTATAAGAAAGCATAGCCCCGGTGGGTGAATGAGAAACGATATAAGAAACAGCCTTGTTGAGAATGACTGGGAAGGAGAGTAGCTCTTATGGAGTGGATTTATCCGATTTTGGGTAAGCAAAAGTGTCTGCCTTTCTATTTGTCGGGCATTGGTATTGCAGAACCGGAGTATCATGTGATACGAGAAGAAGGTTTGGTATCCCATCAGCTTCATTATACGCAAAGTGGCCGTGGCAATCTTGTTGTTGGCGGCACGACGTATCCGTTAGAGCCGGGAAGTATGTTTTATATGGCACCGGGGATCCCACATGAGTATTATCCGCTTGTTGAGGATGAATGGACGACCTGTTGGCTGGTGTTTCGTGGGGAACATTTGCTGGAATTAATGAAAGGCATGGGTTTTGATGGTTTTGCCTATGATAAAAACGTTGTCAATGAAAAGATTACCGGAATTTTTCATCAGATGCTTAAGGCGGCAAAAGATCCACTGTATGGTGATGAGCGATGCTCTATGTTAGTGTATGAATATATTATGAATGTCCGACAGGCGTTTTTGGCAAATAAGAAGTATGGCGGTCAGAGTGCCAAGAGCATGTTGCAGCGTGCTCTAATGTTTATTCATAAAAATTATGCGAGAGATATTACATTAGAAGAACTGGCAGAAATGAGCGGCGTGACGAAACAGCATTTTTGTCGGGTTTTTAAGGAACAGATGCGGATGCGTCCGATGGAGTATCTGGCAAGACAACGAGTTTCGGCTGCAAGAAGTATGTTGTTAGCAACCGATAAAAGCATCGCACAGATCGGGGCGGAGGTCGGATATGAGAATCCGACGTATTTCGGCATGGTATTTAAGAAGTATGAAGGCATAACGCCGACCGATTGCAGAAAAAGACATGGTACAAGCTTGACGTGGTAGAGGCTTGCAGAGCAAAACGCTGGTTTTGCTCTTTCTTTAGTGATAGGAAAATGCTGTTGTGTAGTGTGACATCAACAAGAATTGCTTTAGCAATTCTTGCAGAGCAAAACGCTGGTTTTGCTCTTTTTTTAGTGGTAGGAAAATGCATCAAAATGTTCATATCACTGGGATTTAACAATTATTTTAGATTGCCGGATCTATGCGGATTTACTTATAATACAAGCAGCAACATAATTTTTGCGTAGGTAAAAAGGAGGAGAATATGGTGAGAAAATTACTGAAACGTGCGGGAGTATGTTTACTCAGCCTTTCCATAGTCTTGACGGGGAATGTCGGGATCAGCGGGGCAAGTACATCTTCCCGGAAAGGGGCAGCAGTGGAAACAAAAACGGGAAGCATTGTGATTGATGGCAATGATATCAAGGCAGACAATGTGAATGGACTTACGTATAAGGGATTTGGTATGCTTAGTGCCAATTCTACAAGTGATCTGTTGATGGATTACAAATCACAGAATCCGGAGGCATATGCAAAATTAATGCAGTATTTATTCGGAGGCGAGTACCCGATTTTTACACATGTGAAATTGGAAATGGGTAATGACCGCAACAACTCGACCGGATCAGAGAGTGCAACCAAGAGAACAAAGGGCGAGAAAGCCAATGTGCTTCGTAATCCTGGCTGGCAGCTGGCAGCAGATGCTAAGAAGATCAATCCGAATTTGAAGGTCAGTATTCTGACTTGGCGTACACCTTCTTGGGTGAAAACAGATGAAGATAAGTATATCTGGTATAAACAGAGTATTTTGGATGCTTATGAGAAATATGGCTATATGGTAGACTATATTAATCCAAATACGAACGAAGAATGGGGTGGTGCAGGCGATGTTGCTTACACTAAGAAATTTGCCAAGTGGATCGCAGCGGAAAGCACTAAGACGATCGCGGATGAGAAAGCACTTGCTTTGTTCAAAAAGATTAAGCTTGTTGTATCCGACGAGGCAAATGTTGTCAGCAGCGATGTTGCCAACAAGTTAAAGGATGACAAAGAGTTTATGAACGCAGTGGATGTTGTCGGATACCATTATAAGACAGCGGATGATGAAAATAATGCGATGAAGTGGCTGGCAGAGGAAGTGGACAAGGAAGTATGGAATAGCGAGGAGCAGGCAACGTTCTCAAATTCAGCGTTCCGTCCATCCACGACAGATAAAGCGCCGACGGTAGAGGGTACTGGTATCGGTGGCTCCGGCAGTGCATTGGAAATGGGCAATACCGTGATCAAGAGCTTTGTCGAGTCACGCCGTGGTCATGTGATCTATCAGCCTGCGATCGGTTCTTATTATGAGGGTGCACAGTATTCCTTTAAGGAGTTAGTAAGCGCCAGAGATCCGTGGTCAGGATGGATGCATTATGATGCCGGATTGTTGATTTTGGCACATATCAGCAAGTTTGCAGTAACCGGCTGGGAAAATGAAACAAATACTGCCGGCATTTGGCGTGGTGTTGCATCGGCCAGCAAGGCATCTGCTGTACAAGGAACAACCAGCAATGCAGTTGACGGTCGTGGCGGTGGAGAAAACTATATGACTCTGGCAGCACCGACGAAAGATAATTTCTCAACGGTGATCGTTAATGACAGTGAGTATCCAATGACATATACACTGCAGACGAAGAATATGAAGTTGAAAGCAGATCAGAAGTTAGAACTTTGGGAGACGAGAGCAGCAGACGAGGGTGCATTTAATGAAAATTATATGAAATGTATTCAGGAATTATCTGCGGACAGCAATGGTGTATATTCCTTTGCGGTAAAACCAAATTCTGCAGTTACGGTTACCTCTTTAGATGTTTCAGACAGCAAAGAGCATACAGAGGCAATGCCGGTAGAGGGTGAGCGTACCGTACTTGACACAGATGCAACCGGAGACGTTCAGAACACAGAGGATGGCTATCTGTATGCGGATGATTTTGAGTATACCGGCAAGACCGTTCCTGTTCTTGATGGCAAAGGCGGCTTTACCGGAGAGAAGGAAGATTACATTGCATCACGTGGTGGAGAAAAAGGTGCGATGGCACGCTATACTCATACGTTGAATGGTGCTTTTGAGGTCTATAAGAGTGGATCCGGCAATCATGTGCTTCGCCAGCAGTTGGATAAGAAGTCAACAGGTGTCGGAAGTGCTTGGAATAGCGGAGATCCTGTCACGTTAGTGGGAGACTACCGCTGGACGAACTATACGGCAGCTATTGATGTATTATTTGAGCGTGCAGCAGATAAGCAGTATGCGCAGATTGGTATCAGACAGACCGGAAGAACACACAATCTTTCGAACAATGCAGGATATTCTTTGAAAGTCAATGATGATGGAAGCTGGATACTGTATCGTGCGAAAATGGGTTCTACATCTTCTAAGGGTACAGAGCTTGCGTCCGGTTCGGTAGATGCAAGTCAGGTAACACCGGGGACTTGGTTCCAGCTCAAACTCCGTGGCGAGGGTAATGTGATCAAAGCATATATCAACGATACTTTAGTCGCAACATATGAGGACAGCAATCCGATCACTTCAGGACGTGTTGCGATCGGCTGCGGTAATTCCTATACAAGATTTGACAATCTGGCAGTAACGAAGATCAAAGGATATGCGCCATATTACAGAGAATATATTGACAATATGGAAACCTATGATCTGACACCACAGAAAAATGCAAAATTGGTATATAACAACAAGTGGTCTCGTACTTGTGCAAATCAGGGAATGTTTGTATATCAGAGAAGTGTTTCCAATAGTACGGGCACAGGCGCATCCATTACGTATACCTTTAACGGAACCGGTTTGGAAGTGTTAGGATACAATAAATCCACAGGAGGAACCGTGAATGTGACGGTAGATGGACAGTCCTACAAGAAAGGTGACGCATTGTGGAACGCAGATAATATGTGTACTGCATATCAGGTGAGTGGACTGGAAGATGGTGAACATACTGTAACGATCGAGGTTGCAAGCGGCAGTCTTGCCGTGGATGCAATTGCAGTGATCGGCTCCATTTACAATAGTGATGAGATTAATGTGACTCCAAAGAAAGGTACAGAAACTGGTCTGCCGGAAGAAGAACTTCCAAAAGATCTGACAGAGGATGTGGTACCGGATATCAGCACTCCGTTACCAAGTCCTGCAGCACCGACAACCGCCCCGACAACGACACCGCAGCCAATCAAAACACCGTCTGTCCGCAAAGGATATTCTTTCAAGGTAAAGGGAGCATCTTATGTTGTGACAGATGCATCCAAGAAGACGGTCAGCTACCGCAAGGCAGCCAATAAAAAGATCAAATCTGCAGCAATACCGGCGACGGTAAAAGTAAAAGCGAATGGCGTCGTATATTCCTTCCGCGTTACGGATATTTCTGCAAAGGCATTTGCCGGATGCACCAAATTAAAGAAAGTAATCATTGGCAAGAATGTTGTTTCCATCGGAAAGGAGGCATTTTCCAAAGCTAAGGCACTCAAAAAGATAACGATCAAGACAACCACATTGAAAAAAGTGGGCAAAAATGCGATCAAGGGCATTTACAAAAAAGCGAAGATATCCTGTGGCAAGAAAAAGCTGAAAGCATACAAGAAGCTGTTTAATGCCAAGACCGGATATAAGAAATCGATGAAACTGACCAAATAATTTATGCAGTAAATTGACCAAAGAAAACGGGAGCTGTGTCGTCCATGTTTGACGAACAGCCCTGTTTTTTGGTATAATCATTCAAATAGACAGATTTGACGAAATACACGAAAGAGGGAAAGGAGCAGATCCTATGTTAGAATCAGTATGGGAACGGCTGCGGGCGTTTGGCTGTAAGCAGACGGAGCATATTTTGTACTGGATCAGCATATGGTGTGTTCTTGGTGTGGGGCTTGTATATATTGCAGCATTTTATATTGCGCATGTAACCGGTAACGACCGGTTATTGCAATGCAAAATGAAGCTGTATTTTGGAATCCCCTGCCCGGGCTGTGGTGGAACAAGAGCAATATGGTCTCTGTTACATGGAAGAGTACTGCAGGCAGTATATTACAATGCATTTGCGGTATATGGTGCAGTATGGTATCTATTGTTTTTTATCAGTCAGACTGTGCAGCGTGTGGCGGCTCGTTTTGACAGGCAGATCAACGGAATGAAATTTCGGGATGCAGCGTTGTATATCGCCATCGTGGTGCTGATCGTGCAGTATTTGTTAAAGCTGTTTGTTCCGGGCTATCGAATATAGCTTTGAAATGCAATGTAGAGACAGGATGCTTAGGCTTATGGACTTCTATTAGCAGGGCGTTATGTCATACAATGTAGAGGTAGTACATATACAAAGTTGAGGAGGATTACAATGGATAACAATCAAAATGAAAATCAGGGTTTTCAAAATGGCAATGCAGGAAATGACCCACAGGGGTGGACGAACGCCAATAATGGCAGTTATCAGAATGGCGGCTATCAAAATAACGGCTACCAGAATAATGGCTACCAAAACAATGGCTACCAGAACAATGGATATAATGGCCAGCCACAGTATAATTATCAGGGAAATAATTCGCCGGGAAGAGGATATTCCATTGCGTGTCTGATATTAGGTATTTGTGGTATCGTATTTTGCTTTTGCTATGGCATTGTTGGAGTTATCTGCAGTATTGTTGCATTAGTGCTTCATGGTAAGGCAGTAGAGTTAGATGGATTTGAGAGCAGCTACGCTAAGGCTGGTAAGATCTGTGCGATCATCGGAATTGTGATCGGTGTTATTTATCTTATCCTGACCATCCTTGCTGTTGTATTCAGCATGTCAGTTGGCGGATTATCAACAATACTTCGCGCATAAGGAATCTTTAAGTAAAGAAATTTTGAATTATGTAAGAGAGTACCAAAGACAATTGTTGGACGGTACTCTCTTTTTGTTTTGATCGGAGAGTAAGATGTGAACAGTTTTTGAATTATGGAATCCGAATAAAAAAGATTGTTCGAATTTTAATGATTTTATACAATAAATGGGTGCATAATACTAGCAAAATCGGTATTTTGCGGGGATTCGTCAAATGTCAGATATTAGCAGATTTTTGTGTGTTTTGTATGTTTTTTGCAAAAATTCACAAAAAATTCAAAAAAATACTTGTAAATTTGTTCATGTTGTTATATAATCATCTTACGAAAACGATTTAGTAAAACGATTTCGTAAACGTAACTTGAAAATGTTCATAAAGTTATGAACAGCATATTGATATTTCTACTGCAGGTCATTGCAGTAAAAATATAGAAGCAAACAATTTCTTATTAGAGGAGGTTTTTTTATGAGAAAGAAACTTTTAAGCGTGCTGTTATGTACAGCAATGGCAGCAACCATGTTGACTGGTTGCGGCGGCAGTGACACTAAGAAGGATTCATCAAAAGAAGCTAAAAAAGTTACAGTTTCTGACGGTGGAAAAGTTCTTAACATCCGTGTATGGAACGAGGAGTTCAAGAGCCGTATGACAGATCACTATCCGGGATATAAGAAGGTTAGTGATACAGAAGGTAAGATTGGCGACGTTACAGTTAAGTGGACGATCACACCATCTGATGATAATGCATATCAGAATGCATTGGATGAAGCTCTTAAGAAGCAGGATTCTGCAGCAGCTGATGACAAGATCGATCTTTTCCTTGTTGAGGCAGATTACGCATTGAAGTATGTAGATACAGACTACACACTGGATATTGTAAATGATCTTGGCGTATCCAAAGATGCACTTGCTAACCAGTACAAGTACACACAGGATATCGTAACAAATTCTAAAGGAGCGTTAAAGGGTGCTTCCTGGCAGGCTTGCCCGGCAGGTATGATCTACAGACGCGACATTGCTAAGAAAGTATTCAAGACAGATGATCCTGAGAAGATTCAGGAGCTGTTCAAAGATTGGGATTCTTTCAAAGCAGCATCTAAGAAGTTAAAAGACGCTGGATACCTTACAACAGCATCTGTAAACGATACATATCGTGTATTCTCTAACAACGTAACATCTAAGTGGGTAGAGAATAAGAAGATCAACGTAGATGAGAACATCAAGACATGGGTAGATATGTCGAAGGAAATGGTAGACAACGGCGAGACTACAACACATGAGTTGTGGGGATCTGACTGGAGCGAAGGCTTCATGAAGAGCGGTAACGTATTCGCTTACTTTGGACCAGCTTGGTTCATCGACTTCTCCATGGGTTACAAAGATGGTGTAGCACTTGATGGTTCTGTAGTTAAAGATGGTGGCTGGGCACTTACAACTGGTCCTCAGAGTTTCTACTGGGGCGGTACTTGGATCTGTGGTGCTAATGGCACAGACAACAAGAGCCTTGTAAAAGACATCATCGAGAAGATGACAACAGACGAGAGCGTATTGAAAGACATTGTTAGCAAAGACAATGACTACGCTAACAACAGCAAGTTGATGGATTCCTTAAAGGATGACAAGAGCTTCGGTGATAAGGCACTCGGTGGACAGAATCCAATTCCGATCTTCTCCGCAGGTGTTGGCAGCATCGACATGAGCAATATATCTTCATATGATCAGACATGTGCTGAGGAGTTCCAGGCAGCAATGAAGGATTACTTCGATGGCAATACAAAGGATTATGATACTGCATTGCAGACATTCATCGACAAAGTTAAGACAAAACATCCTGAGATCGAGGGATAATTGTTACAAACATTGTTAAGTAAACTGGTTTAGGAATGTGCCTGCTTACGTTTGTAGGCAGGCACTTTTTTTGAAAATAAGGGGAGGGTAACACTTATGAGTAAACCCAAAAAAGGAAGAGTGGAAAAGCATAATAAGTGGGGCTACATTTTTTTGATCCCGTTCGTTCTTACATATGTTATTTTCCAGTTAATCCCACTTATCAGCACGATTTATAATAGTTTTTTCGAAAATTATAGCATGGGCTTAATACAGGTGGGACCAAATTATATCGGCTTAGAAAACTATGCTTCGCTTTTTGAAAGCGGCAAGCTATTGATTTATTTGAAAAACACAATGATAATGTGGGTGTTGGGATTTGTACCGCAGATCTTATTATCGCTTCTGCTTGGTGCATGGTTCTCAGACACACGATTAAAATTGAAAGCATCCGGTTTTTTCAAAACCGTTATTTATTTACCAAACTTGATCATGGCGTCAGCGTTTGCAATGTTATTCTTCGCATTGTTCTCTGACAATGGCCCGGTAAATGCAATTTTATTACACGCCGGTCTGATCAAAGAGAAGTATTCTTTCCTTTCTCATGCAGGAAGTGCAAGAGGATTGGTTGGATTTATGAACTTTTTGATGTGGTTTGGTAATACCACGATTCTGTTAATGGCAGGTATGATGGGTATAGACCCGGCATTGTTTGAGGCTGCCGAAGTTGATGGTGCGACATCGACACAGGTATTTTTCCGAATCACGATGCCGTTGTTGCGTCCAATCTTAGTATACGTTTTGATCACATCTTTGATCGGTGGTTTACAGATGTTCGATGTACCACAGATCTTGACAAACGGTACCGGTGGACCAACAGATACAACGATGACATTGATCATGTATTTGAACAAACAGCTATACAGTAAGAACTACGGTATGGGTGGTGCGTTATCCGTTCTGCTCTTCATCGTAACGGGTATATTGAGTTTGATCGTGTTCAAAGCATTTGCACAGAAAAAGGAGGCATAATTCATGGATGAAAGAAAAAGTTCAGGAATAGGAATACATGCCAGAAGGGTTCTTGCATATATTGTTTTGATATTCATTTCGATATTGTGCCTGTTTTGGTTTTATGTATTGTTTGTTAACGCAACAAGATCACATGCGCAGATTCAGTTAGGATTCTCTGCTTTACCGAGTGGAGAGTTTATGAACAACTGGGTACATTTGATGCACAGTTCACAGCCGGTTTGGAATGGCTTGTTTAACAGTGTTATTGTCGCTGCTTTCAGTGCCGTTCTGACAACATACTTTTCTTGTATGACGGCATATGCAATTCATGTATACCATTTCAAGTTGAAGAATGTTATGTTTACATTCATCTTGATGATCATGATGATTCCTACACAGGTAACTGCACTTGGTTTTTACCGCTTAATGATGGATTGGAATCTGATGGATTCCTTTATTCCATTGATTGTTCCAGCCATAGCAGCACCGGTAGTATTCTTCTATATGAAACAGTACATGGATTCTTCCCTTCCGTTGGAGATCGTAGAAGCGTCTCGAATCGATGGTGCGGGCGAGTTTAAGACATTCAATATGATGATTCTTCCGATTATGAAACCTGCGATTGCGGTTCAGGCAATCTTCGCATTTGTTCAGAGCTGGAACAATTACTTCATTCCATCATTGCTCTTGACAGAAAATAAGAAGAAGACATTGCCTATCTTGATCGCACAGTTACGTAGTGCGGATTTCCTGAAGAAGGATATGGGTCAGGTGTATATGATGATTGCCTTCTCGATTTTCCCGGTAATCGTTGTATATCTGCTCCTTTCTAAACATATCGTACAGGGTGTGGCACTTGGTAGTGTGAAAGGGTAGAAAGTTTGTAAATACAATTCTTAAAGTGAAGGTTGAACAATACATAGCCAAAATGTGGATTATAGTATTGACGAATTGAAAAAATCATGGTATATATATTATATAAATAGTGTGTTACTTGATTTGAATGAAATTGAGGCATTAACTATACATAAATCACAGGTAATTTATGTTAGTTGATGCCTTTTTCTTTTGCATATTATATAGTTAGCCGCGGATACTATCGGTGAGTGTGTACTTGCTGTTATGCGAGAGAGATATGCCAAAATGCATAAATACAGGAAGAAAGGATGGATGAAAGATGAAAGACAAAATTTTTGAAGTGCTGCAGCGAATTGGAAGAAGTTTTATGCTCCCAATCGCGATCTTACCGGTTGCCGGTCTGCTTCTTGGACTGGGTAGTTCGTTTACGAACGAGACAACGATTGCAACGTATCATTTAGGTGGAATTTTGGGGAATGGAACAATATTGCATGCGCTGCTTGTAATTATGAACAAGGTCGGAAGTGCCGTGTTTGATAACCTGCCATTGTTATTTGCTGTGGGTGTCGCAATCGGAATGGCAAAAAAAGAAAAAGAAGTGGCAGCGTTATCTGCGGTGATCGCATTTTTCGTTATGAATATTTCGATCAATGCTATGCTGAATATTAATGGCAAGATCCTGGAAGATGGGTCCATTGCGAAAAATGTGTTAGAGGGAACCGTAGCTTCTGTCTGTGGAATTAATACATTGCAGATGGGTGTGTTTGGCGGTATTATCGTTGGCCTTGGTGTGGCTGCATTACACAATCGCTTCCATAAGATCATATTGCCGAATGCGTTATCATTCTTTGCCGGATCAAGATTTGTTCCGATCATTTCCACTATAACGTATATGTTTGTCGGTATTATTTTGTATTATGTATGGCCGGTTGTGCAAAATGGAATTTATGCACTTGGTGGATTGGTGACAGGAAGCGGTTATCTGGGAACACTGATCTTTGGTGTTGTCAAAAGAGCATTGATACCATTCGGATTGCATCATGTGTTTTATATGCCATTTTGGCAGACTGCTGTTGGCGGAACCGCTGATGTGGCCGGACACATGATTCAGGGTGGACAAAATATTTTCTTCGCTCAGCTTGCAGATTCTGCACATATTTCACACTTTAGTGCAGATGCAACAAGATATTTTTCGGGTGAATTTATTTTCATGATCTTTGGTCTGCCAGGCGCAGCTCTTGCAATGTATCGCACGGCGAAACCGGAGAAAAAGAAGCAGGTGGGAGGCTTACTATTTTCAGCGGCCCTCACATCTATGTTGACCGGTATTACTGAACCGATCGAATTTTCATTTTTGTTTGTTGCACCGATTTTGTTTGCAGCGCAAGTTGTAATGGCCGGTGCTGCATATATGATCGCTCATATATTAAATATCGCTGTGGGACTTACCTTCTCAGGTGGATTTTTGGATCTGTTCCTGTTTGGTATTTTACAGGGAAATGATAAGACAAGCTGGCTTCGTATCATTCCGGTAGGAATCATTTATTTTATTCTTTATTATGTGATTTTTACTTTCTTGATCAAAAAATTGAATTTAAAAACACCTGGTCGAGAGGATGATACACAGGAAGTGAAATTATATACGAAGGCAGATGTTAATGCTAAACGTTCCGCAAAGGGGGATGATGGAAATATATCATCGGAGGATACACTTAGTGAAATGATCACGAGAGGTCTTGGCGGTAAGAACAACATTGATAGTGTTGACTGCTGTGCGACCCGCCTTCGTTGTACTGTTGCAAGTGCAGATTTGGTTGATGATGTTCTGCTTAAATCGACAGGAGCCAGTGGAGTGATCCATAAAGGAAATGGAGTCCAGATCATATACGGACCAAATGTTACCGTGATCAAGTCTAATTTGGAAGAGTATCTTGAAACAGCACCGGATATTATATATACTAATGATAATGAGAGTTGTTCAGAGTCAGATGATGCCATGCAGAGTCAGGAAATTAAAGGAAGTGTAGCAAAAACCGTTATTGTATCCAGTCCGATCACAGGTGTTGCAGCAGATCTGTCTACGGCACCGGATGAAGCCTTTGCGGATCGGATGATGGGTGATGGTGCGGTTGTAACCCCAACGGATGCGATCGTTAAGGCACCGGAAGATGGAGAGGTTGCGTTTGTGTTTGATACCAAGCATGCGATTGGATTTACGACAGATTCCGGTTTGAGCTTATTGATACACGTTGGTATAGACACAGTAAAATTGGATGGTAAAGGATTTGAAGTGTTTGTCGAGAATGGTCAGCAGGTCAAGAAGGGTGATCCATTGATGAAACTGGATATTGATTATCTGAAAGAGCACGCACCGTCAATCGTATCTCCGGTACTGTGTACGGAACTAGAGGATAACCAAAAGGTACGTTTATTAAGGGAGGGAGAAATAAAATCAGGAGAGGAGTTATTCGCTGTTGATTTTTATGAGGAATAATTATGTATAGAGTGACAAAGGTGTTAAATCATAACGCTGTACTTGCGGTGGAACAGGGCAACAATGCACAATGTTTACTGCTTGGCAAAGGAATTGGATTTGGCAAAAAGATTAGCGAAACGATCGATTCCGCAATGGGAGCCAGAGTGTATTATTTACAGGAATATAAAGATCGTGGTGGTGCTGATACTATCATTAAATCGATAGATCCGGAGATTTTGGAAATTGCCAATCAGGTACTTGATCAGGCTGAAAGTGTGTTTGGAACGATTGATCGAAGCATTCTTTTTCCGTTAGCAGATCATATTTATTATGCTGTAGAACGAATCAAAAAGAAGGAGCAGATCAGTAATCCGCTCACAGAGGATATTCGTTTACTGTTTCATATGGAGTATAAAGTTGCTGCTTGTATTATTCCGATATTACAAAAGAAATACCGTATTTCAATTGGTGATGATGAAGTGGGATATATTGCATTGCATGTGCATTCAGCTATCGACAATGAAAACGTGTCAGATGCGATACAGATTGCACGTGCAGTGCGTGCCTGCGTCCAAATTGTGGAAGAAGCCATGGATAAAAAAATTGACGTTCTGTCATTGTCCTATAATCGATTGATGAATCATGTGCGGTATATGATTGTTCGTGCGATCAAGGGAGAGAAGCTCAAGATGAGTCTGAACGACTATATGAGTGTGAAATATCCGAGTGAGTTTAATATGGCAAAGACTATTTGTGATGAGATTGCTAAAATGGTCAACTGTACATTTGAAGATGCAGAAATCGGATATTTAGCGATGCATATATGTCGTGTGACTAGTGGTGAGTTGGATGTGTAGTATGAAGTAAAAATTTGATTGCAGAAAACAGGAGTATTATTTTCTTAAAAAAAATGGAAGTTGTTATTATAGGTTTATGCTTGGACACATGACACATATTTTGTTAAAAATGTGATTGTGTGTAGAAATGGAGAGGAAAGATGAAGTCATTTAGTTATGTTATTACAGATGCAGTAGGAATTCATGCAAGACCGGCAGGAATGCTTGTAAAAGAAGTTAAAAAATACGATGCGAAGATTACCATTAATAAGGCAGGGAAAAAAGTAGAAGCCGGTAAATTGATGGCAATCATGGCGCTTGGTGTAAAGTGTGGCGATGAAGTTGTTGTAGAGATTGAAGGCGGCGATGAGGAGGCAGCATTTCAGGGGATGCAGAAGTTTTTTGAAGAGACACTGTAGGTATGTTACGATAGAATGGAGGCTGTTATGAAAAAATATAATGGAAAATCGATCTTTAAGGGGATTGCGATTGGTGATATTTTATTCTATCAAAAGGAAAAGCAGCAGGTGAAACGTCAAAGAGTGGAGGATGTTGCCAAGGAAAAAGAGCGGTATCAGATGGCAAGTCAAAAAGCATCCGAACAATTGAAGCAGTTGTATGATAAAGCGTTGCAGGAAGTCGGCGAGGCAAATGCTGCTGTGTTTGAGGTGCATATGATGATGCTGGAAGATGATGATTATGTGTCCTCTATTGTCAACATGATCGAAACACAAGAGGTTAATGCGGAGTATGCGGTGGCTGTAACCGGTGATAATTTTGCAGAAATGTTTTCGCAAATGGATGATGAATATTTTAAGGCAAGAGCGGCTGACGTTAAGGATATTACCGAGCGTTTGATCAGCGTATTGAATGAGCAGGATGATAAGGGTACGCTGGGTGATGATCCGGTTATAGTTGTTGCTGATGATCTGGCACCGAGCGAAACGGTTCAAATGGACAAGGAAAAACTGTTGGCTTTTGTTACAAAATATGGATCTGCCAACTCACATACGGCGATTTTGGCTCGAACAATGAATATTCCGGCATTGATTGGTGTTGATATTCAACCGGAGTGGAATGGCAAGTTAGCGATTGTAGATGGCAAAGAAGGTCAGTTGATCATCGAACCTGATGAGAAAACATTGGCATTCTATCGCAGACAGCAGCAGGAAGAGCAAGAGGCCAGAGCTCTTTTGTCTGAACTCAAAGGACAAGAAGATATTACCTTAGATGGCAAAAGGATTAAGCTCTATGCTAATATTGCCGGGGTTGGAGATGTTGCAAATGTGCTTGCAAATGATGCAGCAGGTATTGGGTTGTTCCGCAGTGAATTCTTATATTTGGAGGCAGAGGATTATCCGGATGAAGAAACTCAGTTTTTGGCATATAAACGAGTTGCTGAAATGATGGCCGGTAAGAAAGTCGTTGTTCGTACGTTAGATATTGGTGCAGATAAGCAGGTTGATTATTTTAAGCTAGATAAGGAAGATAATCCGGCAATGGGATTTCGTGCTATCCGCATTTGTCTGGAACGTCCGGAAATCTTTCGAACACAGCTTCGTGCTTTGATACGGGCAAGTGCATATGGAGAGATTGCGATAATGTACCCGATGATCATTTCTGTGGAGGAAGTGTGTCGTATCCGAGAAATTGTAGATTCTGTCAAGAGGGAGTTGGATGAACAGGGTATCTCGTATGGCAATTTTGAACAGGGTATCATGATTGAAACGCCGGCAGCAGTGATGATGAGCGAAGAATTAGCTCAACATGTTGATTTTTTCAGTATCGGTACGAATGATTTGACACAATATACTCTGGCGATTGATCGTCAGAATATGAAATTAGATTCGTTCTATGATCCCCATCATCCGGCAATACTTAAAATGATTCAGACAACAATTACGAATGGACATAAAGGTGGTTGTTGGGTTGGAATTTGTGGAGAGCTGGGAGCGGATACATCATTGACGGAAACATTTCTTAAAATGGGTGTTGACGAATTATCTGTTTCGCCTTCTTTTGTGTTGCCGATCCGAAGAATAATTCGAAGCACAAACGTACTTGACGATAAATGAAAAATAGGATAATATAATTTATTGCCGTGGATAAATGTTATTTATGCATGGGTTCATACAGACAGTTCATTTGTACCATCCTGTCTATAAATAAAACTCGGACTGCATGGAACAGAGATTGTTTTTGGGCAGACCGTAGGTCTGCCTTCTTATTTTATTGGAAAGTTTGCAGTCAGGTAGCGTGATGTAAAGCAAAGAGTGGCTTTGGATGTTAAGCAAAGTCTCACTTTGGATGTTAATAGAAAATTGGAGGGAATGCATGTATCAATTGACGACAGAACATAGTTTTGACTCGGCACATTTTCTTGCCGGATACGATGGGAAATGCGGTAATTTGCATGGGCATCGTTGGAGAGTACTGCTGACGGTGCAGTCAGAGACGCTAAGAGAAGACCGGCAGCAAAAAGGTATGTGTGTTGATTTTGCAGAGTTAAAAAAAGATTTGCGGACGGAATTGGATGCGTTGGATCATGTGCTGATCATTGAACAGGGATCTTTGCGTGAGAGTACGATGAAAGCAATGCAGGAAGAACAATTTCAGGTGGTTGAGATGCCGTTTCGTCCAACCGCTGAAAATTTTGCCAGATATTTTTATGAATTGTTTACATTGAAAGGTTATCCGGTGGCGAAAGTAGAAGTATATGAGACACCGAATAACAGTGCAGTTTACTTTGCCTAAAGTGATGTGAGAGGTGGCAGTGCAGCTTGCTTTGTCTGAAGCGATGCGAGAGGTGACAGTGCGGCCTGCTTTGTCTGAAGCGATGCGAGAGGTGACAGTGCAGCTCGCTTGGCCTAAAACTATGCGAGAGATGGCATCGTGGAGAAGTTATGCATGACAGGCTGCAGGCCGGGAAAGGAATGTAAGAGTTAGTATGGCAGATTTTGAAGTGGTAGAAATCTTTGAAAGCATTAATGGGGAAGGACGATTTGCCGGAGAGTTATCTAATTTTGTGCGGCTAAAGGGATGTAACTTGCGCTGTACGTATTGTGATACAGCTTGGGCCTATGAAGCGGATGCACCGTGTACGGTGATGACGGAAGAGGAAATCTGTGAGCGCCTGCTGCAATCAGGGATCAGTCGGGTGACACTTACCGGTGGTGAACCGATGATTGCAAAAAATATTGATGTACTGTTAGAAAGGCTGTCTCGAGAAGAGAGTTTAGAGGTGGAGATCGAGACAAATGGCAGTGTTTCATTAACAGCGTTTCGTCAAATGAAGCGGCCACCGTCATTTACGATAGACTACAAATTGGCGGGAAGCGGCATGGAAACAAAGATGTGTATGGATAATTTTGCAGAGGTTGTAAAGCAGGATACGGTGAAGTTTGTTGTGTCCGGACGGAGTGATCTGGAAAGGGCCTATGAGGTGACGAGAGAGTATCATCTGGAGCAGCGCTGCATGGTAATATTAAGTCCGGTATTTGGCAGGATCGAACCGGCTGAAATGGTTGATTTTCTTCGTGAAAAACGATGGAATGGAGTACGGATTCAATTGCAGTTGCACAAGTTTATCTGGGATCCGGATAAACGTGGAGTTTAAGAAAGGAAGATGGCATTATGGCAATAGATACAGAAGCGATTAAGGTGCATGTTCGAGGTATATTGGAAGCATTGGGAGATGATCCGGATCGTGAAGGATTAAAAGAAACACCGGATCGTGTGGCCCGCATGTATGAAGAAGTGTTTGAGGGAATGAACTATACAAATCATGAGATTGCGCAAATGTTTAATAAAACATTTACCGATCGTATGGAATTTGGATCGGCTTCCAGAGATATGGTGATCGTTCGGGATATTGATATTTTTAGTTATTGTGAACACCATCTTGCTCTAATGTACGATATGAAAGTGACCGTTGCGTATATTCCAAAGGAAAAGGTGATCGGACTTAGCAAGATCGCACGTATTGCGGATATGGTGGCAAAACGCCTTCAGCTGCAGGAACGCATTGGTACGGATATTGCAGATATTATGCAGGAGATCTTGGAAAGTGAAGATGTGGCGGTTGTGATCGAGGGTACACATAGCTGCATGACAGCCAGGGGAATCAAAAAGAATGCAGCGACGACGAAGACCTTTACACTGCGTGGACAGTTTCAGGAAGATCAGAGCTTACAGATGAGACTTTTGTCATAGAGAAAGCAGTAGAAAATCAATAAAAGGCCTATAATAAAAACTTTAGGCTTGACATGATAGGAAGGAAAGAGTGTTATGAGCAAAGCAATGGTTTTATTTAGCGGCGGCGTAGACAGTACAACCTGTCTGGGGCTTGCAATCGAAAAATATGGTAAAGAAAACGTGATCGCATTGTCGATCTCTTATGGACAGAAACATAAAAAAGAAGTGGAAGCAGCACGCAGCATTGCTGCATATTATGGAATAGAACTTCTGTCTTTAGATCTGCAAAAGATCTTTACGTACAGTGATTGTTCTTTATTAGAACAGTCTGATGCAGAAGTTCCCAAAGAAAGCTATGCGGAGCAATTAAAGGAAACTTCCGGCAAGCCGGTATCTACTTATGTCCCTTTCCGTAATGGTTTGTTTTTGGCGAGTGCAGCGAGCATTGCTCTGTCGAAAAACTGTGAAGTGATCTATTATGGAGCGCATGCAGATGATGCGGCAGGTAACGCTTATCCGGATTGCAGCAGTGCCTTTAACGATGCAATGGGACAGGCAATTTATTTGGGAAGTGGCAATCAGGTACGTATCGAGGCTCCGTTTGTCAATTGGACTAAGGCTAAAGTGGTCGGAGAGGGACTTCGTTTGAAGGTGCCTTATGAACTTACGTGGAGTTGTTATGAGGGTGGTGACAAGCCTTGTGGTGTGTGTGGCACGTGTCGTGACCGCGCAGAGGCCTTTCGCGCCAATGGCGTTTTGGATCCGGCACTGCACTAAAGGAGAGGCAGGAGAGCTTAGATCACGGTATTGATCGGTAAGGTGGCATAAGGATGCTGCAACAGAGGGAGGAAATGCAATGAGAGAACAGGAAAAGAGTATTACATTATTAGGAAACCAGGGGACGAAATATCCACAGGATTATGCACCGGAAGTTTTAGAAACATTTGTGAATAAGCATCCGGATAATGATTATTTTGTCAAATTTAATTGTCCGGAATTTACCAGTTTATGTCCGATCACAGGGCAGCCGGATTTTGCAACGATCACGATATCGTACGTACCGGGAGAACGAATGGTAGAGAGCAAATCCTTAAAATTATATTTGTTTAGTTTTCGCAATCATGGTGACTTCCATGAAGACTGCGTCAATGTTATCATGAAAGATCTCATTAAATTAATGGATCCGAAGTATATTGAAGTATGGGGCAAGTTTACACCACGTGGAGGAATTTCTATCGATCCATATTGCAATTATGGACGCCCTGATACCAAATGGGAACAAATGGCAGAAAAAAGAATGTTGTGGCACGATATGTACCCGGAAAAAATTGACAATCGATAATTCTATCCTTTACAGAAAAGGTTTTGCGGTATATACTTATACAGCAAATATATTATGACAGAAGAAAGAAGAGAGTAGAAGAAAGTATGAAAGTAAAAGATTATTTCAAAGAGCATAAGTGGATCATTCCGGTGGCAATAGCAGCAGGCGTACTTATTATAACAGCGATCGTGATCGCAGTATATTCGAGTGGACACTTTGCCAGAGGAACAAAGGTCAATGGGATTGACGTTTCAGGTATGAGTGTGAAACAGCTTCAGAAGCGGATCGGAGAATATTCCATCAATGTCAAAGAACGCAAGATTGATGAGAAATCCAGAGATGAAAGCTTTTTTGAGGAAACGATCAAAGGAAGAGACATCGGATTGGCAGTCGGCGATGCGCAGCCATTATATGATATATTGAAAGGCCAGGGATTCATAAAGTTTTTTGCCGGAGACAAGAAAGATTATGAGATCAGTCATACACTGTCATATGATAAGGATCTTCTTGCGAAGGAAGTGTCGGCCTTAAAGGGGGCATCTGCCACAGACGGTACGGAAGCGGTGAGCGCTTCGATTGCCGAGTATACAGAGGGAAAAGGTTATGAGATCGTTTCGGAGCAGCAGGGAGATATTTTGGATGAGCAGGCAACCTGCGAGGCGATTGAAAAGGCAGTTGCATCATTGAAGGAATCTGTTGATCTAAGCAAGGAAAAAGCATATAAAAAGCCGGAGTTCACCAGCGAAAGTGATGTCTTAAAAGATGCTGTAGAAACATTAAATCGTTATGTTAGTACAGAGATTACATATAAATTTGGTGATGATACTGTTGTATTAGATGGTACGCGTATCAATAAGTGGATCAAGATCAAAAAGGACAACACAGTAAAGCTTCGTCGCAATAAGGTGGAGAAGTTTGTACAGGAACTTCATCGTAAATATGATACCGTATTTACCAATCGTAAGTTTAAGACCGCGTACGGTGATACAGTGACTGTATACGGTGGAGATTATGGCTGGTGGATGAATACAGTCAAGGAAACAGATAAACTGGTTAAATTGATCCAAAAAGGTGCTGTCAAAGAGCGTACACCGGAATATCGTCAAACAGCGGTCAGCTACGGTGACAAAGACTACGGTGATACCTATGCAGAAGTGGATTTGAGTGGTCAGCACGTGTTTGTGGTCAAAAATGGAAAAGTTGTATTTGATACTGCGTGTGTAACGGGAAATGAATCGCAGGGACATGCAACGCCGGCAGGTACATATGGAATTACTTACAAGCAGCGCAATGCTACATTGCGTGGAGAAAATTATGAGACACCGGTAAGTTACTGGATGCCGTTTAATGGAGGCATTGGTTTTCATGATGCGTATTGGAGAAGTCGTTTTGGTGGCACTTTATACCGTACCGGCGGTTCTCATGGATGCGTAAACCTTCCGCCATCATCAGCCAAGAAGATTTACAGCTTGGTCGAGCAGGGAACTCCGGTTATCTGTTATCATCGTTCCGGAAGTTCCTCAAAGACAACGACAGATTCATCTTCTAAACCGTCAGCAACGAAGAAGCCGACGGTAACGAAGAAGCCAAAGCTGGCGAAGAAGCCAAAGGCAACGAAGAAGCCAAAGGCAACGAAGAAGCCAAAGGCAACGAAGAAGCCAAAGCGGGCGAAGAAGCCAAAGCTGGCGAAGAAACCAAAGCTGGCGAAGAAACCAAAGGCAAAAAAGAAGCCAAAGGCAACGAAACAACCGGAGACAACCAAAAAGCCGGAAATGTCGGAGGATGAAGAATAAAATAACGAAAGGGTCAATGATAGTGATCCTATATGATTGCGGTACAGTGATGTCTGTTGCGGTAAGAAAGCGAGGCATTATTGCACCGCAATTTGCTTTGTGTTATCATTATATATACTTGACTATATATGTACTCGACGATATATACAAAACTATATACACAATTTTGTGCATATAAAAGACGATCGGAAAGGATAAAAAATATGGTTACAATAAATACAATTGGTGTTTCGAAGGAGATTGACGGTGAGTCCGGTGTGCAGTTGACGGATGAGCTGACATTTCTGAGTGGAAAGTATGCAGGTACCTGCTATGCTGCAGACGGCTACGAGACAATACGTACGCAAGAACCGCAAAAGGCGCTCAGACGTGCAGAAAATACGGCACAAAACGGTCATCATTCTGTGTTTCAGCATAGTATGGTAACAATGGAAATACAGTGCCCGAAGATTATTGCAATGCTGCTTAACTCTATCGGAGTATCAAATACATCCGAAAAGAGTGCCAGATATACAAAGATGAAGCCGCAAAGTGAAAAAGAGGCCATACTTTATGAAAAGTGGCATGATATTTTGAAACAACAGATCGAAGCTTTGTATCCGGAGAAGTTTAGCGAGCGCGAGGCGGACAAACTTGCTTATGAGAATGCCAGATACATGTTGTCGGTCTTTTGCCCGACTTCGATGGTGTATTCGCTGCCGTTTCGCAATATCTTTTATGTGATGGACTGGGCGGAGCAGATGCGTGATCAGTTAAATGGACAGGCAGATGCATTCTCGAAGAGACTGGCAGAAGAACTCTCCGGGTTGGTAAAGTCCCTTGATGTAGTGATCGGTGGTAAGCGGATTTTTCATGATAATAAAAATGAATACTTTCGTTTCATGCCCGTGCAGGCGACCGGACAGCTGGACGATGATAATGTCGAGTACTTTGGAGATGTGTATACGGCAAAATTTTTGGCTTCTTTTGCACAGGTTGCACAGGAGCAGAGACATCGTACGCTCCGTGTAAAGATCAACTTTGCGGGAGATAAGCCTGGGGAATATGGTTATTATGTACCGGAATTACTGCAGGAACAGTCACTTCAAGAGGAATGGCTGCAGGATATTGCCGGAGTCGCAGAGCAGTTCCCGCAGGGAATGTTAGTTTCCGTAACAGAGCAGGGACTGTTTGAGGATTTTGCCTTGAAATGTAAAGAGCGCATGTGTGGGAGAGCACAGCTGGAGATCATGCGGTTGACGGAAGAGCTGGTGGCACGTTTCGCGAAAAATAAGCAGAACCTGTCTTCTGCCAATCGGAGACGTTTGGAGGATCTGTTAGAAGATGATAAGCCTTGTGCCCGTTGTGGATACCGTGATTTTCAGTGTGTGGAAGGTTGTAAATGGGGGAAAGCAGGGGCACTGCTCAGACATATTTAGTAGAAAGGAATGAAGAGTTAAGATGGTATTTGGAGTGATATTAGCCGGAGGAATAGGCAGCCGCATGGGAAATGCAGAGAAGCCAAAGCAGTATATCAAAATTGGAGATAAACCGATCATTATTCATACGATCGAGAAGTTTTATGTGCATGATGCCTTTGAGAAATTGATCGTTTTGTGTCCGAAGCAGTGGGTAGAACATACGAGAAATCTTGTTCGTCAGTATATGGGGGATACTGACCGGGTCGTTGTATTGGAAGGCGGAGAGACACGCAACGAAACGATCATGAATTCTATTCGTTATATCGAGGAAGGCTATGGTTTGGATGACGACACACTGCTTGTCACACATGATTCTGTGCGCCCGTTTTTAACACATCGCATCATCGAAGAAAATATTGAATATGGACAGAAGTATGATGCAGTGGATACCGTGATACCGGCAACGGATACGATCGTGGCCAGCGAAAATGGAGAGATTATCAGTGATGTACCGGACAGATCTAAGATGTATCAGGGACAGACGCCGCAGACGTTTCGTGCCAAGAAATTAAAAGACCTGTATTATTCGCTAAGTGATGAGGAGAAGGGAATCCTTACGGATGCTTCTAAGATATTTGTCATGAAAGGGGAAAAGGTGCATTTGGTACAGGGCGAGGTGTTCAATATTAAGATTACCTACCCATATGATCTGCGTGTGGCAGAATCATTGATCAGAAATGGGGAGATGGATAAGTAATGTTAAATGCGGTATACCGTCTCGTAGCACCGAGACGATTTGAAGTAGAGTTTGGTGAAGTGCCATTATTTGGACAGGAAGTGATCGTGCGCCCGACACATTTATCCATTTGTCATGCCGATCAGAGATATTATCAGGGAAGCAGACCGGCAGAAGTTCTCAAACAAAAGCTCCCGATGGCATTGATCCATGAGGGGATCGGCAAAGTAGTTCACGATCCGACCGGGCAGTTTTCCTACGGACAGACGGTGATCATGATCCCGAATACACCAACGGAACACGATGATATCATTGCCGAAAATTATTTGCGGTCCAGTAAATTCCGCGCAAGTGGGTTTGACGGATTTATGCAGGAGTATGTCAGCTTACAGCCGGACAGACTAGTTGTGCTTCCGGAGGGGATCGACCCGGTCGTGGCAGCGTTTACGGAGTTAGTATCCGTCAGCGTTCATGCACTGCAGCGATTTGATCGGATCGCACATGCACGCCGTAATATGATCGGTATCTGGGGGGATGGCAATTTAGGCTATATCACAGCGATTTTTTGTAAAGCTATGTTTCCGGATACGAAGCTTGCTGTTTTTGGAGTGGATAATGAAAAATTGGCTAACTTTGCCTTTGCAGATGCAACGTATCGCGTAACAGATATTCCGGAGGGGCTGCTTGTAGATCATGCGTTTGAGTGTGTTGGTGGTGCGGCATCGCAGAGTGCGATCGATCAGATCATAGATCATATTCAACCGGAGGGCACGATCGGTCTGCTTGGCGTATCGGAGTATCCTGTACCTATCAATACCCGGATGGTTTTAGAAAAAGGACTTCGATTGTATGGAAGTAGCAGAAGTGGCCGCAGTGATTTTGTAAAGACGGTGGAATTGTATCAAAGTCATCCGGAGATCGTAAATTATCTGGATGCTATCGTGGGTGCAAGAATAGAAGTACGCAGCATGGCAGATATGGTTCGTGCTTTTGAGATGGATATTCATAAGAGCATGGGCAAAACGATCATGCATTGGATGCAGTGATCCATTGCAACAGGGCAGAGGTTGCCGCCCTGTCAAACAGGGGTTGAAAAATACATCAAAAACAAGTATGATAGTTTTGTTTTGGTGCAATATTTTGCAATATGTGGAATATAATGGTCAAGACATTGATCAACAGAAACGAACAGGATGAAAAGGAATGGAGGACGACATGAACGTAACATATCAGAGCACGAGAAGTGCGGCGACTAAGGTAACAGCATCTCAGGCAATCTTGAAGGGACTTGCAGATGACGGCGGATTATTTGTGCCGGATCAGATCCCACAGATTGATGTATCTTTGGACCAGATTGCAAAGATGAGTTATCAGGAGACTGCCTATGAGGTTATGAAGTTGTTTTTGACGGATTTTACAGAGGACGAGCTTAAGTCCTGTATTAACCGTGCCTATGATGATAAATTTGATACCAAGGAGATCGCACCATTGGTAGAAAAAGCAGGTGCATACTATTTAGAGTTGTTCCATGGAGCAACAATTGCTTTTAAGGATATGGCGTTGTCAATTCTGCCACATTTGTTGACGACTTCTGCTAAGAAGAATCATATTACCAATGAGATCGTTATTTTAACGGCAACTTCCGGAGATACCGGTAAAGCAGCACTGGCAGGTTTTGCAGACGTAGAGGGAACAAGCATCATTGTATTTTATCCAAAGAACGGTGTCAGCAAGATCCAGGAACGCCAGATGGTGACACAGAAGGGTGCTAATACGAAAGTAGTTGGCATTACCGGTAACTTTGATGATGCGCAAAGCGGTGTTAAGGCAATGTTTAATAACAAAGAACTTGCGGCAGCAATGGATGCTAAGGGATATCAGTTCTCCTCTGCTAATTCCATAAATATCGGTCGTTTGGTGCCACAGGTAGTATATTACGTATATGCATATACAAGATTGCTTGGTGCGGGAACAGTAGCTGAGGGTGAGCCGGTGAATTTTGTGGTTCCAACCGGTAACTTCGGTAATATTTTAGCTGCATTTTATGCAAAGAACATGGGAATCCCGGTAGGAAAGTTGATCTGTGCATCCAACGAGAACAAAGTATTGTACGATTTCTTTGATACTGGTGTTTACGATAGAAACCGTGAGTTTGTATTGACAAGTTCGCCATCTATGGATATTTTGATCTCCAGCAACTTAGAGCGTTTGATCTATCGCATTGCCAGAGAAGACGCTGCAAAGACGAAAGAAATGATGGATGCGCTTTCTGCTGATGGTAAGTATACGTTGACAGAAGAAATGAAAGCACAGCTTGCTGATTTTGTTGGCGGATGGGCTTCTGAGGAGAAGACAGCAGCAGAGATCAAGCGTGTGTATGATGCGACAGGATATGTTATGGATACACATACTGCGGTTGCATCCGCTGTATATAAAGAATACAAGGACCGCACCGGAGATGAGACCAAGACGGTGATCGCATCGACAGCAAGTCCATATAAGTTTGCAACAAGTGTTATGACAGCAATTGATGCGAAGTATGAGGGCATGGATGATTTTGCGCTGATCGACGAGCTCAGCAAAGTGTCAGGAGTGTCGATACCGCAGGCTGTAGAAGAGATTCGTTCTGCACCGGTTCTGCATGATACTGTATGCGAGACTGCAGATATGCAAAAGACCGTAGAAACGATACTTGGACTGTAAATGGATAGATCAGACAGAATATCCGATGCGGTAAATAGCATAAACAAGATATCAAATATCGTAATCTGTTAGATGCTTAGCACAAAAATACAAAAAGATTGAATGAAAAAGTAAATTCCACTTGTAAACCCAATGTGGAATTTACTTTTTTAGTTAACGTGAAATGAAAGATTGTAAAAATATCTTCCCCTAAAAGAGTGGTTATATGGTATTATATGCAAGTATGGTGTTTGTACATTATGGAGTTATGCAGAAAATTTAAGGATGAGATGGAATCATTGGTTTCGGCGAAAATGACATGACAGGGAGGAAAGCAAAGATGGCAGATAGAAATACGGCTACGATTGGATTTGAAAAACAAATATGGGATGCGGCTTGTGTGCTTCGTGGCAATATGGATGCATCAGAATATAAGAATGTTGTCCTGGGGTTGATTTTTTTGAAATATATCTCAGATAGATTTGACGATAAATATCAGGAACTTGTTGAAGAAGGCGACGGATTCGAGGAAGATATTGATGAATATACTTCGGAAGGTATTTTCTTTGTGCCGGCAAACGCACGCTGGAGCGAGATTGCGACGAAAGCACATACACCGGAAATTGGTGCTGTTATCGACGATGCTATGCGTGCAATTGAAAAAGAAAATAAACGATTGAAAGATATTCTCCCTAAGAATTTCGCACGCCCGGAATTGGACAAACGAAGATTGGGAGATGTGGTAGATTTATTTACCAATATCCAAATGATTGAACACGGCAGTGAAAAGGATATCTTGGGTCGTACCTATGAGTATTGTCTTTCTATGTTTGCTGAACAAGAAGGCAAACGTGGCGGCGAATTCTTTACGCCATCTTGCGTAGTACGTACCTTGGTGGAAGTATTGAAACCTTTCAAGGGAAGAGTATATGATCCTTGCTGTGGCTCAGGCGGTATGTTTGTTCAGTCTGCAAAATTTGTTGAGAACCATAGTGGTAACATCAGTAACATTTCTATCTACGGTCAGGACTCGAACCCTACTACATGGAAGATGGCACAGATGAACCTTGCTATTCGTGGAATTGAACCAGATCTCGGAGCTTATGCCGCAGATACATTTCTAGATGATCGCCATCCAACATTGCGAGCGGATTATATCATGGCGAATCCTCCGTTTAATCTTTCTGATTGGGGATTGGATAAACTAAAAGAAGATCAGCGCTGGAAATATGGAATACCTCCAGCAGGAAACGCCAACTTTGCATGGCTTCAGCATATGATTTTTCATCTTGCACCAGCTGGTCGTATTGGCATGGTATTGGCGAATGGTTCACTTTCATCTCAATCAGGTGGAGAGGGTGAAATTCGTAAGAATATTATCAATGCCGATTTAGTTGAGTGCATTGTTGCAATGCCTACTCAGCTATTCTATACAACGCAGATTCCTGTTTCGCTTTGGTTTATCAATAAGCAGAAGAAACAACCGGAAAAGACTTTATTTATTGATGCTCGAAAAATGGGAACCATGGTGAGCCGTAAGCTTCGGGAGCTGACAGATGATGATATCAAGAAGATTTCAGATACCTATGAAGCTTTTGCTAATGGAACACTTGAAGATGTTAAAGGCTTTTGTGCTGTTACCGACACTTCTGAAATCGAGAAACAAGATTATATCCTTACACCTGGCCGCTATGTGGGTATTGAAGAGCAGGAAGAGGACGATGAGCCATTTGATGAAAAGATGGACCGGTTAACATCTGAACTGTCGGAGATGTTTGTAAAGTCACATGAGCTGGAGGGAGAGATTAGGAAGAAATTGGGGGCGATTGGGTATGAGATTTAAACTCTCCGAAATAATGGATATTATTGGTGGCGGAACTCCGAAGACAAGTAAGCCGGAATATTGGAATGGTAACATTCCTTGGCTTTCTGTAAAGGACTTTAACAATGATAATCGCTACGTCTATGAAACAGAGAAGACCATTACACAAGCAGGACTTGATAATAGTTCGACGAAATTGCTTAAGCGAAATGATTCAATAATTTCAGCACGTGGGACTGTCGGAGAAATGGCGATGATTTCATATCCCATGGCTTTTAATCAGTCGTGTTATGGACTTCGCGCAAAAGAAGGTCTTGTTGATGAGGAATATTTATATTACTTGATTAAGCATAATGTGGTGGTTTTGAAAAAGAATACTCATGGCTCGGTGTTTGATACTATTACGCGAGACACATTTGACGGTATTGAAGTGGATTTGCCATCATTGGTGGAACAGAAGGTAGTAGCTTCAATACTTCGAGACTTAGATGACAAAATCGAGCTTAACAATGCTATAAACAATAATTTAGAGCAACAAGCTCAGGCAATTTATCAGCAAATGTTTATAGAAAACCAAAATCCTAATTGGAAAGAAGGAAAGCTTTCTGATTTAGTTGCAGTAAAATACGGTAAAGACCATAAGAAACTTGATGGCGGATGTTATCCTGTATATGGCTCTGGTGGCATAATGCGATATGTAGAGAAGCCACTATATACTGGCGAATCGGTCCTTATCCCTCGTAAAGGTACACTTAACAATGTTATGTATGTTAACGGTGCATTTTGGTCGGTGGATACAATGTTCTACACCGAAATGCTTCGTCCTAATATTGCAAAATTTGTGTATCACTTTGTAAAAGGCAAAGACCTTGCTTCGTTGAATGCTGGCTCTGCTGTGCCAAGTATGACAACCAACATTCTAAATGCAATGCCGCTATATGTTCCCGATGATGAAACCCTGAGCATTTTTGAAGAAACGGTAACCCCTATGTATTCTCAAATGCAAGAAAATGAAAAGCAATCGGCAAATCTTGCAAATATTAGAGATACATTGCTTCCTCGTCTTATGTCCGGCGAGCTTGAAGTATCCGACATCGACCTCTAAGCCGCTGATAGACTCGAAAACTGCTTCGCAGTTTCCTCGTTACCGCCTCTGCCAGACACCTTGCCATCCGTATGCAAGCATCCGTTTGCCAAGATGTCTGTCTACGCTGCTATCGCAGCTATCCGTGCGTTGCACGGATGAGGCGGTAAATTATTGTTTACGGTAGAGCGCAGATTATATATAATATCAATTAAGAAGGAGGGTATTATGGATACGGAAAAGGCGTATTTGAGTAATGATAAAGATATGATTCAATTCCGTTATGGAGATAAGATAATTCGTTTTCGTGGACCATATTCATTAGAGCGATTTATTTCCGTAAAGGAATGGGACAATGGGTATATCGTTGTAATGGCAAAGTATCAGCATAATGCGGAACCGGAGGAGGAATATATTGATATGATTCCTGTTTTGAGGGATTTATATATTGATGCCTCGGTTTTTTTAAAACCCATCAAGGAAGTGAGGTTGGTTTATGGACAAGATTAAACAGATTGCGGATCAAGCGGATATGATTATTAACGGATATGCATTTACGCGCGAAGAAAATCGAATCCGTATCTTGAATCTAAATAATCCAGAGAAAGCTTTGGTGATTTCGGAGGATGGAACGGTATTGGAAACGACAATGGATGATATTGAGATTTGCATTGTTACAGATTACTGGAAAAGTGATCGAGAATTTATGGAGGATGGGGATGCCTAAATATTATCAGGATAAGATTTGTGGGTACTATCTGTATTTTACCTCTTTTTGCGTGATTGAGTGTATGCATGTACATGCAAGCGACAGAAAACTTACAGAAGAAGGATCTGCTAAGTTTTTTGTAAAGGCTGACGGTGATACTGTGTTACAGAATAGAGGAATGCTTAATGATAGAGATATTCGAAAAATACAAGCATACATTAAACGGCACTATAAGGAGATGTATAAAAAATGGGCTCAATATAGTGAGAATGACTTCTATCATGGAAACTAATTGGCTTGTTATGTAACCAATTCCTACCAACGGCGGGAATAATAAACCGATAGAACTGCCGTTGAGTTGTTCTCTGGTATAATAACAAAGGAGAATGACATATGAAACAACAGATCATTATTGATGTAATGCAACAGATGCTGCCGCACCTCGACAATGCCCAGATGCAGAAACTGCAAAAGGTTTTGGAATATACATTACATGGCTGTGAAATAACAGTACTTGAGGAGAATGATAATGATAATTCGAAGTTGGTAGAATCTTTTATCTCGGCAAAAGGAATTGAGGGATGCTCAGAGAAAACATTGAAATATTATCGCACTACAATAGAGACAATGTTAATTTCCGTTGATAAGAGTATTCGATATATACAAACAGAAGATTTGCGTTCTTATCTGATAAATTATCAGAATGAAAAGCAATCAAGTCGTGTGACGATAGATAACATCCGTAGAATTTTGTCAAGTTTTTTCTCATGGTTAGAGGACGAGGATTATATATTGAAAAGTCCTGTTCGCCGAATCCATAAGGTGAAAACGGCAACCAACATCAAGGAAACCTATACAGACGAGGATTTGGAAAAAATGCGCGACAACTGCACAGAGAGACGGGATTTGGCAATTATTGATATGCTTGCTTCGACAGGAATGCGTGTCGGTGAGATGGTATTACTAAATCGGAACGATATTGATTTCAACGAGAGAGAATGTATCGTTCTCGGAAAAGGAAGTAAAGAACGAGTAGTTTATTTTGATGCTCGCACAAAAATACATTTACAGGATTATCTGAGGAGCAGAACGGATGATAATCCTGCGTTATTTGTATCGTTAAAGTCACCATATGAAAGATTGAAAATAGGTGGTGTTGAAGTTCGATTGCGAGAATTTGGAAAGCAATTAGGTTTGCAAAGGGTTTATCCGCATAAGTTTAGGCGCACGCTTGCAACGACGGCGATAGATAAAGGAATGCCTATTGAGCAGTTACAACAGCTTCTGGGGCATAGGAAGATAGATACTACTTTGCAATATGCAATGGTAAAACAGAGCAATGTTAAGTTGGCTCACAAGAAATACATATGTTAAGGAAGGTGACGATATGTTTTTTGAACAAACAACATTGGGAGAGGTCTCAAAGGGTGGAAAGGGCAATTATGGAATTGCAGCATCCGCTGTTGGTTATTCAGATGAACTTTATACCTATTTACGAATTACAGACATAAAAGATGATGGAACGATCGATTTTGGCGGCTTGAAATCTGTAAATGATGAAAAAGCTGCGAATTATCTTTTGCAGCCGAACGATATAGTTTTTGCAAGAACGGGTGCAAGCACAGGGCGCAATTACTTTTACGATGGTTCAGATGGTCAGTTTGTGTATGCAGGATTTTTAATTAAATTCAGCATTGACCCAGATAAGGTCAATCCTAAGTATGTTAAGTATTATTGCTTATCTCAGGAATATAAAGGATGGATAGCGTCTTATAATACAGGAAGTACCCGTGGAAATATAAATGCTCAAACGCTGGCGCAGATGCCCCTGTTGCTGCCGGAACGGATGCAACAGGATAAAATGGTGGACATATTATCTTCAATAGACCGAAAAATCATAGAAAATGAAAAGATAAACAATAATTTAGCGGCTTAAAGGTCGATGTTGGAGACATCAAGCTCACCTGACATAAGACGAGGGAGTAAAGAGTCTCGTACCGCCTGCAAACGGCAAATTTCATCATAATTATTGCGAATTGCAGCGTCCATAGGGGCAACTATCAGTTCAAATTTCTCAATTTGCTCATCGTCGGGAATAAGAATTGGCATATCATTCAACGAACTGCGATTGATAGAACCGAAAACTGTACCTTCGCCATTGAATACATCCAACTGCTTTTTGAGCGAGAACATCGTGTAAAGTACAAAAGACTGATGGTTGGTTTTAGAGTGAATAGCGGCAAGCCCGCGACCAATACAACAGTCGTTATGAGCAACATTAAGATCGCCAACCGGTGCTCGAATACTCATTAAGATGTCATTTGCATAAGCCATTCGCTTTGGCTCGGTGGTATAAAGGCGGACAGTTGGAAATCTGAAACCAAATTCAGCACGACCTTGAAAGAAGATTGCGCCTATTCCGTCCTCATTATAGCTACTGCCACTTGGAGATTGTCCCATAGTAATATTAGCGATGTCGCTTAGAGAGCCTTCAATCCAATCAGGGGCAGGATTGTCGATAAACATTTGCTGATAAATTGCCTGAGCTTGTTGCTCTAAATTATTGTTTACCATAAAAATATAACGCAAAGTACAGGAGGTTGAACATGTCAAATTTATTTACAGAGGATACATATGAACAGGCAATTATTGAATTGTTTGAAAATATGGGCTATGACCACCTCTACGCTCCAGATTTTGATAGAGATTATACCAGTCCGCTTCTGGATTCTATTCTGAGAGATAGTTTGGTTCGTATCAACCGTGGTCTGCCTGTAGAAGCCGTTGATGAGGCATTGGCCAAATTGAAGAATTTCGATACCGGAAGCTTGTTGCAGAAGAATATGATATTTATGGATTATCTGCAAAATGGCATCACGGTTAAGTTCTTTGTGAAGGGCGAGGAGCAATCATCTATTGTACGTTTGATTGATTATGCAAATGCAAAGAATAATTCTTTTTATGTGGTAAATCAGTTTACATTCCTGGAAAACGGAAATAACCGTCGTCCGGATATTATTTTATTTATTAATGGATTGCCTCTTGTTTTGATGGAGCTGAAGAGTCCGGCGAAGGATGAAGTGGGAGCGGAGAATGCATACCATCAGATTCGTAATTATATGCAGGATATTCCATCTATCTTTTATTACAATGCAATCTGTGTAATTAGTGATTTGTCTACGAATAAGGCTGGAACGATTACTTCCGGATTGGATCGCTTTATGGAATGGAAAACAAAAGATGGTAATTACGAAGATACTGCGTATGCGTCCTTTGAAACTTTTTATGAGGGTATGTTCCTAAAGGAACGTTTACTTGATATTTTGAAGAACTTTATTCTTTTCTCAGGCGTTAGCAATAGTCGTTTCAAAGTATTAGCAGGATACCATCAATATTTTGCAGTTCGCAAAGCAATCGAGAAAGCAAAGGTAGCAACTAAGACCGATGGCAAGGGTGGTGTGTTTTGGCATACACAGGGCTCTGGTAAGTCATTATCTATGGTTTTTTATGCACATTTATTGCAAGATGCATTAGATAGCCCGACCATTGTAGTTATGACAGACCGTATTGATTTGGATGATCAGCTTTATGCACAGTTCTCACAATGCGCAGATTTTTTGCGTCAGACACCGGTACAGGCAGAGAGCAAGGAACATTTGAAGTCACTTCTTGATGGCAGAAGTGCGAATGGAATCATATTTACTACGATGTTTAAGTTTGAGCGTGGAGAGAAAGCTTTATCGGAACGTAGAAATATTGTTGTTATGGCAGACGAGGCACATCGTGGGCAGTATGGTTTTGATGAGAAAATCGTTATGTCAGAGAATGAAAATGGTGAAAAGGAGGCACATACGGTAATCGGTAATGCCCGTGTTATTCATGATGCATTGCCGAATGCTACATTTATTGGTTTTACTGGTACACCGATTTCAGCTAAGGACAGAAATACTCGTGAAGTGTTTGGTGACTATATCGATGTTTATGATATGACGCAGGCCGTGGAAGATGGCGCTACTCGTCCGGTTTATTATGAAAGCCGTGTTGTTCATCTAAAGTTGGATGAGAATACGCTGGCATTAATTGATTCTACTTATGATGTCTTGGAACAACAGTCCGATGCGCAAACGATTGAGAAGAGCAAAAAGATGCTTGGTCAGATGGAGAGTGTACTTGGAGCGGATTCTACGATTGAATCTCTTTGTGATGATATTGTTGAACATTATGAAAAATACAGAGAAAATCTTCTGACAGGTAAAGCTATGATTGTGGCGTATTCTCGTCCGATTGCAATGAAAATTTACCGCCGTATCTTAAAAATTAGACCTACATGGACAGAGAAAGTGGGTGTGGTTATGACCGGAGGCAATAATGATCCGGAAGATTGGAAAGAGATTATCGGAACCAAAGCGCACAAGGAAGAGCTTGCAAGGAAATTCAAAGATAACAATGATCCAATGAAAATAGCTATTGTTGTAGATATGTGGCTTACCGGATTTGATGTGCCTTCTTTGGCTACTATGTATGTGTATAAGCCAATGCATGGCTATAATCTGATGCAGGCAATAGCTCGTGTTAACCGTGTATTCAAGGATAAAGAAGGTGGATTGATCGTTGACTATGTTGGAATTGCGTCAGCTCTAAAGGCGGCGATGAAAGAATATACGAAGCGCGATCAGTCTAAATACGGTGACATGAACATTGCAAAGATGGCCTATCCGAAGTTTCAGGAAAAGCTACAAGTCTGCAAAGATTTGTTGCATGGCTTTGATTTTAGCGGGTTTGTAGGTGGTTCTCCGCTTACGATGGCTAAGCTCATTACAGGTGGTGTAAACTTTATTCTCGATGCAAGTGTACCAGAAAGAAAAGATTTGTTCTTGAAGGAGGCTATGCTTTTGAAACAGTCGCATTCACTTTGTTCCAGTATGACAACAGAGCAGGAACGGCATGAAGCAGCTTATATGGAGGCTTTGCGATCTACGGTTATTAAGATCACTTATGGTGGTACCGGTGGAAAGAGCCTGTCGCTCACCGAGATTAACGATCAAATCAATGAACTTTTGAAAGCGGCAGTACAGAGTGAAGGAGTCATCAGCTTATTTGACAGCAGCAAGAGTGGTGGTGAAAATTTTAGCTTGTTTGATCCGGCAGTCTTGGATGAAATCTCTAGAATGAAAGAAAAGAATATAGCTGTTGAGATTTTGAAAAAACTTATGGCTGAGCAGGTAGCTCTTTACAAGAGAACAAATGTGGTGCAGTCGCAAAAATTCTCAGAAAAGATAGCGCAACTGATGAACTCTTATTATAACGGATTAATCACCAATGAAGAAGTTATTAAAGAACTGTTGAAAACTGCGGAGGAAATTGCAAATCTCTACAAGAATGGCCAGAAGCTGGGTCTTTCACAAGAAGAACTTGCATTCTATGATGCCCTTACAAAACCAGAGCATATCAAAGATTTTTACAAGAATGATGAATTGATTGCTCTGACAAGAGAACTTACAGAAATGCTTCGTAAGAATCGTACCATCGATTGGCAGAAAAAAGAAACAGCTAGAGCGCAGATGCGTAAGATGGTTAAACGACTCCTTAAGAAATATAAATATCCTCCGGAAGATTATGCTTTTGCAATAAGTACAGTAATTAGTCAGTGTGAGCTTTGGACAGATAATGCGGAACCACGAAAAGAGGAAAAGCTCTATAAATATGTGTCTGAAATAGAACTAAGCAAGGTGGCAGAGACTGCAGTTCCTTATGGAGAAAAGTAGTAATGGAGGTGCGACATGGATGCACGTAAAGGCAATATCTATGAGATATTAAAGATTTTTTGGTGCCATTGAATTTCTTATTCCATCTCATCAAAGATGATTTGGAAATATGATAGCGACGGCAAACAGAGGAAACGCCAACTCCAGTACAGTAAAGTTGGACCGCAAAAAATTTTGTGTTAAGTTCGTGTGGCAAATATCGTTGTGAGTGTGTTATAGTATTCATGACGGTTGAGCTTTTTTCATAGATTGTGGTTTAGCGATTAACATTCTATAGGACTCAGCCACTTTTGTATAGTGATAGGTGTCACATCAATTGTAACCCTACAACGAAAAATAAAAAAATCAAAGAATCCCCTTGCATAGGGGATTCTTTTGTGTTATTCTATGCTAGTGTGTTTTTGCACGCAATAGAATCAATTAATCACATGTGCGGATTGCGCGAAGGTGCCTGACAGCTCAAGGTCTCGCGTTTGGAAGTACATGGAAGCAAAAAAACCAAATGGAGGTAAACAAAATGAGCGTTATTTCAATGAAACAGTTACTGGAAGCAGGTGTTCACTTCGGACATCAGACAAGAAGATGGAACCCTAAAATGGCAGAGTACATCTACACAGAGCGTAATGGTATCTACATCATCGACTTACAGAAGTCTGTAGGCATGGTTGATACAGCATACAATGCAGTAAAAGATATCGTTGCTAACGGTGGTAACATCCTTTTCGTTGGAACAAAGAAGCAGGCTCAGGACTCTATCAAGGCAGAGGCAGAGCGTTGTGGTATGTTCTATGTAAACGAGAGATGGTTAGGTGGTATGCTTACTAACTTCAAGACGATCCAGACTCGTATCAAGAGATTGAAAGCAATCGAGACAATGGCAGAGGATGGTACTTTTGATGTTCTTCCTAAGAAGGAAGTTATTGGCTTGAAGAAAGAGTGGGATAAGCTTGAGAAGAACCTTGGCGGAATCAAAGATATGAAGAAGATTCCGGACGCTATCTTCATTGTAGATCCTAAGAAGGAGAGAATCTGCGTTCAGGAGGCACATACATTAGGTATTCCTTTGATCGGTATCGCTGATACAAACTGTGATCCGGAAGAACTTGATTATGTAATTCCGGGTAACGATGATGCTATCAGAGCCGTTAAGTTGATCGTATCTACAATGGCTGATGCAGTTATCGAGGCTAATCAGGGTGTTTCTATGGATGACACAGAAGCAGCAGAGGATGCAGAGTAATCTTTAACAGGAAAATGGAGGACGAGTGAAATGGCAATTACAGCTTCACAGGTAAAAGAATTAAGAGAAATGACTGGTGCCGGCATGATGGATTGTAAGAAGGCACTGACAAATACGGATGGAGATATGGATGCAGCAGTAGAATGGCTCCGTGAGAACGGTTTGGCAAAGGCTGCTAAGAAATCCGGACGTATTGCAGCAGAGGGTATGGTTGCAGTTGACGTATCTGAGGATGGCAAGAGCGCATCTATCGTAGAGGTAAACTCTGAGACAGATTTCGTTGCAAAGAATGAGGTTTTCCAGCAGTATGTTAAGGAAGTTGCAGCACAGGCTAAGGTTACATCTGCAGCAAATGTCGAAGCTTTCTTGGCTGAGCCATGGGCAGCAGAGGCAGGACAGACTGTAGAAGAGAAATTAAAAGCTATGATCGCTAAGATCGGCGAGAACATGAACATTCGTCGTTTTGAGAAAGTTACGACAGATGGTTTAGTTGTTTCTTATATCCACGCTGGTGGTAAGATCGGTGTATTAGTTGTGGCCGACACAGACAGCGACAGCGATGCTGTAAAAGAGTGCTTGAAGAACGTAGCAATGCAGATTGCAGCTTTGAATCCAAAGTATGTATCATCTGATGATGTTGATGCAGATTACAAAGAGCATGAGAAACAGGTACTTCTTGCACAGGCTAAGAATGATCCTAAGAATGCAGGTAAGCCGGATGAGATCATTGAGAAGATGATCATTGGCCGTCTTAACAAAGAGCTTAAGGAAGTATGTTTGTTAGAGCAGCCATATGTTAAGGCTGAGAACAAAGAGAATGTTAAGCAGTATGTTGAGTCTGTTGCAACGGCTGAGGGATGCAAGCTTAATGTTACAAAGTTCGTTCGTTTTGAGACTGGTGAAGGTCTTGAGAAGAAGGAAGAGGATTTCGCAGCAGAGGTTGCAGCACAGCTTGGCTAATCATTAGTCAGACTGGAAATGATCTTATTGAACAAGAGATCAATATGGTAAATGATACCCCATGAATGCATAAACGATATGTGTTCATGGGGTTTTTTACAATATAGGAAATTTTTCATTTTCTATATTGTAAAAAAACGCTTTGCAAAGATGCGACTGTCTTGTAGCCTGCGTCACAGGTTCTTATAGAGCGTGAAAGGTAAGAGTAAGCTCTTGACACGATATCATATCGTGGTAAAATAACAATATATTAACAATAATTGGGCAAAGCAGGTGAAAGTCTGTGACGCAAAGCTATAGGGCCTTTGAAATGGCAGCCAGTTGCACAAAGATGGAATTGGTTAAAAAGGGTGCAATGGTAGTGTGAATTGCATCTTTTTTCTTTATAACGATTAAAGTATCAAAAGATAACTCAAACTTCGCACAGAAAAATGTTTAGTGTTCTATGACATAATAAGCAATATGTGACGATATGATAATATTGGATGTGTATAGTTTGAACTTGTCAGAAGATAATGGCGTAATGTACAAAAGGGGGGAGTGAGTTTATGGAAAATATTTTAGTTCAAAAATTAAAAGAATACAGAATGTTGTATATATTCTGCATGTTAGTACATATTGTTCTTGCTGTGGAGTTTAACCGCTTGCAGTTGTACGTGTTATTTGGATTTAATATTTGCAGTGTTATTATGTATTTTATGGGTACGATCTGCATGAGAAGAGAGAGGCATGTTAAATTTTGGCTGATCGCAGCATTTATCGAGATTATAGCACATGCGGTGCTGTGTAATCTTTATTTGGGATATGGATATGGTTTTTGGCTATATGTTGTTGCGCTGATTCCGGTAATCTATTATGTGGGATTTTCAAGTGACAGTTGGCAGAGGGGAGTAGGCAGCTATAATGCACTGACGATCATAGCAACGGTGATCACCGTTATATCGTGCTTTGTGTCCAGAGAAAGTAATTTAGTATCGAGTGCTTTCCATGTTTTGTCAATTCGCGTTCTTGCCATTAATTTGTCGATGTGTATGGCAATGTTAATTTACGAGACGATGTTGTTTGTGTATGCGATCAAAGAGCTGTTTCAAAATCTTCAAAATAAGAATGAAGATCTGCAATTTTTAGCTAGTTACGATGCATTGACCAAGCTTCGCAATCGTCGCAGCATGGGAAAGGTGATGGAGAGGTACGAACAAGATGGAACACCGTATTGCATGATACTAGGAGATATTGATGACTTTAAACGTATTAATGACACTTATGGTCATACATGTGGGGACATTGTACTGCAAAAGATTGCAGAGATCATACAAACCCTGGTAGAACCATATGGTGTGGCATGTCGATGGGGTGGAGAGGAGATCTTGATTTTGCTACATGGTACGCCGGAGGAGGGATTAAAACTTGCGGAACGTATGCGCGAGACAATCGCACAGACAGCAGTTATGTACAAGGGAATACGAGTAAAGGTGAGTATGACCTTTGGCTTTGGCAGTGGTGCAGAAAGCAGGATGATCGAGAAACTTGTCACAGTAGTAGATGCCAGATTATATATTGGCAAAGAAAATGGAAAAAATCAAGTAGTGTCTAAAAGTTCAATTTAATAACAAAATTGAACTTTTTCCCGCAATGAGTTTAAGAAAAAACAAAGATCTGCATTGTTTTTGAACGTCGGGTGTGCTATTATAGCAACATATTGAAGTTCGAGACAGCAGAAATGACACAAAATTGAACTTTCTTACATATAATGTTCTGCAAATTGAACTAGATTGATAAATAAAAGATTGGTTAGCAGTGCAGCAGTTGCGACTGCGGAATTGCACCTGGAGAAAGGAATGAGAATGTTTATGGAACGGACGTTTGCAGAACGGCTGCAAGACGCTATGAGACAGCGCGGGTTCAAGCAGGTAGATCTTGTACGCGAAGCGGATAAATATGGCGTCAAGCTTGGGAAGAGCCATATGAGTCAATATGTGAGCGGAAAGACAGTGCCGCGAGCGGAAATTCTTCGTTTTCTGGCAAACTGTCTGCAGGTAGACGCAGACTGGCTTTTGACGGGAGAAGGAGACAGCCGAATGGTAGAAGAAAATACCATCCATAATGTGGGCGAGAAAAACACCGCTCGTAAAGCAGAAGACAGAGAGTGTGCAGAAGGAAAAATTGAGGGGAAGGTATCCTGGAAAGGATCAACCCAAAATAGAGTGAAATCAGGAGGAAGTATCATGAGAGAGTTTATGAAGTCATCCAAATTAGATAATGTATTATATGATGTAAGAGGACCGGTTGTTGAGGAAGCAAATCGCATGGAGGATGCCGGGACACAGGTTCTGAAATTAAACATAGGAAATCCTGCACCGTTTGGTTTTCGTGCACCGGATGAGGTGATCTATGATATGCGCAGACAACTTGCAGACTGTGAGGGATATTCGCCGGCAAAAGGAATGTTTTCGGCTCGAAAGGCGATCATGCAGTATGCGCAGTTGAAACATATACCAAATGTTGCTATAGAAGATATTTATACGGGAAATGGTGTTAGTGAACTGATCAATCTCAGCATGTCTGCTTTGCTCGACAGTGGGGATGAAGTGTTGGTGCCATCACCGGATTATCCATTGTGGACAGCGTGTGTGACGCTGGCAGGAGGTACTGCCGTGCATTACTTATGCGATGAGCAGTCGGAATGGTATCCGGATATTGAAGATATCCGCAAAAAGATCAATGACCGCACAAAAGCAATTGTCATTATCAATCCGAACAATCCGACCGGAGCACTCTATCCGAAAGAAGTGCTGCAGCAGATTGTAGATGTAGCGAGAGAACATCAGATCATGATCTTTTCGGATGAGATTTATGACCGTTTGGTGATGGATGACGAAGAGCATGTTTCAATCGCATCACTGGCACCTGATCTGTTCTGCGTGACGTTCAGCGGCTTATCAAAATCGCACATGATTGCCGGTTTCCGTGTAGGCTGGATGGTTTTAAGCGGCAACAAGGCGATGGCAAAAGATTACATTTTGGGCTTAAATATGCTTTCTAATATGCGCTTGTGTTCGAATGTTCCGGCACAGTCCATTGTTCAGACGGCACTTGGCGGCCATCAAAGTGTGCAAAATTACATTGTGCCGGGTGGGCGTATTTATGAGCAGCGAGAGTATATTTATAAGGCGCTCAATGACATCCCGGGAATTACTGCTGTCAAACCAAAGGCTGCTTTTTATATTTTTCCTAAAGTAGATACGAAGAAGTTTAATATTGTGGATGATGAAAAATTTGCATTGGATCTGCTTCGGGATAAGAAGATTTTGATCATTCATGGCGGTGGATTTAACTGGAGTGAGCCGGATCACTTTCGTGTGGTATATCTTCCTCGGATTGAAGTGTTGGAAGAATCCATTCATAAGATGGAAGAATTCTTTAGTTATTACCATCAATAATTATGTGCCTGCAGGGTGATCGTAGCAAATTTTAAACCTTAAAATTTGTAGTAGTTTTTTCAAAAAAAGTGTTGTATAATTAGTCAGATAATATGTGATCTGGTATAGGAAAGCTATGTACGAAGTCATATTCGTATATTCTTTTCTATATTGAGTGATGGGTGGCAGATGCACTATTAGAAATGAGGAAAATATGAAGAAAAAGACGGTTGCCGTTTGTATGGCAAATATTGATGAACAATATAATGATGTCTTTTTACACCGGTTTCGTAAATTTGCGGAAGAAAATGACATTAATCTGCTTTATTTTTATTCGTTCAGTGCGTTTTATTTTATGGATTCGCATGATATCGGAGAGCGGAAAATATATCGTTTGATCAACTATGATATCTTAGATGCACTGGTTATTTTTCCAGTGACTATTTTGGATGATGAGATCTTAACCAGGATTGTGAATGATGCAAATCAAAAGGGTATCCCGGTTATATCAATTGATCGTGAATTAGAGGGATGTATCAGTGTTTGCATTGATGATCTTGAAGCAATTTATAAGATTACATCGCATATGATCGAAGAGCATCATGTGAAGAATATTAATTTTATTGCAGGACGCAAAGGACAAAGTTGCTCAGAAGATCGCATTGAAGCGTATAAGAGAGCTCTGCACGATCATAATTTGGAAGTGGACGAGCGGCGTATTGACTATGGCGATTTTTGAGATGGGCCAACATTAGAGGCTATGCAGCGGTTTATTGATAGTGGTATTCCTATGCCGGAAGCGGTGGTGTGCGCCAATGATGTTATGGCATTGGCAGTGGAAGAGTTTTTGGAGCAGCGTGGTTTTCGGGTACCGGAGGATATTATGATCACCGGTTATGATGGCATCACGGAGGCTGTCAATCATCAGCCGCATATAGCAACGGCAGGGCGTGATATCACAGAAGTGACACGACAGGTGTTTGACATTTTGAAACAACTTTTTGCCGGCAAGACATTTCCGGACAATTATATTCATAAGATTGATGCAAATCTACAGTTGTACGGAAGTTGTGGATGCGAGGGAGACACGGTCAAGAATCAGAATGCTTTGGTTCATTCGTTGTGTTTATGGCAGGCGGAGATGAAGTATTTTATGATGGATCAGATCCGTATGTCGGCGTTGCTTACAAAGGCAGCGAACTTTGCCGAAGTGTTTGATGGTATTATGCAGTCAACGTCTAAGTTAAACAACAAGTATATCATGATATGTATTGTGGATAATTTCATGGACGAGGAAGAATTTTCCGATATTGTGGAGAATAGTATGGCACAGCATACCGGATATTCTTCGCGAATGAATCGTGTACTATACCGCAAATATGGTGTATGGCAGGGAATGATCGATTATAATACAAATGATCTTTTGCCGGATCTGGATGAGATTTTGGATGACTGTGGAAGCCTTTGCTTCTTTCCGCTGCACATTCATGCGCAGACGGTAGGTTATGCTGTTATTTCGATTGATGAAGATACAGCTGACATTATTCGTTATTATGAGTTTTTCCTGAATGTGTGCAATGCATTAGACATGTCCAAGACACAGCGGAGACAGCAGACAATCATTCAGAACTTAGAGAATAAATATGTCCATGATCCGTTGACAGGTTTGTTTAACAGACGTGGATTTTATATGAATATCAAATCAGACTTTGAGAAGTGTGTAGAGGAGCAGCAAAAATTCAAATTGCTTTCGGTTGACTTAAATGGTCTGAAGGTGATCAATGATACGTATGGCCATGCAGATGGTGATATTGCAATATCGACGATTGCGAAGGCTTTGCAGGCATCTGGCGGAATGAATGACTGCTGTGCAAGATTTGGCGGTGACGAGTTTATTGTTGCCGGTCCGGAGAATGATAATGACACCGGAGAGTTGTTGATCGAGAAGGTGCATCGATATCTGGACGAGTTTAATGCATCTTCCGGTAAGCCATATCAAGTAGATGCAAGTATCGGATTGGTTTCTTTGATACCGGATCGATCAATTTTGCTAGAGGAGATTATTAAAGAAGCAGACGAGAGGATGTATCGCGAGAAAGTAAAATATCATAAACAACGTCAGTAATTGTGTCATTTATTGTTTATGTGTAAGGAAGCTGCAGAGTTTTTGAAATAAAGTGAATGATATAAGAGGTCGTATTCCATGGAATACGACCCCTTTTTGAAAAGCCGAAATATTACCGCTATGAAACCCACACTTATTGTTTTCGGAAGATCCGTAAAATGATTAACACCCGAGTAGTTCCTTTGAATCTAATACAATGGTGAAAGGACCGTTGCCAACCAGCGATACATGCATATGTGCACCAAAAGATCCATGTTGTACGACATCGCAGTAATCGTTTGCTTTGGTAAGCATGTATTCATAGAGAGCTTTTGCGTGCTCCGGTTTACCGGCTTCCATGAAGGAAGGGCGATGGCCCTTTTTACAGTTGGCATATAAGGTGAATTGGGAGACGAGAAGCAGTTCGCCGCCAACATCGGAGAGTGATAGATTGGTTTTTCCGCTTTCATCGTCAAAAATACGCATTTTGAGTGCCTTATCTAGCATTTTGTCTGCTATGTCTGTGGTATCTGTGTCGCTGACTCCCACAAGGATCAGAAGCCCTTTGCTGATCCTGCCAATGATAGCCTCATCGACGGTTACTTTTGCTTCATCAACACGTTGTATCACTAATTTCATATTTTTTCTGCCTTTCTTTTTTTCTCAAACTTCGCACTTCAAAAATTATCATGTTGTCACATATTGCTTATTATGTCAAAGAATACTAAGTAACGTGACGTAGCGCATCGTAGCGAAAGCGTCCCGTCCAAAAATCGATGA
>ERZ824598.810-NODE-810-length-45725-cov-3.371469_pt1 | contig 45725 bp, 46 predicted proteins | sample MGYA00519934_ERZ824598 | MGnify/ENA primary metagenome ERZ824598 (study PRJEB31778, sample SAMEA3449177) | human gut metagenome | biome: human gut; feature: human-associated habitat; material: faeces | place: United Kingdom | collected 2010/2012 ...
AGCGTCCAGTAGAGATCACCCAGCGCAAAGCAGCCGTAGAAGCACAGCAGCAGAAAATACTGCTGCCGCCTGCTTTTCCAATAGGCGAATCCGGCGAGGCAGGCGCCGAGAAACGTGACCAGTAACTGCAGGAAATTTTCAATCAGCTCCATGCCGCTCCTCGCTTTTCTCACCTTGCGGCTCCTCGCACTCCATCCGGCGGATGCGGAAGCACAGGACCGTTACGCATACGCCCAAAAGAAAGGCCAGAAGCCCGATCATGATATACCCAAGGACGGCGCTGCCGCCATACATACTGGCCGCCGTTTCCAAGCCGGAGTGATTGCCGGACTGGAGCCTTACGGCAATGCCGGGCATGGCAAGGGACGCACCCACGATCAGCGCAAGACATGCCGCCGCAGCCACCGCTATCGCGATTCTGCCGCGCCGCAGCCGATTTTCCCGCTCTCTTGCGGCGATCTTCTGTTTTACTTCCGCGACGCGTTCTTCATGGCTCCGCATTTGTGATCCCCTCCTGTTCCAGCAGCTTGCGCAGGCTTTCTTTTCCGCGATACACCATGTTGGTGATCTGTTTCACCGTTTTTCCCGTGACCTCCGCCGCCTGCGCGTAGCTCATGCCCTCAAAATAGGTGAGATAGAGAACCTCCCGATAGTCCGGGTTCAGTCCGTCCATGCAGAGGTGCAGGATGCGGTTGCGCTCCTCCGTCCGGATGACCTCCTCCACCAGCAGCTGCCCGTTCGGCTGGTTTGTCAGCTCATCCAGGCTGAACAAGGGCTTCCGCATGCGCTTCCGACGCAGCGCCATGTGCCGCGCCGCCTTATAGAGATACGCCTTGAAGCCGCCGTCCTGAATCCTCGGTTTCTTTGTGAACAGATAGGCAAAGACATCGAGCATCAGCTCCTCGGCCTCGTGGATATCGTGCAGGTAGCCGTCGAGATAGAGTGTCAGGGGATTGCCGTATTTTTTCATCAGAGCGTCCAGCCCCGCATCGTCGCCGCTCAGATACTGGCGGTATAAGGCCTCGTCCGTCATGGTCTCGCCGCCTCCCGTGCCGTGTTTTTACGGTTATTATAGGTGAAGCGCCGCGTTCTTTCAAGGGGGAGTTGCGGCAGGGGAGCGTGAGAGGAAAACAAGCGGGGGCATCGGCTGCGAACCGATGCCCCCGCTGATGGTTATTTACGCTGCTCTTTGCTGAAATCGCTGACTGCGGATGCTATTTGCCCGGACCTGAAGCTCCTGCGAAAGCAGTTTCAGAACGGAAAACTCGTCATCCAGTCCGCTCAGCTCCCTTTGCAATACATCTTCATAGTGGCGCTTTTTCTCTTCCAAAGCCTGCACCTTCAATACCCATCGATCCATGACCGCGGGACTTTGACTACTGCTTTTAATCAGATAATCACATTTTTCCTGATATGTGGCAATCTCCTTCTTGACGGCGATATAAAATTCTTCCGTCATTTTTTCGCGCTGCTTGGCGTCATCAATGATGTAAAAACTGTTGACAACCAGCGGCGTTGCCCTTTGATTCAGACCGCCGAGAAGCGAAATGAAGTCTTCAAAAATATCGACTCCATCCATATAGTTGCGCGGGACAAAGTACATGTGACCGGTGATACTCAGCTTTGTTGCCTCAAGTGAGCGCAGGTAATTCACGCAGATCGTCTCGATCTGCTTACGGTTGGCGCAGCGCTGGTAAAGCTCAAACAGCTCCTCCGCACGGCGGCAGCACTCCGGCACATCCACGGCGTCATCGTACACCATGTTGTCGCAGCGGAAAATGCCGTCTGCTTTGTCGTAGCTGATGTTCGCCAGCTTCTCATACTGATTGGTATGGCGGTTCAGGGTTTCCTTTACCAGCTCCCGTGAGAGAATACCCACCGTGTGTTTATTGTCACGGCAGTAGGCAAGATAAATATTCGTCTCTCCGTCTGTAGTGACCGGAATACGCTCTCGAATGTCGCCTGTGGCAGAGCGGAAAGCGTCTGACACGGAAAGGCGGTTGCACCCGGCATACGCAATGCCTATACTCTCACACAGCGAGGAAAGCTCATCCTTATCCACCAGAAGATTTGCCAGAGAGAAATATAGAAACTTTCCCAGCATGTGCTGCTTATCACCTGTGGCTGCGCCAATAAATCCACCCATATTTATGACTTTATCCATATTTGCATTGTTCCTTTCTTTTTTACAGATAGTGGACTGGTGAATCTTAAAATCAATGATATCGAACATAGTGGAGTCCTTTTTCAAAATTCAGGAGATGAGGTCAAAATCAATATCATTGGTTTTCAGAATGTCCCCAATATCTTCGCTGAATGCGTCATCGACCATCAGCCGATCCCCAGAATCCCACTCATAGTCGATTCCTGCCTCATCGAGCAAGGCTTCTATGAGTCCATACTGGGAAGCATCCGTGATTTTGTATCGCTCCATTTGGTAGTTCTCCTTTTACATCGTCGCCACCCGGCTCAAAAGGTAGTCATCCACGCCCTTGTAGGCGGGGTCCCATGTGTACTTTGAATAACGGATGCCCGGCAGTCTCTGCACTTCCTTTCGCATGGCAAGGACTGCTTTGCGGACATTGGGATTGGTCATCTGATCCATGTCCATTGCCTCCACGACCTCATGGACGCCAAGCTCTCGGATGGTATCGGTCAGCCCATGCAGCGCGTTGACACCGCCGATGCAGATAAATAGTGCGTCCTTTGCAAGAAAACTGGCCACATCGCCTTTGAGCGGCCCCTCCGTTAAAAACGCACGCTTTCTTGCTCTATCTCCGGTCACATGAACCCAGGAATAGCTGCGGGTGCCATTCGGCAGGCTGCGGCTGGAGAGCCAGCGGTACTTCCGGTTCGGAGTATCCGCATCATCAAGCCGGATCTTGAGACCCTGTATGAGCCCGTCCTTATTCCGAACCGGAATAAGGAACCCATTCGGCCCGGAGAGCGTCCACTCGCCATAGTAGGTGCGAAAGCCGGGAACGCCGCGCAGATCATACCCGTGGGAGCGGAGCAGATCAGCCAAAAGCCGACGGCCCTGCTCAGTTTCAGGCATACTCTTATATCCGTTTTTTCGGATACGTTCCTCGGATAAACCTCTTTCCAGCAGATTTTCACCGTGCCGGTCAAGGAGCGTCAGGTGCTCCAGCATATCCGTATATGCGGCGTGGCGCTGCTCCAGCGAAACAGGCTGCCGCTCTTTCATTTGGGGAGTGGGCGCCTGGGGCAAAGGATATACCTTTGTCTTCCGCACCAACTCCAGATAAGCCTCTTTGTTGCTGAGCCCTTTGATCCGGGCATATAGGCTCACGCTGTTGCCGTGGGCCCCGCAAAGGTTACAGCGGTACTGATCTGTGTCGGTATTGAGGCTCAGATGGTATTTTTCCGGCCCGTGGTCATGGCAGAAGGGGCAGCTTGCCTCGACCTCCGTTCGCCGCAGCGTTCGGGAGTCGAGGACAAGCCCACACCGTCTGGCCGTTTCCACGATGGGAATCTTATCATATTGTCGGACGGCCAAACGGAATCACCTTCCTATCAGGCGGCCCGCCGCTCTACGCAGGCAATAGGCTTAATCGGCCGCACCTGCAAAGGTGCATTGCTCACGCACTTTGCCATAATGACCTGTCCCGTAGGACGTACATTGGCAAGATCATCCACGGACTCCATATTATCCACAAAAACGGGATAATTCCGGCCGGTCAGCCGTTTCACCAGTTCTGATACCTCCATGCCCGCACGTACCTTCTCCGAAAGGGAGAGCCGGTCATAGCGGCGGCCGCTGTAAGTGAATTTGAAGGTATCTTTGGCTTCGCCGGTGGATTTCACCACATCATAAAGGGATATTTCCACACGGTTCATTTTTAGCTGCGAAAAAGTCAGTTCCGCCCGCTTGCTGATATAGGCGATCACATTCGTCATTGTGCGCTTGATTCCGCCTATGGTTTCCTGTGCCTCACGGATTTCCCGGTTAAAATCGGGCATTTCTGTTGCCGCCATCGCATTGAGCGCAGAAATTTTTGCCTCCACCTCGCGGTACTGCTCCCAGCATTCGCCCAAGCGGTCATACTCCACCTGTGTAAGATTACCGTATTCCAGATCTGCCGTCAGGCTTTGAATCTCGCTGCGCATCTGCTCGCTGTCTTGTGCGCCACCGGTTTGCTCTTTGCAGTGTTGTTCCAGTTCGGCAGCTTCCGCTTCCCATTTGCGAAGGTCATCCGCCTGAAATGTCTCAAAGGTTTCTCTCGCCTTTTTATCCATTTCCTGGAGTTCTGTAAGCTGCCCTTTCAGTTCTGTTCCGGCAGCCCACAGTTGGGAAATGGCTTCCTTGAGTGCGGTTTGCACCTCTGGCAGGGTTTCCTCCGTTACGCGGCGATGGCAGGTGGGGCAGTCCATGCCGGCATGAAACGCTTTATAGGCCGAAGTCTCTCGCTTATATCGCATGCCAAGATCGTTGACCTTAGAGGTGATTTCCGCCAGCGGCTCCGTAAATTTGGACTGATACTGTTCGGCCTGCCTGCGGATGATCTTCTCACGCAAAGTATGAAGCTCTCTTTGCTTCTGCATCGTATCGCCGCGTTCGTCCCGAACTATCTCCTCGTAGCGATGGCTCAGTTCTACAAGCCGTTCCTGCGTTTTTACAGGATCAAGGCCGTCAAACTGCTTTTCCTCCAGCGCAGCGATCTCGGCGCGGAGCACGGCAAGGTTTTCAGCAAGTTCCGCCTGCATTTTTTCGTGCTGCTGACCCTGCGCTGCCGCAAGATCCTTTTGACCGCCAAGATAAGTAATGCGTTCTTCAAGTCCACGGATCTCCTCACGCCGCCGTTTGAGATAGGCATCAGGCGAAAGAATTTCCTCATCCTTCAAAGATTCCCGCACCGGTTCGGGGAGCTGTGCAAGAATCGTTTCCTGCGGGATAAGCGGAAGATACCGCTCCAGCAGATTTTTGCCATTTTCCCCCAGTTCCTCAATAAAGTACAGGGGATTGAGAATGGAGAGGAACACATCCCGCTCGCCAAAGAGGTCAGCTAAATCAAGCTGGCGGATCTCATAGCCGTCATAGGTGATAGTCATGCGGTTCTTTCGCCGGACACGAGTCAACTCGTGGGCCACACCCGCCTCATCCACAAAGCACATCTGAACGGTGGCATCGGGATTATTCTCGTTGTGGAGCCGGTCGATTCCACGCTCGCCGAAGAACGGAAGCCCGGTCACGGCAAAAGCAATGGCATCCGCAATGCTGGTCTTGCCGCGCCCATTCCCGCCTGTGATGACGGTGGGATTGCCAAAGATAAACTCTGTGGGCTCCTCATAGGACTTGAATCCGGAAATATTCATGCTGGTGATCTGGAACTGTTCGATTTTTTTCAACGTTTGTCTCCTTTCTTTGATTCTATGCCCCTATTTTATGCCGCTTGCTGCCCCGGCTGATAAACCTCATAGGACTCCAGTACATAGAAAACCACGGTATCCTGCTTGCGGGTTGTGAGCTTCACATGAGAAAGCTGCGTACCCGGCGTCAATTCGGGGCGCACACCCCGGACATAGGCATAGGTCTGTTTTTTCTCCGGCGTTTCCAGATTGACCAGCGTATTGCTGCCGCTCATGCCGCCTTGGACCTTCGATGCCAGCACGGTGTAGATGTTCTCTTCGGGCATGGCCTGCGCGGCATTACGGAACGGAACGGTCTTTCCGGCAGATTCAGCAGTATGTTCCTGCTTTTTGGAATCCGCCTGCGGTTTCTGCTGTGCTGAGCGATCCTGGGGCTCAGCAGATTGCTGCGTTGTGCCGCCGCTGCGCTGATTCTGCACAGGTGTGCAGGTTGGCTTTTGACCTCCTGCGGTTTTCTGCTCCGGCGCGGTCTTGGGCGTCAGCAAGGATTGAATGCCACTCGCTGCAGCGGGCTCAAGGCCCAGCTTTTTAAGCGCGTTCAAATAAGCGTCATCCAGCTTTTTCCGCTCACTAGCCTTAATAACGTAGCTGCGTCCCCGGCGCTCAATGTCCACCCATACAGTGTCGAGACTGTAGAGAACGCGTCCGATGCCCCATTGATAGGCAGCACGCTTCATGCTGTCGGAGAGGCCGCCTTTGATGGGCTCAATATCCGAGTCCTCGGCACCATCCCACTTGGTGATGAAGCCTTTGCCTTCAAAATAGATGGCGATGCCGCAGAGTTGTGCATCCTTTTTTCCATTGGAGTGCCACGGCTTGAACTCGTTGTACCAGTTTTCCGGGCCGCAGACCTCGTCCAGCCGATTCTGGATGGCACGGTTGGTCACATAGGGAACGGCCATGCCCCGCATTGTTTCCTCAATCGTATTTTGCAGGCGCCATTCCAGATCCTCCGGCGCAAAAGGCTTTGCAAGCGCCGCCTGCATTTCTCTGGTATCTTTTTCTGTCAATTTTTTACCTCCTAAGAATAAAATCACTCAACGTGCGGCCATTGGGGACGAGAATGTCCGTATAGTAGTAGGCGGGGTCCTTGTCCTTGAGATGCTCCAGCAGCGCTTTGTGGTCAAGGCCCTTTTGATTATGCGCGGAGTTAAACATATCGTCGTTGTCAGGCAATCCCAGCAGATACCTCGGAAAATTTTTCAACGCTGAAAGCTTTTTGTATCGAGGCAACACATTGTTCCCCGTACAGACGCGCTCATTTCCGTAGACATTAGAAAACGGGTAAAAAAACATCGGCGTATCTTCCGTGGGCTTTTCATCTGCCACAACACCCATGGAGCAGTCCACGACTTTCCCATTGGCAAGTACCCGAAGTCCGAACACCAGCCGCGGCAAAGGGAAGTCGGGGTATTCCAAATCACGGTAGATCACATCCGCCCGCAATTCCGGGTTCCAGATCACATAGCGGCGCTCTGCTGCATTCATGGAAAGATGCAGGCAGTTCTCAGGCAGAAAGCCGCTGTCCAGATAGTCATCGCTTGTGTAACTCTCGTTGAGTGCGAAATACAGCTCGATGGGATCGATCTCCCGGTAACTTACAGCGCCGCCGGGAGTGTGTTCCTGCACGATGATCGCATTCCGGCTGGATGAAATTCGGAGGATCGTATCTTTCGACTGTTCTGAGCGTTTCCACGCCATTATGCGGCCTCCTTTTCTGCAGAGCTCTGCTCTTCTTCGCTGTGTTCCTCCATGTGCCGGAGTTCCTGCTGACAATGGAGGATCATATTGATAACGGAATTGAGAAATGGTGCGGGATCATAACAGTCTGGGGACAGCGTGATGTCGATTGTGACGTGTGAGGCGGAAAAATGATAGGCAACGTCAAAAACGGAATATGACGCGCCGACTACATAGAAGAGGAAAATGTCTTCTATCTTTTCCTGCCACGCACGGATCTCTCTGAGAGATTGACAGCCCTTGCAGCCAAGTTCATAGAGTCGGTCAATCCGTTCATCAGAAAAACGCACGGTTGTCATTTCGTCATCTTCATATGGACCGGCATCATCGAAGAAAGTCCACAGCAGCTCGTCTAAAATCATGTAAATTTCGTCTTCATCTACTTTGGGATGCTCTTTTATGAGCAGTTTTAGTGCCTCCGGCTCGTAGATGTGCAGAAATTTCATGAACCGCAGAAAAATTAGGATCTCGTCTTCATATTCATAATCGTACATGGCACGACCTCAAAAGAACGTACGGCACCGCAGATGAAGAGCCGGCACCCTTTGAATCTTTCTGGAAAAACCCTCAATCCAGCCCTTGGAGATATTTTCAATCTCGGATTTGCAGCTCTTTGGGGTCACATCTTCCATCTCGAAGGCGGACCAGTCGATCACATCAAGAGGTAAGTTGCCCTCTTTTTTGAATATGTCAATGAGAGACTGGATATAGGGGCTATACTGTGGCTCCGAGAGCAGCTGCTTCTTTTCCGGCACCTCGTGAAGCAGCTGCACAAAGCGCTCCTTGCTGAATTCAATCATCTTTGCGCACCCCCTGACTCAGCGTAACCATGCACGCTGCGTATTTGCCGTCATGATCCAAGACCTCGCGTCGCTCCTCCTCGGTTGCGAACGCGCGATGCAGCGCGGCATAGTAAATGCCGCAGTCCGGGACGGGAATGCCTTTCTGCATGAGAATATGCCAAACGCCATGTGCCAGCAGTTCGGGATCGCTGCCGTCCACAACCGTAGAACAGAGCAGCATATCGCCGATTTTCTGCGCGCTTTCGAGGTCTGCCTTGCGGAGCATTGCCTCCAGGTGATAGGCGGCAGCCTCATGCTGCGCTTCTTCGCCTGCTTTGAGCAGCTTCCGAAACACATCCGGCTCCTGCCGCCCCAGCACAACGCCGAGGGGACGTGGATATTTGTGTTCCCAAACGCTGCCCGATGGGTTAAATCGGCGGTACAGCTTTCCAAGCTCTGGGCGGAGCAGCTCCACCACGGTTTCCCATACCTGTACGCGCAGGACTTCTTCCTTTCCGGCAAAGCCGTCCACGGGGACGACGATCACCATATCACAAGATTTCATTTTGATTTTCTCCTTCATCAATATTCATTGGCCAACATGACCGTAGTGGCTGAGCGGTCCGCCTCCGTGATGATCAAAACACGGAGCTTGCCGCTGATCTGATACCAAGACAAGATACGGTCCCCATCGCGGATTGCCTGTTCATTGGCTTTTTGATCCTTCATACAGGTATCGCCCCAGTCACCGCGGATATGCCGATTCACAAGATGAATCAGCTTTTCCTTTGAGATATTCGCCAAAGCAGCCGTTGTGGCGCGGACTTCTCCGGTGGGAAACCGGATGGGTCTGTACTGCATAATGGGTAGGCCCCCTTTCTTTATGTCAATGCCTTAAAGCCGTTTGGCGTCAGGACATTGAAGATCATTTTGTTTGTAATGGTTTCCCGGATCTCGCTTCCCATGTGATTTCCGCGGGCGCTGAACTTTTCTTCGCTCTCCGTGCGCACGACCTTGACGATGCGCCCTTTGATAATGTGAGGCGTATCGCACTCAATAAGGCCGTTGATCATACCGGAGCCCCCAATCAGCCCAATCTGGCTGATGGACAGCGGCAGAAGCGGATGCTTGACACCGCTATCTAACTCGCTGCGTGCCATCATTTGAGCAAAGCTGTCGGACTTGCGAAGCTGCTGTTCCAATTCCTTTTGATTGAACCGCTCTCCCTTGAAGGTGTTGACCGTCATGGGCTGCGCCGGAAGGGCGTAGCGGCTCTCGGGGAGCTGCGTCAAAAGCGGTATCCCGGCAGGGCTGCACGCAAGCTGTTCCAGCCAGAGCGTATCCTGAAGCTCCGTATCCCGTTTTTTCCGGATACCCAGCACCGCCACCTGTTTGAATTTCTTGAACTCGCTGTCGGTAAAGCGCCAGACGGTGAGTCCGTCAAAATTGTCCACGAGAACGCGGCAGATATCCGGCGTCAGGCGATAGTAGGGGATAACGTAGATCAGCAGTCCGCCGTACATCAGCGTGGGAATGCTTTCAATCAGAAACCTTTTCTCGTGTCGGGAGCGCCCGCCGCTTTCGTTGATGACCGACAGATACGGCGGGTTCAAAAAGAGCAGATGAAACGCTTCATGGCTGATGCGGCTGTGGAAGAAGCTGCCAAAGCCAACGCGGTGGAGCCTTGTCTGCGCTTCCTCCGCGCGGCTCTCGTCCAGTTCCACCCCATAGGCGTAGCAGTTGTTTCCCTGCGCCAGCTGACGCAGGGCCTTGCCGCAGCCGCAGCAGGGATCGAAAAGATTTGTCGTGACGCCTTCGGGGAAGTGAATGCCCCGCAGGATCAGCGAAATATTGTCGGGATTGGTAGGATAATAGCCCAGCTTGATGTTATTCATGAGCCGACCGACGATCGCGGCGTTGGTTTTCTGCCCCGTAGGGAACGACGCGGTGAACTTGGCCAGCGCTTCGTATACTGGCTTATAGCCCGTGCTCATGAGCTGAAAGCCTGCAAGCCCGCGCCGGAGCTGCTCTGCCGCAGAGGCGAGCGGATATTCCTCCATTTCCAGCAGGAAAAGCTGGGAGGCGGTAAGCCGTTCGACCAGGTGCGCGCGGATACGCTCCAACTCCGTGTAGGTGTCCCGTGCTGCCGTCAGATTGCTCTGCCGGTATTTTTCAATCCTTGCCCGCTGCACGACCATACCTTGCGCCGACTGCATGATCTGCGATTGGAGCTGGGTGAGCTGGTCAAGGGCATAGGGCTTTTGCGTCTGCAGTTCAAGCGGCTCGCTCATTGTCTGCACGATCCTTTCTCAGCGCACTCAGGGTATCCAGCAGATGCAGGTAAGACCACTTCTTGAGATCTCTGCATGTGAGATAGCGGTTATAGCCGCCCTTATAGTCCCGGCTGTGGCGAATGGTGCGGTAGAGAAGCGCATCATTTCCACCGCCAGCGGGCTGATAAAGACAGACATAGATGCCGCCGGTCTCCCACATCCCGATCAGACTGCACTCTCCGGATACGGCAATGCCGCCGGGATTGGCGCTGACCGTGGCATCGCGGAGCCCCAGATCCTTTGCAAGCGCACGCAGAAAGGCCTTTCCCACATTGAGGAAGACCTTCTTGCTGCCATTAGGACCACATTCGCTGTTGCCATAAGCGTAGCTGAGGTCATGACTGAGCAGCACGGATAAACGCCGCATATTACTTTCCTGTGATTTTACAGACATAACGATTCCTCCGTTTCTAAGATAGAAAGAAGGCAAGGAAACACATGGTTCCTTGCCTCTTTCATCGCGCGGGTCATGCCGCGCCCTTCCAATTTCTTTCTGCACGGAAAGTTGCTTCCGTATTTACCGCATTAAGTGGGATACGCTTGGCGCAGTATGCCCGCAGCTTTATGCTGCCATTTTCCAGCAGAACGCCTCGATAACACTTTTCATAAAGGACGGTTTTTCCGCCCTTACTGATCTGTGTCCTGTTTTCTACGCAAATTTCCTGCATAGGCCCTCACGCGGCATTGCGGATGATGCGCTCATTTTCAAAATCAAATACGGGCGCGTTTTCCTCCGGTGTGCCGGGAATGAGCTTGAGGGTATAACCCTGCTCACGCGCCAGCTTGAAGATGCCGACGATGCGGTTGAGCTCTTCATCCACGGCCACCGGCTCGGTAGAACTCTCTTCCTCACGCGGCACGGCCTGCTCTGTCTCGGGCTTCTGCGATTCCTCCTGTGCCGGTTCGGTAATATCCTCCGGCACCGCTTCACAGGCATTCGCCATGACCGCCGGCTTCTTTTGGCCGTGAACGGTCAATACCGTCCAGAACGAGCGGAGCAGGGATGCAAGGAGCGTACCCAGCAGCGTGCGCTTTTTCGGCGTCAGGTTGATGACCTCCTGTGCGTTGACCTCATCAATCTCGCTGAGTGCCACCGTGAGCCGCCCTGTCTCCACATAGGCGGCAGAGAGAAAACTGGATACAGCGGCGCTCTCCGAGGCAAAGACCTCCGGAGTCTGCACACGTTTGGCAAGCAGACGCTTACAAACAATGCTGCCAGATTCCACATCATCGACGCGGATCACATCGGCATCCACCGTACCGGCATTGATCGTGCCACCGCCGGTGATAGTCTTGGCTTTGATGCCATAGTCCACATGAAGGTGGCCTCGGACAACCAGATGCTCCGTTGCAAGAGATTCATAATGGACGGTTTCTCCCTTGGGAATGTAGACGGTTTTCATATTGCTTATCTCCTTTTTTGTTATTCGGGCGGCGAATGCCTCCCGTTTTTCTTGTGGTGTTCAGGCGGCCTTTTCCTCACGAAGACGGACCGGCAGTACCAGGGCAAAATCGCTGCGTCCTTCCGCATCGACCACGATAGGCGTATAGACGCCGCTGAGCTTGATTTGTACCTCCGGTTCCTTTCGGAACTGTTTCAAAGCATCCAGCATATAGCGAAGGTCAAAGCCGACAACGAGATCACCACGCCCGGACATAGAAACTCGGGTTACAAAGTGGCCGGAGAGTCCGTTTATGGATAATTCTTCTCCCGCAAAGCGCACATAAGGTTTTCCGCAGCTGCCGGCGCATTCTTTGAGATAGGTGAGCTCCCGCAGCAGTTCGTCCGTTCGTACAGTAATGATTTCCTGATACGCTTTTGGAAGTGCGGCATCGGGATCATAGGTATCCACGCCGTACCTGCGGATATACAATTTCAGACTGTCATCCGAAAAGCGCACTTTGTAGGCACCGATCTGTACCATGATTTCACTCTCCCCAAATGCCTTTAGGTGCGCAAGCGCATCGCCTGAAAGCAAGCAGGGTACGGGGAAAACCGTATCCGGCGCCGTGTCGCAGGCCATGCGGCGCCCATCCAGCGAGAAGATCCGGTCACCGCGAAACTGGATACAGGTGACCTTCGGATTTGTGCTCGGATCGGTTCTCTGCACGGCATAGCACACACGTTCAATTCTTTGGAAAAGTTCCGCCGCATTCACGCGCAGGGATTTACCATCCTCCACAATTCCGTACTCCGGATAATCTTTGCAGGAGACAATGGGAAATTCCGCGGTTCTCTGACCACAAAGCACCTCCAATTTCCAATCCTCCTCGGACTGCGGGACAAGGGTGAGCGTCAACTCTCCCTCAAAATGGGCGCAGGCTTTCAACACATCCTTCGTTCTGTGAAAAACGAAGGACATATCATCGCCATGGGCCGGGAGCTCCGCCACCAGCCATGTCTCCATGTCTGTTGCTGTCAACGTGCAGCGATCATCTTGGATGCGGACTGCAACTTCCTCCAAAATAGGGAGCGGACTCTTTCTCAAGACCTTGCTGACCTTGTTCATGGCATCCGCAAATGCTTTTGCGTCTACTGTGATCTTCTTCATGCCGCTTTCCTCCTCGGTTGTTTTTCCAATACCGTCTGCATTCGGATCGTCCTTGTTGAAAAGTCCGTCTGAAGCGCGAGGTTCTCCCCATGCGTCAGAATGTTATAGACCATCGTCAGGACGGCGGTAGCCGCCGTGACATTGGCGACGATGCTCTGCGGATCGGCCTGCGCCGCTTCGGCACAGCTCAGCTCCGAGGGGAACCGGTCTGTGATCTTCAGCATTTCCGGGTGGACGCTGCCGATGGGCTTTCGCACGGTATGACCGTTTTTGCGCACACCGCAGACTACCTGACCGGTGTAGCTGCCGTTGCCGCTGTCGATGTAGATAAGGTCATGACTCTGCTTGAAGGCCTCGTGGCAGAGTTGACGTGTACGGTTATTGTCCACGCACCCCAGCAGGATCACCATTTCATGGACCTTCTTTCGCGGATAATCTTCCGATTCCCATTCTCCCGGCTCGAGCAGGGCCATGAGCGCTGGGAGCGTTTCAATAAAATTGGGAACATACTCCGTTTTCATGCCCAGCACGGCGGAATAGCGCTCTGAGAGCACACGGGCCTTGTTTTCTCCAAGGTCAGCTTCCGCAAAGTTCTGCCGGTCAAGATTTTTTCGCTCAACAATGTCTCCGTCGCAGATGATAAAGCGTGCCGGACGATCCAGCATGTGCAGCAGACGAAAAAGGTACGGCGCAGCATAGCCGCCCGTTCCGCCTGCACCCAGCATCACAACCTTTACCGGATGATCCGTTGGAAATTTCATCACAACACCTCCGCAAAGAAATCTCGAAAGCTGCGTTTTTTCTCTTTTTTCGGCAGAGAACTACGAACGCTGACCTGCTCCAGCCACTCTTTCGGGAACGGCTGCTCCAGCCCCTCGATAACCAAATTCGGATCAATGGGAACGAAGCTGTCTCCGCAGAAGATACGGGCCTTGATCTCAGGGTAGAAATGATCGAGTTCACCGAGAACAAGGTAGAGTCCCGTAGAGCGTTCATCCCGATCATCCTTTCCCGAGAAAAAGGCGTCCATGCTGTTATGGGAGTGAATATCGGCATAGCAGATATAACGCTCCTCATCGTCGTAGGGGCAGTCATGGAGATTGGCCTCTACTTCCTCCTTGCAGACGCTCTGTTTGGGAACATAGGCGAAAAAGCGTTTTTCCTCTTTGTCCCAGTAGATCAGAGCCAGCGCCTCGTTTTCCTCGTTCTCCGTCATAAAGGTGCGGAAAAACGCGACGATCTCACCCATCAGCTGAGCGGGGATTTTCGGCAGAGCCGGGGTAAACCCGGCCCTGATTTCCGAAAGATCCACCACATTGTTTTTGGGGGCGATGAACTCGCCCTGCTCCATTTTGCGAAGCTCATAAATCCTGCCGTCGCGGGCGGGAACCAGGCAGATGACCTTATCCGACGCCCGGGCGTCCTCCAGGGAACCGAATTTCCCCTTATAGGCGGCGTTGCCCTTAGTCTTCATTTCCACCTTGGGCTTTACATAGCAGCAGGGATCTTTCTCTTTTGATTTTTTGAGGGCTTCCAGAAATTCACGGGAGCGTTCGATGGTCTCCTTCATGGAAATGATCGTGGTGCCTTTGGGATCCTTGACCTCCTTGCGGATACCGCAGTATTCCATGCTCCAGGATACGCGCTTACCTTCCTCAAGGTCGGTAAAGTCCTCGGATTTGCGGATGCGCAGTTCCTCAAAAGTCATGGAAGCATCCTCAATGTCCTCCTTCACACCCTTGTGATAGAAGACCGGCGGCTTTTCCAATAGGCCTTTCCTGGTGTTCTCCGCCGTTTTCTGCTCAAAGGCCGCAGCGATGGGATTTTCTGCGGCCATGCTCACCTCCGGCTGCGCGGGCGCGGATTTTTCCGCAGACGGGGCAGCGGTGGGTTTCGGTGCAGGTACCGGCTCAGCAGGCACCACAGGCGTTTCCTGCGGCGCGGGTGCCGGAGCAGGTGCTGCGGCTGCCGCAGGTTCTGTAAACGGGTTGCCCTGATTCGCCGGACCTGTGCTGTTTCCAAAGATTGCGCTGATGTCCAGTCCTTCTTCGTCGGAAATCTCCGTAAAGGGCCATGCATTGTTGTTGGATTCACTCATAGAATGCGTACTCCTTTCGATTTTGGGACAAAAAAAGACCGCAATCGCTCCTGTGAGCAATTACGGTTTCATTCTTGTCCTTATTTGATTCCAGTTCGTTTGAGTTTCTGACGGAGGGCGCAATGACCCCCTTTCTGTCGCCGTTCCTCCCTAACTTACTCCGCCCTGACTTACTTCGCCCTGAAATACACTCTCAGTTTAGCAGAGGCTCCTGCCGTCTGTATAGTTGGAGTTTTTCCATAGTGAACATACAGATTCGACAAAGGCATTTCTAAGCAGTATCTTGGTGAATAACGCAGCACCCATAAAATCCCCCCTGCTGATCTCGGTGCCGCAGATCAAACGATAGCCGGTGGAGCATGAGCCGGCAGATGATGAAGGTCTCTGAGATGGACGCAGCCAGCTTATATTTATGTTCTGCTTCGCATTATGGAACTTTTTTGAAAAAATACCGTCTATATAATTGTAAAGCAAATTTTGTAGAGGACAAATTTTCAAAAATTCATGGATGGAGGGACAAACGATGAAAAGAATTCTGGCGTTTCTGCTTGCCGCGGTCAGCGTAGTTTCCCTGACCGCCTGCGCGCAGCCGGGAGCGGCGGATACCGGCAAATACCAGTTGGCGGTCGCCCAGTATCCGCAGATGGCGCAGTATCCGGACGAGAGCAAGTTTACCAAGCTCAACGGGGACTTTGACAGCGATGGTTTCAGCAAGGTCTATGACGCATGGTGGGCAGACCGCCGAAAGCAGACGGATCAGCCGGAGGGCTATACAGCCGTGTTGGACAGCTATCTCCGCACCGTCATCCCGCAGCTGCTTACCGGCGGAGCCGGGGAAAACAAAGCCTGCTCCCCCATCAATATCTACATGGCCCTTGCCATGCTGGCGGAGGCGACGGACGGCGAGAGCCGCGCACAACTCCTTGCTCTGCTCGGCAGCAGCGATCTGGATGCGCTCCGCACCGAGGCGTCCGCCGTTTGGAACGCCAATTACTGCGACGACGGCGCTGTGACCAGTATTCTCGCAAGCTCTCTGTGGCTCAACGATCAGATCAGCTTCAAGCAGGAAACGATGGATGCGCTGGCGCGGTATTACTACGCCTCGTCCTTCCGGGGCGAAATGGGCTCGGCCGCCTTTGACCAGGCGTTTCAGGACTGGATCAACCAGCAGACCGGCGGGCTTTTGAAGGAGCAGGCTTTCGGCTTGACGATGGATAAGGAAACGATCCTCGCCCTTGCCACGACCATCTATTTCCGTGCCAAGTGGAGCGGGGAGTTTTCCGAAAGCAATACCAGTCCGGATGCTTTCCACGCCGATAACGGCGATGTGACCTGCGACTTCATGCACCAGAGCGGGACGAACACCTACTATTGGAGCGACCGTTTTTCCGCTGTGGCAAAGCATCTGGAAAACAGCGGCGCCATGTGGTTCCTGCTGCCGGACGAAGGCGTGACGCCGGAGGAGCTGCTTGCCGATAAACAGGCGATGGATTTCCTGATCAGCGGCGGTGAAAGCGCGGAGAGCAAATATCTCATCGTCAATCTCTCTGTTCCCAAGTTTGATATTGCGTCGGATCTGGATCTGACGGAAAGCCTGAAAAAGATGGGAATTACCGATGTGTTTGATCCGGCGATTTCGGACTTCTCACCGATGACCGATGATACGGAAGCCTATCTCTCCCAGGCCCGGCATGCTGCCCGCGTTGCCATTGATGAAGAGGGCGTCACCGCCGCAGCCTATACAGTCATGATGGCAGCAGGGGCCGCAGCCCCGCCGGATGAGGAAGTAGACTTCACCTTAAACCGCCCCTTTGTATTCGCCGTCACGGGAGCCGACGGTCTGCCGCTGTTCGTCGGCGTTGTTCATCAGCCGCAGGCGTGATCAAGGGCCTTGCCTTACAGCCTTTGCGGGGATGCAATTTGCGGAGCCGTATTGTCAAATTCTCTCATATTGGGTATAATAGCGGCATTCCCCAATAATACGACAATAGGAGAGATATTATGAACAAGACTGAATTGATCGCCGCTATGGCTGAAACCAGCGGCCTTTCCAAGAAGGACTGCGAGTCCGCGCTGACCGCTTTCATCGCTGCGACCGAAAATGCTTTGAAGGCGGGCGATAAGGTACAGCTGGTTGGCTTTGGCTCCTTTGAAGTCAAGGAGCGCGCCGCCCGCACCGGCAAGAATCCCGCCACAGGAGAGACGATTGAGATCCCTGCTTCCAAGGCTCCTGCCTTCAAAGTGGGCAAAGCGTTCAAGGACGCGATTCAGTAAAACCGCTATAAAAGGAAATCACCCCGGCCACATTTGTGGCCAGGGTGATTTTTCAGCACATAATGCTTAGTGCTCGTAGCGGCTCCAATCGGGGGCCTTGGTCAGCTTGGTCCAGACCTCGCCGCCCTGATACTTGAAGTCGTGGGAGTTGGTAGCTTCCTGCACGGCCAGATAGAACCAGTCGTTAGGCGTGCAGTCGGGCCAGACATTCATGTTGTCCAACAGATCGTCTTCATCATCGGGGGTGCGGTTCAGAACGCGGTTGATCATGGTCATGGCCTGGGCCCGGGTGATGTAGGTATCGGGACGGAAGGTGCCGTCCTCGAAGCCCTTGATCCAGCCCAGCTCGGCGGCCCGCTCAATGTAAGCCTGCGCCCAATGGCCCTGAATGTCAGAGAAGCTCTGGCTGCCGTAGGTCTTGCCGGTATCGAACCGGGCGCAGATGGCGGCGAACTGAGCGCGGGTGATAGGTGCATTGGGATCGAAGGTGTCAGCGCTGCGGCCCTGCACGATGCCAAGACCCGTCATGGTAGAAATGGCGGTATTGGCCCAGTAATCGCCCGTCACGTCGGTGTAGGTGTTGCTGGTAAGCAGGTTGCCATCTCTGACGGAATCCTTCAACAAGCGGAAGAATATCGTGGTGGTCTCAGCCCGGGAGATCAGACCGTAGGGACGCACATTACCGTCCTTGTAGCCCTGAACATAGGCGAAGTGGTCATCACCATTGAGCATGCTGGGAACCTCAACAGCAGTCCAGCCGGCATACAGGGTCACGACGCTGGTGTTGACCTTCACATCGCCGGTGACTTCGTTCTTCAGCTTGGAATCATAGTACCAGCCGTCGAAACGATAGCCCTCGCGGGTGGGGATGGGAAGATCCTCGTAGTCCTTGGTCCATTTTCTGGTCTTCGACTCGGAACTAAGCTTCTCACCGCCATTGGTATCATAGCGCAGGGTGTAGCTGTCATTATGGCTGCCGCCGCTGCCAGAACCGCCCTTGTCCGTCCACAGCGCCTTCACAATGACATTGCTGTTGACCTCGATGGAAGCACCAACTGCGTACTTAGTGCCGTTGATCTCCCAGCCGTCAAATTTCTTGTTGCTGGGAGCGGTGAAGCCGCAGGCAGGCAGAGTATACTTGCTGCCAGCGATAACAGTTTCGGAGTTCATCGTGCCAGTACCGCCGTTTTTGTCGAAGGAGACGGTGTAGTTGACGTGCTCGACATCAATGGACTTTTTAGCGGCATCGTTGTACGGATCGGCCCGCCACTCGGACTCGGTATCATTCCAATAGACGATCCATGTGATCGTATCGGGAGTACCTGTCGTAAGAGTATGCATGCCTTCATCCGCAATGTACTTTGCCAGGAACAGGCCCGTATTCAAAGAGACGGGATAGCCGGTGAAGCCGCAATAGTCTTCGGCCGGGAACAGTTCATACTGTTCAGGCAGACCGATGACCGCCTGATAGTCATGCTCATTATGCTGATTCAAAGCAGTAACGCAGACTACTTTCACCGTCTTTTCCTCAGCGCCGAGAGCTTTCTTGATGTCTTCAGCACCGGGAGCGGTATGCTGGCGAGTCCAAATGCCCATAACGTTCAGGTCGCCGTCGGGCATGGTAACTGTGGCTTCGGGATCCTTTTCTTCCGTACCGATCTTCCAGGTCTGGAAGCTCCAGACATAGTCACCTACAGTCACATCATTGGGCTTCGCCGCAAGCTTTACTGTGGCACCCTTGGCGTAGGCCGTGGAATCGCTGGGCGCAGCATTAGCAATCTCCGTGGGCAACTCCACGCCTGTGACGCCGCTCACATAGCTGTAGTTCACATGATGCGTGTCGGTCGAGGGGTTGGCGCAGGTGACCTTGTACTCAACGATCTCGTAGTCCCACTTTTTCGCAGCAGCGTTCCACGTCATCTGGAAGGACTTCGTTGCAGTCTCGTTGGCTGCCAGACGGTGATAAATCGTCACGGGATTAGGATCTGCAACAGCTTGGTCATACCAATCCACATACAGTTTTGCATTCTTGATCGTCACCGTGCAGGTGGTCACACCATTGCTGTCTGTGGTCACAGGAGTGATCTCATAATCATCAGGACTGCCGCCCAACAGGAGTTGATTATTGTTATTATAGAACTCATGTGTGGCACCGTCGTCGATGTGCGTCACCTTGACAACATAGTTCTGTTTCAGGTATTCTTCAGGCGGCGTAATGCCGGGGCCGGGATGATTGCAGGTGGTCATGATCTTTGCATACGCAGTCTGATCTTCCAATGCCCATCCCCAAACACCCGACGTGGCATTTTTGCTCCACTTCAGCGTGAAGGACAGCCGATTGCCGGAATTGGACGCATCAAAGGTGTGGGTCATATTGTCAGGCTTGAACAGGTCCGCATAAGCCTGAGCATTTGTGATCGTGACCGTTGCGGTATTGTCGCCGTCAGTATAGGCAACAGTATAATTCGTGGCCGCCGCATCCTTGAGCTGCTTTACAACATAGGAATGCTCATTAAACGCAGTTGCGCATTCGATACGCACGATAGAATCAAGAACAGCCTCGTTGAGCTTATCCTTATCCGGAACGCTCGGATCAGGGGCGCTACTGTGCTTGATGTGGACTTCCAGCGGAACCTTGCCATCTGCGATCGTCCAGCCGGTACCGGCAACGTACTCGACGGTCAGCGTCATCGTTGCACCGCTGTTCAGCTCGTGCTTATCATACTTGCCGGCTGCCTTCATATCCGCATTGTAGGCATCCACATACGGCTGAGCTTTGACGGTGATGATATATCTTGTGAGATCATACTGACCCTGTGCAATCGTGGCCGGCATCTTCATCAAAGCATCACCGGTGGTGATCAGATCATAGTCCTTATCACCGCAGGATGTCGTGTTATCATCCACGACCTTGACCTTGCCAATCAGATTCTTGAGTTCATCATTGCCAGGACTGTATACATCCTTGACACGGATCTCACACCAGATATCATTGGTTGCGGAGGGATTTTCAATACCGGGTGCCTCAAGAAGCGACCAGCTGCTTGTGCTGGAATCCCATTTGAACGTGAATGCCGTGGTGGCGCTGCTCACCTCGGTATGAGGAAGCTTTTTCTCAGCATTGAACTTATCCACATAATAGTCCTTGTTGACCGTGATGGCATAGGTCCAGCAATTATATGTGGAGTTCCATACGACGCTGTCAGCGCCGGTATAGCCGCCTGCTTCTAGAGCATACACGCCAGCGGGCTGGTGGGCTTCATTTTCTTTCCGCCCGAGGTTTTCATCATCCAGCACGCAAGTGACCTTGATCTTGCCGGTCAGCATGTCCTTCTGCTGATCCTCGGTGGGCTTGCTGGGCGCAGCCTCGCACTTGACATAGATCGTCGGGACGGTGTCCGCCTCCCAGACGTGCTTGCCCTGCACGTTTTCATTTTCCGGGCAGTACCAGAGCTTGAATTTGAGAACATGCTCAGGTTCTGTTGCTTCCGTATGGCCGGAATACAGGTTGTTAAAGTCTGCAATATACGGGGTGACATCCGTGATCTCGCAATCGACGTAATACCGGGTCTCACCGTTATACGTTCCCTGCTTTACCTCTGTGCCAAGCTGATAGGCGCTTGGATGGGTTCCTATCGCCCCCGCAATAGCGTTTTCGCTGTCATTGTGCTTTACAACGCTCTCTGGCTGCACGCACTGGATCCTGACTGTAGCATGCTGGACATCCGCTTTTCTGGGTAGATCTGGGCCGATAGGTCCATCCTCTTCCCACACCGCGTAAAGAGTGGTATCTGTCTTGATAGTGAAGGTGCTGTCAGTCCCATAGACAACAGTCGTTGCAGCCTTATCGGTATCCCAGCCCTTGAAGGTGTAGCCAGTCTTTTGAGTAGTGCAGTCAATAACGGTTACGGTTTTGTCCTTCTCATAAGACTTCTCAGCATACTTCGTATCCCCATCCATATAGGTGAGTGTGACATACTCTGTCGTTGTGGCGGGAGCCCACTGTGCATACAGATGGGTAGTGCTATGGGGTTTCACATAGCACATACTATCGACCGATGTTCCGCTTCCATCCTTGGCAGTATTCCAGGGATGCGCGGCGACTTTGTAGCCCTCGGGAGCTGTGAAGTCGAGATCGTTCAGGCTCTTAACACTTACGGTACGTCCGGTATTCCCAATGTTATAACCAGCTCGAATCGTATAGCTAAAAGTCTGCTGATAGTCAGTGCCGCTGGGATAGTTAGAATGGTAAACAATCGTATACGTCATGGAATAATTGCCGCTACCACTCTCTTCCGTACCACTTCCGGAACTGCCGCCTCCGGTTCCTCCGTCATCGCCAGCGAATTTGAAATTATTGACCCAGTAAGTCATTGTCACATTGCTGGCGTTATTGGACCATTCAACAGTAGCTCCAACCCACCGGTCACCAGCAGGAAAATACCAGTTGCCAACAACTTTCTGGACTGTCTGGGTATTGTTTTTAAGAAACTTAGACAGCGCAGGAATTTCATACTCGACAGACTGAACATACTTATCCGCCTTTTGGCAAGTATCTTCGCCAACGACCCATGTGCCACCTGTCACGGGATCAAAAACACGAACCGTGATTTTGATTTTATCATTTGCATTGCTGTTTGCCGCCAGTACGCTTGTTGGCAACAAGCTGAAAATCATGACGAACGATAATAGTGCTGCAAAAAAGCGTTTTCTCACATCTTGTATCCTCCATTTTCTTAAAAATATCTATGCAAAGTCCACCTGATGGCGGAACGGATTTTTTACCTGCCGCAAACGCGCTGCCAGCAATCGCGGCAGAGCTGTCCGCAGCCCTCAACGTAGTAATCTCGAAGATCAATGGGAAGTGAAAGAAGAATGTCCGTGGTCTTCCCGCACAGCACGCAGCGCTCATAGCAGCCCTGTGAGTCAATCCTTCCAGAGAGCAGAAGGTGTAACCTGACCAACTTTTTTCGCACGTTTGTCATATCAGCGGCACACCTGCCTTGCTTTTGGCCGCAGAGAGCATTTCCGCGGACTCTGCAAGGATTTTCCCGTACCGGACGTCTTTTCGATTTCCTTTTCCGGCACAGACGGGACAGCCGCACCGCTGGCTGGCTGCCCGGGAGTAGATGCAGGCTTTCCAGACGTGGCCCAACGAGCATTGCCACCAGACCTTGCGGTGGCTCCCCGGCAGCACCATCTGCGGTGTCAAAGCGCCGTTGAGGGTGGGATGCCACTGCTTTGCCACCTCCGGCACCAGGGTAGCAAGATCATTGAATCCCGGCAGCACCCGTCTATTGGCGCAGTAGGGGCATCCACTGCCGCCCATGGTACGGGAGGCAACAACCGCCATGTAGTGGTGGCCCAGCGGACAGCGCCACCAGACCTTTCGGTTGCTGGACGGCGTCACCCGATCCGGCGTCAGGCCGCCGTTTCTCTCCGCGTCCCACTCCGCCGCCAGCTCCGGATAAAAGGACGCAAAATCATTTTCACCGGGAACCACGGTCTGCCCGGCGCACACAGGACACCCCACTCCCTGACAGGCCCTATGTGCAATGGACGCCTGCCAGGAATGTCCCTTTTTACACCGCCACCATGCCTTGCGCATGGTTCCCGCAGGCACCTGCTCCGGTGTCAGGGGGCCGTTTTTTTCCCGATCCCATTCCTGTGCCAGCTTGGGATATAAGGACGCAAGGTCATTCTCGCCGGGGATCACCAATCTCCCGGCGCACACAGGGCAGCCGTAGCCGGAGACACGGGACCGGATCTGCGCCCGCCAGCTGTGACCCTGCGCGCATTTCCACCAGACCAGCCGCTTGCTGCCGGCAGTGATCGTTGTGGGGAGCGTTGGCAAATTCTTCTCCGCATCCCACTCCTTGACCAGCGCCGGATATTGGGAAGCCAGGTCGTTGGAGCCTGGCTGCACTTTTTTGCCGGCACAGTAGGGGCAGCCGGAGCCTGCGGTGCGGGCATAGACCGGGGCCTGCCATTCGTGGCCTTTTGAGCACCGCCACCAGATCTTGTGATGGGCGCCGTGGGTCACAGTTTCAGGCGTCAGGGGCAGATTGCGCTCCGCATCCCATTCGTTCAATAGGTTCAATCGGCCGTATTGGCGGCAGAAGGAAGCAAGGCTCTGTCTCATGCCCACCGTCCTCTTTCCACCCGGGACAGGCACACGTTCCGGGGAATGAAATTCCTTCTTATGTACCGTTTCATGGTCCGCCTGCGCTCCTTTCGTATTCCATTGCGGCCTGCCGCGCGATGGCTTCATAGCGTAAAAGCTTTTTCTGATCAATATTTCCCGCACAGACCGGACAGCCTGTACGTTTTCGCAAATTGGTGCGGTTGCTGATCGCGGTCCGCCACACATGGCCCTCTCCGCAGATCCACCAGACGCGCCGGCTGCTGCCTGCTGTGACCTTCTGCGGCGTCAGCGCCCCATTCAATGTTGGGTGCCACTCGGCAGCGACCTGGGGCTCCAGCGTTGCAAGGTCATTAAAGCCTTCCAGAACCTTTTTCCCCGCACAGTAGGGACAGCCGTTTGTTCCCCGCGTCCGGTCAACAATTTCCGCCCGCCACTCGTGTCCAAGCGGGCATTGCCACCAGACGGTCCGATGGCTTCCCGCCACCACCTGCTGTGGAGACAGAGGAGCATTTTTTGTGGGATGCCATTCCGCCGCGACCCGCGGAAACAAGGTTCCCAAATCATTGAAACCTGTCAGCGTGGTCACATTTGCGCAGATGGGGCAGCCTGCTTCCATGCGGACGCGCGTCTTTGGCGCGGCCTGCCACTCATGGCCCCGCTTACAGAGCCACCATACCTTGCGGTCATATCCATAGCTGACCTTCCGGGGCGTCAGCGTACCGTTTTTCGTAGGGTGCCATTCCGCAGCCAATTCGGGATGTGTGGCAGCGAGATCGTTAAAGCCGGGAAGAATGACCCGCCCGGCGCAGACCGGACAGCCGCAGCCGGCAGATCTGGATGAAATCACGGCCTGCCAGCGGTGTCCCTGATTGCAATGCCACCAGACCTTTTTCCCGCTTCCGGCGGACACCTGCTGGGGTGTCAGTTTCCCGTTTCGCTCCGTGTCCCATTGGGCGGCCAGCTGGGGATTGACCGTGGCAAGGTCATTGAAGCCCGCAAGGACTTCCCTGCCCGCGCAGATAGGACAGCCGCGGCGCAGAGCCGTGCGGCTGTAAATATTCTGCTGCCACGAATGGCCGTATTCGTCTTTCCACCACACATGAAGGGTGCTTCCCGCGGTGGCGGATTCAGGTGTCAGCGGCAGATTCTTTTCTGTATCCCATTGAGAGAGCAGCTCCGGACGGTTATTTATGGCACAGAATTCTTTTAAGGTCACTCTTTCCATCCTGGTCACCGCCCCTCTCTGCCGGACTGCGCGGCATGATATCGTCGGAGAATCGCGTCACGCTGCGCTTCTCCGCTTCTTGCAGACACCAGAAACACCGCCGTATTGCTGCTGAACAGGCAACACTTCCTCCGTTTCCGGCAGGGAAACGGAGGTCTCATTGCACAACTTGAAGTCTTTCCTTATTCCGTCTGATATCACATAATTTTTCTTATGTGGTAAAGACAGACTGACATCGTCCAAAAGGGCAAAAAAATCACGCCGAATCTCCTCAGAGACGCGGTGTGACGAACGTAAAAAGCCAGGCCAATGAAAGATCTACACTCCATTGGCTCTTTTGTCATACGCTGATATAGCGAAGGCTGATTGCTGGCCTCAAATTTTGGGCGATTTTGCTTTTTGAAATGCCGTTTTTGGCTTGAAAAAAAGTAATGGATGTGCTAATCTTCTTATATGTAGAAGATGGGGTGCCTTTTAGGCCAGTCCCCTTTACCACATAAGAAAAATTATGTGGTGCTATGCCAGCAGCCGTAATCGCTCCAGCTGCCGCCGGTGCTCCTGCCCGGTGGTCATGATATAGATGCGGGTGGTGTTGATGCTGCTGTGGCCCAGTACATCCGCCAGCTTGGCGATGTCCTTTTCCAGATCGTAAAACGTCCGGGCGAAGAGTTTCCGCAAATTGTGTGGGAACACCTTGCCCGGATCTATTTTTGCCCGGGCGCACAACCGCTTCATGGCGGCCCAGATGTTGCTGCGGTCCAATGGTTTGCCGTTTCTGGTGCGGAAAATGACGCCTCCGGTGATGCCTATGGTCCGCGCATAGCGCAGCAGGAGCTTTTGCAGCTTGCCGGGAAGCAATATCTTCCGGCTCTTATTTTTGCAGGCCACGCTGACCTCTCCCCGCCGCACCGCTTCCACCGTAAAATACCGCAGCTCAGAGACACGGATGCCGGTAGAGCAGATGGTTTGCATCAGAAGCCACAGCCGCCGGTCTCCCTCCGCCGCCCGCAGGAGCCGGAGGTATTCCGCCCGGCTCAGCTCCCGCTCCGAGCGCTGGTAGATCTCCCGCTGCATCCGGCACAGGCGCACCCGGCAGTCTGTCAGGCCGCAGAAGGTGAGGAAGCTGTTCACCGCCGCCAGCATGGAGTTCACAGACCGCAGGGCGTAGCCCTGGTTCAAAAGCTGCTGCTTATAGGCGATGACAGCGTCCTTGGTAATATACTGACCGTTTAGATAACGGGCAAAGCCCCGGACGTCCCGGAGATACTTTTCAATGGTGATCCTGCTTTTTTCCTCTTCACGCAGGTGGTAGGCGTACTGTGCCGCCAGAAGTTCGGTCAGGCGTATCTCTTTCATGGGGTTCTCCTTTCTATCCTTCAATGCTCTTAGTTTACATATTCTGCATGGTAACAAAAATCCCACGACAGATCATCGTGCCGCGATGGTCTGCCGTGGGATTATTGATGTGCATTTTTTTGTTATGTATGACTTTTATTTACTGCGTGCTTTTCCTTCGCTTTCCTCGAATGTCCTGTTCAGTCCCATGTGGTGTTCCAGAATCAGCGTTAACGGCTCCATAACGACCAAAGCTGTTGGGAAAAGTGTTAGAAGCATGGAAAGTGCGGTGCGATACCCCAAATAATAACCATATATGCCGGAAAAGTGAATTCGTTCATCCCATGCACAGGTGATGGATACCACATGTTCATAGAGGTCGCACGAAAGTTCCTGCTGAAGCCTCGCGTCAATGGTGAGGCATTCATCTGTCAGCGCCTTTACTGCCGCACGCACCTCAGCGCTCTGATCGACAGAGATTTGCTGCTCTATTAGAGCCTCTCCATTGATTGGGATCTTATTGGCAGTATCGCGATAACAGAATATGGCATTGATCAGACCAGCGGTAAAGCCATACTTTGATACGTAGTGCATTTGTGCAGCGGCACATTGCCTGTATCGGGCAATCTTATCTGTCTGCTCCTTTGAAAGAGTGCCAGAAAGTGTTTGTTCCGACACAGCGCAGGCCTGCTCCGTCTTTTCATAGATGCCGCCATTTTTTGCCATGCCATCGTAAGCGCTGCGGATGGCCGCTTCCATATCAGCGTCAAATATCTTTGCTTCCAGCTTGGTGATCCAATCATTTGTAGTCATCGTGTACCCTCCTACAATCGCTATTTCAGTACATAAATATGTACCTGATAAGCACATTATAAGACGATACAATGTCGGATTCTGTCAAATTCTGACGGAAAAGAAAATATATCCTCTTAGCACACAAAGAAAACGCCTGAATCTGCAAAACAGGGTTCAGGCGTTGATCGTCAACCTAAAGCAATCAGATTCGTTTCCTGATGACTGGGATGATCGCATGGGCCATATCCAGAAATGTCTGCCGCTGATCCGGTGTCAATTCCTCTGTATGGGCAAGTTCGTTGATAAGGTTCCGCGTCTCAGCAGGTATGCGGCCAGTCAGATAATCCATAGACACATCCAACTCATTTGCGATGGTGATAAGCAGGGCCAGGCTCGGTTTGCGGGCGCCGCACTCAATGTGCGCGAGACTTTCATTGGCTATGCCGATCCGCTCAGCAAGCTTTTCCACCGTAAGTCCGGCCGCTTTCCGAGCCGTTCTGACGCGCTGGCCGATCACTTTCATATCGAGTTCCATCATGTACCTCCGTATCAGATAGGTACATTTAGTATATTGGAAAGGCTTATGCCAAAGAATGAGCAGTTGGGTACATAAACCAGAACCCAAACAGCCCGTTAGATACTATTACTGCTGCAATGGGTGCATAAGGGGATCAGCGGGAGCGGCCCAAAAGCCGCTCCCGCTTTGTCCCTTTGTGATTTTATTTTCGGAAATAGAAAAAATGATTTTGGAAAATAGGCTGCGGATGGCGAGGCATTCTTTGCGTTACCACTTACTCATGATTTTTCCGAACATCTGAAGCTTTTCATCGTCGTAGCGCTGGACAACCAGCATCACGTTCTCACCCACCATGAAATCGGAGTCCTCGTGCTGGAAAGAGTAATTGCACATACAGACCACGCCATCGGTAAGGTTGCAGAAAACGCCGCCGCCATATTTGCCGGAGATCACGGCGAGGCGGCGGGAGCCGACGGGGTGGCGCTGTTCCGCTCCAAAGAAGGGATTGACCTCCGTCTCCTTGATGGAGATGACCAGTTCATCTTTGTCGGGGTCGTAGACCTTGACAATACAATCCAGTTCCATGCCGGGATGGTACTCGTCCCGCAGGTCGGGGATGGCGGCATAGCGCATCTCCCGCTGGGTAAGGTCAAGATCATGGCCATAGCAGTCCGCAAGGCAGCGCCGGGGACCGACTGCCAGCAGCCGACACTTCACACGGGCGCCGATCCGATGGAGATCTTCACGATGGCCAAAGAAGTAGCGCTGGCTTCGCCCAGCAAGGCGGCGGGAGCCGATGGCAAAGCCAGCCTCGCGCTCCACCTTGATGATCACAAGGTCAACATTGGCCCCAACCATATTTTCCAGCACATAGTCAGGCCGCTCACTGCCCTCCTCCCACATTTCCGAGGCGGGGATTACAATGCGCACACGATAGGGTACCACGATGGCGCAGTACATGGTCCGCTTTTCCCGCTGCTCCGTTTCCCGGTTCCAAACATAGATGGAGAGCGGATCCACGCCGATGATCGTGCCGGTAATGGCGCTGCGGCCACGGTAGGAAGCATAGATGGAGTTCCATTCCTGCCGCTCCTCCGGCGTTAGTCCCCGGTCAAGTTCATTGAATTTCAGCTCGTAGAAAAGCTGGCGGTCACTTTTACCTGCAGCCTTGGGCGCTTTTGGCGGCACAGGCGGCTCCGGAGGTGCGGGCGGTTCTTCTTGGGCCTCCTGCTTCGGTTCGCCAAAGCCCCAGTCGCTCTCCTCCGCATCGGGAACAGGCGGCTGCGCAGGAAGCTCACTCTCCGGCGGCTCGGTAAGATCCACGCTGTACGCTTCTGATTCCAATGTGGCTTCGTGCGCTTCCGGAAGCTTCCCAGGCGTCATGTTTAACGCGCTGCCGGTGTCCTCAACCGTGTCTTCGAGCGGCGCGGCGTCGGCGGGCGCATTGAGCACGCTCTCCACCGCGGCAGATATTTCACAGCTGCCCACAGCGGCAGCGTCCTCTGGGGACATTTCTTCCGCCGGTGCAGAGCCTGCTTCTGACATATCCAGACTCCCCACAGATCCTTCGGCAGGAACATCTTCCTGAGTTCCCTCCGGCGCGGTATCTTCTTCGGTGCTCACGTTGCCCGCTTCGGACACAGTTGGTTTGTGGGAGCCTTCAGAGCTTTCCGGCTCGGACGCTTCGCTGTCGGGTGGACGGTCATGGGGCGTTACTTCTCCCATGTCTGCCGCAGTATTCTCTTCCGGCGCTGTCGTCTTGGGTGTTTCCTCTTCGGGGGTGATTTTCTTTCTTGCCATATTAGTGTCCTCCTGATGTTATATTTTTTCCGGCTCCTGCGAGCCAAAAAAGCGATGGGAACCGTCTTTCTGGCGGACGGCAAAGATATGGTGACGCGGGAGCGCAAGACCATAGCCGTTGGGACGCTCCGAGATCCAGATGATCCGCTCCCCTTTCATACGCGGTACTACGGCGATGCGCGCAGGGGTATCCATCCACGCCACCGTGAAAAGATAGGAAAGGTCCTCACCGCTTCCAGCAAAGCGGAGCAGAAAGGGTTCCTTCAGCCGCTCGGGGGAAAAGAAAGCCGGAGCACAGCCGCTGAGCTCCAGCATGACGTCGATAGCCTCCAGGTACCGGGGATCTACCGTGCGCTCCCCATAGCAAACCATATCTTCCTGAAAGCGCACAAAGTTCGTCCCCGCCCGCAGCTGACGGAGCATAACATCCATGCGGTGCTGGGAGATCTCGATTTCCTGGGACCGGTAGTGTTGCGCCGTCAGCGCGCAAAGCTGTGTTGAGCGGATATATTTGATTTGCCGCAGCACGGAAATGATGTATTTTTGCTGATTGGATAGCAGCATATCGCACTCCTCCTTTTACGCCGTTGACGAGATCGAGTTGAGATACGGGTCGAGCATGAGGTCGCTCTCGCTTTCGGCAATACAGTTGAACAGCACGGCCATGGTATAGGCCGTGCTGTTCTTCACAGTTTCTTCTCGATTTTCACGCAGCTTATATTCCACCTCCCGCAATATCATGCCATCCAGCCGCCGCAGCTTTGCCCGAACCCTGCTTTGCGGCAGCGTGGCGTTCCCGATGCGGTAGCTGTCCGAGTAATAAAGGCGCTCGATGGCGTTTTCAAACACCAGCGCCGCCTCCGGGGAAAAGGAGTCCAGTTCGCAGGCGTCCAGAATATTCTGGAAATCTGCTTCTCTTTCTTCGTCCGTCAGTCCGTCACGCACACTCGCGGGACAAGACGGACTGACTTCAATCTGACTAAGATCTATTTTTCTATTTTCTTTCTTACTTGGCGCCATTTTCTGCGGTTCTAAAACCACCGTTTCCGCGGTTCTGGGGACACTTATTTTGCTGCCCTGCACCCGCAGATTCTGCGGTTCTTGCATGGCCGCAGGGACACCCTCCTCCGCAAGAGGCGCAGGATTGGCGGGTCTTGAACCGCTCCTTTCTTCCAGCATGGTAAATGGGGCGCAGGTGTAGGAAGGATCATCCTGCGGCGTCACATAGGCAAGATAGATCTGATTGGCGTCACCGCGGCCGCAGCGCTTTTCCCAGACAAGTTCGAGTTCCACCAGTTTCTTGAACGCCGCCGTTACCCGCTGCTCGCAGATCCGTAGCTCTTTGGCAAGTGCCTTGCGAGGGAAAATAACAAAGACCTCACCACGCTCATTGACCCAGCCGTTTTTGCGGGAGAGCTGAAATCGGTTCAAAAGAAAGGTGTAGGTCACCTTAGCCTCCAAGCTCATCTCGCAGTAGCGGGAATCAGAAAAAAGCCAGCGGGGCATCTGCATGTGGTAGATGCTCTGCACATCCGATTGAACCATCAACTGAAAGGATGGCCGCTCCTTCATTTTCGCTGCCCTCATCGTGGGCACCTCCTTCTTCATCATGCAGGAAAGTTTTTTATTTCGGAAAAGATAGTTCTGTATTGCAATTCGCAATACAAATGGATATAATAATTTTATGAAATGGAAAGGTGGTATGATTATGGCTTCAAAAACCGCAAATGTGACTGCCCGTGTTTTACCGGAAGTAAAGGAACAGGCTGAGCATGTCCTTGAACAGCTCGGGATACCCGTTTCCGTACTCATCGACTCTCTATACCGTCAGATCATCATGACCAACAGCATTCCGTATTCTCTGAGCGTTCCAACGATCCCTACGCGGGATAGCATGTCCGACGTACAATTCAACGCTGTAATGGAACACGGACTGTCTCAAGCTAAGGCGGGTCAAGGGCTCGATGTAGAGGAAGCGTTCCAAAAAATCGGAGAGAGCATCTAAATGGCATACACAGTAAAAATCACGAACTATGCCATCGGACAGATGCAGGAGGCAATGACCTATATTTCAAAGGTTTTGCAGGAACCCGCCGTTGCCCGAAAATGGCTGGCAGCGCTGAAACGGGAGATTTCAGGATTGCGTACCATGCCTCTGCGATTTTCCTTGGTGGAAGAAGAGCCTTGGCGGACGAGCGGCGTCCGGAAAATGCCAGTAGGCAATTTCATCGTTTATTACTGGCCGGACGAGCTTGCTAAAACCATATGGGTCACGGCTGTAATATATGGCAGACGTAATCAACTGGCGGCTCTGCGCAATGTGCCGCAATAAGCAGTATGTTATATAGAGGAAAAGGGACCGAGAAATCGGTCTCTTTTTTCTATATGCCACGGCCGGGCGGGATACGGCTGGGATCGTCCAGTTCCTCCAATTCCGGGTCATCTCCGCCGATGATTGCGGAGCGGGTCATCTCCACGAGCCCGATATCCTCGGGGGCGGTTTCTACTGCGCCGGCAAGGTCATAAATGCACTGTGTACCGGATCTCTGCCGAGGGATGGATGCCGCCTTGGGCCTGCGGGTCGGGGACTTTTCTCCCTCTTTGGCGGGATGCGCATCCTGCCGTCTGTTTTCCTGCAGCGGAGCTGACTCTGCCTGCTGCGGCGCGGATGCCAGGGCTTCCTGCGGGGTACCGGCAGCTTTTTCAGACGCACTCTTTTTCTCTTCATCCTCCCGGCGCTTCCACTCCGGCACATAATCAAAAACGCTGCACTTTACAAGTTCCTTGTACGCCGGCAACTCCTCCAGCATGATCTTATAGAGTTCGGCAGGCTTATAATGGTTGAACATCACGATGCACTTGAACTTATCCAGCCGCAGAAATTCATCCGGCTGGATGAGATCGCGCTGGGTGTTGCTGCGGGTCTGCGAGTATGGACGGGTAGTGCTGTATACGGGGGAAAAGAGAGGTGCCAAGGGAAACTGATTGTTGGTGACAGAGATCGTGACCTTGCCGCACTTTTTAGCGAAGTATTCGGCGCTGGTCATATCGTTGCAGCCCATGTAGAGGGTCATATCAAAGGAACCAAGCTGGTTTTCCCACTCCATCCCCGGATACTTCTCCTTCCATTGGGACAGGCTCTGCACCGCCACCTGAACAGACATATTAAAGCCGCGGATAGAGTTGAATACGTCGGAGATCCCCTCCATGTAACCGATGTTGAGGTATTCCTCCAGGCAGAAGTTTGTCAGCACCGGAAGACGCCCGCCGTGGAGACGCGCGTAGTTGGATAGCTGCGGAAAGGTCAGGGAGAAAAAGAGAGAGCTTAGAAAGCGGTAGGCGCTGTCCTGTGCCGAGATGATAACAAAGTAGGCGCATGGCCGCTGTCCCGGAAGCAAAAGATCAACATCATGGTTACGAGTAATCTTGTCCACCAGCGGGTTCTGAAAGACCGCAAGGCGGTTGCCAAGGCCGATGATAATGTTGCCCCAGAGGTTCTCCCGTGCTTTCAAAAAGAGGCCATGGGGGCCTTTGGCCGGATGTTCCGGCGGGAGCTCCGCAAGCGTCCGGTTAATTTCGTTGACGCTTTTATAGGCGAGGATCTTATAAACATCACCAAGGCTGCGCTGCTCCAAGGGCAGCAGGTTTCCTCGATCATCTTTCTTATTGCAGACATAATGGATGAGCGCCATCAGGAGGTTTAATTCCGCACGGCTCCAAAAGTCATCGGCTTCGTTGGGGCCGGAGGTATTTTGAATGATGGTGTTGGCCACGGTGGTCACAAGGTCAGGATTGGTGTCCAGCCCTGCAAGGCAGTTCCAGCCATCCGAGTGCGCCATATCGAGAAAATTGACGGCTTTGACATAAAAGCCATTCTTTTCAAAGTATGGCGCTGTCATTTCAAAAAGCTCGCCCTTGGGATCTGTCGCGATTACGGACTCGGGGTGCCGTCCTCCATCACTGCTGCTGCGTTGGGCGCAGCCCATGAGGAAGGGAATGATGAAGCCTCTTGATTTATAAGAGCCGGGAGCCCCGATGCAGAGGATGTTGTTGTTCTGGCCCGGCACCATGCGGTGGGCAACATAGGCGGAATACTTGTCGGGATCGTCTGGCCGCTCCTTGATGCGGCCAAGGAGCATTCCAGTGACTTCTTTGGCGCTGCCCAGCTCCAGGTGCTCGGCAAGTTCTTTCTTCTTCGCAAAGCCGGAGGTGCCGTGGGTGCCGTCGGGAAGAATGTCGAAGCCGCGGGGGTCACGAGTAAAGTGGTAGCCGGAAAACCAGCTGTAGCCTTTCTTGGTGATCAGACATATCAGAAGAATGATCACAGCAGTAACGCCGAGGCCAAAGGGTGTAAGGACGACGAAGAGATTCCGAAAGGGGTTCAGTACCCAAATGCTCTCCACCTCCTCGCCGGCGGCGTGGAATACGGCCTGCTTGCCCAGCTTGAGCGAGTTAAGCAGCATCCCATAAAAATACCAGCCCAAACCTCCAAGTACGCCATAAAGCGGGACACGGGCTTTATTACGCTCATACCAGCGGCCCCATTTATTTTCAATGCGATCCTCCAGCTTTTCCAGAAGCTTTGATAAGCGGGGCATCGACAACATCTCCTTTCTCGGTGAGGAATTGTGTGTGCGGAGGAAGATACAGGTCAGGAGCCCTGCCGAGCAGTTCAGTCAGTACATGATCCGTGACCTTGTAGACGGTGGCATAGCCGGGATCTGCATAGCGCCGCAGCAATAGTGCACTGCCCTGTCCCTCCAAGGCGGCAAGAGCAATGGGGAGACATCTCTGCTGCTTTGCAATTTTGATGGCAGCGTCGATCCGCCGCAGATCCATATCGGCGCCGACAACAAAAGGGCGGCCATTGTATAGGCCGTCCCATGAGGGGATATCCTTTGGCGGCGGCTGATACGCAGAGCGCAGCATGAGGCGAGCAAGTTTTTCGCGGTAGTCCGGTACGGCCATGATCTGAAGCTGCTGTGAACCTGTTTCGTCGCAGGAAAGCAAGTGGATCGGTGCATGGAACTCGCGATAGGCTTCGCCGTACCGGATCAGCTTCATTTCCTTCTTTTCATCCCGTACTTTTAATTCTTCGATAATATCGGTATAGCTTACACCGGCAAAGAGGAACGCCCGCCGGGTGTCCTTGCCGAAACTGGTGTGGTTATGGAAGGCTGACAGTTCATCATTTACCGACATGCGGCCGATACCTGGACAGACAAAGTGTGCAGCGTAGTAGACGCCGCCTAAATGGAGGATGGCACCGACTCTGGAACTGCCCCACGGATTACGCCCCCTGCTCCTTGTGATCGAGGTGAGAAAGAGCGAAGGGTTCTCATGCTCGGAGCGCACTGCAGTCATAAATACATCAACGCCTGCATGGTAGGCAGACAGCACCAGTTGGGATAAACGGACGCGCCGCACAATGGCATCTTCGTGATAGGAAAGACTCAGCGCAGGGACGGCTCCCTTGAAGATCACATTAAGGAATGCCCTGCCGCCGCTGGTGAGCGTCAGCGTGCCGCTTCGCTCGTGGAGCTTGATAAGGCCCAGTATCATCAAATTTTCACGCTCTGCTTTTGTAGAAATACTGTTCAGATCTTGGGGCCTGATGTTTTGGCACCAGCACAAAAGGCGCAAAACATCCATGTCCCGTGCGCTGAAGATCACACCGTAAGCCCCCCTTTCCCTGTTCCTGCGAACGCCGAAATCGCCCTTGCGCCGCACACGGCGCAAGTACAATTTCGGCGCTCTATTCCGGCCTCTATGCGGGGTCAATCTGTTGCCCCCGCATAGTAGACAGATGAGTATGTGTTTTTGGCTGCCTGCTCCAAGGGAAAAAGTCAGCAATATCAAGGCTTTTCACGTCTCAGACACCCAACAGGCCGATGGTTGCGGGAAACAGGCGGAAAAAGGGCCTTTTTGTGCAGGCGTCTGTTGGGTGTTTTACCGTCTTTCAGCTCAACACCATTGCCCGGAATAGAAGTTCTGGCTGGCATAGTCGCTGGAGTGGGCGGCAAAGAAATCATGGGCATCCTCCAAGGGTAGCAGCGTAATATGGCAGCACTCGCATTTGGTGTCTTGCGTAGAAAGAAGCGCTACGGCCAGCGTGTGCTGGTCATCATCGGGAATGAGCCGCCCCTTGACGGCGTTGCTCACAGCCTTCCATCCCTTATTGTCCTGATCGTAGATGTGACGTCCTTCGATGCTGGTATGCTCGTCGATCACGAGCATGGCTCGGGAATAAAAGGGCAGCTCCTTTCCGCAGGCTTCATATCCATCCAGCAGGCGGCGAATGGTATCGCTCAGCCAGTTGGGTGTCTGATACCGGCAATGAGGCAGCAGCGTATGGAGCGTAATGTGGAGCCAGTCATAGCCAAAGGACTCTACGCCCCCTGCAACATCCGCAGCGGGCAGCACCGGTTTATGGGCGAAGCCGCCAACGCCCGGGGAATACCACTCGCAGAGCTGGCGCAGTTCCAGCGTGGAGCGCTCGAAGTACTCCATGGTCTGCTCCAGCGTTTTTTGCAGCTTGTTGGGGTTCATCTGCGCACCATCGGTCAGCGCCACCAATGAGCCCGTCACGCTGAAGGCGTTCCCCACAAGTTCCTGAATACGGATCATGTCCTGTTTCATGTCATTCATCATTCTGCTCCATTCTTCCCCTGCGCAGATCCGTGGGCGATGTGGTGATTGCCTCATACTCCTTTGCCGTGGTATGAAATGCCACCGGCACATGGTTATAGCCAATACAGAGCAGGCCCTCACCGCGGCGAAAACGGGTAATTTGACGCACCTCGTCTTCGGATAAGTTCAACTTATCTTGGATCAGCCTTGCCTCCTGCTCTTCCATCTGCATAACGAGCTTGATGCGGCTGGCGTCCAGGATACCCTTGCCGTAACTGCCGCCCTCCAGGCCAAACAGATCCTGCATCCCCTGCGTACTGGTGACAGCGATACCGCCAAGGCCGCGGATCGTCTTCACCATTTCCAGAATGAAGCCAGCGGCCTGCGGGTTGGCTGTAGCGCCCACAAGGCTCCACAGCTCATCTGCCAGTAGCGCTGAAAGGTCGCTTTCACAGTTCATGATAAGATCATAGGCAATGCTGGTGGCCCAGAAGGTACCGTCGGCGATCATATCGTCGGGCATACCGGAGAGGTCAAGGACAATGTACTTGTTGTCAAGGTCAATATCGTTTCGCCCGGCCATGGCAGAGGCGGAACCTGTAACATAGCGGGAGAGTACGACCGCCAGATACTGCGTATCAGGATTTTCTGAAAGCACCTCGTACCAGTCGGAGATGATCGGCATGGTGCGAAAATCACCGTTTTCATCCACGATGGAGCGGTTATCAAAGGTAATGCCGTAGCGGCCATACACCTCCACCAGAGAGGAGTCCAGGCGGCTTTTATCCTCCTCGTTCAAATCTTTTTTCTTCAGTGAGAACCAGATGATAAGCTGTGAGATCTTATCGGCCAGCACAGAATCGTCGCGGGCGGCGATGTTCTTCAGCTTTGCGTAGGAATCCAGCGACCTGCGCCGAATCGCCATCAGGTTGGGACAGTCCTTGGATGAGGGAGACATCCGCAGGTACAGTCCGCCCAGCTTCTCGCAGAGTGGGCGGAACTCATGCCCCTTTTTCGGAGCAATGATGATCACGCGCTTGCCCTGTTGACGGAGCCTGCCGCCGAGGCACTGGAGCGTGACGGTTTTGCCCGCGCCAGTAGAGCCGCCGATCCACCAATTACCGTTGGTGTACTTATAGTCGTCATACGGGTCGAGGAATACCGGAGAGCGGTTATAGAGATTCAGCCCTAAGAAGATGCCGTTGTGGTCGCTTAGTTCATAAGAGGCAAAAGGAAATGCCGCAGCCACACCGGATGTCAGCGCATTGCGCCGGGCCTTGCGCTCAATGTCCGGGTCGAGGGCCAGAATGGGGAGCGAGGATAAAAACGCCTGCTCATTTTTGTAGTCACAGCGCCGGGCGATCATGTCCACGGATACGCAGAGTTTTTCCACCTCCGTTGTTCGCTGTTCTAGTGTCTCGGGGTCAGGAGCCGTAACTTCAATGAGGGTGTGCATATAGTAAAAATCCTCACCTTGACGGTTCATGACATCCTTGAGATAGAGGCCGGAGTTGATGGCGCTGTCCAGTTCCTCGTAGTCCTGTCTGGTATCTCCCACATCTCGCATACGGGACCGGTTCAACATTGTTGTCTGTGCGATTTTAGAGAGGATTTTTTCCTTGGACTGCCTTTTAATAAGGAAGCTTATGTTGATGCCCTCCCCTGCTTCTACTAACGGAGCAAGCCAGCATGAGCCGACCGTGGTGGTGTAGCCATACCCTGTGATATAAAGATAGGTGTGGTATACGCCGTCTACAACAATGTAGTCCTTGCTTTTCGTATCCACGGTGGTAGGGGCCAGAATGTCGAGGATCGTGGTAGACCCGGCCTCCAGCTCCGTGAGGTCGGGTTTTTCCTCTCCGAAGATCATGCGCTTTATATAAGGCTGTCGTTCGGCTTGTGTCTCTTTCACCGCCTTGTCCTTTCTCTTTTTTCTGAGAGCTGCAGGCTCGGCTTTGGTGTTTTTCTTTTGTGTCCGTTCACTTTTCAAGTTCGTGTCACATCCTTTTCTTGAAATCATGCCGAAATTGCGTATAATAAAAGTAGAGAGTGCCTATATTCACTACGGAAGGAGCTGTTCTCATGATTTATACAATAGATGAAATCAGCCGCCGGATCCGCCCCGTAGCGGAAAAATACCATCTCAAGACTGTCTATCTCTTCGGCTCCTATGCCCGCGGTGAGGCACGGGAGGATAGTGATATCGACCTGCTGGTAGATCTGTCCGGAGCCGACCTATCCGGCTTCTTTGCGATTGGCGGACTCTATAACGACTTGGAAACAGCTTTACAGAAAGAAATCGACCTCCTTACAACAGCATCTTTCGAGCAGCCATGTCATAGAATGAGCGATAAACTGTTCCAGGAAATCGTCAATAAAGAGCGGAGGAAAATCTATGCTGTCGCGTGATTTACAGCGAATTTTGAAGATTCGGGATTATTGCCTGAATATTCAAGACACGGTGGCTCGTTTTGGCGAATCGCCGGAGGGCTTTCTGTTAGACAGCGACTACCAATACTCTATTGCGTTCAGTATTCTTCAAATTGGAGAACTGACAGCCGGCCTATCCGAGGAATACCGTAATTCCACAAAAGCTCAAATTGAGTGGGCTCATATTAAAGGCGTGCGGAATATTATTGTTCATGACTATGGCAAGATACAGCTTGACCGAATATGGGATATTGTCAATAAGGATATTCCCGTTCTGAAAGCCTTTTGTAACAAGCAATTACCTCCCGAATACCGCCAAGATGAGTGAGTTGCAGTTTGCAGCTCACTCATTTTCATAAATTCCGTGTACGGCTGTTGTCATATCGAATACGCCATCCGGCAGCCGGACCCGCTGGCTGGTCTGCTTACTCAAAATCTCGTAGAGCAGCTTGAGAACAAAGTTGTCGCTGTACTGGGGTTCCAGAACCTCCAGCTCGCAGACGTCAAGATATCGCCGTGCGGTGTCCGCCTCCTCATTGAGGCGCTGGATGATGGAATCTACCGTATTGCGCTTAGCCCGCATACTGGGCTCATATTGGAAGACAAGGAAAAAGCGGTGCCGCATGGCATCGCTTGCAATTCCGTTGCCGATCTCCCGGATGTTATCTTCAATCATCTCCCGGCAGGCCGCGTTATCTTCCCTCTCCGCGTAGCGCCGCATTTGCTCCACATATGCCTGTGTGTCCGCCGGCAGCGTGCGGGCCACCATCTGCAAATCGTTCGGTGCAATCTTGAGATACGCGGCAAAGGACGAGATGATGTTTTGTCGATCATTGGAGGATTTCAAGTAGATATTGACCGGCAGCAGCTCAAGGATCTTCACAAATCGGCCATCCTTTGTAATGACAACACCGCCGATGATATTCCTGATGGGAAGCCACGCCTGGATGCTGTCACGGTATGTTCCGCCGTTGCTCCCGGACTTCACACCTCCGCCGAAAATCAAATCTTTCAGGTTCATGCCTCAACCTCCCCTCGGAACAGAATGATTCGGCGCTTTCTCCGCCACCGCCACCAGCATCCCAGCCACCGCGTCATGCTGTCATCGTTGATCCCGATAAGGCCGAAGCCGCCAAGGGGTACGACGATCACCATTGTCACGACCACCTTTGCAGTCAGCGAGAGCGGGAGGAACGCAATGCAAAGATACAGGGCGGGAATGGTCAGGATCACCGCCTCTACCAGATTCCGAAGCTCGAAGAGGCCCATGACGCGACCTGCATCGGTAAAATTGGTGGGAATATGGTAGACCTCATAATTCATCGTTTTCCACCTCCACAGGTTCTAATAGATGTCCCTGATACTGCCGCAGCGTTCGCTCCAGCCCCGCAAGGGTACTTTTGCGGGAGCGGACGATCTCAGCCATCGCGCAGCCAAGGACATTTTCATTCTTTGCCGTGCGCCCGGTGTTTCCCAACTCCAGCGCACTCAGGTATTGATTGCTGACGCCGCTGTGCCGTTCCAGCTCCAGCAGCGAAATATGGTATTTTAGGCGTATCGCCCGCAGGCGAGTCATCTTTTCCATCAATTCGCCTCCCGGTAGTTGATATAAGGGAGCTTCCCCCAGCCCTGCCAGCCTCGGCCGCTGACCTTGGTTTTTACAACGCCATTGCTCGTCCCCATAGCCTCAATGGCATAGCCCCCGCCGATGTAGACTCCGGCGTGCCCACTTTTCCAGAGCATGAGGCCGGGAATCTCGGGCAAGGTAGACATATCGCCGTAGTCCATATTTAATGTCCCTGCGTTTTTACACGCCTGGTACATCTGATCAGCGCCGTAGTCCGGCATCCCGTTTGTTGCGTAGCCGATGGTCAGATTCTTGGTATCCAACCATCCGTAACCTTTGATGAGGCCGATGCAGTCCGCTGTCCGGTGGCCGAGCCAGTGCTCTTTGATAAAGTCAGCATAGTTTCCTACGCCGTCAGGGTACTGCTGCTTTTTATACTCAAAAAGGGCCGATGTGAGGACGTTTCCATAAGTGCCCCAAACATAGCCCCAGTTGTTCTCCCACGCCTGTATGGCATAGGCTGCGAGATCCAGATTATTCTTTGTGCCGGGGTCAACAAAGTGGGATATGTCGATCGTATCATCGTGGTCGGTTCCGTACTCAATATCGCCGGAATACGATCCGTCGCCGCCGTAACTCGGCTGATAGGGCTCATAGTAGGATCTGTATTTATTGATGGCGTCGCTCTCTTCCAGCGTCTCATAGAGGGCTCCCGCCCAGTGCCGCGCCTCTTCATCAAAGTCCAGCTCGTCCATGAGCACTTCCGGGTCAAGGTGCTTGACCTCGACCCGCAGCGTTGTGACAACACCATCCCCGCCGTTATCTAAAAAGCTGAGCGTCGGAGTGTAGGACAGGCTGGATTTGCAGAAATCGCGGATGAGGTCAGCGCTCATGGTGTTGAGGTCCTGCTGGTGAGCCGCGGAGTTGATGGCGATGACCCAGAGGAGGTCCTTCTCCGACATAGCGCTGGAGATCTCGATGCAGTCGATTTCCGTGCCGTTTTCTTCGTATTCCGCAGCAATGCCGGTAATGACCGAGTCGATCTGCGCCCCCTCGAAATCACCAAGCGTCATATAAACGCCGCCGAGGGTCATGGCCTGCTGCGTCATTTGCGTGATGGAGTCAGTTCCCGACGAGTTGTAACCAAAGAAGATGTTTGGCAGAGCCGTGAAGATCACCATAGGGATCACTATAAGGGCGATCAAAACAACCAGCAGTATTTTCAAAATAAAGGGAAATGCTTCCTGGACTGCGACTGCTGCGGCGCCATACACCCCGGATACCACAGCGGCCCGGATCATGCGGTAGGCGGCCCGGGCGGCTCGGGCAAGATCAGCGACCGTTTGGAGGCCGGAGCGGGATCTATCCTGATCATTCATGCTTCTTACCCCGCTGTTTTCGGCTCACCGCGCCGCCTTCATTCTTTTTTGCACTCCCCTTGATGATCGCGGAGGACGGAGACTTTGTGAGGGTGGGCGTACTTCCGGGCATTGCCGCGGGAGTGCCCGCAGCAGTCATTGGCGTTGTTCTTTCAGGAAGGCTCACCTTATTTCCTGCCGGGCCGGGGTGCTGGCCGGGGGCGGCTCCTCTGGAAGCGAGTGTACTGCGGGTCTCAGCCCGGTGCGGTTCCTGCCGAACTGGGCTCGGCTGCCGTGTCTGGACAGAGGATGCTGTGCCAGATTGTGGGACATTCCTGCCGGGTCGGGGTGCCGGGGTGGAAGTCACCGCAGGAGGCGCACTTGATGTTGTCCATTCTCCAGCGCCGTGTGCCGATCCAGCGGTAGACACCTGCGTGGGATGTGGTGCGGATGCTGTTCCTGCTGGGCCGGGACGAGCCGGCTCCTTGTAAACGGCAGCTTGCTGTGCGGCGGGGCTGGTTCCCTGTGCCGGCGTCATACGCGGCTGCGGGGCCGGGCGCTGCGTGTAGCGTGTACCCGTAGCTGGAGTCTGCGGCGCAGGCTTGCTACCAAGAGCGGCTGGGGGAGAAATTCCTGCGCCGCCGGGTGATCGCTTTTGCGCTGCGGCCTGGGCTGTGTGGTCCGAGGCCTGCGGCGGTGTGCGCTCGGTTGGCGCGGTGTTACGCACAGCGCCGCTGTTCACCTGGCTTTGCATTCTTTGGGTGTTTACCTGAGAAATGCGGGTTGAAGACGGTGCAGCCGGTTTTCCTGCTGGGTCGTGCTGTGATGCTGAAGCTGTGGTACCGGACACCGTGCGCTGAACCGTGGCAGATGTCCGGATGGGCGTATTGGCAGCGCTTGGGCCTCGCACAGCCGAGGGTTCGGTATTTCCCGCGGCATTGTGTACCTGAGCACCGCCCGGTGCCGAGTGATTGACCGTCGGCACATAATTTGGCGCCCGCCGCGCCCCCAGCGGCACAGAACTCTTTCGGGCTTCTGCCGTTTTGAACGAGGCCTGACGGATCACGGAACTGCTCTGCGATGCCGCACTTGCGGTATGTTCCTGCGTGGATGCCTGTGCCGTACCCTGCTGAACACTATTTTGCTGAGAAACAAAGCCCTGCTGACCTGCCGCCTGCGAAGAGTTTTGCTGCTGCGAGGTTTTCTGCGTATGATAGCTTGCGGCATATCCCGCAGCACTCTGAGCGCCGGAAGGTCCTCCGCCCATGCGCGGCCCGCCAGTCGGCGTATTGGGCGCGGCCCCCTGCCCGCCTCTTCCTGTGGGCTTTCCAAAAGTCTTGGTAATCTGGGAAGCAGTCGTGCGCACGACGGCATAGGTCAACGCACCGGGAAGCCCCCTGCCAAGAGAGTCGCCCGTGATGGCCGGGTTCAGTCCGATCCGGGTGATGATCGCATCCGCTTTTCTCGCCACCTTCACGATTGTCAGGATCAGAACGATCCACGGGATGATATCAAGGCCGGTCGGCACAGTTGAGAGGACAGACAAAAGCATTTTGAAAAAGATCACATTCGTTACCATCAGCGTACACATACTCCCGAACATCCTGCACCAGCCGCCGAAAATCTCCGAGGTACTTTTGCTGCCGCCCATGGCAAACGCCAGCGGCGCCGTTATGGTAAGCACGGCGAGGATCACATACCGTTCTGCGATCTCCAGCAGAAGCCGGAATACCTTGAACATGATGATAATGCCGAAGATGATCACCAGCAGCCACGCCGCACCGAGAGAGCCGAACACACTCGCATCCACCAGCGTCACATCTATGGCGTCTGGGATCTCCAGCAGCTCCATGATCTTCGCTGTCATATTCAGGCCGATCTCACAAATCTGCGGGCTTGCCAGCAGCAAAAAGGAAAAGACGAAGGTACGCGTGAACAGCAGCTTGGGGTCCTCTCCGTCAAAGCCTATGCCGGACGCCATGCTCCGAAGCGCCTGAAAAACAAGGTTGCCGAGCAGAAGCGCCCAGCCAGCGGCAAGAAGCATTTGCGCGATGCTGTCCATGACGGGGACATGGCTTTTCATATATGCATAGTCCATACTCATGATCCCCAGCAGCGATGAGGAAAAATATTCCCAGCATTCCAGTGCAAGGCCGTAGAACCACTCCATAAAGCCTTGAAAAATCAGCTCAAGCAATGTGGACACCTCCTTTTGCCGGAGCTATTGCGGGTCTTACGGAGTCAGGGTCGCAAGGCCGTCGAACAGCGGCGTAACATAGGCAATGAAAGCGCCGATGCCGTTGATGATGGCCCATGCGATCCATATGCGTTTGAGCCAATCCCATGCCTGATCGACCTTATGTTGGTTGTTGGATAGTTTTGCGCCAACGACTGCCACAGCGGACATCAGGCCTGCCAGAACCGTGCTGATGCCGGCAATCTTGCCATAGACATCTACAATGATCCGGTTGGCCGCCGTCCACATATCGTCTGCGGCGAAGGCCGGTATCGTTACGGCAGCGGTGATCCACATGAGCATCATAGCGGTCACGTACAGCTTGAAGTATTTTTTTGTCATAAAAAGAAAGCTCCTTTTCGTAGGAAGTAATAGGCCATGGCGTTTACCCATCATATCGTCCTTGCAATCAACTTACCGGTTTGATATAATTGCCATGTTGTGAGGTGAGATACTTGAATTTTACGGATGAAGAAACCGCTATGATTGAGGGCATCCTTGGTGCGTTTTTCTTTGGCGAAAATGTGTCGGAAAATATCCGTACTGCGTATGCTCATGCACGGCAGCACCTTGCAACAGACACCTTGGATAAGGAAGATTTTCGACGCATCGCCAACGCAGTCGATTTTGCAATGAAAAATCATTTTTGTGAGTCCTGCAATCGGGAAAGCCAGCGGGTCATGACAACGATCCTAATAAAGGCAACATCCGTCTTCTGATGGCATAGCGGCTGTGGGATTTTGCATTTATGAAACAGCGATCTGCCAGCCATTTTCCTCAAGCATAAAAAAATACGCATATGTTCTCGGAGCGACGCTTTGCAGCGCCGCCATTTTTTTGCTGTTATCGCGGTAAGTGAGCCAATACACGAAGCAGTCCGCAAAATACTCCCGCTCGTTGGTAAGCGCATACGGACGGAGCAGAACTGCCGCGGTTTCGGTTTCTTCCTGATAGAAGTCTTTCGTCTGAGATGGGAAGCCCATCAACTCATCGAGAAAGTGACCGAACTCGTGAACGGTGGCTTCCGCCGAGGATATAGTGATTTGGCGGCTTCCGTAATTGGTTGCCCCGGTACAGCTCATATTCAGCTCTTCACTCAGCCCTGCAAGATATTCATAGTCAATGGTGTACTGCCAACCTCTTTCCGCAAATGCCTGCCGGATTGGCTCCGGTATCTTTTGGAGTTCCAGCAGATGGCTGTTTAGATGGACGCCTTCTTTATTGTTCAGAGGGATCGTCTCCAGAATGGGCGGCGCTGCAACGGTAAATTCCCCGGTCAAAAGAGCATAGAGAAGATCCGCAGCCTCGCCCCGCGTGATGATGTCTGTCCCCACACAGGTGTCTTCGCATAAACCAAACTCCACGGCAGCATGGAAGGCATTGTCCTGCGGAGACAGAGTTTCCCCATCCGGGTAGAGCTGCGAACTGTAAAGATCAATGTCAAAGGCAGCAAAGCCGCTTTCATAGATGGCATAGCGGCACAGGCGGGAATCCGGCGCCGCAATAGCCGTCAGATTCAGCCAGCCATCCGCATAGCCTTGTTTGATACAGGCATTACCGCCATAGCCGGCAGAATCGGCAAGGGCATCTTCTTTATCAAGGACCCTGCAGAGCATCGTTGCCCATTGGCGCACCGTAATAGGGATGTCCGGTGCATACCGGCTATTTCCCGTGCCATAAGTAATGCCCTGTCCGGCAAGGTAAGTGACGCTTTCATAAAACGGGGATGTCTCCGGCACATCAGGAAAGCCGTCAGAGGCGGCAAAGGCGGAAACCGACAGCAGCGCACTGATGATCAGCGTCAAAAGAACGGCAGAAAATCCCTTTTTGTGTTTCATGATTCAACTCCCATATTAAAATTGGGAAAGCGCCCCGGATAGGGCGCTTTCCCTGAAAAGGAATGGATTTAATAGCCAGTCTTGGGGAGTGTGGGTGTATTCCAGAGGCGGCGGATGATTGTCACCCAGCTTGCCGTTGCGGTCTGCCAGGTACCCTGATACTTGCCGCCGGCATCGGCGCGGTTGACCATCTGGTAGCCATTGACCGCCATGCCCTTGACCATCACGCTCAGAGTGGGATTCGCCACAGACTGGAAGCCCACCGGCACGGTTCCGAAGTCAAAATAGATGTCGGTTACCACCTCACCTGCCTGCATGGGGATGGCGTTTAGGGCAAAGCTGTAGTTGTTACTGCTCAGCAGATTGGACGCCAACACCTGATAGCTTGCGCTGTAGTTGGTCTTATAGAGGATGCGGTAGGTAAGCCGCGCACTGTAGGTGCCGGTACTCAGCACCGTTGCGTTGGCAATATCCGTTGGAATGCGGTCATGCCAGAAGAATGACTCCAGCGGCACATTGCTGGTGTTGGCAACGGTGAAGTCATAGCGCATCTGACTGCCAGCCATCACAGCACTATTGCCGCGCTTGGTGATGCTGACGCCGAGGCTGGAGGGCTTATCATAGGCAGAGAGCTTGATGATCTGACCGGGATATTCCAGTGTCACATCATGCACGGTGGGAT
>ERZ824598.822-NODE-822-length-45343-cov-5.301625_pt1 | contig 45343 bp, 41 predicted proteins | sample MGYA00519934_ERZ824598 | MGnify/ENA primary metagenome ERZ824598 (study PRJEB31778, sample SAMEA3449177) | human gut metagenome | biome: human gut; feature: human-associated habitat; material: faeces | place: United Kingdom | collected 2010/2012 ...
CTTTAAACTTTTGTTGTAATTTTACTTCTTGTTGCACTTGCTCGTTGACTCTACCTGCAAATGTTTCCATGTATTTTTTCAAGTATTTTTTGATAATTTCAGGAAATGCAATATCTTTGTGAGAGTTTAGACTTAGCATAGGGTGTAAATCAAGCTGATAAAACAATATTTTATTATAACATTGTGGAATAAATCGCGTCAGCTTTATTCCCCTCACACTCGAAATCCATAAGAAATACGGCGTTCTTCTCCCTGTCGTCCCTGCCGAATCCCGCCAGATAGCTTTCAGTCACAGATATGCTCGAATGTCCGAGGCATTCCGAGATATAGCTCACATCGACGCCATGCCTCTGCAGTATGCTCGCAAACGAATGACGTGCGGAGTATGTGGTGAACTTAGGGATGCCGAGCCTGAAAGCGATACAGCCGAGCGCAATGTTGCAGCGGTTCACGACAGAGCGTACATTCAGGGCTATGCCGAATTCATCTTCACCGTCCGCTGCAAACTTGAATATAAAGGTATCTGGATTCCCGTCATACGGATTGCCTATATTGCCTATGATCTGCCTCATCCTGTCGGTGATGACGGCCTTGATTACCTTGGGCCTGGAGCAGCGGCAGGTCTTCGAGCGCACATACCATATCTCCCCGCCAACCACATTGCGGTACCTGAGGTACAGCATATCCCTGAAATTTATACCGTTGCACAGATATGAGAAAAGCCACAGGTCGCGCCACATCTCGAGTTCCGCATCTCCTTTGAATTCGGCTATCTTCCTTATCTGTCCGATATCGAGAGCCAGCTTCCGGCACGTGTACTTCGGAATATGGTATCCGTCCTTGCGGAAAGGCGAAGCGTCCGCTTCCACCAGTCCCTGCGACACCGCCCTGTTGAATACGTTCCTGATGCCTCTCATATATATGTTGACCGTAGTCGCGTTCTTTCCTCCGGCGATCCAGAAGCGTTCGCAGCCATACAGCCATTCCGGCGTGACGGAGGAAAGACATACCGGCCTTCCGGCGAATTTCTCTACCCCGTGCAATATATTCCTATAGATATAGAACGAATTGGCCCTTCCGGCAAGGCGGAACTCTTCGGCCGCCCTCTCGAGCAGTATGTTAAGCGTGCAGCCGGACGGGCGGCCAAGGCCGGCGTCGAGCCGTGTGAACGAGAATCTGTCCCGTGCCACAAGGCGTGACACCTCGCCTATGACCCTCATCAGGCTTTCTTCGACTACACGGCGGATCGCGACACTTACTCCTCCCGTTTCGATAGACTCCCACTCGGTCTGCGACAGGTCTATCCCTACCGGATAATACTTCTGCCTCCTGTGGTCTATAACTTCAATTTTTACGGGATAAAGCCCGTTCAGCTTTGCCCTGCGCCTGTCAAGGACGGCAAATACGGAAATACCTTTTTGCGAATACTTGAACATGATGTTTTTACTCAAATATCACAAATGCCCGGACTCACTCAAAGTCCGGGCGTTTCAGAGAATATATGTCTCAGGGTCGAAGGATCAATAGAACCTGACCTCGCCCATGTCGAGGCCGAAGCATCCGTCGGTGATTATCGGCACTTTCCGGCCGTCGAGATCTTCGACATACACGAAGCCGTCAACGAAAGTGTGGGAATGGCCGCCTATCACGAGATCGATATGGCGCGTCTGGGGGACGAGCTTCTGGTCTTCGTCATAACCTATATGCGAGAGCAGGATTATGAGGTCGCACTTCTCGCTGTCGTGCAGGTAGGAAGCCCATTTGTTCGTGACCTCGACGTTGTCCATCTGGGGTATACGGGACGAGATTGTCGCACTCACGTTGGCGGAAAGGTTTGTCTCGAGGCCTATTACGCCTATCCTGAGCCCAGCCTTCTCGATTATCGCATACGGCTGCACATATTTTCCGAGCTCGAACTGCGACACGTCGATATTCGCGCTCACGACCTTCGTCCCCTCCAGCCGGGCAAGCCTGCCGGCGAGGTCTTCGATACCGTTGTCGAACTCGTGGTTGCCGAGCGTCACGCAGTCATAGCGCATGTCGTTTATCACCCGGGGTTCGAGCTGACCTCCGAGTTCGGAGAAATACGAAGTCCCCTGGCTGAAATCGCCGGCATGCAGCAGCAGCACCTTATCCTCGCCTACAGCGTTGCGCACGGAATCGATGAACGCAGCCCTTTCTATCGCACCTCCCTTTCCGGCGTCGGCGCCGCTCCTTATGGGTTCGAAGTGACTGTGCGTATCGTTGGTATGGAGAATCACGAGCCTCGGCTGACGTTCACATGAGCCGAGGACCAGCAGCGCCGCGGCAAGTAGCGCTAAAGCGTAAAACCTTCTCATTTGTCAGCCCTCCCCTTGATTACGACCCTGTCATCGGTGAAATACTCTATGGGCCTGCCCTGCTGTGCGTAGCTCATCGCATACGGCAGCATCGAGTCTATCAGCAGGCAGTCGGTGATAATGAGCTCTTTGGCGTTCCTGGCCACATTGAGCCTGTCGCCGCCGTCGAGCAGGAAGTCTATCGTGCCCACGCCGTAGACACGGTCGGGATCCACGGGCTTTCCTCCGACGAGCAGCGTATCGAGGCGGTGCCCGTCAAGCACCACATGCACCCCGGAGACGGGCTGCATCGAGCCTTCGGCCATCTGCTCGAAAAGGGCCAGGAGGTCGCGACCCTCGAGCGCCACATAGCTGAGATAGTTCTTGAAAGGCAGCATCGACACGAGGTCGTCCAGCAGGACATCGCCCTCGGGCAGGTCGACCCTTATGCCGCCGGAATTGAGGATAGCGACATCCACGCGCTTGCCGGTAAGTCTCGCGACATCCTCCCTCATATGGTCGACTATCCAGTTGGAGAGAGCGCAGTTGGCACCTCCGCGCAGCATCTCCGCGCTGGAGCGGCCGATTACCTGCTTGAGCGCGGCCATCTCGGGCTGCACCGCAATCATATCGGCAGCGACTGCGTATGTCGCGCTCGAAGATACGAAACGCACTCCGTTGGGAGCGATGTAGACACTGTCGTCGATAACCCCGAGCGCCTCGGGCACATTGTCGGCCGTCGGCGCGGTGACTCCCGTCCTGTGTCCGTCCATAGAATGGCGCTCCCAGGTGAAACTCCCGCCTGACGAGCAAGAGGACAGGGCGAGGAGGACGGCAAACGGGAACGCTACTTTTGCTTCAACCATTTCCATAGGTCTTTCCAGCTTGTCTTTTTACCGAACATAAGTATTCCTACCTTATAGATCTTCGCCGACAGCCAGGCGCAGAGCGCGAAAGTCAGCGCAAGAAGTATTATAGAGAGCACTATCTCCCATGTAGGCACGCCATAAGGCAGCCTGGCGAGCATCACTATGGGAGAGGTGAACGGTATCAGCGAACACCAGAAGACAAGAGTGCTTTCAGGTGCCTTGAACGCATACAGAGCGACGAAGAAGGCAATCATAAGGGGCACGGTCACCGGCATCTGGAGCTGGGAGGAGTCGCCCTCGTTCTCTACGGCCGAGCCTATGGCGGCGAACAGCGAGGCATAGAGCATATATCCCAGCACGAAGAATATCAGGAAACATACGAGTATCGTCCCGAGATGCATGTTGGAAAGCGACGAAATTATCACGCCGAGCTCTGACGAACCCGTCATGCCGGCGAGCTGTCCGGCATCCATTCCGGCCATCTGGCTCATTTCCGCAGGGTCGAGGCTGGAGGCGAGCGAAGGCCCCGCCAGGGCTCCCACCACGCCCACGATCGCCACGGTAAGCACTATCCACAGCAGGAACTGCGTGAGGGCGACGAATGCGATGCCTATTATCTTTCCGAACATGAGTTCGGTAGCCTTCACGGAGCTCACGAGCACCTCGACAACCCTGCTCGACTTCTCCTCGATGACGGACGACATCACCATGGCGCCGAACATCACGATGAACATGTAGATTACCATGCCGAGAATCATCGACACGAGCATGTAGACCCCGGACTCGGAGACTTTCTCCTCGCCGTCGTCGCTTATCGTGTACGACCTGAGCGGCACGTTCACCTTGACATCCTCCATAATCTGCGCAAGGCCCTCGATACCGTACGATTCTACCCTGTAGTTCTCCAGGGCGTCGTCAAGACGGTTCCCGAGGTTCTCCTCGAGGTCGATTCCGAGCGGGCTGGGCGAATATATCTCGGCGCTGATAGTCTTGGCGGCCGAATCGAGAGGCGACACGACAAGCACTCCGTCGCATCCCAGCTCGGCAAGGCGGACCTTGACCGAATCTGCATCGCTGGAGCTCATGTCCACATAGGATACAGTCTCCCCGTCTTCGAGATAAGGCAGCACGATGCCGGAGTTGTCGACCACGGCGAGCCTCTTGGCGCTCTCCTTCATGTTGGTCATCAGGAACGCGGGTACAAGGCACAGGGCCGCGAACAATATCGGGGTTATGAAGGTCGTGAGCAGGAAGCTCTTCTTCCTGACACGGGTGGAGTATTCCCTTCCGATTACTATTCCTATGGTTCTCAGGTTCATTTCCTTTCCTCCCCTTCCGTTACGAGTTTGATGAAGATGTCGTTCATGCGCGGCATGAACTCACGGTATGAATTTATCTGCACCCCCTTGGCGAGATATGCCTCCAGCGCGGAAGCACCCTGTCCGCTGGGCAGGATTTCGGTATGCTGGCCGTCAGTATCGGTATACACCAGTTCCACGCTGCTGTTGCCGTACTGCCTGCGTATCCCGTCCACGCCGCCGCTTATGACGAGGCGCGATTTGTTTATCAGGGCGATGTTGTCGCAGAGTTCCTCGACGGACTCCATGTTGTGGGTCGACAGCACTATCGTGGCGCCCTCGTCGCGCAGGCGGAGTATCTCCTTGCGTATGACCTCGACATTGACGGGGTCGAAGCCCGAGAAAGGCTCGTCGAGAATCATCAGCGCGGGCCTGTGCACGACGGTGGTTATGAACTGCACCTTCTGCGCCATACCCTTCGACAGCTCCTCGACCTTCTTGTCCCACCACGACTCGATGCCGAAGCGCACGAACCACTCCTTGAGGGACTTGCGGGCTTCGGACGAACTCATGCCCTTGAGCTTCGCAAGGTACATGGCCTGCTCGCCTACCTTCATCTTGCGGTACAGTCCGCGCTCCTCGGGCATATATCCTATCCTCTCGACATCCTTCTGGGTAATGGGCGCCCCCTTGAACAGCACCTCGCCCGAATTGGGAATCGTTATCCTGTTTATTATACGGATCAGAGTGGTCTTGCCCGCCCCGTTGGGCCCGAGCAGACCGAATATCCCGCCTTCCGGAATCTCGAGGTTGATGTCCTCCAGGGCGACCTTCTCTCCGAAATGCTTGGATACGTGTTTACAATCGATTATTGACATAGCGCACAAAGATATAAAAAAGAATCGCCCGTTGGGACGATTCTCCTGTTAATTAATTGTTGTTTCGCAATTATGCTACTCGGCCTCGATCGCGAGTATCGAGCAGGGAGGGAGCACCACTTCGAGACCGTTCTTGGTAAGCTTGTAGTCCTTGAACTCCACGGGCTTCACCACCTCGGGCTTGTCGAAGTCGTTGTAGTCGCGCACATCCTTGGAGGTCAGCACCCTGGATGAGAGCACCTTGGATACCGCCTTGGGGTTGTCGAAGGTCACGAGAACGTTCTTGGAGTTCTTGAGGTCGGTGTTGACGAGCGAGATGTGCATCTTGCCGTCCTTGCGCGAAGCGGTCACGTCGACCTCGGGCACGGGGATCTCACGGTCGCACTCCACCTTGCCGGTGAGGCAGTCGGAGGCGAGATACTCCGCATCCTGGTGCACGTTGTACATCTCGAACACATGGTAGGTCGGGGTGAGCACCATCTGGGTATCGTTGGTGAGTATCATGGCCTGGAGCACGTTCACTACCTGGGCGATGTTGGCCATCTTCAGGCGCCTGGTGTACTTGTGGAAGATATCGAAGTTGAGGGCGGCCACGATAGCGTCGCGCATGGTGTTCTGCTGGTAGAGGTGTCCGGGGTTGGTTCCGGGCTCCACGTCATACCAGGTTCCCCACTCGTCGAGCAGCAGGTCCACCCTGCCCTGGGGATCGTACTGGTCCATGATGTCGATATGCTTCTTGAGCACTTCCTCGATTTCGATGGACTTGGAGAGGATGTTGTAGTAGTCCCTGTCGGAAAATCCGAGCGCCGGTCCCTTGTGGTTCCAGTCGATTACGGTATAGTAGTGCAGGGAGATACCGCTCATGCCCTTGCTCGTAAGGTTCTTCATCAGCACCTCGGTCCAGTTGTAGTCGTAGTCGGACGCACCGCTGGCGATCTTGTAGAGGCGGTTGTCGCCGTAGTTGCGCAGGTAGGTGCCGTAACGCCTGAAGAGGTCGGAGTAATACTCGGGGGTCATGTTTCCGCCGCAGCCCCAGGCCTCGTTGCCGATTCCGAAGTACTTCACCTTCCAGGGCTCCTCGCGTCCGTTCTCACGGCGCAGGTCGGCCATGGTGCTCTTGCCGTCGGAGGTCATATACTCGACCCACTTGGCCATTTCCTCGACACTGCCGCTGCCGACATTGCCGCTGATGTAGGGCTCGATGCCGAGCATCTCGCAGAGGTTGAGGAACTCATGGGTTCCGAAGCTGTTGTCCTCGAGGGTACCTCCCCAGTTGTTGTTCAGGATATACGCCCTTTCCTCCTGGGGGCCGATGCCGTCCATCCAGTGGTAGTCGTCGGCAAAGCAGCCTCCGGGCCAGCGCATCACAGGCACCTTGAGAGCCTTGAGGGCGTCGAACACGTCCTTGCGGTATCCGTCGACATTGGGCACCGGCGAGTCCTTGCCGACCCAGAGGCCTCCGTAGATGCAGCGTCCGAGATGCTCGGAGAACTGTCCGTAGATGGCGGCGGGAATGGTCTGGCCCGTTCCGGCGTCATGGATGCGGATGGTCGCGTCCTGCGCATTCAGGGCAGCACCCGACACGAGCAGGAAGGCTCCTGCGAAAATGGAAGTGATTCTTTTCATATCAGAGTGTTTGTAGTGAAATTAATCTTACGGTATTGCAGTATCGTACAAATTTATGAATTTTTTAGTTATTTTCGTGCCGTTATGGCCAGAAAGTCTGAAAATGTCGCAGCACAATGCGAGCGGATAATATCCGATGTGAAGAAAGGCGTGTTCCAGCCCGTCTACCTGCTTATGGGAGAAGAGGCCTACTACCCCGAACTGGTGTGCGACGCCATAATAGACAGCTGCATTCCCCCTGAGGACAAGGACTTCAACGAAACGGTCTGCTACGGCACCGACACCGACGCGGAGCAAGTTATATCCTGCGCGAGGAGATACCCGATGATGTCCGACAGGCAGCTGGTGGTCCTGAAGGAGGCGCAGGCCATGTCCAGGCTCGAGAGCCTGAGCGTATACTGCAAGGATCCCCTTGAGACGACGGTGCTCGTCATACTGCTCCACGGAGCGAAGGTGGACAGGCGCAGCGCGCTCTGCAAGGCCGTGGAGGAGAAGGGGACGGTCGTGGACTCGCCCGCCGTCAGAGACTATGAGATACAGGGCTGGATAGTCTCCTACTACGCGTCCCGCGGGCTCGACATCAGCCCCACGGCCGCAGCACTGCTCGCGGAACATGCCGGCACGGACCTGTGCAGGCTCGCCACCGAGACAGACAAGCTGCTGCGCAACCTGCCCGAAGGCACCCGCAGGATAGAGGCCGGCGACATAGAGAAGAACGTAGGCATATCAAGGGAGTACAGCATATTCGAACTTACGCGCGAACTCTCGGAGCGCAACGCGCAGAAAGCGCTCAGGACCGCACGGGGCCTGGGAGCCGCCGCAAAGTTCTCGATGCCGGCGTCGGTCGCGCTGATATATACGAACTTCAGCCGCATACTGCGCTACGGCCTGGTGCTGCGCAAAGACCGCCGTCCCTCTCCGGAAATGAAGGCGAGGGCCCTTGCCGGTGTCAACCCCTATTTCTACAGGGAGTACGACAACGCAGTCAGGATGTACCCTCCCGAAAAGTGCATGGAAGTTATCTCGCTGCTGTGCGAGTACGACTATCTAAGCAAGGGCGGCAGCCCCGTACCCCAGGACAAGCTCTTCATCGAGCTCGTTTCAAAGATCCTGAGGGTCTGAGACCGCCGCCCTGCAGTCAGGTTCCGGCTATTCCAGTCCTATCACCAGCACGCCTGCGGAAAGCGGCTCCACATCTACGGTGACGCGTCCGCCGTCAAGAATCGCAGAGCCTTCCCTAAGGCTCACCGCATCCTTGTCCTCCATGCTGTTGGCCACGGTAAGCGAACCGGGGGCATAGTACTCGTAGCTGAGTTCCCCAACGCCTTTCCAGTCGCCTCCCACGTCGAGCCTGTAAGGCTTCTCGGAAGCGTTGACTATCTTCACTATCACGCTGGAAGCGTTCTCCGCGCGGGTGACGCTGAGGCTCAAGTCCTTGGTGTCGCCCTCATAGCCGAGCCTGTCGGTAGAGAAATGGTCGTGCCAGAGCTTCGTCACCTGATAGTTGGGGGCGACGAACAGGTCCTTGTAGTCGAAGTTGATGAAGGCGTTGTTCCAGTCGGGAGCATCGGTACGGCGCAGGAAGAGCGCCGCGGCACCCATTGCGACCACGTCGGTCTGCTCGCACATGTTGAGGAATCCGCCGGCGAAAAGGCCTGTCCTCCAGTCGATGCTGTTTAGGTTCCACTCGGAGAGGAAGAGCTTGATGTTGGGGTTGGGGCACTTTGCAATCATGTCGGCATATTCGAGATACTGCTCGTGGAGCCGCTCGGGGCCGGTGGCATAGCCGCCCGCCTGCTCGTAGTGGTGCAGGCTCATATAGTCGAAATAACGTCCGCTGCGCATCAGGAAGCCCTCGTCCTCGCCACGGAACCCGCCGCAGGCGATGATCTTGATATCGGGGTCTACCTTGCGCATGGCGGTGGAGAATTCCCTCACGCACTCCTCGTAGCGCTCGATTCCCATTTCCCACATCTCGTTGTCTATCTCCCAGTACTTGACATTATAGGGCTCGGGATGTCCGTTGGCGGCCCTGACGCTGCCCCACTTGCCCGTCGCGGGCTCGTTGCAGTACGCCACCCAGTCGCATGCGTTCTGGAGTATCTGCTCCCTCTCGGACTCGGGACGGTCGAAGCCTACGCTGACGACTATCACGGGCTCGGTATCTATCTCGCGGCAGAAGCGGATGAACTCGTCGGTGCCGAAGGCGTTCTGGTCGTAGTCGAGCCACATCCAGTGTGCCCACCTCTGGCGCTCCTCCTGCGGGCCTATGCCCCACTTCCAGTTGTACTGCGCCACATAGCCGCCTCCCGGCCAGCGCAGACAGGTGGGATGCAGCTGCTTCACGGCTTCGAGTATGTCGGGTCTGAATCCGCCGAGTGCGCGTCCCGTAGCGGTAGAAAGGCTTGCCTGGTCTACCGTAACCTCCCCTCCGTTCACAGCGATAGCGAAATCTGCGTCGCCGCTGTAGTCTCCGGCGGGAAGTTCGAACTCAAGCTTGCGCCACTGCGCGCCCTGCGTTCCGAGATCCTTCGAGCAGAGCCATGCCCCGTCCTTCATCAGGCCGACCTTGAGCCTGCCCGTGCCCTTGGCATAGACAGAACCGACGAAGGTCTCGCCTGCCTCGACATCCTGGGGTCCCTGGAAGATACCGGCCTCGCCTCCGTCCGGAACTATCTTCTGCGCATAGTCCATGTTCACGGCATCGCCCTTCACGAGGCTGAAGCCGGCATCTCCGAACGCCGTCCAGTGCGGAGCCACATCCGGGGTCTTAACCTGCTCGGGAAGGCCGCTGAAGTACACCTTGCTCCCGTCTGCGGAAGTTATCCTTATGTCGCGGTACTGCGCCTCGGTGTAGTTCTCCCAAAGCACTATCTCGTTGCTGGTGCCGGCCGCGTCCACCTTGCAGGAAAGCACCTGCTTTCCGTCCCAGTAGACGCGTATGTTGCGTCCGCGGCAGCTTATCTTCAAGTCATGCCAGGCTCCGTCGTCCTCGATCTGTCCCGGCTTCGCCTCCACGGCCCTGAGCGGCTCCAGGGCTACCACGCTGCGCACCCTGCCGCCGAAACCGGCGACCTCCCTCTCCCTTTTCACGGAAACGGAGAAGTTGGGCACGTCGAGCTCCTTCTGCACGGCCTTCAGGGCCTTGTCACGGTTGGCCGCATCTATCTGTGCCTGGGTCTGGGAGAGTTCCAGGCGCTTGCCCTCGTAGCGGGGGTCGTGCACACGGACAAAGTAAGGTCCGTCCTCGGGAGAGTCCATCACCGCGAAGCGCAGGTCCATAAGGCCTCCGCTCCACAGCCTGCCGGGAAGCAGGTACGAACGCCACTTGACCTGCATGCTGATGTCGTAGCTGTCGGAATCCACGGTCGTGAGGCTTATAGGCTGCTCGTAGCGTGTCGGAGAGTGGAGCACTCCGTCGTCGTCGGCAAACCAGCCGTCGAAATAGCCGTCCCTCGGGGCTATGCCGGGATAGTGTTCAGGCTCGAATGAACGGCCGTATACCAGTTCCTGCCACACTCCGTTGTTGGCGGAGAAATAGATGTGCTCGAAGAGCTGCCCGTAGAGCAGGGGGTTGATCTTGCCGGCAAGCTCGGTCGTATTGACGTCTATCGACACGCTCTGCTGTGCCGAAAGCGGCTGGACCGGCATCAGCGGCAGGCCCGAAAGGGCGAATGCCGCAATTAGTGTTCTTAATTGGTGCATAATGATATTGTGTTATGGATGTATCGGGAAATATGTGGTAGCCGGGCAGAAGAAAAGGGCCGCCTTGGAAGACGGCCCGGAAAATCATTTGTCGTATTTTCTTTCCTTCGCTCTCGTCATCTTTTCTTTCATCGCATCGACACAAGCCGTGACGGCGTTTTCGAAGGTATCCGCGACCCGCTCGATTATGAGCGTATCGCCCGGAATGCCGATCTGGATCTTCGCCTTCTTACCTTCCTTGCAGTCTTCCAGGGAAACTTCCGCTTCCTGTGCCACTCCGTCGAAGAACTTGGCCAGACGTGCGACTTTCTTCTCGACGAATGCAGCGAGCTTCTCGCTTGCGTCGAATTTCAGGGCTTTGAGTCTAATCTCCATTTTTACCTCCGTTTTTTGCCCGTGGGTGGGCGTTGTTATAAACTTTCTGCAGCCGCTCTATGGAATTGTGCGTATAGACCTGCGTGGCGGCGAGGGAGGAATGCCCGAGGAACTCCTTTATGGAGTTGAGGTCGGCTCCCCCGTCCAGCAGTTCCGTCGCCAGCGTGTGCCTGAGCACATGCGGAGACTTCCTGCCTTTGATATCGCCTACGCCTCCGAGTTCGCCCTTGACGACCCTTTCGACAAACATAGGGTAGAGCCTGCCTCCGCGGGGAGTCTGTATAAGCGGGGAGTCGGGATCCGTACGCGCCGATTTCAAAGAGTCCTGCGATTGTAAATATAACGAAATTTCTTTACAAAGAGAAGGTAGCAGAGGAATTTCCCGCATTTTGTCGCCCTTTCCCCTGACATGCAGCACTCCGCGCGCCGGATCGAACGATTTACGGTCCAGGGATATCAGTTCGCTGCGCCTTATGGCAGTGCCTGCGAGTACGCTTATGATGACTCTCGGCATCCGGTCTTCGTAGCGTCCGTCCTCCACTCTCCAGAGAGTCGCTGCGAAATACCCCTGCAGGTCGGCCTCCTTGAGGAACGACGGCAGGCGCTTCTGCTGGCGCGGACGCCTTACGAGCCTGACGGGATTCGACTTGAGGACACCCTGCTTCATCAGGAACCGGCAATATCCGCTCAGCACGCTCAGGTGCAGGGATACTGTACGCGGGCTCATCTTCCTTTTCTTATTCTTCGGCTTTTCCCTTTCCTCCTTGTCTTCCGTTTCTTCTTTTTTCTCTTCCTCCTCCCTTTCCGCCCTCTTCTCCTCATCCATGAGATATACCTCGTACGAGCGGACCAGCTGGAATGACATATAATCCGGAAGCTTCTCCTCCGATGGACAGCCGGAAAACTTCATGTACTCATCCAGCACGGAGGAATATATCTCACAGGTGCGCTGCGAGTAGCGCCTCTGCGTGCGCAGGTATTCTATGTACTCAGACTTCATGCAGACCGAGTTCAGGGGCCTTGGAGCGCATGTAGGCGTCGGCCTCCTCGAAGTTGTTGCCTATGACGCCGTCGAGTATGGCCTCTTTGACCATATCCTTGAGCAACCCTATCCTGCGTTCCGGCCCTATGCCGTACACCTTCATTACATACTCCCCGTCTATGGGGTTCTTGAAGTTGCGTACCGCGTCCTTGGCCTCGACCTCCACAAGCTTGCGGCGGACGAGCTCGAAGTTGGAGCGTATGCGGGCCACCTTAGCCTCGTTCTTGGAGGTGATGTCGGCGTTGCAAAGCAGCATCAGGTCGTCGATATCGTCGCCGGCGTCGAAAAGCAACCGCCGTACGGCCGAATCCGTAACCTCGTCGTCCACGAGGGCTATTGGACGCAGATGCAACCTCACCAGCTTGGCGACATACTTCATCTCGTCCTGCGAGAGCCTGAGGCGGTGGAATATGCCCGGCACCATACGGGCTCCGATGACGTCGTGCCCATGGAAAGTCCACCCCGCCTGTCTGTCGAAGCGCTTGCTCGCAGGCTTGCCTATGTCGTGCAGCAGGGCGGCCCAGCGCAGCCACAGCAGATGATCCCTGCCGTCCTGGGCGGACACGCTCTCGGGGCTTATATTGTCGACTACGGCGAGAGTATGGGCGAAATTATCCTTATGTCCCTTGCCGTCTACCGTCTCCACACCCTTGAGCGCCGCGATTTCGGGCAATATGCCGGGGAGCAGCCCGCCTTCGTCCATAAGGCGGAAGGCTACGGAAGGCCTGGGTGCGACGAGCATCTTGCACAGTTCGTCGGCGATCCTCTCGCGGGAGAGTATCTCCATGCGCGGAGCCATGCGACGCATGGACTCCAGGGACTCGGGCACTATCCTGAAAGTCCTTTCCGGAGTGGAGAGCTTGGCGGCGAAGCGCACGGCCCTGAGCATCCTCAGGGGATCGTCTGAGTAGGTCGTATCCGGATCGAGCGGGGTGCGGATTATGCCATCGGCAAGGTCGCGTATGCCGCCGAACGGGTCTACCAGCGCACCGAAGTCCTCCTCCTGCAGGGAGAAGGCCATAGCGTTGATAGTGAAGTCGCGGCGCATCTGGTCGTCCTCGAGGGTGCCGTTCTCCACTATGGGCTTGCGCGACTCCCGGCGGTACGATTCCCTGCGCGCCCCCACGAACTCTATCTCGTCGCCGCGGTAGCGCAGCATGGCGGTGCCGAAGTTCTTGAAATACGAGACATACTTTCCCGTCTTCTCCCCTACCGCACGGGCGAAGTCGATTCCGCTGCCTTCCACGACTATATCGATGTCGCTGCAGGACCTGCCGAGAAAGCAGTCCCTCACATAGCCGCCTATCACATAGGCCCTGACGCCAAGTTCGGCAGCGGTGGAGCTGACTATCCTGAATATGGGCCTGTCAAGAAACTGGGAAGTTATCGTCGGCATAGCATCTCATCATAGGAAGGGATATGGTTGCAGGGGACGAAAGTCCCTCCTTCCAGAGTGTAAATATAGGTCAAATTTCCGTTCGTCAGTATCAGAAACTTCACATCGAGCACAGAATTGTAGCGCATGGCCTGCTCGGCGACCGAGGCGTCGATGTCCACTCCGGGCTGCTTGCACTCCACGACGCAGAGCGGAGAGCCGTCGCGACCGTAGACGATTATGTCGGCCCTGTACCGCTTCCGCCCGAACCTGAAGCCTGCTTCCGTACGCATCATGGTGACGGGAACCCCGCAGGATGTCCTCAGCACATTAACAAACCACTGCCGCACCCTTTCCTCGGGTGTGGCAGTGACGAATTTCTTGCGTAGCGGATCCCAGATGCGGTCCATTCCGGGACTATTTCTTGCAGCTCACGGCGGCCGCCTCGACGGGGAAACCGGCCTTGTAGGCCTCTATGTACCTGTCGAATCCGGCGACATCATCGGGCGTCGGGCGTATCTCGGTTCCGGCATTGCCTGCGAACACGAGAGTGTCGAGGTAGTCGGGCAGGCTGAGGCCGTCCTTGTTGCCCACGAGATAGGCCGCGAGCAGGGCTATTCCCCACGCACCGCCCTCGCCCGCAGTCTCCATGACGGAGATCGGGGAATTCAGCGCGGCGGCGAGCACCCTCTGGCCCACTCCCTTGGTCTTGAACAGTCCGCCGTGTCCGGTTATCCTGTCGACCTTGACCTTCTCCTCGTTGAAGAGCACGTCGTTGCCTATCTTCAGCACGGCGACCGAAGCATAGAGCTGCAAGCGCATGAAGTTGGCTAGGTTGAACCTGTCGGTAGCGCTGCGCACGAACAACGGCCTGCCCTCGGCAAAACCCGTGACGGGCTCTCCCGAGACATAGTTGTACGAAAGCAGCCCGCCGCAGTCGGCGTCGCCCTCGAGGGCGTGGTTATAGAGTTTTCCGAACACCTCGTTCATGTCCACACTCACTCCGAGAAGCTCCTGGTACTCCCTGAAAAGGCCTACCCAAGCGTTGAGCTCCGAAGTGCAGTTGTTGCAGTGCACCATTGCCACGGGGCTGCCGTCCGGAGTCGTCACCATGTCTATCATCTCGCAGGGGCGCGAAAGGTCCTTCTCGAGCACTATCATGGAGAATGACGAAGTTCCGGCAGAGACATTGCCGGTACGGGGCTTCACGGCATTGGTCGCGGCCATTCCGGTACCCGCGTCTCCCTCGGGAGGGCACAGGGGCACTCCGGCCTCGAGCTCCCCTGAAGGGTCGAGCAGGCGCGCGCCCTTCTCGCTGAGGCGTCCAGCGTCTTCACCGGCGAGCCGGATCTTCGGAAGTATGTCGAGAATCTTCCAGCCGAAGCCGTGCGGCGCCACGAGGGCGTCGAACTTCGCGACCATGGAGGCATAGTAGTCCTTCGTGTCGGGATCTACCGGGAGCATTCCCGATGCGTCGCCTATTCCGAGCACCTTCTCTCCGGTAAGCTGCCAGTGTATATAGCCGGCAAGCGTAGTCAGGAAATCTATCTTTCCGACATGTTCCTCGCCGTCGAGTATGGCCTGGTACAGATGCGATATGCTCCAGCGCAGCGGAATGTTGTATACGAACAGTTCCGAGAGCTCGGCTGCGGCCTTGCCGGTATTGGTGTTCCTCCATGTCCTGAAGGGCACGAGTATGTTCCCGTCCCTGTCGAAGGCCATGTAGCCGTGCATCATCGCACTCACGCCTATGGCGGAGAGCTTCTTCAGATCCACGCCGTACTCAGCCCTGACATTGGCGCGCAGGTCGGCATAGCAGGCCTGGAGCCCGTGCCATATCTCGTCTATCCCGTAGGTCCAGAGGCCGCCCTCGAGCCGGTTCTCCCAGGCGAAGCTGCCCTGTGCGACCGGTCTGAAGGCAGGGTCGATAAGTACGGCCTTGATACGGGTGGAGCCGAGCTCGATGCCGAGGACGGCCCTCCCCGATTCGATTATGTTCCTGTACTCGTTGTTCATCGCGGACTATTTGAGCGCCTTGTTGAGCAGGTAGTAGACCTCGTTGATGCGCAGGTCGCGCTTGAAGCTCTCGGTAGTGGTCTCGTCGCTGATATGCAGCATCTCGATGTCGGCTATCTCGGCATAGTCCTCCCAGTACTCGGCCGTAAGGTCATACGAGAAGGCGGAATGATGCGTACCGCCGGCGAGGATCCAGGCGCCAGCCCCTACCTCGAAGTTGGGAGCCGGAACCCAGAGCGCGGAAGCCACAGGAAGCTTGGGCAGGGACTTGCTCTTGATGCACTCCACATCGGCGGCGATCAGGCGGAAACGGTTGCCCATGTCCACCACCGTGGCGGCGACACCCTTGCCCTGCTTGCTCGTGAACACGAGCCTTGCGGTCTGGGTCTTGCGCACGCCGATTCCGAGGAAGTGCACCTCGAGACGGGGCCTGTCTTCGGCTATAAGGGGACATACCTCGAGCATGTGGCTCTGGAGTATGGCTGAATTCTTTCCGTCGAAGTTGAGCGTGTAGTCCTCGAGGAACGAGCATCCGTTGGGCAGGCCCTGCGACATGTACCATACGGTACGGTAGAGCGCGGCGGTCTTCCAGTCGCCCTCTGCGCCGAAGCCGTAGCCCTCGGCCATGAGGCGCTGCGACGCCAGACCGGGAATCTGATCGAATCCGCGGCCGGTCTTCTCGACATCTACATCGCCGAGATCGTCGAAGTTCGTGGTGAAGCCCTTGGCACCCGTAGCCTTGAGCACGGCGCGGAGAGTGAGCTCGGCCTTCGCGGAGTTCCATACCTTCCTGTATTCTTCCGTGGACTTGTCCTCGAGAGAAGACTTGTGCTCATAGAGACGGAAGTACTCGGCAACGAGGGCGTCGACATCCTCGTCCTTGACGGCGTCGAAATAAGGCATAACCTCGCTGAAGGGCATGTAGTCCACATGGTATCCGAGACGCATCTCGGCCTCGACCTTGTCTCCGTCGGTCACCGCTACATTGTTCATCTGGTCGCCGAAGCGGATGATGCGGCAGTCCTGGGCGTCGGCCCATGCAGCGGCAACCCTCTCCCACACGGCGATGTGCTTGAGCGTCTTCTTGTCCTTCCAGTATCCTACCACGGTCTTGTGGCCCTTGCGCATGCGCGCGAGGATATGGCCGAACTCGCGGTCACCGTGGGCGCTCTGGTTGAGGTTCATGAAGTCCATGTCCATGGTGTTCCAGGGAATCTCCTCATTGAACTGGGTATGGAGATGCAGCAGGGGCTTGCGCAGGCGCTGCATTCCGTGAATCCACATCTTGGCGGGAGAGAAGGTGTGCATCCAGGTGATGACGCCTATGCACCTGGGCTCGGCCTCGGCCCTGGACATTACGTCCACGACTTCGGCCGAAGAGTTGGCGGTGCCCTTGTATACGAGTTTCACGGGAAGGAGGCCGGATTCGTTCATTCCGTCCACCATCTGCTGCGAATGTCCGTCTACCTGCACGACGGCGTCGCCTCCGTAGAGGAGCTGCGCGCCGGTGACGAACCACACTTCGAGATTTTCAAATGCTTTTTCCATAATAGTAATCAGTTATAATTATTTGTGGTCTTCATTCTTTGCCTGTCCGTAATATGCGCCGGGACCGTGCTTGCGCGAGAAGTGCTTCTCGACGAGCAGGGGGTTCATGGTAAGGGACGGGTTCACGCCGTAGGCGATATAGGCCATCTTGGCCACCTGCTCGAGCACGACCGCGTTGTGCACCGCCTCTGCGGCGTCCTTGCCCCAGCTGAAGGGGCCGTGGTTCTTCACGAGCACGCCGGGCGTGTGTACGGGGTCGATGCCCTCGAAACGCCTGACTATCACGTTGCCCGTCTCGAGCTCATAGTCTCCCATGACCTCGTCGCGGGTCATGTCGGGAGTGCAGGGCACGGCATCGTGGAAATAGTCGGCATGCGTCGTGCCTATGTTGGGCAGGTCCTTTCCGGCCTGCGCCCAGGCCGTGGCATAGGTGGAATGAGTGTGCACCACTCCCCCTATTCCGGAGAACGCCCTGTAGAGCACGAGGTGGGTCGGGGTGTCGGAAGAAGGCCGGAGCTTTCCCTCGACAACCTTGCCGTCGAGGTCCACGACGACCATATCTTCGGGTTTCATCACGTCATAGCTCACACCCGAGGGCTTGATGACCACCAGTCCGCTCTCACGGTCGACGGCCGACACGTTGCCCCAGGTGAATATCACGAGGCCGTGCCTGACGAGGTCGAGGTTGGCCTGGCAAACTTTGGCTTTGAGTTCTTCTAACATGGCTGAGATATTACCAGAGAACTATATATAACACCGCTACGATAGCGCAGATAAGGAACGCGCCCACGCCGTAGACCTTGCCCGTATGGAATGCGGATAGGTCGATTGCGATAGCCTTGGGATCCTTCTTCCTGTCCTTGGAGTTGCTGTAGAGCCAGACGGCCTGGCAGCCTACGAGCACGCCGAAGAAGTAGAACGCCTGGAATCCGATGTCGTTCAGATAGGCAATGGCGTTGTTCTCGGGAGTCGCGGTCTCGGGAAGGCATGCACCCCAGATACTTACGACAAGGGCCGCGAGGATGAAGAACGCACCGGCTCCTCCGAGTATCCTGGCCCACTTGAGCATAGCGTCGCAGTCCTTCTGCTCCGGAAGCTCGCATGAGACATACTTCTTGTCGAGCAGGGACATGATGACGAAGAAAGTTATCAGTATTATGAAGATATAGCCCGCACGGAACTGGAAGGGCACGTCGCCGAGGAATACCTTGAACAGGACACCGAGGGGAATCGTGATGATCGCGGTCCATACGGCGGCCCTGCCGGAAGCACGCTTCCACAGCAGACCCATGCCGAACACTACCACGATGCCGGGATAGATGAATCCGGAGTATTCCTGGATATACTGGAACGCCTGGTCGAGGTTGCCGAGAAGTGGCTTCACGAAGACGGCGGCGATCACGAGGGCACAGAGCGAGGTGATACGGCCGACGGTCACGAGCTTCTTGTCCGAAGCTCCCTTGTTGATGTACTTCTTGTAGATGTCCATGGTGAACAGGGTCGAAGTACTGTTGAACATCGAAGCCAGGGAAGATATGATGGCAGCGGCGAGCGCGGCGAGGGTCAGACCCTTGATACCGGTCGGGGTGAAGTTGCGCACGAGCCAGGGATAGGCGTCGTCGGCGACGTTTATCTTACCCTGGAGGGTCGCCATGGTCTCGGGATGCATGGAGATGTAGTATGCGCAGATACCGGGGATGCAGACGATGAAGGGGATCAATATCTTGAGGAAGCCTGCGAACACGAGTCCCTTCTGGGCTTCGTCTATGCTCTTGGCGGCAAGACCCTTCTGTATAATGTACTGGTTGAAGCCCCAGTAGCCGAGGTTGGTGATCCAGACGGCGCCCACTACGGCCGCGATACCGGGCACGTTGGCGAACGCGCCGGCATCATGGCTCTCCTGCACAACGAGGTGCAGATGAGGGTCGTTGAGGTGGTCGCCCGTCGTGAGGTCGGTGAAGATATTGCTGATACCGGCCATAACACCCTCTCCGCCGCCGACCGCGCTGAGCGCGAACACTGCGGTGACAAGACCGCCGCCGACAAGGAACACTACTTGGAACACGTCAGTCCACGCCACGGAAGAAAGGCCTCCGTAGATAGAGTAGATTCCGGCGATGACATACAGCGCAAGGATTATCACCATCCTGAGCGATATGGAGAAACTGCCGAACTCGAGCACAGCACCCTGGAGTCCGAGGATCTGCTCTATGGCGAGGGCCCCGAGCCATGCCACGGAAGTAAGGTTCACAAACACATAGAGGAAGAGCCAGAGAATGGAGAATGCAAGACCCACTCCGTCGTTGTAGCGTTCCTGGAGGAACTGGGGAATGGTGAAGATCTTCTTCTTGAGCATCAGAGGCAGCAGGAACTTGCCGATCACGATAAGGGTCACGGCAGCCATAAGCTCGTATGCAGCAGTGGCTATGCCGTCGGCATAACTGGTACCGGACATTCCGATAAACTGCTCGGCAGAGATGTTCGCCGCAATCAGAGAGGCGCCGACCGCCCACCATGTCAGGGTGTTTCCGGCAAGGAAGTAGTCATTGGCGCTTTTCTCCGTTCCTTTCTTGGTACGGCCCAGGAAAAGGCCCAGAGAGACCAGGACCACGAGATAGACCAGCACGACGATAAGGTCGACCGTCTTGAATCCCGAGGCCGCGATTTGTTGGAAAATGTTCATTTATCTTATGTTTAGTTATTAGTTACACTGAATGCATAGGTGCAGTGGCTGGTGTAGGTCTGTCCGGGACGGAGTACGGCCGAAGGCCACTGGGGCTTGTTGGGGCTGTCGGGATAATGCTGGGTCTCGAGGCAGATTGCTGCCCTCTTGTTATATACCACACCGCCCTTTCCGGTAAGGGTTCCGTCGAGGAAGTTGCCGGTGTACATCTGGATGCCTGGCTCGTCGGTATAGACCTTGAGCGTGATGCCGGTATCCTCGCAGTAGAGCTCGGCCGCCACCTGGCTCATGTCGCCATGGGTGTCGAGGACCCAGTTGTGGTCATATCCGCCGGCGTTGGTCAGCTGCTCGTAGTCGCTGTCTATCATGTCGCCTATCCTGTGCATGGTCGTGAAGTCCATGGGAGTGCCCTCTACGGGGAGTATCTCTCCGGTAGTCATGCAGGTGCTGTCGGCCGGAGTGAAGGTCGATGCGTTGATATAGAGATAGTCGTCGCAGATGCTGTGGTTCGCGGGATCTCCGGAAAGGTTGAAGTATGAATGGTTGGTCATATTGATGATCGTGGGAGCCGTGGTCGTGGCCTCGTAGGCGATATCGATCGCATTGTCGTCGGTAAGGGTATAGGTCACATAGGCAGTCACCTCTCCGGGGAAGTCGTTGTCGCCGTCGGGAGAGATCATCTTGAGCCTGATCGAGTTGTCAGTCACATCCTCTACGATGTAGCGCTGGTACTGCCAGCCTGTGGGGCCGCCGTGCAGGCAGTGCCCGAAGTTGTTCTGGGGAAGCTGGTACTCCACGCCGTCGAGGGTGAAGCGTCCCTGGTTTATGCGGTTCGCGTAGCGTCCGATAGCCGCGCCGAAGTCGCTGGCGTTGTTCTCGAGGTAGTAGTCCTCGACCTTGTCGAAACCGAGCACGACATCACGCACGACGCCGTTCTTGTCGGCCAGTTTCACAGAGACGATGCGTCCGCCGTAATTGGTGACCACCACTTCCATGCCGCTCTTGTTCTTAAGCGTATAGAACTGGTCGGTCTGCGTCTGCTCCTGGCCGCAGGCCGCGGCAGACAGGGCACAGGCGCCAAGAATCATACATTTAATTCCGTTCATATCAGTGATTTTTGAATTTATTGCAGCTTAACCTTCAGGCCGTGCCCGTCATAGTCCACCGTCTGCGTGAGTACGGTGCCGTCGCGGCGGATGTAGTTCAGGCGGAAACTGCGGCTGTCGAGCATGCCGTCGAAGCCGCCCTGCCTGTCGGAAATCTCGAGGGTGTTTCCCTTCAGGGTGAATCTTATCGTCGAATACTCCCCTTTCTCATAATCGTATCCGTCTCCTTCATCCTCATAGAGCGTGAACTCTCCCGAGGCTCCGGCATAAATCCTGAGCTCGAGCCCGTCCCAGGGCTTCTCGGCGCTGTACTGCACGTCTGGGCCGATCGGAACGATGCTTCCCTCGCGCACGAACACGGGTATCCTGTCGAAAGAGGTGGTATGATCCAGCCACCTGCCTCCCTTATGGTACTCAGAGCTGTAGAAGTCATACCAGCCCGTTCCCTCGGGCAGGTAGACCTTCATGGAGCCGGGACGCGTGAAGTCGGCAGGTTCGTCGGTGTAGCCCACGGTCTCGTCGGTATACTGTGCATGGAGCACGGGTGCCACGAGCAGGGCGTCTCCGAACATGAACTCGCTGCCCATGTCGGAAACTTCCGGGTCGGAGGCGAAGTCCATTATCAGCGCCCTCTGGAAAGTACCGTCGGCACTGGACACCTGCCATGCGGTAGAATAGATATAGGGAAGCAGCGAGTACCTGAGCTTCACCGCGCCGACAAGGGCGTCATACACGGGCTCGCCGGCCTTGCCGTAGAGGTAAATCTCGCGGGGTACCTCGGTACCGTGCGAGCGCATCATCGGCGAGAACACGCCGTACTGCATCCATCTTACATAAAGTTCCTGGAAACGGGGATTCTTCGTGGCGCTGCCGTATGCCGCACCGCGCTTGTTGTAGGCGTTGGCGAAGAAGCCGCCGAGGTCTGTGTTGAAGTTGGGATTGCCGGTAATGGCGAAGCGGAGCCCGGCAGGCACCTGCCTGCGGAACGAGTCCCAGTTGGACTGCACGTCGCCGCTCCAGGTATTGGCTCCGGTACGCTGCTGCCCGGTCCAGGCGGAACGGGTGAGTATCACGACCCTGCGGGCGTCCCTGCCCTCTGCCCTCTGGGCATCGTATACACCCTCGACTGCCACTATGGGGAACGCATTGCGCACCCTGCGCAGCGATCCGTCGGCGGTCATCTGCTCGAACGACGAGTCGGTCACGTTGAAGTGGTCGGGCTCGGTGGAGTCGAGCCACCATGCATCGACACCCATTCTGTCGAGCTTGCTGAGGTACTTCCAGTATATATCCCTGGCCTTGGGGCTGAAGGGGTCGTAGGGACGCACTCCCGAAGGATAGTCCATGCGGGGAGGCCAGTAGCTCAGGCCGCTCTGGGGCCAGGTCTCCATGTCGAGCAGCAGACCCTCTGGCTCGAGTTCCCTGTACTGCAGGGTCTGCGGGCCGAACGACGACCACACCGAGATCATCAGGTGCGAATTGAGTTCGTGCACCCTGTCTATCATCCTCTGCGCGTCCTGGAAGTCCTCGTTGAGAAAGTCCATGGCGTTCCAGAGATAGTTGCTTCCCCAGTACTGCCAGTCCTGCACCATGCAGTCCACCGGTATGCCCTCGGCGCGGTAGCGCTCGAGCACGCCGAGAAGTTCGGCGCTGCTCTTGTACCGCTCGCGGCTCTGCATGAAGCCGTAGCTCCACAGCGGGAGCATGGGCACATGACCCGTGAGGTCGCGTATCGAGGCGATCACTCCGTCGGCGTCGCCACCGTATATGAAGTAGTAGTCGATGCAGTCTCCGACCTCCGACTCGAAGGACATCCCGTCCTCCCCGTCGCTGAACAGGGTCGGCGAAGGGTTGTCCCAAAGGATGCCGTAGCCCTTTATGGACTGCACGACGGGCGTGTAGTCGTCGGTATTGCCCTGTATCATCTTACGCGTCTTTCCGCGCAGCGAGAAGTCCTCCTCCTGGATTATTCCGAGGCCGTAGAAGTCCTCTCCGTCCTCGGGCAGGAAGGTCTGGCGCACTATGAACGAACCCTTGTCGAGTCCTTCCGTACGCTCGGTGAACGAATGCCCGCCCTCGCCGAGCAGCAGCTTTCCGGAAGGGAGCATGAACGACACCTTTCCGTCGGCATTGTCCACCCTTACGCGCAGCGCAGAGGAAGTATATGTCGTATATGAAGCGGATTCCCTGACCCTGACGGCCACATCCTCCGGCGAGGCGGTGACGGAATAGCTGTCGGCCGGTACGGCATCGCCCTTGACTATCCTCACCACCGACGGCGTCTGGAATATCACATTGACATCCTGCGCGGCACCGATGGCCACCGAAAGGGCGCAGGCAATAAGAACAAGTGCGGTTTTCTTCATGATCATTGGTAATTAGCAGGCATTAATTCAGGCAAATATACTTCATTTTGCCCACTCGTAACGAAAAAATCTGCAAAAAGTTTGTGTTTCCGTCACGATTCCAGAGACATGACGGGTTACAGGGTTTGCGGATATGGATTCCGGCATGCGTTTCCAACACTCCCACCCCAGCATGCCGGAACCCATATCCGCAAACCGGCAACAAATCATTATATTTGCATCCCGGAAAAAACAGGAAACATGGACAAGATCAGAAACCAATACCTTCCCCTCAAGGACGAGGGATACAACTGCTTCGCCTGCGCACCGTGGAATCCGTGCGGGCTCAAGATGGAATTCTACGAAGACGGGGACGAGGTCGTATCCATATGGACACCGTCCGACAACTACCAGGGCTGGTTCAAAACCCTGCACGGGGGCATCCAGGCCACGCTGATAGACGAAGTGTCGGGCTGGTTCGTCAACCGCAAGCTCCAGCTCGCCGGAATGACGACCAACCTCAACATCCGCTACCGCAAGAGCATTCCCACGGGAGCGGACGAGAAGATAGAGATAAGGGTGAGACTCAAGGAGATGAGACGCAACCTCGCCGTGCTGGAAGGCCGCATACTGCACGGCACGCAACTGTGCACCACCGCAGAAATCACCTTCTTCACCTTCGACGAGAAGACATCGAGGGAGCAGTTCCACTTCGACGGCTGCCGCCTCGAGAAGGAATGCGAGGAAGGCTGCGGACAGTAGCCCCCTTCCACCGCCGAAGCTAGTCTTTCCTGGCGCCTATCCAGGTAAGGCTGCTCCAGAGCTGCTCGAACGGGCCTCTCTTGTGGCCTTTCAGCCACCATGTAGAGAACAGCACCTGCAGCACCACAAACGCCGCACCCATAAGGAAGCTGACGGTATCTCCGCAGTCGTCGAAGAGCGAGAGTCCGAAACCGTAGAACAGCAGGGCGCCGACTATGGACTGCCCGAGGTAGTTCGTCAGGCTCATCCTGCCGTAGGGAGCCATTACGAGCAGCGCCTTGCGGCAGCGCGTGCGGTAGAACAGCAGCACAACTCCGCTGACATAGAAACTCATCGTGGCGAAGTTCTTCCACATGTTGAGCAGCGTCGAGGCCGAATTCCTGGCCATGGGCGCGTCGAAAAGCTGCGGAAGATGCCTGTATGCCTGCGCAAGCACCACCCAGGCGGCAAGCGCGATCCAGCATACCCTCTTCCAGAAGGAGAGGTTGTCGCCCTCGTTGTAGAACATTCTCCTGCGCCCCAGAAGGATACCTGCCAGGAACAGCATTATGTTCTGGGTGAAGCGGCCGTTCTCTATTGCCCAGAGTATGTTTATCGGCAGTCCGTACCTTACCCCTGCGGCAGCGACCTCGGGGAAAGAACCTCCGGCGAGAGCCGGATACAGCGCGCCGAAGAGCTTTCCGGAGCCGAGGCTGAAAGGAGCAGCCTCAGGGTTCAGAATACCGTAGACCATGCACGCCAGCTCCACGGGCTGTAGCGCGAGCACGAGGGCAACGGCGGCAAGCACCCTGTCGGAGCAGCGTATCAGCGGCAACACGATCAGGCCGCAGACGGCATAGACGAACAGTATGTCTCCGTTGTAGAAACACAGGTCGAAGATGCCGAGGAGCATCATCAGCAGCATCCTCCAGGCAAAGCGCGGCCTGAAGTCCACACCCCTGTTCGCCTGGTTGTCATGCTGGATGAAGAAGCTCAGGCCGAAGAGCAGCGCAAATATCGCGTACATCTTTCCGGCGAGCAGAGAGAACACCCCGTCCCAGACAAGGTCGTCGACCTTCCCCATGAATTCCGACGACGGCTGGGGGAACATATAGAAATTCATGTGCTCGATGAAATGGATCAGCACGATGCCGGCAATGGCGAGGCCGCGGAGCACGTCCGCGACCTCGATTCTCGTATTTGCCTTGCCTGAAGGGGCGTAACTGTACATAACTCTTATATTTAAACCGATGTCAGATGAACAGCAGTATCAGCAGCTGGGCGAACAGCACCCTGAAGAACATGCTCAGAGGGTACACTGTGGCGTAGCCGACGGCCGCGGCGTCGCTGTCCTTGTCCTGGTCGGACGCGTATGCGAGTGCGGGAGGGTTGGTCGAGCAGCCCGAAAGCACGCCGATGAGGGTGTTGTAGTCGAGCTTCATGGCCAGGCGCCCTATCATACCGGCAACGAACATCGGTATCACGGTGATGAGGGCACCGTAGGCTATCCATATGTAGCCGCCCTTATGAACTATGGTATCGACGAATCCCGAACCGGCCTCGAGACCGACGCAGGCGAGGAATATGGAGATTCCTATCTCACGCAGCATCAGGTTGGCGCTGGCCGTGGTATATGTGATGACCTTGAACTGGGGGCCGAAATGGCTCATCAGGAGACTCACGACGAGAGGGCCGCCGGCCAGGCCGAGCTTGATAGGCTGGGGTATGCCGGGGATGTTGATAGGAATGCTGCCGAGCAGGCATCCCAGGGCTATACCTATGAATATAGGCACCAGGTTGGGCTCGTCGAGCCTCTTGCGCGAATTGCCGAGCACCTTCTCCACAGCGGATATGCTCTGCTCGCTACCGACCACCGTCACCTGGTCTCCGTACTGGAGCCTGATGTGGGGCGTCGCCCTGAGTTCGATTCCTGCCCTGCGGATACGCGTCACCGTAGCGCCCATCACCGATTCAAGGCCGAGCTTGCCGAGCACGACTCCGTTGAGGCTGCGCTTGGAGATTATGATGCGGCGGGAGATGTACTTCTTGTCGCTCAGGTGCTTCTCGGCCTCGACGACATGGGGGTCGAGAGGTTCGTGGCTGTCGGACGGGTGGGCAAAGGTACGCACCACAGGCTTCCTGTAGAAGAAGGCCTTGAGCACGACGAAACTCAGGATGCATCCGATCACGCCGAGAGGGTATGCCACGGCATATCCGAGCGCGATATCGGGTTCGCTGACCCCGAAAGTATCGGAATAGGCCTGCTGGGCCGCACCGAGTCCGGGAGTGTTGGTCACCGCACCCGACATGATACCCGTCATCGTGGTTATCGGGGTTCCGGTGATGTAATGCAGGGCGAGGGTTATACCTACACCGAGCAGTATAGCAATGAAAGCCAGCATGTTGAGCCCGAGTCCGCCGCTCTTGAGGCTGGCGAAGAAACCGGGACCGACCTGGAGGCCGATACTGTAGACGAACAGGATAAGACCGAATTCCTTAAGGAATTGGATGAGGTTCGGATCGAGCGACATGCCGAAATGGCTGAAGACGATCCCCACGAATAGCACCCAGGTTACGCCGAAACTGATTCCGGCCACCTTGATCTTGCCGAGCACCTTACCGAGCGCGATTACCAGGGCGAGAATGATTATGGAATGCGCGATTCCCCCGCTCCAGGCTCCGGTGCCCCCGAAAATGGAACTGAAAAACTCTACCATAAACCTGTCTGTTTTAATGGCTTTCTCCCCGGCGGAGCGAAAAAAAGGCGTCAGCAACCGCCGAAGGAAGCGCAAATGTACGAAAAAAATTCTTAACATTACATGCGCTTCTCCGTCATATATGTGACGCGTCAGGAAATATATGACAACGACTAAAGTTAAAGACTCATGACAACTACACTTAAAAAGGCCGTACTCCTCGGCTTGCTGCTCATCTTGCCGCTCTCCGTCTGCTTGGCGGACACGTCCGGCTCCCGCAGGGGCGGAAACGCTCCCAGGCAGAGGATAAGCTCCCTCATCCAGGAATTCAAGGCCTGTGACGGGTTCGTGGCGATACGCGTCGGACCGGTGCTGCTCTCGGTCGCGAAGCCATTCATCCGCGCAGAGATGAGACAGGCCGGAGACGAGGAAGAACGCGCGGAGATGCAGCTGGCCCTCGACGCGATCAACAGCATCAAGAGGGTACAGGTGGCGGAATACAGCGGATGCGATGAAGACGTCCGGCAGAAGTTCGACGCCAGGCTCTCGAGACTGCTCGACCGAATGGATCTCCTTATGGAGGTGTGCGACGGGCAGGACCGGGTCAGGATGTTCGGCAGCGTCTCCGGAAACGGAAGATACCTTAATGACTTCGTAATCCATGTGCCGACCGACGGCGTCCTCGTATGCCTGTACGGCAGGCTCGATCTCGAAGTCATATCGGAAATCATCGAGAAGGAGATGCAGTGATGGGGCCGGAAGAGTTTTCCCGCACATATCTTCCGCTCAGGGACGCAACCTACAGGGTCGCCCTGCACCTGTTGGAATCCTCCGACGACGCCATGGATGCGGTACAGGATCTGTACATCAGGCTATGGGAACGCCGCGACGCCCTCGACGCCGTACGCAACCCGGGAGCCTACTGCATAACCCTGGTACGCAACATCTGCATAGACCGCATAAGGAACGCCGCTAAGATAGACAGGAAGGCAGAAGTCGGAGAATGCGGGGCGTCATATCCCCCTCCGGACGAAAGGCTCCAGGCCCGGCAGCAGCTCGCGGGCGTGCTCGACAGGATGGCCTCCCTGCCGGAAAAGGAAAGGAAAATCCTCCACATGAGGATATTCGAAGCCTTGGACTACAGGGAGATATCCCGCCGCACGGGCATCTCCGCCCTCTCGCTCAGGGTTATGGTAAGCAACGCAAGACGCAGACTCAAGACACTATAGCAATATGAAAAGAATCGACGACATAGAGAAGAGCGGATTTCAGGAACTCGAAAGGATAGCGGCCGACGAATCGGTAGAGGTTCCCGCCGCGCTGGAAGGCAGGATCCGGGACACGCTCACCTCTGCGGTGCTTGCCGGAGGGAGCACGCAAGGCAAACGCAGCGGAAGGCAGGCGGCACGCGCATTCATGCCGGCAGCTCTCGCAGGAGCCGCAGCCGCGCTCGCAGTCGTGCTCGCCATAAACATGCAGGAGCCAAAGGACACATTCGACGATCCTGCACAGGCCTATGCACAGCTCGAGGAGACCTTCCGGTACATATCGGACAAGATGAGCCAGGGGTTCGGCACCGCCGACGAGGCCCTGCAGGCGATGAACAGACCGGCGGAAATGATAGAAAAGACACTTAAAAACATTGAATAACATGAAAAAGGCAATACTTATCGCAGTCTTCGCACTGCTCTGCACCGGCGCCTTCGCCCAGAGCGCAAAGGCAATCTACGGCAAATACTCCGGACAGGAAGGAGTAGAGGGAATATACATCAGCGAATCGATGTTCAAGATGATAGGCGGCATCCCCGACCTTCCGCTCGGCGACATGCCCATGGACATCAGCCCGTACCTGAAAAGCATGAAGGGCATGTACCTGCTCAACACCTCGAACGACTCGCAGCTTTACGACGACGTGCAGAAGCTCGTCAGCGCCGGGAAGTACGAACTGATGATGGAGGTGAACGACGGAAGCGACAAGGTGAACATCTACACCGAGAAGTCCGGGAACATGATAACCAGCTTCGTGTTGCTCGTCAGGGACTCGAGCGAGTGCGTGTTCATCTGCCTCGACGGACAGATAAGCGAGGAGGACTTCCAGAAACTCATATCGGAGGCCATGAAAAATGCATAGCCCTTATTGCCGGGCGGTCTTTTTTTGCTACCTTTGCGGCATGGCATGCGGGCGTGTTGAAATTGGTAGACAAGCTAGACTTAGGATCTAGTGCCTGGTGCGTATGGGTTCGAGTCCCTTCGCCCGCACAAGGCGGGGCCCCTCGGGGTCCCGTCCTTTTATAGGAAAATGAATATGACGGCTAAGACCTTGCTTTTCGCAGCGGCCCTGTGTGCGGCCGCATTCAGTTCCTGCGCCACGCACCGCACGCCCGGAGACGGCGCACTCAGGACAGGCGATCTCGTATTCGTCGGCATCCCCTCCGACTACAGCCTCGGCGACGGCTCCATGGCAGGCGCCATAGGAGAAGCGACCGGAGGCGGAGACTCCCTCAACATCATACATGTAGCCATTCTCGAAGTGGCCGGGGACAGCACATGGATAATAGACGCCACTATCAAGCGCAACGTGGACAGGCATCCGCTCGACACCTTCATCAGGGACTTCACTCTGAAAGACGGCTCGCTCCCGACCTTCATCATCAAGCGGCTCAAAGACCCCGCCGGGGCGGAGAAGTTCGTCGAGAACGCCAAAAGCCACCTCGGAGAGCCATATGACGCAGCCTTCCTGCCCGACAACGGCGCCCTCTACTGCAGCGAGCTCGTACGCGACAGCTATGTGGCCGAAGACGGCTCGCACCTTTTCGCCCAGGCTCCGATGAACTTCAAGGACGCCGACGGACAGATGCCGCTGTACTGGCAGCAGCTGTTCGACCTGCTCGGGATGCCCGTTCCCCAGGGCGTAGAGGGAACCAATCCCAGGGCCATGTGCGGCGAAAGCATACTGGAAACCGTCAGGACAGGGTTCTGAGTTTTGCAAATTAAGGCAAAATGAATACCTTTGCCCCGATATAAACACAAGCGATAATGTCATTGTCCATATCCAACCAGAGCAGGATGATGCCGGCATCGGCCATCCGCAAGCTCGTTCCGCTCGCAGACGCCGCAAAGGCGCAGGGCGTCGGTGTATACCACCTGAATGTCGGCGCTCCTGACATCAAGTCACCCGACTGCGCCGTCGAGGAGGTGGTAAGGAGGTGCAAGGGCCTGCACCACCTCTCCTATACCAACTCCGCCGGCCTCATGGAACTCAGGAAGGCCATGGTGGAGAAATACTACCGCAGGATCGGCATAGACATCCGGCCCGACGAGCTGCTCGTCGAGGTAGCCGGCAGCGAGGCTTTCGCCAACGCGATGCAGATAGTCGCCGACAGGGGCGACGAGATAATCGTTGTCGAGCCCTACTACACCAACTACCAGACCTTCGCCTATCTCTACGGAATCACCCTCAAGGCCGTGCAGACAGACATCCGCGGAGGCTTCGCAATTCCCGACATATCCGAGTTCGAGAAGCTCGTGACTCCCAGGACCAGGGCGGTGCTCGTCAGCAACCCCTGCAATCCCTCCGGAAAGCTCTTCACGAAGGAGGAGATGTGCGCGATAGGGGATTTCTGCCTCAGGCACGACCTCTTCCTGATTTCCGACGAGGTCTACCGCGAGTTCTGCTATACCGACGAGCCCCATTTCTCCGCGATGAACATCCCGGGATGCGGACAGAACGTAATACTTGCCGACTCAGTGTCGAAGAGGTACAATCTTTGCGGAGCACGCATAGGCTGCATCATCTCGCACAACAAGGACGTGATGGCGGCCGCGATGAAGTTCGCCCAGTCGAGGCTCTGCCCGCCCGTCTTCGGACAGTACGCGGCGCTCGGGGCCCTGGACACGCCACAGAGCTATTTCGACGAGGTCAAGGCGGAATACATAAGGAGGCGCGACTGCGCAGTAAGGCTGCTCAACGCCATTCCCGGAGTATACGCCTCGATGCCATACGGAGCATTCTACACGATAGCAGAGCTTCCCGTGGAGGACGCCGAGGACTTTGCGAGGTGGATGCTGAGCGACTTCAGGCACGACTCGAAGACGACGATGATAACACCTGCGGAATCGTTCTACAGGACTCCCGGAAGGGGGCGCAACCAGGCCAGGATAGCCTATGTGCTCGAAGTTCCCGAACTCGAGGACGCGATAGGCATACTCGCAAGGGGCCTGGAGCAGTACCGCAGCGCACACCCTGCCGGAAAATAACCAAACTGAAATATTAATGAAACTTTCATTTTCCTCGAAACCCAGATTCCAGACCCTCGCCGAGCTCTACGAACATTCGACGACTGCATTCTCCCGAAGGACGGTATTCGGATTCGTAGACGGAGACAGCCAGAGATACACCTACGGACAGTTCCGCGAGACCTGCGACAACCTTTCGCGCGTGCTCTCCAACTTCGGAATCGGCGCCAGCGACAAGGTGGCGATACTCTCGGAAAACAAGCCCAACTGGAGCGTGGCGTTCTTCGCGGCCACCGCCTTCGGAAGGATTGCGATACCCATGCTTCCCGAACTCTCGCACGACGAGGTCGAGAACATACTCGCCCACTCGGAGGCCAAGGCAGTATTCGTCTCCCGCCACCAGCTCGCCAAGCTGAGCAAGGAGACGATAGACAGGCTCAACCTCGTCATCGACATCGACGACTTCAGCTTCATCAAGGCCGACAGCACCACCTACACCTGTGACGGAAAGGTCGCGGTTCCCGTGGCGCTCGACATAGCCGCGATAATCTATACCTCCGGCACGACCGGCAACGCCAAGGGCGTGATGCTCAGCCACAGGAACTTCTGTACGAACATCATGAGCTCGTGGTACTCCTACCGCATACGCCGCAAGGACGTGATGATGTCCATACTCCCCCTCGCACACACCTACGAGATGAGCATAGGCATGCTCTATCCTTTCGCAATGGGAGCCCGGGTAGCCTATATCCAGAAGGCGCCGACACCGAGCGTACTGCTCGCAGCGCTGAAGAAGGTGCGTCCCACGGCCATGCTCTCCGTGCCGCTGATCATAGAGAAGATCTACAAGAGCAGCGTGATACCCACGGTAAGGAACAGCAGGTTCCTGTCCTGGCTCAAGGAGAACATGCCCGGACTGCTGTACCTGATGATAGGCATAAAGCTCAAGAGCACTTTCGGAGGCAGGATAAAGTTCTTCGGAATAGGAGGCGCCAAGCTCGACCCAACGGTAGAAGCCTTCCTGAAGAAAGCGCGCTTCCCCTACGCCATCGGCTACGGCCTTACCGAGACGGCTCCGCTTATCTGCGCGGCGTCGCCGAGGCAGACGCGCGTCGGCAGTACAGGAAAGCCGGTACCGGGAATAGAGACGAAGCTCGCCGACATCAATCCCGAGACCGGAGAGGGCGAAATCCTCGTCAAGGGGCCCAATGTCATGCTCGGCTATTACAAGGACTATGAGAGGACGGCATCCGTACTCGGCACCGACGGCTGGTTCCGCACCGGCGACCTGGCCTGTGCCGACGCCAAGGGCAACTTCTACATCAAGGGAAGGCTCGGCAGCCTGATACTCGGAGCTTCCGGCGAGAACATCTATCCCGAGGAAATCGAGGCCGTGATCAACAGCATGGACGGAATCGGCGAATCGCTCGTGGTCCAGAGGGACGGCAAGCTCGTCGCGCTCGTACAGTTCAACGACAACGTCATAGACTGGGACCTCGAGGGCAAGGACAAGTTCATAGAGGATCTCGAGGCCAAGAAGGCCGCAATACTCGAGTTCGTCAACTCGAGGGTGAGCAACTTCTCGAAGATACGTTCAGTCGAAGTCCAGAAGGAACCCTTCGTAAAGACCGCGACGCACAAGATCAAGCGCTTCCTGTACACGGGCGAGCGTAAGGCCCGGACTCAGGAATGCAACAGCTAAGCGGCAGTGCGGTATCCCGGACAATAATGAAAGAGAGAGGCGGCCCGGCGGGCCGCCTCGACTATTCCATCCTGGTCCATTCGACCGTCTCCCCTATCCCCAGCACGCTTCCGCGCAGCCGCAGGGTCTTGCCGCCGTCGATGAGGGTGCAGCTGACATTCGCCCTTATGCCCCTCGTAGGATCATAGATCTTCGTACCGTCCCAGCAGTTCTTCTTCTCGTTGAACCTGAGCCCGGAGAACAGCACCACCTCGTCTATGGGCACGCTGCGCAGCGACCTGTCGGGATTCTTCACGTCGAGTACTTTCTCCCCCTCGGGAGTCATGCTGTCCTCGACCCACAGCAGCTGGCACATATAGGTTCCGTCGGAAGAACGGGTGATTTCGGCATGGGACGATACGCCGTCCTGCTCGGCAAGCCATTTGCCCACGATGTCGTCGGCCTTGTTCTGCGCATCAAGCGCTGTGAAAGCCACGGACAGGGCACAGAATAAGATCGCTAATCTTTTCATCTCTGTTAGTTTTAAAGTCCGGACGGAACAGACTACTTGCAAGCAGCATGCCTGAACGCTATCTGCCTGCGGCCGACGACCCGGCGTAGAGACGCTCGACTATGCCATCGGCAAGCCCGAGAGAGGGGACGAGGACATATCCGGAGCGGAGGGCGTCCGCGACCTCGAGGAAAATGTCTCCGGCAGGGACTATGACATCCGCACGGTCAGGCTTAAGGTCGAACTCCTCCATGCGCCGCTCCACGCTCATGGGACGCAGCCTTGCCATGACATCCTTCAGCGAAGACACCAGCAGCCTCCCGTCCTCGGAACCCTGGAGACCGCATACCTGAGCGAGCTTGTAGAGCTTGCCTATATTGCCTCCCGATCCTATTATATCCACATCCTGGCCGCAGTCCGCGCGGAAACGCTCCATGTCTTCGCGTATGCGTCCGAGTTCGGCCCGGTTCACGATGCCGTCGCGGTGCAGCATCCGCAGCGTCCCTATGTCATACGAACATGCCGATTCCCTGACGCCCCTGCGTATCAGGGTGATTTCGGTACTTCCTCCGCCGACGTCGACATACACGCAGGTCGCCTGCTGCCGCGCGGCAAGCTCTATATGGTTGCCGTAGACTATGGACGCCTCCTCGGAGCCGCTTATGACCTCGACGCTCACTCCGGTCTCCTTCCTGATTTCGGATATCAGAGCCTTGGAGTTGGATGCGTCGCGCATCGCCGAAGTCGCGCAGCAGCGGTATTCCACAACGCCGTACAGCTCCATTATCCGCCGGCAGGCCTTGATGAAGGCGACGGTCTTCCTGCGTTTCTCCTTGCCTATCCTGCCTTTTATGAACACATCCTCCCCGAGGCGGAGAGGATAGCGGAAGAAGAATTCCTTCTTGAACGAGAGTTTCCCCGATTCATCCATTATAACGCTCTTTATCAAGAGCCTGGCCGCATTCGAGCCTATGTCTATCGCAGCGTACATCCCTATTCCTCCGAATAATGACGGTAAAGTTCGTCCTGGGAGCGGAACGGGCGCAGGTCCAGTCCGGGAAATGCCTCGCGCAGGAACGGCGGAAGGTCTCCGGGCGTTCGGAGCCTGTTATCTCCGCTGCCGTCCACGACCCTCGCCTGCACGGTGTCGGCAAGGGCGCTGTAGACTATGCGCCGCATCTCTTCGCGTATCGCCGGGTCGTATACGGGCGCAAGCACCTCTACGCGGTGGTCGAGATTGCGCGGCATCCAGTCTGCGGAACCGATGAATATGCGCTCGTCGCCTCCGTTTGCAAATATAAGTATTCTCGAGTGTTCGAGATAGCGGTCGATTATACCGCATATCCTGATATTCTCCGAAACCCTCTCCTGGCCGGTGACAATGGAGCAGTTGCCCCTGAGCGCTATGTCGACCTGCACTCCGGCGGCCGACGCCTTGTAGAGCAGCTCAACCATATCCTCGTCCGTGATATGGTTTATCTTCATCCTGATATAGGCGGGGAGCCCTTTCCTCGCGTTCGAGATCTCGGTCCTTATCAGGCGGGAGAGCGTACTGCGCATATAGTTCGGCGCGACGAGCAGGCTGCGGAACTTGACAGGCATGAACGGCGAGGCGATGAAGTCGAACACCCTCTCGACATCGTTCACCAGTTCGGGCCTCGCGGTGAACAGCATCACATCAGTGTAGCTGCGCGCATTGCCTTCGTGGAAATTGCCCGTACCTATGACCGCATAGTTGCCCGCGGTGGTCCTTATATGCGTCAGCTTTCCGTGGACCTTGAGTCCCTCGACCCCGTAGATCACCTCGATTCCGGCGTCGCGCATCTTCGCGCTCCAGTGTATGTTGCTCTCCTCGTCGAACCTTGCCAGAAGCTCTATCACGACAGTCACCTTCTTGCCGTTATGGGCGGCGGCGATCAGCGCCTCCACGACCTTCGATTTCTTGGCAAGGCGGTAGAGCGATATCTTTACGGCCTTGACCTTGGGAGAGACCGCCGCCTCGCGCAGCAGCTGGAGGTAGGCGTCGAAGGAATGGTACGGCACATGGATGAAACGGTCGGAGGCCGATATTATCTCGAAGATGCCGGGAATCCTGCCGCCGCATTCCATGGAAGAACGCCAGGCTGCGAGCATATCCACGGACCTGCGCTCCGGGTACTTGAGGTCTGTCCTTCCGCAGTCGGGGAAGGACATGAGGTCGCGGTGGTTGTGATAGCGCCTGCCCGGCACGACGGTGTCGTAGGGCGAGAGCCTGAGCTTGTGCATGACGCGGCGCATGAGTTCCTTAGGCATGGCGCTGTCGTACATCACCCTCAGAGGCTCTCCGGTGCGCCTCGAGGCAAGGCCCTTCTGCACCTTCTGCATCTTGCTGTCGTTGAAGTCGTTGTCGATCTCCATCTCGGCATCCCGAGTGAACTTGAACGAATATGCCTCGTAAGCGTCGAAATCCAGCCCGACGAAGAACTTGCCCAGCATGAGACGCAGCATGTCGTCGAGCGCTATGACGCAGGCGTTTCCGGCATCGTCGTCGGGAATACGGTGATACCTGCCCACGCGTCCCGTAGGAATGGGCAGCACAGCGTAGGCATAGGAAGTCTTTCCGGCCGCGCAGCGGGTCAGGCGGATGGCAAGATAGTGTGCGGAATCGGCTATAAGGTTGAGGTCGTCGACCTTGCTGAGCCAGATCGGGGAGGTCGCCCCGACTATGTTGTCCTCGAAGAAGGCCTCCACCCATGACTTCTGCGCGTCGGTAAGCTTATCCTCGTCGACGAGCCTTATCCCGTTTTCGGCGAGTTCTCCGAAAACGCTGTCCACCGTCCGCGTGAATTCTTCGTCATACTCGGCATACAGCCTGGAAATGTGCCTGAGAGTCTTCTCCTCGGCCATGCGGCTGAGCGTCGCGACCCTCACGCGAAAGAACTCGTCGAGATTGTTGGAGTAGATTCCTATGAAGTTCAGCTTCTCGAGCAGCGGCACCTCCGGGCGCTGCGCCTCCTGCAGGATGCGGTGGTTGAAATACATCCAGCTCACATCCCTCTCTATCGTCTTCTTCATCTTCCTGCCCGGCATATATGAGTCGTCAGAACCTTACCATGAACTCTATCACGAACTTGTCCTTCTCCGAAATGTCGGGAACGGCACCGTCGCGGTAGAAATATTTCTCGTAGTTTATCCTTATGTCGCTCGTGAACGGGGTACCGAGGCTTATCGTTATGCCTCCAGTAATCCTCGAACGGGCATAGTCGCGGATCACGAGCACGCCGTCGGGGCTCTGGACGCCGTTCAGATAACGGATTCCGTCGCTGTGGTCGTTCATCGAGTCGTAGCGCAGCAGAGGGGAGACGGACTTCACGGCACCCTCCCCCTTTCCTATGAGGATGTTATAGGCCACGAAGCCGTCGAAGGAGTATACGTCGTTGAAGCTGTCGTTCTCGTAGGTCTTGTACAGGTACTCGGCCTCGGCATGGAGCTTTCCGTTGTCGTAGAATGCACCCGCAGCGTACATCATCACGTTCAGGTGGTCGGGGCGTATCTTCTGCGCGCTCAGCACCACGTTGAAGCCGTGGGGCAGCTCCACCTGAGCCTTGGCAGAGAAGTTTATGTTGTCGGTCCAGAAGTCCTTCTGGCCCGTAAGCCCGCTTCCGTTGAAAAGTCCGGCGGTAATCACTACCGGCACCTCCTGCCCGAAGTTCCAGCTGAGCTGTGCTCCCACGTCGCGCACGTTGCCTACTTCCTTGGCGATGAAGGAACGGTTGGCGAAATACTGCTGGTGGGGAGAGCGGTGCGCGTCTATGGTGAACGGCACCCTCATCTGGCCTATCGTGAAATGCAGGTTGTCGGAGATGTTGAACCTCGCGTAGGCATCGAGCATCTTGAGCACGCCCTCGTCGCAGAGGTCTATCTCGGCCTTGTAGCTCACTATGCGCGAGAGGTCTCCGCTGATGCTCACGCGGGCGTTGCGCACCTGGAAGCGTCCGGCCTTGTCCTCGGGCTGGAACTCGTACTTTCCCCTGACGGTCCCGTTGATCACGGGCGTCAGGTCGGTATCTCCGGCACGGAGCGCCGTACATGCTAGGAGGAATCCCGCGGCAGCGACGGCGAACCTGGCTGTTGTCGAATTCTTCATGCCTTAAAAATAATCATTTTTACGGACTTGCGGCACGGCATTACCCAAGGAAATGGTAGCATGCCCTCGTAAGGTGCTTGGTCGTGTTGAGCAGCTCGGAGGTTTCCTGGATAAGGTTGAGGTAGAGCTGGGAAGTCTTGAGGTTTATTCCCTCCTCCGTCTGCATGCGGTCGATGTGCTTCTTACGGAGGGCGGAAAGCTCGGCTATGGTCTCCTGGAAGACGCGCAGCATGGTCTCGTATGACGAATAGTCCCGGGTCTCTATCATCCTCTCCGCAGCCGCCAGCAGGGAACGGGCCTTCTCCATGATAGGACGGTACTCGTTGATGTATGTCTTGGAGAAGGGGTCGAAGCAGTTGTCAACATGTTCGAGTATGGGGTCGAGCATACGGCGCATGCAGTAGATGAACTCCTCGTCGCTGTTCATCGCGAGGTGGAACCAGGTGTTGCGCTCCACGGCCACATCCATGGGCGAACGGCGCAGGGCCACGAGCTCTACTCGCCTGACTTTCTGCTGGATGTTCTTTATGTCCTTCAGGTTCTTGCTGCAGCGGCGCAGGGACTTGAGGTCTTCTTCCTCGAGACCCTTGAAGATGGCCGCATAGTCTTCGGAGACGCTGCGCAGGGCCTTGAGCTGGGTAGCGGTGAAATGCTTCGAGAGCAGGGCCCATACCTGTTCGGGATCGCTTGTGGAGAGCATGTCCTGCTCCACGCTCCTGGTCTCGTCGACGCTCTCCTTCTTTTCGAAGCTGCGCTTGCTGTTCCAAAGCAGGAACACTACGAGCAGCATGAAGGCCACCATTGCGATGAAGCCGCCGTAGTGCATTATCAGGCACACGAGGCCGCAGGCCACGAAGGCGATTCCGGCCGTAAGGAACCATCCGCCGATGACGCTCACCACGCCAGTGATCCTGAACACGGCCGTCTCGCGGTTCCATGCCTTGTCGGCAAGGCTCGAACCCATAGCCACCATGAATGTCACATAGGTCGTGGAAAGGGGCAGGGTCAGGGTCGTACCCATTATTATCAGCAGTGCCGAAAGCACGAGGTTGACCGAAGCACGTACCTCGTCGAACGCCGCTCCTTCGGCCATAATGGCTTCGTCCTTGTTGAAACGCGAGCCTATCCAGTTCCTGACGCTCCTGGGCACTATCTGCTCGAACAATCCGCCCAGGTTCTGCGAACTGCGCACGAGCACCCTCGCGACGGGAGAGGAACCGAACATCTCGTCACCTTCTCCCTGGCGGCTGAGGTTGACGCTGGTCTTGACCACGTTCTGGGCCTTCTTGGAGGTGGCGAGGGCTATCACCATTATCACGCCCGCTATCAGCAGATATGCCAGAGGGCTCTTGGCGCTCTCCTCGAGCGAAGTCATCATGAACGCGTCAGGATTGCCGCCGCCGTTTGCAAGATAGTCCATAAGGGAATCGAGCGCGGCGAGGGGCACGCCTATGAAATTCACGAGATCGTTGCCCGCGAAGGCCATTGCAAGAGCGAAGGTACCGGCGAGCACGATAATCTTGAACACATTTATTTTCAGGAAATACATCAGCTCCGACAGGACGGTCGTAAGCACGAAGGCTACAATCAGAATGGCCGTCGTGTTGGTATCTATCCATGTCCTGAACCCTTCATGGATGAAGGGCGAGTCGCCGAGACCCTTTATGAATATGAAATATGCAAGCGAGGTGAATGCGATGCCGCCGAAGATTCCTATCGTGTAGCCGAGCTTCTTCTTGTAGTTGAAGGAGAAAATCACCCTCGCGAGCCACTGTACGAGCAGACCCGCTATGAAGGCTATGGCCACCGAGACGAATATCGCGATGATTACGGTCAGGGCCTTGTTGGTGTTGAGCAGCATCCCGAGGCTGAGGTCAGGATCTCCGGCCTGCTTGACAAGGGCCATGACGAACGAGGCACCGAGCAGCTCGAATACCAGCGATACCGTGGTGGAGGTAGGCATTCCCATGCTGTTGAACATGTCCAGCACCACCACGTCCGTGACCATTACGGCAAGGAATATCGTCATCACTTCAGTCAGGTTGTAGTACGACGGCTGCATTATGCCGTGCCGGGCCACATCCATCATTCCCGCACTCATGACCGCACCTATCAGGACGCCGGCCGAAGCCACTATAAGTACCGTCCTGTACCGGGCCACCTTGGCCCCGATCGCCGAATTCAGGAAATTGACCGCATCATTACTCACACCCACAAACAAGTCGAACACCGCCAGAATCAGCAGGAACCCGACAATCACAAAGAAAATTTCGGTCATAACTCAGGGTAAAAAATTCTTGCGCAAAGGTCGCTATATCATATTACAGGCAGGTTAAGAAATGTTAAGAAATTGTTAAATCGTACGATTGACGGCCTGCGGCAAAGGTTCCGATTACCCCTGTTGCCGGCTGGAAGCTCCGTGTATGCCTCTCGGGGAGCTATTCAACAGGGATAAACGCTCCCCGAGAGGCATACACGGAGCTTCTCATCAAAAACAAGGGATTGGTACTGAATCTTGCCGCAGGCCGTAATTTCACATCCGGAACGTACATAAATCACATCTATTGAGTATATTTGCACATATAAAACCAGATAAAAAAAGAACCGCAATACCTTAAAACCCGTAACCAGCCATGTCCGAAGTATACTTTACAGATTTCCGCTGCAAGCCCGACATAGGCCCGGCCGACAAGCTAAAGACACTGATAAAGGCCGCAGGAATCGGCCGGATAGACATGGATGGCAAGTTCGTCGCGATCAAGATGCACTTCGGCGAGAAGGGCAACATGTCGTTCCTGCGCCCGAACTACGCGAGGGCCGTCGTCGAAGTCGTGCGCGAACTCGGCGGCAAGCCCTTCCTCACCGACTGCAACACGCTGTATCCGGGGAGCCGCAAGAACGCCCTGGAGCATCTCTACTGCGCCTGGGAGAACGGCTTCACCCCGCTCAGCGCCGGCTGTCCAGTGATAATAGCGGACGGGCTCAAGGGCACCGACGACATCGCCGTTCCCGTCGAGGGAGGCGAATACATAAAGGAGGCGAAAATCGGACGCGCGATAATGGACGCCGACATATTCATCTCGCTCACGCACTTCAAGGGGCACGAGATGACCGGGTTCGGAGGCACGCTGAAGAACATAGGCATGGGCTGCGGCTCGAGAGCCGGAAAGAAGGACCAGCACAGCAACGGCAAGCCGGTTATCGACGAAAGCCGCTGCCGGGGATGCCGCAGATGCATGCGCGAATGCGCGAATGACGGACTCTCCTTCGATGCGGAGAGGAAGAAGATGACAGTCGACTATGACAATTGCGTCGGCTGCGGACGCTGCATCGGAGCGTGCAACTTCGACGCCATAGACTTCGCCCAGGACGCCGCAGTGAAGGAGCTCAACTGCCGTATGGCCGAATATGCCAAGGCCGTGACGGACGGAAGGCCCTGCTTCCATATATCGATAGTATGCGACGTCTCACCCCTATGCGACTGCCATTCGGGCAACGACGCCCCCATACTACCCGACGTGGGCATGTTCGCATCGTTCGACCCGCTCGCGCTCGACCAGGCCTGCGTGGACGCATGCCTCAGACAGACTCCCCTGCCCGGCAGCCAGCTCGCCGACGAAATGGCGCGCCCCGGCTTCTGCGACAGGCACGACCACTTCGACAACGCCAACCCGAACACCGAGTACCGCAGTTGTCTCGAACACGCCGAAAAGATAGGCCTCGGCAGCAGGAAGTACGAGCTGAAGACGATTCGATAGGCATCAGGCACCCCGTTCACCTCCAGGCATGGCTCAGGCTGCCCTGCCCCGACGAGCTCCCTTTCAGACGTTCCGGGTCTGTTTCATTATATGGTATACATTCGCCGCGCCGACGCCGATCATCAGGACTCCGAAGACTATCTTCAGGATACCGAGGAAGGCACCCGTCTCGTCGCGGCTCATGCCTACGATGCTGTCGACTATGGTGAACAGGCCGTAGCCTGCGAAAATAAGGATGTTCACTATTACCAGGGCCTTGTTGCCCGAAGACAGTCCGGAGAATTTCATAACGGAGGAAGATTACTGGTTTGTGACATATGATGGTTTCGGGTAAAGGTAAGGCTTATCTTCCGTAAAAGCAAGGAGGCGGCCCGCCATGGACCGCCTCCCGAAACCAATCCTGCGTCAGGCAGACCTACTCTGCGCTGACCACGGTACCGTGGAATGTCACGGAAATAGGAAAGACACTCCATGTGATAGTAAGTTCGACGTCTATCACGCCGTCGGTGACGGAGCCCTCGGCCGTAGCCGTGCAGCTGCCGAGATTCTCGGGAAGGGTTATGGTCTGAGGCTCGGTAGAGGCAAAAGAATAGGTCGAACCCTCAACCGTCACAGGGCAGTCCACAACGGAAATGGTACCGAGAGACATCTCTCCTCCGAAAATCTCCAGCGTAAGGTCCTCGACAACAATGTCGACTGCATCGGCGACATTATCCGAAAGGTCGATCCTGATATCCTTCTCGAGATCCGTCACGATAGGAGCTTCGTTCATCTTCACGTTCAGAAGTCCGCTATAGGTACCTACCACATTCTCCTTGATAGGATCGGTCACCGGATTGTTCTTGTTGCAGGAGACCGTCAGGGCAAGGGCCGATGCGGCCGCCGCCACCATTAAAAATACTCTTTTCATCTTAACCTTCTATTAAAGTTGAACGGCAAATATACGCTTTTCTTCCGAAATGCGCCTAATCCGCGCCGGACTTTCGCCGATGTGTGCTTTCAAGGGGGGGGGGATCAGTACATCTTGTACTCAGGATGCTCTTCCAGAAGTTCCAGCAAGCTCTCCGTCGTAAATGAGGTCTTTTGGTCAAGTAGCGTCAGGCCATGCATTTCATAGCCTACCACTTCTTCCTTTTCTTCATCTACCAAACCATAGACCCACGTCTCAAACAACAGCGTCGGATTGTCTATGAACACAATCCTTACAATGAGGCCGCCTAATAAGAAGACACTATAGTCCCATAGTACAAACTTTCCCGAGATTATATCCCTGTACTTGTCAAAGTCCTCCCTCTCTATCTTGCCGGCAAAGTAGTCTTCGAAAGTCTTCCTTATGCATCTATAATAGTCATTGTCTATCCAGTCCTCCCCGGTCCAGCCGTCAAACCTGATTTCATTCAATGTCCTGGTTCCAAACTGCGCTGCCCCCGTGGAATCTTCCACCTGAACGGAATCCTCCGCAGCTGTATCCCGGACTGTCATAGCCAGAATATCAGTGTTGCTGTTCCTGCGGCTATTGCCCCTGTAAGAGCCTACCATAGCCGCGGAAATCAGGATAATAAGGAAAATTCTGATGTCCATGATATGATATATTAGTTCATAAATTTGAGAATACTATGGTATACTATTGGGCAGGTACCTCTCTGGTTGGAAGCTATTTGTTTTTTATGAGAATCGTTCCCTTGTCATTTCTTTCCAAAAGAGGCTAAATGATTAAATTAAACACCGTCAATAGTTAATAGTTAATATAGGCAAGGGAAATCATGATGCCGCCAGTTGCAATAAGCGCCATTGCTACAATAAACGCTATTAACCCACTACGTGAATCTGTATCCATTCTTGTTATATTTGATACATTCATACCTTTAAATATAGAAGAAAACTCAACTTCTTTAAGAACATTCTCCATACCTTGCATACTATCCTTGTTTTCAGTTAGGCGAGAACAGATTTCATGACTTTTCGTCAGCAAATCTTCTTGGTAGTTCACTACATATCTCTTAGGGGAAAACATCTTTATCAGATGATGATAAAATGCGTTTGTATCCAGCCTTATATTCAATGCCTTTTCAGCATCTTTTCTTAATATGCCCAGAGTCTCCATATCATAAGGAGCCACTTCCTTGAGCTTTTTATATATCTCTATAGCAGCACTGACCTTGTTTACATCATAATCCGGTTCCATGAACCTTGCTGGATTGCATGCTGTTAATATGGCAGTTTTTAATCCATATACATCTTCATGGCTTGAAGGCCATTCTTTATCCCCAATATTTTTATTAGTGACATTTCCATATACCCGAGAAGGATTCTCAATATCTATCCAATTGATATCCAATCTATCATCGTTCTCCATTTTCCCACTTCTTTTTGTCGTCCGACTCCTCTTTTTTCTTTTCTGCCCTATATAACAAATATGCCCCGGTGACACCACACATGCCAACTCCTACAAAATCCAAAAATATTAAATTCAAGACCGCAAGGCCAATGAAAATATATCCCAAGACTTTCATATCAACCTTCATCAGTGAATTTAATATCGTGGCTTAACCTTTTCGAGAACAAAGTTATGACAAGTCCTATAAAGGGCGAGCATAAGAGGCAAAAAGCAAGGCTCCACCAAAATCCTATTTTTCTCTTCCTGCCCAAAGTAGCTACGAGGATACACATTGCTACCCAAATAATAAAATAAACCATGATTTCCATTTTATATGTCAATCTCTAATTTTTCCCTTGCCTCTATTCTCAATTCCTCCAGGCGTTTAATATTATTTTTATTGTCCGAGATTTCCGCAGAGAGCCGATTTGCCACTTCAACCTTCCGCTCATCCCCTATAAACCTGTCCGGGTGGCATTTCCTTATCATCTCGCCATACAGTTTAGCAGCATTAAAAGAACTGTCCACGATATTCTTAAAGTCGACAGTACCTTTCAATGCTTCCTCCTTGTATATCTTTTTCCTATCACTGTTCTTGTCCTTACGAACGAACAGGAGGACTATTATCAATAAAAACTCCACTGCGGCAACCAACATCCACCAGTTTATGCCTGCAGTTTCTACAGTTCCTTGAACGGCAGGGACTATTTCGCAGAATCTTAAAACCATATTTACCATATCCTAATAGCTACCTTCTGACAATTGCATATAATCCTTAAGCTGCCACCTGCAGCCATATGAACCGACATCTCCTACTACTTCAAGCGTGTCAAAACCTAAGACCACCAATTTTCTAACAAGTACACTATCAGCAATTATTGCGGCACCTATGCCGGCCAACTCATTCCTAGAAAGTTCCCTTCCCTTAAATGCTTGAATTCTGAAACCGGAATTCAGCCAATCGGAAAACTGATGCTTGTATAGTCTCTCTCCTCTTGATATGCTGGCCTTCAGAAGCGTGGGAACCACACCTTGAATGAATGAATATCTCGCAGCCTCATTGAAGCTTCTTATCAATTTGCTTCGTTCGCTCTTGTCACGGAACCAGCTAATTATAAAATTCCAAGTATTAGTAAACATTTTAATAGTAGACTATAATTTATATGTATCTCTACAGAATCATATGGCAATTACACTCAAATTATAATCAGGCAGCGATTTTTAACATATCAGCAGCACTACTCCATATTGCGCATCCTTGGCAGCGCAAATTCTTTTCGCATAAGAACGATCCGTACTCACAGATTATTTTTTTATTATCCAATATATTCTTTATGGTCATTATTTTGGCTGATCTCAGAATCTTGGAATCTTTATCGCGATCCTCATACCCATATATTATTACAGACATCAATGACTCTCCAATTTTCAGATATGTTTCCCGAGGATAGCTATACTTTTTGACAATCCGGAACTCCTGCTCATATGACCATGCTGAATCTTTTATGAAAAAAAGTTTTGGCCTATTTTTATCAAGATATTCGGTACACTTACTTACAGTATCCATTCGTGGCATTATTAAAGAATTGCCCACCTGTATATCATATCTAACTTCTCCATATTCATCTGGTAATAATTTGCTTATGAGCTTCTTTTTATCAAATACCAAACAAACTCCCTTTCCCTTTTGAGCATAATGTCCCCACATGGGCAATATCGCAAACCCCGGCTTTTCTTCTTTATCTATTGACAAACTAATTTGTCTGAATTTTCGAAGCGCTCTAGTTATTACACCTTTTTTTATAAGCACAAAATCTTGTTCATAATCAGAAGAAGAAACCGATCCGCCAGTATCTACATATTCAACTCTATATGCTTCATTTATATCATTAAGACCATTTAATCGGGAATACCGAAGTTTTCCAGTAGCAATGATTTTTAAAGCATTCTCTAAAGATGTATAATGATATAATTTCTCGGCCTAGTTGACAAAAAGTAGGATAAAATCCATGCAAAGCACTGATTTTAATATC
>ERZ824598.838-NODE-838-length-44906-cov-5.783438_pt1 | contig 44906 bp, 38 predicted proteins | sample MGYA00519934_ERZ824598 | MGnify/ENA primary metagenome ERZ824598 (study PRJEB31778, sample SAMEA3449177) | human gut metagenome | biome: human gut; feature: human-associated habitat; material: faeces | place: United Kingdom | collected 2010/2012 ...
CAGATGCTCCCGCAATTCGCTTCAAAGGATTCTCAGACGCTTGGGAACAGCGTAAGGTTGGGGATTTGCTCATAGAGCGTAATCAACAAGCACCAATGAGCGACGAATATCCCCTTATGGCATTCATAGCAAATGAAGGTGTTGCCCCTAAAGGTGAGCGTTATGACCGAAGCGCCTTAGTTACGGACACGGTAAACAAGCTATATAAGAAAACAGAGAAAGGCGATTTCATATATAGCTCCAACAACCTTGAAACCGGCTCAATAGGTCTGAATAAGTACGGAAAAGCCTGCATTTCACCAGTATATAGCATTTTTGAACCCACTGGCATTGCTGACTCGGATTTTTTAGGAAGAAGATTAGTCAGAAAAGATTTTATAAATGCTATGGTCAAATGGCGTCAGGGTGTCATTTATGGTCAATGGAGAATACACGAGTCCGATTTTCTGAAAATTGAAATATCTGTACCTTCAGTCGAGGAACAACGGAAGATCGGTGCTTATTTAGACCAGCTTGACAACCTTATCACCCTTCATCAACGACAGCCATTTTTGCATTCACCTCCGGATATTTCTCTGATTGTCCAACTGACACCCCCTTTTTATACATTCTCTTGGGAACAGCGTAAGCTCGGTGATATGATGAATGTTACATCTGTTAAGCGCATCCATCAATCAGACTGGACAGACAGTGGAGTAAGGTTCCTTAGAGCAAGAGATATTGTTGCTGCTGCAAAGAATGAAGAGCCGGATGACTATCTCTATATTTCAAAAGAGAAGTACGAAGAATACAGTGCATTGTCGGGAAAAGTCGGTGTTTTAGATTTGCTTGTGACGGGTGTTGGTACTATCGGAGTGCCTTATTTAGTGAGGAATTTGGAGCCTTTGTATTTCAAAGACGGTAATATTATATGGTTCCAAAACTCAGATAAAATAGATGGCAAGTTCCTCTTTTATTCGTTCTCGGCGGAGCAGATTCAAGGCTTCATAAATGAATCAGCTGGTATCGGTACTGTTGGAACTTATACCATTGAAAGTGGGAAAAAGACTCCCATTTCGCTTCCCAATCAGATAGAACAAGCAAAAGTTGGAGAGTTTTTTCAGCAGCTTGACAACCTTATCACCCTTCATCAGCGACAGACAATTGTATATGCGGTAATTCGCAGTATACGAAAAGTAATTTTAGCCGAAAGACAGTATTTTGCTCCACCGATGGTACGAAAATCCCCCTGATCACTCTCTGCGAATAGTTTGCTATACTGTTCTAAAAGCATTAATGCGATTGTAATGCGAGCATCGGGAAAGGGCGACGTTTTATGGAGAAGAATTGCACCATAATGTCCATTGTTTTTTGAAATATCTCACTAATTTGTTTATGGCATTTTGAAACACATATTTGATTTCGATCGACCAAAAATGCCATCAGCCAAAAAGTATGCCTTTTGGTGCATAGAGGGCCAGCTCTAATGGGGCTGGCCCTCTGTTGACTTACTGGAGTTACATCCAAATAAGGAAGAAGTAGAAATTGGCAGTAAAAAAGTTGAGATTGCCATTTCATCCTGCGCTCGGTATAATAGTAATATGTCAGAGATATCCATGCATGAGAAGATGTTCGTTTATGGAGGAACGAGGAAATGGGAATGACTGTTATCTGTTTTCACAACAATAACGAAGAGAATGGATACCTTAGCAACTGGTATCCTTCCACATTTACGCACAATGGTATCACCTTTTCCTCAATGGAGCAGTATATGATGTACCGCAAGGCACTTTCCTTTGGCGATGAAAAGGTTGCCACACAGATTCTTGCTACGGATAATGCTGCCGAGATAAAGGCTCTTGGACGGCTTGTATCCGGCTATGATGAGAGCCTATGGAACGGTATTCGACAAATCGTCGTCTATGAGGGGCTTTTCGCAAAGTTTACGCAGAACCCTGATCTAAGGGAGAGACTGAAAGATACTGGAAATGCATTTCTTGCTGAGTGTGCTGTAAATGATCGGATTTGGGGCATTGGTTTATCCATGCGTGATCCAAGCAGACTTGACCGGGCAAAATGGCAAGGCCAAAATCTACTTGGTTATGCCCTTATGATGGTGCGTGAAAAACTCTAAGAGGGTCTTGTCATTTCATTCCATAGGCACCTAAACAATTATACAGAAAACAAAATAACATCAAGGAGAAAAACTATGAATAAAACCGAACTGATTGCCGCAATGGCTGAAGCGAGTGGCCTTTCCAAGAAGGATTGCGAGGCTGCTCTCGCTGCATTTATCACGACTACTGAGAGCGCTTTGAAGGCTGGCAACAAAGTGCAGCTGGTGGGCTTCGGCTCTTTCGAGGTCAAAGAACGTGCTGCCCGTACTGGCAAGAATCCTGCAACAGGTGAGCAGATTGATATCCCTGCATCTAAGGCACCTGCGTTCAAAGCAGGAAAGGCTTTCAAAGACGCCATCCAGTAATTTGAAAACCCATAGAGAGGCACTTACGGTATTGATCCGTAAGTGCTTCTTTTTTAGCTAATCTCATAACGCCCCAACGCAACTGCCGTTTAATTGCGGCAAATTCGCCACAAATAAAATGCAGTTTCTGCTTTCTATTGCTGATAATTTGTACGAACCTGTTGTTGATTACCAAACCTCCTCGTAAGTATTGATATAGATTACTTCACAGGAGGAATGCAAAATGAAAAGTTGCCAGTATAAGAGTTCCGATGAGCTACCCCTTATCCTCAATGTTCAAGAGGTGTCCAATTTCCTCGGCCTCGGGCTGTCTCAGGTCTATGAGCTTGTGAAGCGCATCGACTTTCCTGCCTTCAAAGTTGGAAGTCGTATCTTCGTGCCGAAAGATAAATTCCTTACCTGGCTAAATGTGCAAACAGAAGAGAAGGACTCTCTCTTCTATACGGAGTGACAAGGATGGACGATAGTAAGATGCCGCGAATCCGGCGCAAAGAAGATCTTCCGGATGTGATGACGATGCCGCTCGTTGCAAAGACCCTCGGATGCAGTCTTACGGTTGCATATAGACTTCTAAAGAGAGATGACTTTCCCCATACGGTAAGTGGTCAAAGGGTCTATATTGACAAAGGAAAATTTCTCTCGTGGCTTGATGCTCAGACGCAAATGGAAAAGAGAGATCATTATGGCTGGTAGGCAAAGAGCGAATGGCGAAGGCAGCATTCGAGAGAGATACCCCGGCTGTTGGGAAGGTCGATATACTGCCGGCTACGATATTCTAACGGGAAAGCGTATTCAAAAGGGCGTTTTTGCTAAGACACGAAAAGAATGCGCAGCGAAGCTGGCACGAGCCATCCAACAGGATACAGGGCCTTATTATCGCAAGGGCAAAGGATATGATTCACAGCCCCTTTCTACATGGATTCGGCTTTGGTTTGATTCCTACACAAAGCCAAATCTTCGCCCCAGCTCAGCAGATGGTTATAGGAGCATGATCGAGAACCACATCATCCCGGTTTTGGGTCATATCCAGCTTTCAAAGCTCAGCTCAATCCAGATTCAGCGCTTCTACAATGATCTGCACGCACAGGGCCGCTTAGACAACCATGGAAATCGGAAATATGAGCCATTGTCTGCAAGCACCGTGAAGCACATTCATGCGGTATTGAGCGGCGCTCTGAAACAGGCAGTTAAGGAGCGGATTATTCCCTTCAACCCTTGCGATAACTGCAAAATTCCAAAGCGTGAAAAGAAAGAAATGCACGTCCTGCCGCAGGACAAGATAGGTGCATATCTGGATGAGGCAAAGCGACTTGGGGTCTATGCGCTTTTCTATTTGGAATTGACAAGTGGGCTTCGACGGGGAGAATTACTTGGCCTGGAGTGGGCCGACTTGAATCCGGAAACACGAATGCTGACGGTTAACAAGCAGCTCACTCGTTCTGGGGGAGAGTTGTGCATTTCTGTACCGAAGACTGAGAATTCGATTCGAACAATAGCTCTTCCAGAGAATACTGTTGCTTTGCTCATAGATGAGCACAACAAGCATCCGGATAGTCCCCTCATGTTTTGGTGTCCAAGAACTAATGGTTACTGGAGTCCGGACTCTCTTCGACATTTACACAAACAAATGCTCGCCGCTGCCGGAGTGGATGAAAGCGTTCGCTTTCATGATTTGAGACATACATTTTCGACCTTAGCAATTCAGAGCGGCGTAGATGCAAAAACGGTCGCTGGCATGCTCGGCCACTATAGTGCCGCATTCACGCTGGACACTTACACGCATGTGACAGAACAAATGAAGCGAGGCGCGGCTGAAAAGATCGGCGTTTTTATGAACGCAAGTGTCAATGTGCAGGTTAATGTCGTTCACTCACCGAGTGCGGTAGTGCGTGGTGATTATGAATCGGATCTGGCTAACTGCCTAAACCCGTCGAATTCGACGGATTTAGATCCAACATCACAGTAGACATTGAACAAGGAAAAGGGACTCTGAAATCAGCAATTTCAGAGTCCCTTTTTTCGTTGGAGTGTGTTGACAAAAAAGATGCACGAGCAAAGCCTTGCGCCGCAAGGGTTTGCGGGCTTTTGAGGCTCGATTTGCCGTTTTGCAATTCGAACCCCCAGCATCTTGTGATGACAGATGAATGATCTGTAAATGTGCGCGTGAATCTGTAAATTAAGTATACGTGAAAATACATAAAACGTCAATTCCAATAGACCAATTTTACGAGCCTTTTTTCTGCTTTTTTTACCGGATGTTAATTCCCCCACAAGTGGCTCAACACCCGCTCAAATCCCCGTGTGGGGGTGGTTACCTTGGGGTGCCTGTAAAAAGCGCACACGGCGGCTCACAGGGGCGAACACGGTGGGGAAGGGTGGAGCCGCCCACCTATAGGGAGCGCTCAGTTTGTCGGCTCCATCCATGCCTGCTTTCCCTTCGGTGCCTGCACGATTTAGTCCAGAAGGTTTTGGCTTTCCTCCAACCACTTTGCCATTTCGAACATCTTTGTTCTGGCTTGCATACTGTCCATGCGCAGGCTCGTTTCGAACAGGTCCCAGATGTTGTCCAGCGTTTCCGAGCCGGTGGCATTCATCGGGAGTTCATCCTCCGGCAACACATGCGCTACCGTGCCACCTTCGCCTGCGGCGCGGATCGCATCCAGCTCACGATCCAGAAGCGAGATGACCTCCTGCGTGTCACCCACGGGGATGTCCCACGCTGTGCCAATGAGGAAGATGCACTCCCTATGGGGCTGCACATTGAAGCTGGGATGGAACATCAGCAGTGCCAGTCCCTCTTTTGCAATGTTCATTTGAAGATCCTTTGCGCTATCAATCGTCATGTTTCTTCGCTCCTGCTCAAGGCCATCACGGGAAAGATGACCGCGCCGGACAACACCAAGCGGCACCAGGGCAACCAAACCGTCGATCTGGGTCTTCCCAGCTCGAACTGACAGGAGGGCGCTATGACGAACGATCCCATCATCAAAATCGAACAGCTCGAAAAGTCCTTCGGCGACCTGCACGTGCTCAAGGGCATTGACCTTGAGGTCAACCGCGGAGAGGTCGTGTGCATCATCGGCGCATCCGGCTCCGGCAAATCGACGCTGCTGCGCTGCATCAACTTACTGGAAGAGGCCGACTCGGGCCACATCTGGTTCGACGGGCAGGATTTAATGGACTTAAAGGTCAACCTGAACGCCCTGCGCCAGAAGATCGGCATGGTGTTCCAGGGCTTCAACCTCTTCAACAACAAGTCCGTGCTTGACAACTGCACTCTCGCTCCCATGGACGTCAAGCACATCCCCAAGGCGCAGGCCGAGGCCACGGCCATCAAGCACTTAACGACCGTTGGCCTCGCCGACTTCATCCACGCCGACTCCCGCCGCCTCTCCGGCGGGCAGAAGCAGCGCGTCGCCATCGCGCGGGCGCTGTGCATGGAGCCGGAGATCATGCTCTTCGACGAGCCGACCTCCGCGCTCGACCCCGAGATCGTCGGCGAGGTGCTGGACGTGATGAAAAACCTCGCTCAGCAGGGCATGACGATGGTCGTCGTCACGCACGAGATGGCGTTTGCCAAGGAAGTGAGCGACCGCGTCGTCTTCATGAATCAGGGGGTTATCTTAGAGCAGGGTTCGCCCAAGGAGGTCTTCGGTAACCCCAAGGAGCCGCGCACGCGTGAGTTTCTCAGCCGTTATCTGGAGGATAAAATGGCATGATACAGAAAAAAGTGACCGATTTTTTTGCCCTGGAGGGCAATTATCCCGACTTGGATGGCGAGGGCGCGGCCGCGCGCCTGTCCGCCGCCATCCGGTGCAAGACCATCAACTACTTTGACCACAGCCGGACGGACTACACGGAGTTCGACAAGCTGCACGCGCACATCAAGGCAAGCTACCCCAACATCATGCGCGTGGGCACGTTTGAGCGCATCGGCCACCACGCCGTGCTCATCACCATCCCCGGCAGCGACGCTTCTCTGCGCCCCTGCCTCTACATGTCGCATCAGGACGTCGTTCCCGTTGTTGAGGGCACAGAGCAGGACTGGACGCATCCCGCCTTTTCCGGCGACATCGCGGACGGCTATATCTGGGGCCGCGGCACGCTTGACATCAAAGAGCAGGTCTTCGGCGTGCTGGAGGCCGCGGAATATCTGCTCGCCCGCGGCAAGTCCTTTGCCCGCACGGCGTATCTCGCCTTCGGCGACGACGAGGAGACCATCAACTTAGGCGCGCTCGCCATCGCCGAGCATTTGAAGGCGCAGGGCGTGACGCTCGAATTCGTTCTTGACGAGGGCGGCTGCAAAATTGAGCCCGGCACGGCCTTCGGCGCGCCGGAGACGGCCATTGTCAGCGTGCAGCTGATGGAAAAGGGCTATGCCGATTTGGAGCTCTCCGTCCACAGCATCGGCGGGCATTCGAGCCGCCCCTACGGCGGCACGTCACTTGGGCGTCTCTCCGGTGCGATCGCCGACATCACGCGCGCGCCGTTTGCCGTGCGCCTCAACAGCGCCATGACCGGCGCGTTTGAAACGCTCGCGCCCTATATCACGCAGGAGCCGCTCAAAACGCTCGTGCAGGATGTTGCGGGCAACGCGGACGCCATCGCGGCCTGCTGCATGGGCTCGCCCGACCTCTTCCCGTTTGTCACCACCACTATCGCGCCCACGATGATCCGCGGCGGCAGCGCCGCGTGCAACGTGATGCCGCAGGATATGACCGCGGTCATCAACTTCCGCATTGCCGACGGTGACACGGTCGAGAGCGTCATGGCCCACTGCCGCGAGGCAGTGCAGGACAAAGGCGTCGAGATGCGTTTTTTGCAGGCCAACGATCCCTCCGCCATCGCGCGCCGCGACGGCTACGGCTACCGCACAGTGGTCGAGAGCTTCCAGCGCTACTATCCCGAAGCCGTGTTCATTCCCTCGATGGCCGTGGGCGCGACGGACGCGCACCGCTATGAGGAGATCTGCGACACGTGCCTGCGGTGCAGCCCGTTTATGACCGAGCCCGCGGAGGCCGCCTCCGGCGTGCACGGCACGAACGAGCGTCTTCTCGTCCGCTCGTATTTGCAGGGCATCCGCGTACTCATCGACCTGATGGAGCACGCCAACGTGGAACCGTGAATTTCCTTTCTTTTCAATGAAAAAGCCGGAGCAGCTCAGGCTGCTCCGGCTTTTCTTTCCTGTTCAGTTCTCGCCCATCGTGTAGACCATGTCCCAGAAGCGCAGGTCAAAAAGGCAGCAATTTTTGAAGATCTCGCAGAGCCGCTGCGCCTTCTTTTCGTCGATCACTTCGGCGAGCGCGTCGATCCGGTCGATCAAGGCCCGATTCGTCTGCTGGTACTCCTCGGAAACGTAGCCCGCGAACCACGCGCCGTAGTTCTCATCGTGCAGGGCGCTTGGGTAGCGCTCCACCATCTGCTCGGCAATATACGCATAGCTCCACGAGCAGTTCAAAAGCGTCACGAGCCCCGTCAGCACATCCCCAGCCTGCGCCTCGCAGAGCATGTAATGGCTGTAGGCGCTGTTGTCGATGTGCGGGCGCGCATCGGCGATCTCCTCCTCCGTGACGCCGAGGCGCTTCATGTACGGAAGATGCGTGCGGAACGTCTCGTCGATCGTGTTCGCCATCTCCCCGCTCAAAAAGCGGATCTGCTCGAAGTCGTCGGTTTTCTGAAGGATCGCCGCAAAAATTTTCACGTAATCCCGCAGGTACAGATAATCCTGCACCATATAATAGCGGAACTTCTCTCTCGGCAGCGTGCCGTCCGCCATCTCCGTCACAAACGGATGGGTCAGATACCGCGGCCAGAGCGCCTTTGCCCGCTCGTAGATCCTCTCGGAGAGCTTCACTCTGTTCTCCCCGCTCATTTGTGGGCGATGAGCGCGACGTAGCCGCCGCTCTGATAGCCGGGGACGACGTCCTCCACGCTCTCGTTGGTGTACATGGGGTTCTTCAAGAGCGTCTGGTAGAAGTCAAAATCGTGGAAGCCGAGCGATTTGAGCGCGTCAACCTTTTCCTCGGTCGAGTGCCACACGCCCGCGCAGCACAGCTCGAGCGGATACGGCAGCTTGGGCATGACGCCGCGCAGGGACGGGTGGTCGAACGTGCCAACGGCCTTGGCGAGAAGGTACATGAAGCCGAACGCGCTCTCCTTGGGCACATCCAGCGAAATGAACTTGCCGTTCGGCTTGAGCGCCTTTTTGCACACGTCGAACGCGCGCGTCAGGTCCTCCATATAGCTGGAGCTGCCGTTCAAATAGATGATGTCGTAGACGTTCTCCTCAAGCTCGACCTCCTCGATCGCGCCGAAGGCGATGACGTTGATGCCGCGCTTCTGCGCGATCGCGCCCATGTCGCGCGAGGGCTCAACGCCCTCGATGTTCTTGCAGTCGATCATACTCTCGAACAGGCCGCTGCCGCAGCCGACGGAGAGCACGCGCTTGCCCGAAATATCGCCGAGCGCCTTTTCAAACAGGCGGAATTCGCTCTGGAACACGTTTTCGTTTTCCATAAACCAAGCGTCGTACTGCGCCGCGTAGCCGTCAAATTTGGGTTTCATCGTCAAGTGATCCTTTCTGTTTTGTCAATTTTCAAGGTCCCGCCCGCCGTTTCCGCTTCCCTATTATCCTGTGCCGCAGGACGCGGGAAAACAGGCCGGACTTGTGCCTTTTTGATGAATCATAGCACAATCAGCTCACTACCGCAACGGTATGTTTGCGGTAAATATCCATCACCTTTCACCCGCGTACACGGCAGTTTTTGTCTATCTCCACGATCCTCCCAAGCGGTGCAAAAGAGCTCTGAGAAAGTCGGCGGTTTCCCTGATGATTCCTCATTCGCACATCGCATTCCTTCATATAAATCGAGATGGAAAGAAGTCAGGCTTCTTTCCATCTCTTTTTTCAGATATGGGTCTTATTCTCACAAATCCACTGATCGCATGGGTTTTGAGCTTCAGTGATAGAGCTCACTATAGCTGCCGAGAAAAGCGACGTTTTTGCCGTCCAGATCGCGCAGGCAGCCGTCTACCACGATGCCCTTTTTGCAGGCGAAGCGCAGCATGATCTCTTCGGCCAGCGAGCGGTTGCATCCGCTGCCGCCATCTGCCACGATCACATCTCCCTCCTGCGCCATGTCGATCGCCTGATGGAAAAAGAGATTGTCGCCGATCGGCGCTTTCACCGTGGCGGAAGGTCAGTTCCCCTTCCAGTTCGTCAGTCCCCTGACTCATCGTTCCATTTGCAGTGCCTCAATGATCTTTTCCCCTGCCTGAACGCCCATTTGACGCATCGGCTGGTAAATCGAGGAAATTCCTGGATAAACCAGCTCTGACCAGCCAACGCATCGTAGCCGCACACGCCCAAGTCATCCGGAATACGCACCTTGCGGTGTTCAAGCTCTCGAAGCACCAGAAAAAGCGTGTGCGTATTGATTGCAAATACCGCCTTTTTCCGTTCCGGTTCGCCGTGGAGCAATGCGTCGATTGCCTCCGGCACCCGTGTCTCCGTCCGGCCGACCATGGCAACGGCCTCGTTTTCGTTCATGCCGAACATAAACGCTGCCGTAAGGCCACCCCGGAAGATTTCGCGTACACAATACCACCGGCGTTCCTTTTTCACAGATCACCTGATACGGTTCGATTGGCTCTACTGCGGGAACGATCACAAATCCCTCGACCTGCTGGTTCAGGCAAAGCTGGATCGCCTGAAGCTCCTTCGCCGGATCATTTTCACTGCAGCAGGCCATCGTTCCGTAGCCGTAGCGGTTGCACACTTCATTGATCCCGGTCACGGCCTGTGCTCCGACCTGATAGCGCAGGGTGTGCACGATCACAGCGATGATCCCGCTCTTTCTGACTTGAGCGTTCTGGCAACGCTGCTGGGCACATAGTCATTCTCCCGGATCACCTTTTCATCATAAAGCAACAGCTGCTACCGGACACTAAGAAATAATTCTCTCTAAGAACGGATCTACTTCCTGTCCTATTATCTGAAATGTAGGGTTGAGCAAAACTCCGATTTGCTCATAAGGTTATACAACAAATAGTGCTATTCAGCTCACTTGAACACTATATATTGTTGCCCGATTTTGCAAAACTCGCGTTTTGCTCAACCCTTCTGAAATGTATATTTTTTTATGTTTCGAGTGTCTAACCCTCCTCGCTATAATAATTCCTTATTCTGTGAGCTGAACCCATTTCGTCCGATTGCCCTCGCACGGCTTTATTGTTGTCTCAGGACTACGCATACTACACCTGACCTTGCAGATGATGTAGTATTGCATAGCCGTATTGCAGAGCAGTTCCATTCGTCCCTTCCCTTATACCCTCAAACACTTACGCTAAATTGTTGCGATTCGTATTGGAGTTTCTCACTGTTGAACACGCCGAGCGTTACGTTTTTTACTGCACCGACGCCGCTGACTGACGCCAGCATGATCTGCTCTCTTTCACCCACTGGCACACGGCGTCTCAAAAGCTCTCCTCTTCCGGATGCGCAAAATCACACTATTTTTACTTGTCAGCCTCGGCACACTTCGTTATAATATGTCAAGAAATTATCTGATGATTTTCGCTTCAAAATGACAAATTGTACGGGGAGGGGTCTATAATGGAATTACATTCTCAGCAGGTACGCGCACTTGCACCAGAGAGCGATCCGCTGAAGATCGGCATGGGATGGACGATTGATGATCTGAGCAAACCCCAGATCATGGTGGAGAGCACCTTTGGCGACAGCCATCCCGGCAGCGCGCATCTCGATCAATTTGTAAGACAGGCCGTGCAGGCGGTCAACGAGCACGGCGGCAAAGCCGCCCGCTATTTTGCCACCGATCTGTGCGACGGTATCGCACAGGGACACGACGGCATCAATTACTCCCTCGCCCACCGTGAAGTCATCGTCGATCTGGTGGAGGCGCAGGCGAACGCAAGCGGATTTGACGGTGGCATATTCATCGCAAGCTGCGACAAGGCCGTTCCCGCCATGCTGATGAGCATCGGGCGGCTCAAGGAAATGAGCGCCATCGTCGTCACTGGTGGTGTCATGGAAGCCCATCCCCTGCCGGAGGAATACACCGTGCAGGATCCCGCCTGCGCGATCAACGAGCTCTTGACGCTCGAGCAGATCGGCAAATTCGACGCATGGGAAAAAACCGGCGTCATCTCCGGCCAGCAGCTGCGCTATTATAAGCACAACGCCTGCCCCAGCTGCGGCGCGTGCTCCTTTATGGGCACAGCCTCCACCATGCAGATCATGGCCGAGGCCCTCGGGCTGATGCTGCCTGGCACCGCGCTGATGCCCGCCACCGCCCCGGAGCTTAAAAAAGCCGCTTACGATGCGGGCGTCCAGCTGCTCAAGCTGGTGGAGCGGGGCATCCGCGCGCAGGACATCGTGACCAAGGAAAGCTTTGAAAACGCCGTCATGGTCCACGCCGCGATCTCCGGCTCCACCAACGCGACGATGCACCTGCCCGCCATCGCGCACGAATTCGGCATCGAGATCGATGCTGACACCTTCGACCGGATGCACCGCGGGGCGCACTATCTGCTCAACATCCGTCCCTCCGGCGACTGGCCCGTGCAGTATTTCTACTATGCCGGCGGCGTCCCCCGCGTGATGGAGGAGATCCGCTCCATGCTGCACCTCGACGCAATGACGGTGACTGGGAAAACGCTCGGCGAAAATCTGGATGTGTTGAAAAAGAGCGGCTTTTACGAGCACTGCGACGAGCTGCTGCGCGAAAAAACCGCACATCTGAGCCGCAGGCCGCCGCGCACCGACATCATCCGCACGTTCGAAAACGCCAAGGGCACAGACGGCAGCATTGCCATCCTCAAGGGCAACCTCGCCCCCGAGGGCTGCGTCATCAAGCACACCGCCTGCCCCAAAGAGATGTTTCAGGTCACGCTGCGAGCAAAGCCCTACGACAGCGAGGAAGCGTGCATCGCGGCCGTGCTGCACGGCGACGTCCGCCCCGGCGACGCGGTCTTTATCCGCTATGAGGGTCCGCGCGGCAGCGGGATGCCTGAGATGTTCTATACCGGCGAGGCCATCTGCGCAGACCCGGCGCTCGCTTCCAGCGTAGCTCTCATCACCGACGGGCGCTTTTCCGGCGCAAGCCGCGGCCCGGTCATCGGCCACGTCAGCCCCGAGGCTGCTGTCGGCGGGCCGATCGCGCTGGTGGAAGAGGGCGATCTGATCCGCATCGATGTTCCCGGCCGCGTGCTGGCGATCGTCGGCGTGAAGGGCGAGGAAAAAACGCCCGGCGAGATCGACGCCATTCTTACCGCGCGCCGCGCGCGCTGGCAGGCAAAGCCGCCCAAATACAAAAAAGGCCTGCTCAAGCGTTATGCCGAGCATGCCGTGAGCCCCATGAAGGGCGCCTATATGGAATGATCCTGACCGACAAAAAATGGGATGTACCGCGCGGTACATCCCATTTTTCATCATTTTTTCAGCTTTTCCAGCTCGCCGAGAAGGCCGTCGCCGACCGCTTTGAATTCCTCCGCACTCAGCGTCACCTTCGGCAGCGTATCGGTAAAGGGTCCGCCCCACTGCAAACCGTCCCGATGCTTCGGAACGAGGTGCACATGGAAATGCGAAACGATATCGCCGTAGATCGCGTAGTTGATCTTATCCGCCTTCGTGTAGTTCGCGATCGCGTGCGCCACGAGGGAAACCTCGGCAAAAAAACCGCTGCGCTGCTCGTCATCGAGCTCGAACATCTCGTCGTGATGGCCTTTGAGCGCCACGACGCAGCGTCCCTTGTGCTTCTGGTCGTTGAAAAGATAAACATCCGACCACTGAAGCTCGGTCAGCGGCGTCATCAGCGCCAGCAGCCGCTCGTCCTTTTCGCAGTAAAAGCAGCTCATCCGCTTTACCTCTGCACTCTTCCGGTGCCGTCGCCGCCCATGAGCTTCGTCACGTCGGAAACATTCACGCGGTTGAAGTCGCCGATGACCGAGTGCTTCAGGCAGCTCGCCGCCACGGCAAACTCCAGCGCGGACTGCTTGTCCTCATAGTGGTTGAGACCGTAGAGCAGGCCGCCGGCAAAGCTGTCGCCGCCGCCGACGCGGTCCACGATGTCGCGAATCTCGTACTTCTTGGAAACGTAGAAGTCCTTGCCGTCGTTCAGGCAGGCCGCCCAGCCGTTCCAATCCGCGCTGTGGCTCTCGCGCAGCGTGATGGCGATCATCTTCATATCGGGATACGCCGCGAGCACTTTGTCGCCGAGCGCCTTGTACTTTGCGCGGTCCAGCTCGCCGGACTCGACGTTCACATCGTCCACGGTGATCTCAAGGGACTTCTGCACGTCCTCCTCGTTGGCGATGGCAACGTCGACATATTTTGCGATCTCGCGCATGACCTCGCTCGCCTTCTTGCCGTACTTCCAGAGGTTCTTGCGGTAGTTGAGGTCGCAGGAGACAGTGATGCCGCGCTTCTTCGCCTCCTTGACGGACTCGACGGAAAGCTCCATCGCGCTCTCGCTGATGGCGGGCGTGATGCCGGTGATGTGGAACCACTCCACGCCGTCGAACGCCTTGTCCCAGTCGATATCGCCGGGCTTGGCCAGCGCGATGGCAGACCACGCGCGGTCGTAGACGACCTTGCTCGGGCGCTGGTTCGCGCCGCCCTCGAGATAGTAGATACCCATACGGCCCTCGCCGGTGACGATGCGCTTGGTATCCACATCGAAGCGGCGCAGCTCCGCCTTGCAGGCGTCCGCGATGGCGTTATCGGGCAGAACCGTCAGGAACGCCGCGTCCTCGCCGTAGTTGGCAAGGGAGACGGCAACGTTCGCCTCGCCGCCGCCGAAGGTCGCTTCGAGCATCGGGGACTGGAAGAAGCACTCCTGTCCGGGCGCCTTCAGGCGCAGCATGATCTCACCAAAAGTCAGAAATTTCATCGTTCGTTCCTCCCTTACTTCTGCAGCAGGTGGACGGCAAAGCCGCCGAATTCCTGCTTGAGATACACCGCGATCATCTTCTCGCCCTTGTACTTGGCGGTGGGCTCGTCAAGCGTGAAGCCATTCTTGGCAAGCTCCGCCGCCGCGCGGGGAATGGAATTGGTCTTGACCGCAATGTGGCCGTTTTTGCCGAGGTAGGGGCTCTTCATGACCTCCACGCCGCTGCCGGCGAAGTTGGAGCTGTTGCCCTCCTTCACGCCGAAGCCGAAGGCCGCGTCGAGCGCGCGGCACACCGCAAGGGACTCCTCCGCGTCGTCGGCGTTCACGCCGACGTGCGCGATCTCAAAGCCGAGCGCGGTCTTGCGCGCCTCCTTGCAGAGGCTCGTGATCTTGTCGAAGTTGTGCGCAGCGATGTCCGCCTTGGCGCACAGCCAGCTGCCGCCGACGGCATGGATGAACGGAGCTGAGATATACTCGGCAAGGTTCTTGTCGTTCACGCCGCCGGTGGGGATGAACTTGATGCCGCCGAAGGGACCGGAGAGCGCCTTCATTGCGCTCAGGCCGCCGTAGACGTTCGCCGGGAAGAACTTCACGACCTTCAGGCCGTGGGACATCGCGGCCATGATCTCGGTCGGCGTGACGCAGCCCGGGGTGATGGCGACGTTGTTCTCCACGCACCAGCTCACGACCTCCTCGCTGTAGCCCGGGGAGACGATGAACTTCGCGCCGCAGGCGACGGCCTTCTTGCACTGCTCGAGTGTGATGACCGTGCCCGCGCCCACGAGCATATCGGGGCATTCCTTGGCGACGGCCGCGATGGAATCGGCTGCCGCCGCCGTGCGGAACGTGATCTCCATCACATCCACGCCGCCTGCAAGCAGCGCCTTTGCCGTAGGTACCGCGTCCGCCGCGTCGTCGAGCACGACGACGGGCACCACTGCCGCGTTATAGAGTCTTTCTAATGCTGTCATATTTTTTACCTCCCGCCCTTGCGGGCAAACAAGTTGAATAATTACAGGTGATTGACCGGATAGCGAGGAGTTCTCCCTTCCAGTACGTCCACAACGTTCTGCGCCGCCTTGGTCTTGAGCTCCGTTACGCCCTCCGCCGTGGAGTAGGCCGTATGATCGGTCAGCACAACATTGTCAAGCTGGCAGAAGGGCGACTGCGCGCCGAGCGGTTCGTGATTATGCGTATCAAGCCCCGCCGCAAGAATGCGGTGTCCGCGCAGCGCGTCGAGCAGATCCTCGTCCTTGACGAGCGGACCGCGGCTGACGTTGATGAGGATCGCCGTCGGCTTCATCAGTGCAAGCGTCTCCTTGCAGATCATGCCGTTTGTCTCAGCATTGGCGTGCAGATGGAGGGAGATGATATCGGAAATGCGGAACAGCTCCTCCTTTTCCACCTTGCGCACGCCGATCTCAGCCAACTGCTCAGCGCTGATATAGGGATCGTATGCCACGACCTCGGCAAAACCGAAGCCGCTGACCTTGCGGATCAGCGCGCGCGCGATGCGGCCTGCGCCGATGACACCGAGCGTTTTGCCCTTCAGCCGGAAGCTGTCTGCCTGAATGTTCCATTTCCCCTCGCGGACCTCGCGGTCGCGCAGTGGGATATGACGCAGACAGGAAAGCATCAGCGCCAGCGCATGGTCGGAAACATCCTCCATGCAGTAATCGGGAACATTGGTGACCTGAATGCCTGCGGCGGTCGCCGCATCCAGATCGACATTCTCAAAACCGACACCGTAGCGGCTGATGACCTTGCATTTTCTCAACCCTGCAACCGCCTCGGCGGTCATAGGTGCAAGGTCAAGCAGTACGGCGTCCGCATCCGCACACTGCGCGGCGATATCCGCAGCGCTTTCGCAGTGGCAGAGCTTCAGCTCTGCACCGGCCTTTTCCAGAATGGCGCGCTCGATCTCATAGCTCGCATGGCGCTCATCGCTGACACAAACAAGATATTTTGCCATTGCTTCCCCCCGCCTTTACTTGACAAGATAGCCGCCGTCAACGGGGATGACCGCACCATTGAGATAGTCGGAGGCGTGGGAGGAAAGGAAGATGGCCGTGCCCTTCATGTCATCCGGCGTGCCCCAGCGGTGTGCGGGGATACGGTCAGTAATTTCCTGATAACGGGGATTGCTGGGGTCGGTCAGGGCTGTGTTCATCTCAGTATCCATATAGCCGGGAGCAATGCAGTTGACGGTAATGCCCTTACCCGCCAGTTCATTGCACAGCGCCTTGCTGAACTGTGCCACGCCGCCCTTGGAGGCTGCATACGCCGGAACAGTAAAGCCGCCGAAAAAACTGAGCATGGAAGCGATATTAACGATCTTGCCGTAGGGCTGCTCTTTCTTCAAAAATTCGCGCGCTGCCATCTGACTGAGGTCAAACGGCGCGGTGAGGTTGACCTCGATCACGTCGTTCCAGTCTTCAAGCGGAAAATCGGGGCTGGGATAGCGGCGCTGGATGCCGGCGGCATTGATGATAATGTCGAGTCCGCCAAGCAGCGCGACGGCCTTCTCAAAGCCGGCCTTGCGCTCCTCCGCGTTGGCGAGATTCGCCTTCACGCCCTGGCAGGAATAGCCCTTGGCGCGGAAGTCGGCCGCGACCTGCTCGACCTTATCGCTCGAGCCGAAGATAACGACGGAAGCGCCCGCTTCCATCAGGCCCTCGGCCATGCCGTGGCCGAGACCGCGGGTACCGCCGGTCACGATGGCCCGGCTGCCCGTCAGATCAAATAAATTCGTCATACGAATGCTCCTTTTTTCTCAAAATCAGCGCGCAGAATTGAAGTTTTCCAGCGCAGGGTCCAGCACGGCGAGGTTATAGCTGCGGCTGGAATGGCTGTGCGCGGCAAGCACCCACAGATAGGAGTTGCGCGTGCCGGGGCTCGCGACCGTCGGGTGATAGCCCACGGGGGCCTCCACCATCGTGCCGGAATGCACCGTATGCGTCACGATGTCCTCCACCTCACCGCTCTTGAGATAGCTGATATGAAAGCCGAAGTGCGGCAGCGGCATACCGAAGTAGCAGTAGACCTCTTCAAGATCCTTTTCGTGCTGGTGCGGAGGCCAGCTGGTCCATGCGCCCTCGCCGCCCCATGTAAGGCCGCAGATCAGGCGGGACGCCTCATCCTTGTCCGACAGCGTCATCATGACCTCGCGCTGACCGATGCCCTCGCCATGGATCTGATGGATGTCGCCGACCGGCTGGGAGAGGTCAAAGCTGCGGAAGAACGCATGACCGATACCCTCATACACTGCACCGGCGATGTAGAAGATGCAGTCCTCCAGCGCGGTAATAGTCACGCTGTCGCCGCCTGGGATATAAAAGGCGTCAAACTGCTTCATCGTCTCGTTCAGCACGGCATGACCGGAGAACTTCGCGGCGCCCTCAATGAGCACGGGATGCAGCTCAAGCTCGCCGGAGGAGAGCGTATAGCTCTCACCCTTGGGCAGGTTTAGACGATAAATGTATTCCTCGCGGCATTCGCTCTTATCCGGCGTGATGACCGCATGGAAGCCGGGTTCCTCAGGAGACTGGACGCTCCACGTCTCCATACGGGCCTTGTTTTCAAGATTACGCATTATAAAGCCTCCTTACAGCAGAAATGTACTAAGTGCGGGAATAAATACGACCAGGAAGAAGAAGCCGACATAGCCGATGAAGAACGGCCACTGTCCGTGGACGATCTTGCCCATCGACAGCTTAGTGACGGAGGCGGCGGAGAAGATATTGACCGCGACCGGCGGAGTCATGGTGCCGACCACATTGGCGATGGAAACGATCATACCGAAGTGGATGACGTTGACGCCCAGCGCCTGTGCCACCGGCCAGAGCACAGGAACGAGCAGGACCGCCGTGGCAATGCCCTCGAGGAAAGTGCCGAAGATCAGCAGGATAACGGCCACCACCAGGCAGTACATCGTGGCGGACAGATGCATACCGACAACGAAATCAACAAGCTGCGTGGAAATGCCGGCGTAGGCGAAGAGCCACGCAAACGCGGTAGAGGTCGCGATGATGAAGAGCGTCATTGCCGAGCTTTTGGCGGAATCAACGAAGATATCAAACAGATCAGACCACTTCAGCTCGCGGTAGATGAACATACCGGCAATGAAAGACCAGACCACCGCGATGGCGGAGGACTCCGTTGCAGTGAGCAGGCCGGAGTAAATGCCGCCGAGGATGATGATGGGCAGCATCAGCGCGGGGATGGCCTTGAGGAAGCTGATGCAGAATTCCTTGAGGTTGAAGTGGATCTCATCTTTCGGCCACTGCTCCTTGTGTGCAAGGACAATGACCACGATCATCAGAACGATCATGATGCCGATGCCGATGCCCATACCGGACTTGAACATATCGCCGACGGAGGCGCCGGTGATCGTTGCGTAAACGACCATGATGATACTCGGCGGAATGATGGGGCCGAGGCCGCCGGAAACGACCAAAAGGCCGGCCGTGCGGTCGCCGGGATAGCCCATGCGGACCATGTCGCCATAGAGCATCGTGCCGATGGCGACGACCGTTGCGGGCGCGGAGCCGGAGAGCGCGGCAAAGAACGCGCAGGCCAGAACCAGCGTCAGCGCCATGCCGCCGCGCACGCCGCCGATGATGGAGCGTGCAAACTCGCAGATGCGGCGGGAGATACCGCCTCTGGTCATCAGGTTGCCCGAGAGGACGAAGAACGCGATGGCCATGATGGAGGTGGAGTCCAGACCGCCGAAAATACGCTGGGCGACGGTGTTGATGGAAACGGTGATATCAGGGCTTCCGGCAATGGCGGCCATCGTGGACACGCCGAGCGACAGCGCGATGGGGACGCCGAGGATCAGAAGCAGCGCAAAGCCGCCGAACATCAGTAATGCTGTCATGCTTCTACCTCCTCTTTCATCTCGTCTTCAGGCTTGTTGAAGTGAACGAACATGCTGACAAGCTCACCTGCCTGCACCACGGCGATCAGGCCGAAGCCGAGCACCAGCGAAAAATACGGAACGGACATCGGGATGCCGAGACCCGGAGAGGTCTGGCCGATCGCCGCCTGCTTGAGCACCATGGCGAAGCTCGCCTTGGTCATGATCGCGGCAAACGCGACCACAATGATCTGGGAGATGATGACGATCACCTTCTTGACCTTGCCCTTGAGCTTGTCCACAACGCCCTTGATGGCGATCTGCGTGCCGTCACGCAGGCCGAGCTCCGTGCCGAGCAGGACCATGTAGGCCATGGAATACTTTGCCGCCTCTTCAAAGCCGGAAACCGGGATCTTGAAGATATTGCGGTTGACCACCTGGCAGAAAATGGCGACGACCATGATGACGAACGCGATCACAATGATCCATTTCTCCAGGCGCTGCAATGCGTGCAGTACTTTTTTCATGTTTAGTCCTCCTGAACTGCGCTTTATACTTTTTTCATGCGTTTCAAAGGAAACGGGAGCCGCCGATCGCGGCTGCTCCCGTTTTTCTTATGTGCGGTTCGTGTTGCTGTCGATCCGTCGCTCTCAGTTGGCGACGCTTGCGATCGCCTCGTCAACGGCAGCCTGCCACTCGGGGTCGAAGGTGAAGCCCTTCTCCTCGGCCTTGGCCTGATAGGCGGCCTGCAGCTCGGCAACGTCGATATCATAGAAGTTCACGCCCAGATCCTTGAGCTTGGCGATGGCATCATCATTGGCCTCATTGAGCAGGTTACGCTCATACTCGACGCCCTCCTGAACGGCGGCAAGGAACGGCTCGCGAAGATCCTCCGGGATCTTGTTCCACGCATCGTCGCTCATGCAGAGGACGATGTAAACGAAGGCGTGCTGGGTGAAGGTGACGTTCTTGGTGACCTCATAATAGCCGGAGTTGAGACAGTTGGCCGTTGCGTTCTCGCAGGCATCGATCGTGCCCTGCTGCAGCGCGGTGAACACGTCGTTGTAGTTCATGGCAACGGGCATGGCGCCGAAGGATTCGAACGCTGCCTGGTGATACTTGTTCTCCATGGTGCGGATGGTCACGCCCTTGAAGTCGGCCATGGTCTGGATGGGCTTGGTGGAGAAGGTGTTGCGGAAGCCGGACTCCTCAAAGCCGATGATGTGCAGGCCGAGCGCCTCAGCCTTTTCCTTGATGAGATCGCCGAGCTTGCCGTCAACGGCAGCGTGCGCCTCATCGGCGTTCTTCCAGAGGTAAGCCTGGTCAAGGATGCCCATCTCGGGGATGAAGTTGGTCAGCACGGAGTTCGCGCAGGTGGCGATATCCAGACTGTTGTCCATCGCGAGCTCGACCGTGTCGCGCTCGCCGCCGAGGGAACCGCCGGCGAGAACCTCGATCTGGATGCGGCCGTCGGTCGCCTCGCTGACGAGCTCGGCGATCTTCTTACCGCCCTGAACAAAGGGAGCGGTTTCGGGGTCGACGAAGTGCATCTTAAGCGTAATGGTGTCCTGAGAGTCCTTGTCGGAATCGTCCGTTCCGGCGGCGTCGTCCTTCTTGTCGCCGCAGGCAACAAGGGAAAGCACCATCACAAGGGCAAGAAGCATTGCAATAAACTTTTTCATGATCTTTCTCCTCTTCTTTTTGTTGGTTGGTGGATGGCTTTGTGCTGTTGTCTGATGTATTTTGCAAATTTAGAATACATCAGACAACTCCGTTCGTCAATAGTTAATATTTAGTTCACAATGTTTTCTGTATTTCGTCCGATTTCTTTGCGCTTTTTTTAGTTATTTTGCAAAAACGCACAGAAATTTCGTTAGGCATACGAAATCTCTGTGCATTAGTTGTGTGATGACTCAAGGTATGGTGCGCTTTCAGCGCTTCGCCGCGCAGTTATCCCGAGAATGGACCATGGAATTGCGGCTGGTATTCAGGTGCGCGATCATGCTGTACTTTGCCCCCTCCGGGTCATGGCGGCGGATAGCGTCGACGATGCGCTGGTGTTCCATGCCGCTCTGGGAGCGGTGCTCATCGTTCGTCACCGTGATCACAACGCCGATCGCCGAGGCGATGATCGGGATGAGATTGGGCAGCACATGGTTTCCGCTGCATTCGGCAAGATACTGGTGGAACTTTGCGTCGGCGGCGGAATAATCCTCCTCCGCTTCGATCAGGCGCGTCGCCTCATCGCAGTATGCCTGCATCTGGTCGATCTGCTCGGGCGTTGCGCCGCGCGCAACGATCGCGCAGGTCTCCGGCTCAAGCATCAATCGAATATCCTGCAGGTCGAGCGCGAGATTCTCCGAGCCCTCTTCCATCATAAACGTCAGTCCGAGCGGGTCTTCCGGCACGCCGTTCTTCTCCGAGACAAACGTGCCCGCGCCCTGCCGCGCCGTTAAAATATTGCGGGCAACAAGGCGCTTGATCGCCTCGCGCAGCGTGCTGCGGCCCACGCCCAGCTCGCGCGCCAGATCATACTCGTTCGGCAGCTTGTCACCGGCCTTCATATCGCGGTCCAAAATGACCTGAATGATCTGATCGACTGCAAGATCGACGCGCGTTTTTCCCCCAACCGCTTTTTTCATACTCTGCCTTCTTTCCTGTATCGATTGTTTGTTTGGTCTAGAGTATAATATGTCTGACGTATTTTGGCAAGTTCTTTTTTCTGCCGAGCGGATCCGGGGCTTTCACCTGTTAGAACGTACACTCATCGGGCGCACCAACAAAGCAGGCGACCCTGCAAAGCTGTAGTCTGCATAGCATTGTCGACCCACGACTACGCAATACTACACCTGACTCTGCCGGTGTAGTATTGTGTAGTCGTACTCTTTCGCTTTAAGTTATGGCCGCGCCCTATCGGATATACGGACCAAATCTTGAAGTCTCGTGAGACTTCCTGATGTTTACGAGATATCCCTCGGCTATCTCATGTGCCGCACCGTCAAGGAAGGGCTGCCCCCCGAGATGCTGCAAAAGATTCTTGGCCACGCCGATTATTCCACCACGGCAAACATCTATACCCATATCGACGCCGAAACGCTGGTATCCGCTGTTACAGACGCGTTACTAACAAGGCAAGAAAAGGGCAAAAAGAAAAAGCCTTGAAACCGTTGAGTTTCAAGGCTTTTCTCTGGTGCGCGGTATAGGACTCGAACCTATGACCCCATGCACGTCAAGCATGTGCTCTACCAGCTGAGCTAACCGCGCGAATCGAACAGTGATATACTACTATATCCGCATTCTTTTGTCAATACCTTTTTTCAAAAAGCGCGGATTTTTCTTCTCCCCCTGAAGAGACTGTTTATAGCATACGCTAAGAGCTCGCTGATGTAAAGAGGGGAAAATAGCAGAAATTCGCCGCCGTTTTTCATCTATTTTTCTGCGGGCACATTTCTTGTCAAGCCGCCGTACGTTCTATATAATAGGCATATATTATGTGTAAATTGAAAATGGGGTGCTTTTTACGATGGGACAAATCGGTTTTGATAACGACAAATACCTTGCCATGCAGTCCGCGCACATCCGCGAGCGCATCAGCAAGTTCGGCGGCAAGCTGTACCTGGAGTTCGGCGGCAAGCTCTTCGACGACTTTCACGCTTCGCGCGTGCTGCCCGGCTTCCAGCCCGACAGCAAGATCCGCATGCTTCAGCAGTTGCGCGACGACGCGGAGATCGTCATCGCGGTCAACGCGAACGACATTGAAAAGAACAAGGTGCGCGGCGACCTCGGCATCACCTATGATGACGACTGCCTGCGCCTGATTGACGCGTTCCGCTCGCTGGGGCTTTATGTCGGCGGCGTGTGCATCACGCAGTACGCGGGGCAGAACGCGGCGGATGCCTTCATCAAGCGTCTCAACACGCTTGGCGTTCGCAACTACCGCCACTACCCCATCGCGGGCTATCCCTCCGACGTCGCCCACATCGTGAGCGACGAGGGCTTTGGCCGCAACGAGTATATCGAGACGACGCACTCGCTCATCGTCGTCACCGCGCCGGGCCCCGGCAGCGGCAAGATGGCGACGTGCCTCTCCCAGCTCTACCACGAGCACAAACACGGCGTAAGCGCGGGCTACGCCAAGTTTGAGACCTTCCCCATCTGGAACCTGCCGCTCAAGCACCCCGTGAACCTCGCCTACGAGGCCGCGACCGCGGACCTTGACGACGTGAACATGATCGACCCGTTCCACCTCGAGGCCTACGGCGAGACGACCGTGAACTATAACCGCGACGTGGAGATCTTCCCCGTCCTGCGCGCGATCTTCGAGCGCATCTCCGGCAAGTGCCCCTACCAGTCCCCCACCGACATGGGCGTCAACATGGCGGGCAACTGCATCATCGACGATGAGGTCTGCCGTCAGGCCTCGCGCATGGAAATTCTGCGCCGCTACTACACCGCGCAGGTCGACGTCACGCGCGGCATTGCTGACGCCTGCCAGCTCAGAAAGCTCGAGCTCGTCATGCAGCAGGCGGATGTGACGCCCGACCTCTGCCCCGCTGTGGCCGCGGCCAAGCAGAAGGCCGAGGAGACCGGCGCGCCCGCAGGCGCGATGGTACTGCCGGACGGCCGCGTTGTCACGGGCAAGACCTCTTCCCTGCTCGGCGCTTCGGCGGCGCTGCTGCTCAACGCGCTCAAGGCCATGGCGGGCATCCGCAGCGACATGAACCTCATCTCGAATCAGGTCATTGAGCCGATCTCAGCGCTCAAGATCCAGTCGCTCGGCCACCACAACCCGCGCCTGCACTCTGACGAGGTGCTCATCGCGCTGGCGATCTCGGCGCTGACGAACCCCCTCGCCGACATGGCAAGAGCCCAGCTCGGCACGCTCCGCGGCTGCGATGCGCACTTCTCCGTCATCATCTCGGAGGAGGACATCAAGCTCTACAAGCGCCTCGGCATTCACGTCAGCTGCGAGCCGAAGTATGAATCCAAGCGTCTTTATCACAAATAATTCGGAGAAAGCAACATCATGTCTAACGAAAAGAATCTTCCCTACGCCGTCGTCTGCGGCGGCGTGAATATCGACATCGGCGCGCACTCCTTCGCGCCGCTGCGCGCGAAGGACTCGAACCCCGGCAAGGTCGAGCTGAGCCTCGGCGGCGTGGGACGCAACATCGCGCACAACATGCGCCTGCTCGGCGTACCGACGTATCTTCTGACCGCCGTGGGCGGCGATTCGCGCGCAAGCCAGGTCGAAGAGAACTGCAAATCGCTCGGCATCGACCTTTCGCACGCGCTGCGCGTGCCCGACGGCCGCACCTCGACCTACGTGTTCGTGGGCGACAGCGACGGCGACATGGCCGTGGCCGTGGCCGACATGGAGATCTGCGAAAAGTTGACGCCGGACTACTTCGCCTCGCAGAAGGAGCTGCTCGACGGCGCCGCCGCGGTGGTCGTGGACGCGAACCTGTCGCGCGAGTCCATCGCGTACCTTATCGAGCACTGCGCCGCGCCGCTTTTCGTCGATCCGGTGTCCACCGTCAAGGCGGAAAAGCTCCAGGGCTTACTCAGTCACGTCCACACGCTCAAGCCCAACCGCATCGAAGCAGAGCTCCTCTCCGGCGTGAAGATCACGGATGACGCCACGCTCTATCAGGCCGCGCAGGCGCTTCTCGATCAGGGCGTGCAGCGCGTATTCCTGTCGCTCGGCGGCGACGGCGTGTTTGCCGCACAGCAGGGCGAGACGCATTTGGAGCCCATCTGCAAAGCCGAGATGCGCAACGCCACCGGCGCGGGTGACGCGATGATGGCGTCCCTCGTCTGGTCGTTCCTCGCGGGCCGCGACCTTGCCGAAAGCTGCGCCGCCGGTACCGCCGCCGCGGCCATCGCGGTCGAGAGCGAAGAGACCATCAATCCGAACATGAGCGCCGAGGCCGTTCTGGCCCGCGCCGCGAAGTAAATTTCTACGACAAAAAAGAACCGTCCGATCGGACGGTTCTTTTTTTGCTTATTTTCTCAGATTCAGCAGCATCGCGACGTGGCGATAGAGGCTTCTCTTGACCGCGGGGGTCATGCAGGCCTCCTTGATGGGCATGGCGAGCTTTCTGAGCTCGTCCTCGGCCTGCGCGATGACCTCGTCATCCGTGGCGTCGGAGTCGATCTTCGCCGCCGTCTCGGCCATCACGACCGGATGGGGCGCGACCGCGCCCGCAGCCAGACGCGCGGGGCGATTGCCGCCGCAGCGGAGCGCGAAGTTGATGATCGGGAAGTCGATCGTCGTGCGCATCGCGTACTTATAAAAGCCGCTGTGCTCGTCTTCCTCCGCCGCGGGGACGAAGAAGCGCGTGACGAGGATGGGCAAATGCTCGTGGCAGGCAAGGCCGTTGGCCACGCTGTGGCGCTCGATGAGGGACTTTAGGTCAGTGCGGTGCGTCTCGCCGTTTTCGATGTACTCGACCTCCGCCTCGTAAGCGATGAGCGCGGTGGCGACGTCGGAATAGTAGATCGCGCGGCAGACCGGCGAGTTCGGGATCTGGTGGCAAATGCTGCCGCCGGTCTTGAAGCAGTAGGCAAGGCCGCTGCGCCACAGGTGCGGCTGGTTGAAGTAGATGCAGCGGCGGTCCTGCATGATGTTGCCGCCGACGGTGGCGATGTTTCTGATCTGCGGTGATGCCGTCAGCGACGCCGACTGCGCGATGGCCGCGTAGCGGCTGTTCAAAAGCGCGCTCTCGGCAAGCTCGGTGAGCGTCATCGCCGCGCCGATAATGAGCTCGCCGTCCTTTTCCTCCAAAACGTGCAGCTCCGGAATTTTCTTCAGGAAGACGAGGTCCCTGTCGTCGCGCACCTCGTTTTTCAGCAGCGGCATGATGTCCGTGCCGCCGCCGATGTAGGTCGGGTGCTCGGCGGAGACGATGTCGTGTAAGCTCTCTAAAACCTGTCCGCTCATTTCACATTCCCCCTCTCGGTCGGCAGGATGGCAAATTTGTCGCACAGCGGCAGGCTGTTGATCTCAATGCCGCTTGCCCGGCGCACCGCGTTCACGATGGCCGGCGCCACGGGCACCGTGGCAAGCTCGCCGACGCTCTTCGCGCCGTGCGGGCCGTAGGGGTCGTGGCTCGAGACCATGTCGACATACGTGCGCGGCATGTCGCCCATCTGCGGGATGCGGTAGTGCAGAAAATCGGTCGACAGCGTGCGGCGCGAGCGCGGGTTGATCTCCATGCGCTCATAGAGCGCGTAGCCCACGCCCTGCGCGATGCCGCCTTCAAGCTGACCGGCGACGGTCAAGCGGTTGATGGGCGTGCCGACGTCCACGACCTCGATGATGTCCATGAGGCGGATGGCGTTGAGCTTCTTGTGGTATTCCGCCTTGACAAAACAGACGGAGAACGGATTCGGGCAGGCCAAAGCCTTGTAGGTACCCGCGCCGATGGGCACGCTGCCCTTGGGGTCGAACAGGATCTTGCGCGCGGCGTCTTTAAAGCTCAGCTCGAGCTCCTCGCCGCCGCTGATATAGTAGCGGTGGTCCTTTTCCTTGACTGTGCAGCCATCGTAGATGACCTTGAGCTGCTCGACCATCTTCTTTTTCAGATCGTCGCAGGCGAGCTTGACGGCGTTGCCGCAGATGAACGTCTGGCTCGAACCGAACGTGCCGGTGTTATACGGCGTCAGACCCGTGTCCGCCGCGGTGATCTGCACGCTGGAGAGGGGGATACCGAGGCATTCCGCCGCGATCTGGCTCTCCATCGTCTCGCTGCCCTGGCCGATATCGGCAGAGCCGACGAGAAGATGCACGGACGCATCGGCATTGAGCATGACGACCGCGCCGCTCAGACCCTCTTTCGAGGACGGACCGGAGCCGTGGCAGCTGAACGAGATGCCCCATGCCTGACGGATGTCGTCGTCGTCGATCAGGGGCTCTTTCTCGTCGATCTCCTTCTGGATCTGCTGGCAGCGGCGCGCGCAGTCCTCAATGCCGTTGCTGCTGACGGGGATGCTCGCGCAGGGGAAGCACTCGCCCACCTGCACGTGGTTCATCAGGCGGAATTCGACAGGGTCCATATCGAGCTTCTGCGCGAGGCGGTCCATCAGAATTTCGCGGCCGAACGTGAGCTGCGTGTTGCCGTAGCCGCGGAACGCGCCGCCCGTCACGTGGTTCGTGAAAACGCTCAGGCCGATGAACGAGTAGTTCGGCACGTTGTACTGCAATTTACGCGCGGCGGCGGCCACGACCGTCGGCGTGTGCGTGGTGTAGGGGCCGGCGTTCAGGCGGAACGTCGTATCAAAGAGCTGCAGCTTGCCGTTTTTGTCCGCGCCGATGCGCAGATCGACATCAGAGGCGTGACGCACGACGGAGTAGAAGTCCTCCTCGCGCGAATAGAGCAGCTTCACGGGGCGCTTGATCTTGCGCGAGATGAGCGCTGCGGCGTGCTGGGCGTGCAGCTGCTGGCGCGCGCCGAAGCCTGCGCCGACAAGCGGCTTGATGATGTGCACGTCCACTTCCTTGAGGCCGAAGAGCTCGGCCAGAATGCGGCGCTCCTGAAACACCGTCTGCGAGCAGCTGTAGATCGTCATGTGCTCGCCGTCGCTGAAGTCGCAGATGCAGCAGGTCAGCTCGATCATCGTGTGCTGCATCGGCGGCGTGACAAAATGGTCTTCGAGAATGATGTCGGACTTTTCCTCGCCCACAGCGATGTCGCCCTGCGACACCTCGCGCCGCTGGACGACGTTCGTGTCGGAAAGGTGCGGCTGCATCGCGGGCGCGTTGTCGGCGAGCGCGGCCTTGACGTCGAGGATCGGCGCAAGGTTCTCATATTCGACCTTCACCGCCTCGGCAGCGGCGCGGGCCGCCTCCTCCGTCTCCGCGGCGACGACGGCCACACGGTCGCCGATGGTCAGCGGCTCGGTCGTCAGCACCTTTTCATCCGCCATCAGAAGCGGAGAGGGCGGGTTGCCCGAGCAGTTGAAGTAGGCCTGCGGGGCCTCCTCCGGCAGGGCGCAGCCGAGAAAACCGGGAACCTTTTCCGCCTCGCTCACATCGATGCTCAAAACCTTGGCATGGGAATACGGGCAGCGCACGAGCGCGGCGTAAGCCATGTTGGGGAGCTCTAAATCGTCGGTATACTTGCCGCGGCCCAGCGCCTTATCCATGGACTCAAGGCGCGGCGTGGCGTGGTTGACAATGTCGAAATGATGCTGCTCCATCACTGCTGCTCCCCCTTTCCGTTCGCGTACTGGTCAATGATCCTGGAGGCCGCAACGATGGCCTCCTCGATCTTCGTGTAGCCCGTACAGCGGCAGAGGTTGCCGGACATGGCGGCGTGGATCTCCTCGCGCGTGGGATGGGAGTTGCGGTCGAGCAGCGCCTTGGCCGCCATGATCATTCCGGGCGTGCAGTAGCCGCACTGGATGGCGCCGGCGTCGATAAACGCCTGCTGCAGCGGGTGCGGCTCGTCAGCGGTGCCGATGCCCTCGATGGTCTCGACCGTGGTGCCGTCCGCCTCGATGGCGAACACACAGCACGAGTTGACCGCGCGCCCGTCCATGATGACCGTACAGGCGCCGCATTCGCCAAGGTCGCAGCCCTTCTTCGCGCCCGTCAGGTGCGCGCGCTCGCGCAGCACGTGCAGAAGCGTCTCCTGCGGCTCCACCGTGAACGCGCGGCTCTCGCCGTTGAGCGTCAGGTGGATCGTGTGGTTGTTTTCAAGCATGATGTTCTATCTCCTGTGCAGAATTTGCTGTATGTTCCGTATTGGCCTTATTCTCCCGTTTCAGCCGCTCCGTGAGCTGCGACAGATACTGCTCGTCGACCGGAGAATAGGCGTCGCGCAGCAGCATTTTCGACTGCTGTAAGTAAACAGACACGTCTTTATTCAAATATCGTCCAAAAACAGCCTGAATGTCCGGTGAATCCTGCATTTGCAGGCTGATTTGTGCAAACATGCGGTTCAGCAAGCCCACTTCGTAGCAGCTACCGAGCCGCTGGGCATAATCGTCCGCCTTGATGAAAAGGCTCAGCGCCTTGCGGTACTCGCCCTGCTCAAAGCAGAGGTAGCCGTAGTAGGCGAACGCGATACCGCGCCCCCACATCAGCTCCACCTTGTTGAACTGGTCGACTGCCTGCGAGAGGTATTCGTCCGCGCTTTCAAGGTCGCCCGCATCCAGCGCGGCCTGACCGGCGTAGGTGTAAAACGTCGCGATGCCGCCGGTGAGAAAGTTTTCCGTGCAGATGGAGATGGCGCGCGTGTAGTACTGCATCGCCTCGCCATAGTGCATACGGTTGCGTTCCACCTCGCCGAGCCACGCGTACGACGCCGCGAGGTTGAAGAGGTACTTGTCCTTTTCGCCCGAGCGCTCGAAAATCTCGATCGCCTGCGTGAGCGAGGCGTAGCCCTCCTCGATGCGGCCCGACATGATGGAGCACAGACCCGACAGGCGCATCCAGATGGCGCGCTCTTCGGCTTTGCCGTCCTCGCCAAGCACGGCGAACGCCTTTTCGACGACCTCGTGCATCTGTTTGGTCTCGTAGCGGTCGATGTAGATGCAGATGAGCTGGCGGTAGGCCTTGATCATGTTGTTGCGGCACTGCTCGCTGTCCGAGTCGCGGTTGAGCTCGATGAGCGTGCGGATGTATGGCTCGCCCTGCGAATACTCCACCTTGCGGATGTGGAAGCGGCCCATCATGTGGTAGTAATCCGACAGGAAACCGTGCTTGTCGCTCTCGTCGAATTTGCCCTGATTGGCCTGCACCTTCGTTTGGATGTCCTTGAGGATGCGAAGGATGCCGGCTCTGTCCGACGAATCAAGCCGAAGGTCGTTTTCTGCGTCCGTCGGCAGCGTCTCCCCGCCGAGCACCGGATAATATTCGTGGGACAGGTTTAAATAGTTGTAAACGTACTCGACGTAATACTTGAGGTATTTGCGCTCATTGCCCGCGCGCCTGCTGTGGTACATGAGCTTGGTATAAAGCGCGTTGTCCGCGCTCGTGCCGCTGAGCCTGCGCTCGAGGCAGCAGGAGATCTTTTCGTGCAGGATGCGCCGCTTGGTGAGCGAAAGCTCGCCGTAAACATACTCGAGAATTTTCTGGTGGCTGAACTGGAAGGCGACGCTCTCGGCGCGGATGACCTCGCGGATGAGCTTTTTGTCGATGAGCTTTTCCAAAATCGTGATGAGCTCGTACTCCTCTTTTCCCGAGAGCGATCGCATCATGTCGAACGATGCGCCGTCGAAGAAGAACGAGAGCAGATCAAGAATGCTGCGCTCTTCCGACGGCAGCGACATGATGCGGATGCGGATCGTGTCGCGCATGTTCGGCGTGATGTCGGCCACCGAGCCGTTGAACTTGAGGTTGTTGACCGTTTCGATGATGAAAAAGGGGTTGCCCTCAGTCTCGCGGAAGAGCTGCTGGCGCAGCGCGGGCGTGGAAAAGCGCTCCGGCAGCAGGAGGTCGGCAAGCTGTCCCGTCTCGTCCACAGAAAAGCGCGGCAGCTGGAGCTCCGACAGAAAGCGCGCAGCCTTCATCTCCTCCAAAAAGCTGCCCACATACTGGTGCCGCTCGTCGCGGACGCCGAAAAGGAACAGGATGCGGTGGTTTTTGTCCGAGGTCAGGATATCGCGGATCAGCGAGATCGACACGCTGTCCGCCCACTGGAGATCGTCAAAGTAGAAGATCATCCGCTGCGCGTGCGACAGGCGCATCAGCGCGTAGGTGATCGCGCGCAGGTTGCTGCTGCCGCTCTCGGTCGTGATGTCGTCCTGGTCGATGGCTTTTTCCAGGTCGACCTGCCAGAGATACGGGAACGCGCGCGAAACCGCCGCACGGAAGAGCGTCGCGTCTGCGCCGCTCGCGCGATTTTTAAGGTCGCGCCCCAGCTGCTCGAAGATGTTCTGCCAGGGCTTTAAGACGTAGTTCTCCTCGGCGCGGTAGCAACAGGTCTGATAGATCGCCGCCTGCGTTTTCCCCAGTGAGGAGAGCACCGTTTGAAAGAGCTGCGTCTTGCCGATGCCGGCCTCGCCGGTCACGGCAAGGCTGATCGCGCCGCGGCCCCCGGAAAATTGCAGGATGTCGTCTACGAGCTTCCCGCGCTCCTCCTCGCGGCCCATGAACGGGCCGCTGTCCTTTTCGCTCTCCGGCGAGGTGATGCTCTCCTTCTGCGAGAGCACGTGCAGCACGCTCTTGTTGCGCTCCTGCCGGATGTTCTGCACGAGAGCTGTGATCTCTTTGCTCGGCGACTGGAACAGCTCTTCGGAAAGCAGCTTTTCCAGCCTGTCGTACAGCGCCACTGCCGAGGAATACTCGCCTCGTGCGCGGTAAATTTCAATTAAATAGACATAGCCGAACTCATCAAACTCGTCGAGCGCCATGAGCTTCTGGCATTCCAGCTCGCAGTCCTTGTAGCGCTCGTCCTGAAACGCCGCGACGATGGACTCCTTGAGCCGCTCCTGCAGCAGCCCTCGATAGTGCTGGCGGTTGTTGAGCAGCCATTCGTTGTAGTATTCGTTGTCCTTGAGATAAAAGTTTTCGAGAAAGTCGCCCGCGTAAAAGCTGAAATCCGTCAGATTTTTGTCGTTAAAGCGGTCGATGTCCAGATCGATCCTGATCTCAGGGTTGATCTGAATGACATTTTTCGACGCACCGACAAGAAAATCGCGACCGAACTCGCGCCGGATCACATAGATGGCGTTGCGCATGTTGGACTGCACCTTGTGCTCGTCCGCACTGTCGCCCCAGATGATGTCGGCGAGCTTGGGGCGAAAGGTCTCCTTTTCGACAAGAAGGTAGTACACCAGTGCCTCGGCCTGCTTGAACGGCAGGTTGACCTGTTTCCCGTTGAGCAGGATCCGTCCTGAGCCAAGAAGTTCGGCTGTAATCTTTTGCATCAGACTTTCTCCTTTCTTTTCCAAAAGTTGGATGCTTGCCTCTGCCCTCTCCAAAAAAGAGCGACGTATTGATTACAGTATAATGGCCGTTTTCGGTAGAAGCAAGCGTTTAATTCGCGTCGAATCCATTCAACTTTTGTGCATCATGCCCCAAAGCGACCGGTACGCGGGAACGCACCGGTCGCTTTGGGTTGTGTGGAGAAGAGGGATGCTTACAGCTCGCCGACCGCTGCTTCCACAGCGTTCAGCAGCTCGTCAGACTCGATGAGGCTGATCGTAGCCTTGGACTGGTTGCCCATGTAGATATCTTCTTTCTGGAACTTGATCAGCTCGTTGACCTTCTCGTAAGCAATGGACGTGCCCTTGCCGAGATTGAACTGGCCCAGCTCATCCTGGGTGATCCAGATACCGCGGGAAGCGAGCAGCAGCTCGATGCCGAGGATCTTCTCGAGGTTCTTGATGACGAGCTTGGTCTTGCGCGCAGCCCACGGAGCCATGGAGACGTGGTCTTCCTGGTTCGCCTTAGTCGGGATGTTGTCGCACACGGACGGGAACGCCAGCGTCTTGTTCTCGGAGGCCAGAGCGGAGGTGGAGCAGCAGATGATGTTGTATCCGTAGTTCAGGCCGATGGGCTCACCGGCGAGAGCCAGAGGCAGACCGTAGCTGATGGTCGGGTCGCACATGGTGAAGCAGCGGCGATCCGCAACGTTGCCGATCTCGACGAGGGACATCGTCAGGATATCCATGGCAAAGCCGGTCGGCTCGCCGTGGAAGTTGCCGCCGGAGAGGAACTCGTAGTGACCGTCGCCCTTGGGGAAGATCAGCGGGTTATCCGTTGCGGCGTTGATCTCGACCTCGACGAGGTGCTTGACATAGTCAAGGTTCTCGCGGCAGACGCCCTGGACCTGCGGCATGCAGCGGAAGCAGTAGTTATCCTGCACGCGCTCCTGATAGTGGGGATGCATGATGTCGTGCTCGAGGTGGATCTTGCGGGCGTCCTCGGTGACGCGGGTGGAGCCCTCGACGAGCTTCATGACGTTGGCAGCGGCCTTGATCTGACCGGCATAGGGACGGGCTTCCTGGATGCGCTTGTCGAACGCGCGGGTCTCGCCGCGGATGGCCTCGAGGGACAGAGCCGTGGTGATCTCGGACAGCTTGTACAGGCGCTCGGCGTCATGGACGTTCAGGCAGGCCATGCCGGCGAACATCGTGGTGCCGTTCAGCAGAGCCAGGCAGTCCTTCGCCTTGAGCTGGAACTCAACAGGAGTGATGCCGGCCTTCTTCAGCGCTTCCTGTGCGGGCATACGCTCGCCCTGATAGAACGCTTCCGCCTGGGGAACGCCGATGAGGACGGAGACGATGTGCGCCATAGGAGCAAGGTCGCCGCAGGCGCCGACGCTGCCCTGCCAGGGCACCACAGGATGCACGCCCTTGTTCAGCAGCTCGACCAGACGCTCAACCACGACCGGACGCAGACCGGAAACGCCGCGGCAGAACGCGTTCAGACGCACGCACATGGCCGCGCGGACCACTTCCTCGGGAGCCGGATCACCGACGCCGCCGCAGTGGGACAGAACGGTGCGATACTGATGCAGATCGCTCTCTTCGATCGTGACCTTGTGATCCTTGTGCTTGCCAAGGCCGGTGTTGAAGCCGTAAACGGCGGGCGCGTCATCGCGCATCCATTCACTCTCCATGTAGTTGCGGACTTCGGCGATATGTGCCATGCAGTCCTTGTCGATCTCGACCTGATAACCGTTGCGGGCAACGTTGACGACGTCTTCGATGGAAAGATCCACGCCGTTGAGAATAACCTTGTTCATTTGCTTTCTCCTTTTTCTCAATTCTTTGTTGGAGTCAGGGGGAACTCGCGCTCCCCCTGCTCAAATTAACAGCTTACGGGATGATGTCTTCCTTGGCCTGCTCGGGGGTGATGCGAGTGATGGTCCAGCCGGTCCAGATGCAGATCAGCGAGACGATGGGGCAGAGCATGGAGAAGAACATGTAGGGCGCATAGGCCGCGGTGGCGCAGCCGAGCGTTGCGAGGATATAAACACCGTCAGTACTCCAGGGGCAGAACGGCGCGCAGATCGTGCCGACGTCCTCAAGGATACGGGACAGGTTCTTGGGGTGCAGACCGCGCTCACGGAAAGCCTCGCGGAACATACGGCCGGGAAGCACGATCGCGACATACTGCGCGGCGGTGGCGAAGTTGGTGAAGAGCGTGGCGAAGATGGCGGTGGTCATCATGGCCTTGTCGCTCTTGGCCTTGCTGAGGATCTTTTCGATGATGGCGTGGACAGCGCCGGTGGTCTCGACCACACCGGCAAACGCTAGGGCGATCAGGATCAGGGCAACGGTATCGAGCATGCTGGAGAGGCCGCCGCGGTTAACGAGACGGTTGATCTCGGCAACGCCGGTATCCATGCTCACACCGGTGTACATGGAGGCGAGGATGGTTGCGAGGCTTGCCTTCTGGAAGATGGCCGCGAAGATGCCGCCGAGAGCGGAGACGCCGATCAGGCCGGGGATGGCGGGCACCTTGAAGATGACCATGAGCAGAACGCACAGCGGGGGAATGAACATCACAGGGCTGATGGTGAAGAACTCCTTGAGCGTGCCCATGTAGAGGTCAATCGTCTCCATGCTGGCCGTACCCTTGACGACCGTGAAGCCCATGATGGCGTAGATGATCAGGGAAATAATGATGGACGGGCCTGCGGTAACGACCATGTGCTTGACGTGGGTGAACACCGTGGTACCGGCCATGGCAGGAGCGAGGTTCGTGGTATCGGACAGAGGGCTCATCTTATCGCCGAAGTAAGCGCCGGAGATGATCGCGCCGACCGTCATGCCGAGGGGAACCTGAAGCGCGGTGCCGACGCCGACCAGCGCCACACCGACGGTGCCCATCGTCGTCCAGGAAGAACCCGTGAAGGTCGAAACCATAACGCACAGGGCACAGGCGGCGAAGAGGAAGATTTTCGGGGACAGCCAGGTCAGGCCGTAGTAAATCATTGTGGGGATGATGCCGCCGAGCATCCAGGTGCCGACGACCATGCCGATGATGAGCATGATGAGGATGGCGGGGGCGGAGGCCTTGATAGTCTCGCTCATGCCCTTTTCCATTTCATCCCAGGTAAAGCCGCTCGAAACGCCCGCAATGGCGGCGACGATCGTGGCGATGACCAGAGGGATGTGTGCCGAGGTGCCGAGCACGTTGATGCCGCAGAGGATCAGCGCAAACACACAGATAAAAACGACAAGCGCTTTTCCGAAGCCAACGGTCTTTTTTGTTCCTGTTGCAGAGTTCATTTTCTATTCCTCCCAAAAAATGTAATGGTATTCGTTATGGGGACTTTGCTTTCTTGCGGTAATGTTGTGAGGGTTCCATGGCTTATGACTCGCACCTCCCAGCGCTCGGCTGCCTTTTATCCCTTTCGCGGAACTTTAACGCGGCAGCAGTATCATTGACACAACGCAACTGTAAGCATCAAAAATCAAAAAATCGTCAAATTTTTTGTAAAATCGATTTGACGCTTAAAATTTTTTTGACACAGCCTGTCGAAATGCGTTCTTCTTGACGCTCCTTTGACGGTTGTGGTTCATTATAGGGTATCAATAAAGGGTTTTGCCGCCGCATTTTGCGGCTGCATTCGTCCCGATAAACATTCTGGGAGAATCCATTATGAACTATCAATACATCGGCAAGAGCACGCCTGTCAACAATTCCCGTGCCAAGGCCAGCGGCCTTCTGCGCTACGCAGGGGACATGAAGCTGCCGAACATGCTGCACATGAAGCTCGTGCTCAGCCCTGTTGCCCACGGGATCGTCAAAGCGATCGACTCCTCCGCCGCACTTGCGATGCCAGGCGTTGCCGCGGTATTGTCGTTTGAAAATACGGTGGACACCAAATACAATCGCGGTCGCGTTCGCATCAGCGAGGATGTCATGGACCAGGAAACGCTCTTCAGCCGTCACGTCCGTTTTGTCGGCGACCGCGTGGCTGCCGTGCTGGCCGATTCGCCGGAGATCGCCGCTGCCGCGGCGGAGAAGATCAAGCTCGAGATTGAAGAGCTTCCCGCCGTTTTCACTGTTGAAGATGCGATGAAAGAGGGCGCGCCGCAGCTGCACGAGGGTGGCAACACCGTCACGCTGCCCGAGAGCGGCTTTGGCGGAAAATACTCCGACGCGCAGGGCGAGGAGTTCATCCACCGCTCGCAGACGCAGCGCATCACGCACATCGCCATGGAAACGCACTGCGCCGTGGCAGACTATAACCCCGGCACCGACCGCATGACCGTCTGGTCTCCCACACAGTCGACATTTGGCGTGCGCTCGTGTGTTGCAGCGCTGCTTGGAATGCCGATGAGCCATGTGCGCGCCATCAAAACGCCGATGGGCGGCTCGTTCGGCTGCAAGCAGGAGATGATCCTGGAACCGCTAGCCGCCGTCGGCGCAAAAATGACGGGACGCCCCGTCAAGCTTCAGCTCGACCGGCGCGAGACCATCCTCTGCACTGTGCTGCGTCATCCCATCAAAAGTGAAATTCGCGCCAAATTCGACAAAGGCCATATTCTCAAAGCGCTCGACCTGACCGCTGAGCTCGACGCGGGCGGTTATCAGGGTGTTTCGCCGGATTACATGGGATCCATGTTCAAAAAGCTCTCCTGGGTCTACGGCGTGGAGGATGTGGAGTATCACGCGACCTCCACCTGCACCAACACGCCCATGTCCGGCAGCTACCGTGGTTGGGGCGGCCCAGAGACCGCGTTCATCATGGAAAACATGATGAACGCCGCCGCGCAGAAATTCCGCTGTGACCCGCTCGAGTTGCGGCTCAAAAACGTGCTGCCGCCCGACGCGATCAGCAAGATCGGCAACTTCCCGCTTGGCGATGTACGCCTTGAGGATGTGCTGCGCCTTGGCAGTGAACGTTTCCGCTGGTCCGAGCGCCGCGCCGCCGCGCAGGCACAGGATCGAAGCAGCCGCTATCTCAAGGGCGTCGGCCTCGCCGTGTCCACCCATACCTCAGGCTACTATCCTCGCCGTCTTGACTGGTGCACCGTCACGGCCAAGTTTGAAGAGGACGGCTCGGCGAGCTTCAACTGCAACATCCACGACCATGGCTGCGGCACGGTTGCCGCGCTGAAGAATATTGCCGCAGAAGAACTCTCCATCCCACCTGACAGCATTGATTTCCCTGAGGGCGACACGGCATACAATGCGCTCGATAATGGCTGCTACACCAGCCGCACAATTTATGTCACCGGCCGTGCCGTGTTGGAAACGGCGCAGAAGCTCAAATCTCTGCTGCTGGAAAATGCCGCACGTCTCATGGTATGCAGTGCCGGAGACCTCGCCTGTCAAAACGGTGAGATCTTTGTCACCGCTGATCCCTCTCGCCGGAAAACCTACCGTGATGTTATCTGCTATGCCGCCGACCAGTACGGCAGCAGCGGCGCAATTTTCGTTTCCCACACTTACCAGCCCTCGTCCAACCCCGGCCCTGCCGCTGCTCACTTCGCCGAGGTCGAGGTCGACACGCTCACTGGGCTCTGCCGCCTGACGGCATTCACCGCCGCGCACGACGTTGGCAAGGCCATCAATCCCGAACTCTGCCGCGGGCAGGTCGGCAGCGCCTTGCAGCAGGGCATGGGGCTTGTCTTTTGCGAGCAGGTCAAAATCGACCCGAAGACCGGCCAGCCGCTCAACGCCACCCTGCAGCGCTATCACGTGGCACGCGCGTGCGACTTCCCGCACATTGAGACGGTGCTTGTCGAAAACGGCAGCCCCGAAGGGCCTTACGGCGCCAAGTCCATCGGCGAATCCTGCTTTGTGCCGGTCGCGCCGGCGCTGCTTGCCGCCGTCAATGATGCACTGCAAACCGATCTGACCACCCTGCCGCTGACGCCGGAGAAGATCATCCGCGCCGTGCAGGAAAAACGCAAGGAGGCGTCGCTGTGATGGAAATTCGTTTTTACTTAAACGGGAAAGAAACCGTTGTGAACGCCCCGCCGGAGCGCCTGCTTGTCGACGTGCTGCGCGAAGATCTGCATCTGACGGGCACGAAGCGCGGCTGCGGCGAGGGCGAGTGCGGCACCTGCACGGTGCTGCTCGACGATAAGGCCGTCCACTCCTGCATGACGATGATCGCGCAGGTGAACGGACACCGCGTCATCACATCCGAGGGTGTCGAATCCGACCCTCGCATCGCACCCATCATCCCCGCTTTTGTGAACAACATGGCCATTCAGTGCGGCTACTGCACGCCCGGCATGGTGATGAGCGCCGCGGGCCTGCTGCTCCACAATCCCGACCCTACCGAAGATGAGATCCGCACCGCGATCTCCGGCAACATCTGCCGGTGCAGCTGCTATGAGCAGATCCTGCGCGCCATCCGGCAGGCCGCGCGCGACATGAAGGAGGCGGCCAAATGAACTTCTTTCAGCCAACAAACCGTGAAGAGCTCGCCTCTGTCCTTGCGTCCCTCTCCGGCGGCTCCATTGTCGCCGGGTGCACGGACTTTTTGGCCCAGTGCAACGGAAAGGTCTGGCACGCAGACGCCATTTTGAGCCTGACGGAGATGCAGGAGCTCAAGAATATCGAATGGAACGGCGATACCCTCGCCGTCGGCGCAGTGTGTGTACATTCACAGGTCGCACAGTCCCCCGTTGTGCGGCAGTATTTTCCCGCACTCGCCATGGCGTGCAGCCAGGTCGGCTGCGCGCAGATCCGCAACCGCGGCACGCTCGGCGGCAGCATCGGCACCTCTTCCCCCGCGGGCGACGTCTACCCGCCCCTGCTCGCGCTCTGCGGCGCGGCCGAGGTGATGAACAGCCGCGGCGAGGTGCGCACCATCCCCGCACGCGAGCTCGTGCTCGGCAAGGGCAAGACCGCGCTCGCAGGCGACGAGGCCATTCTGCGCTTTCTCCTCCCCCTGCCCGCCGAACATGAGATCAGCGCGTTCGGCAAGATCGGTGAACGGCACCAGGTCACGATCTCCAAGATCAACCTCGCCGTCAGCGCGGTTGTTAAAAACAGCTGCATCCAACGCGCGCGCGTCGCGCTCGGCGCAGTCGCGCCGCACGCATACCTATCAGAAGACGCCGCGGCGTTCCTTGCGGGGAAGCCGCTCACGGCGGAGACCGGCGCCGCGCTCGGCGACCTGCTCTCTTCCGAGGTCGAGCGCGTCATCGCGGGGCGCGGCTCCATGCCCTACAAGCGCGAGGCCGTCCGTGGCCTTGCGCAGGATACGTTCACCCGTCTGATCGCGCTGGCGCAGGAGCGCGGCCTATGAAAAAAGAGATCCGCATCGACGAGCTCCGCGCCCTGATGCTCGACGCGCTCACACTGCGCGGCATCGGCAGCGAGGACGCCGCTTTCATCGTCGACGACTTTCTGGACGCCGAACTCGAGGGCCACAAGACCCACGGCGTCTCCAAATTCCTGACCATCGACATCGGCCTTTCAGGCCGCGAGGGCAGCATCGAAATCGTGAGCCGGATCGGCGGCCACGCCAAAATCGACGGCCACCGTGAGCTCGGCCACATCGCCGCGCGGCAGGCTGCCGCGCTCAGCGTGGAGCTTGCCAAAGAGCAGGGTGTCGGCCTTGTCGCGCTGACCAACGTCAGCCGCTACGCCCGTCTGGTCCCCTACTCCCGCCTGATCGCCGAGCGCGGCTGCATCGGTATCGTCACGAATAACGGTGGTCCCGCGCACGTGGTGCCGTTTGGCGGCAGCATGCCGGTGTTCGGCACAAATCCGCTATCTTTCGGCTTCCCGCAGGGCGAAAAGCCGCCCCTCATCTTCGACTTTGCCACCGCGCAGGTCGTGTGGGGCGAGCTGCGGCAGGCCATCGTCGAGGAGCGTCCCCTCCCCGAAAGGACTTTTCTCGATGCCGCCGGCGCTTTCACTACCGATCCCCAACGCGTGCAGGGCGTGCTCCCCTTCGGCGGGGCGCGCGGCGCGGCGCTGTGCATGGCGCTTGAAATTCTGACCGGCGCGTTCGTCGGCGCAAAGATGGGCGGCGAGATCCGCGATGAATACGACCTCGGCTACCTGTTCTGCGCCCTGTCGTCGGAGATGTTCTCCTCCACAGAAGATTTTATCGCGCAGACGGCGGCGCTGGCCGAGGCTGTGCGCACCAGCGCGCCCGCCGCAGGAAATGCACAGGTCTTCGTCCCCGGCGAACGTTCCGCCCAGCGCCGCAGCGAGCAGCTTGCGCGCGGCACGGTCGAACTTGAAGCCGACGTTTACGACCGCATCCGTGCGATGAGCCGTTCACGCGAGGGCGGCTACGAAAATTCCCGCAGTATGAACTGAGATACCTCTCTTTTCATAAAGAAAAACAGCATGAGGCAGCGGGCACTGCTTCGTGCTGTTTTTTACGCAAAAAGCGGGCCGCTGAGGTATCAGCGGCCCGCCCTTCGCCTTTTCACTTTTCAATGAGATAGCTGCCGCTGTCCGTCGCCTCCGTCACGATGGGGACGAACTCGACGTCGTAGGCCTTCATCGCCTCGGTGACGCTCTCGAGCTGGTCTGCCGTGACCTTGACGTACACGCGGTCGAACTTTTCCGTAAGCTCACTCATCACGATGCCGGACTTCTCTTCGCTGCCTGCAAGCGCGATGTCCGCGTCCACGCTGACGGAGAGCTTGCCCTTGTAGCCCGCCTGCTCAAGCGCGGTGTGGATGTCGTCGGCGAGCAGCGCAAGCGCCTCCTGCTGCGTCATGGTGCGCTCGTCCGTCTTGATGCGGCTCATGCGCCCCTCGCGCGGGTAGTGGAAATCGTCGAGCAGAAGCTCGTCAAAGCCCAGCTTGCCGCATTCCATGACGATATCGGTCACATACTGCCGCGCCGCCTGCTTTTCGGGCGCGAGCCAGTGCGTGCTGTTCGTATCGTACCAGACGAATCCCGTCAGCTGGCAAACGGCGGCGTCCGTCATGTGCTCGTAGGCGTACAGGCTGTCGTGCAGCGTGCTGATGCGGCCGATCGTATAGTAGTCCGAGTCGACAAGGCCCTGAATGGCCGTGTCCGATGTGCTGTTCCCGGCCACCGCGCCGCAGTCGATCGCGCCCCGCACTTTGGAATTATAGTAGAGCTTGCCGCTCGCGTCCTTGAGTTCGACCGCCACGGCGTTCACGTCCTTATCAAGGCCATCGAGCGCTGCCTGCCAATCGCCGCCGAGCGCGTCCGCACCCAGCTCGACTGCGTAGGTATCCTTGATGACGGGCTTTTGCACCGTGATCTCAAGGTCGTCCTGCTTCTTATCGTCGCCGCTGTCGCCGCCGTTTGCGGTGTCGTCCTGTGGGGTCTTCTTTATCCAGGGGAACTCAAAGCGGACCGAGCCGTCCGCATCGTATACCATATAGCGCTGCGCAAACAAAAAGCCGCACGCCAGCAGCAAAATGACCACCAGCACCACGGCCAGCACGCCTCTGCCGCGCCTGCGCCCGCGATAACCGGTATAGCCCTTCGTTCCGCTCGATCTTCTTGCCATTGTCTGCATCCGCCTCCTTTTTCTTGTGCAACAGTTTACCTTTTGAGAGCAAAAAAATCAACAAAAACCTTTCGGTTTTTGTTGATTTTCCGCTTTTGTATGCTTTAGCCCTCGATAGCGTCCATCAGCGCGACGCGGCGGGCGTGGCGGCCGCCTTCAAACGCGGTGGAGAGGAACGTCTCGACCATGGCCGCGGCCAGCTTCGGGCCCGTGAAGCCCGCACCGATGGCCATCATGTTCGCGTTGTTGTGCTGGCGGCACAGCTGCGCTTCAAGCGTATCGGCGCAGTGCGCGCAACGGATGCCCTTGACCTTGTTCGCCGCGATGGAGATGCCAATGCCCGTCGTGCACACGACGATACCGTACTCGCACTCTCCGCTCGCGACGGCACGCGCGGCGGCCTCGCCGAAAATGGGATAGTCGCAGCTCTCGGTGGAATAGGTGCCGCAGTCCTTGACCTCGTGGCCCAGGCCCTCCAGCTGCTTTTTGATGTCTTCCTTCATGGCGTATCCGCCGTGGTCACAGCCCAATGCGATCTTCATAGTGTTTCTCCTTTTGTCAGTCAGATTTTGTGAAAGACCGGTTTTTTCTTTTCAAACGTGCACACATAGTTGAGGCCGCAGCTCTTTAAAAGCTCCTGCGTCTCGCGGGCGCGCATGCCGACGAATTCCGGCGTGTGCGCGTCGGTGCCGATGGTGATGATCTCGCCGCCGAGCTCGTGATAGAGCCTCAGCCATTTTTGATCCGGCAGCGGCGTGTTGCCGCGGTTGACGTTGCACTCGATGCCGCAGCCATTTTCAATGAGCGCGCGAAACACCTGCGACACCTCGTCCTCGAAGCCGTCGAAGCTCATGTGCATACCGTGGTTCTCGTTCATGTAGCGAAGCGGCAGCGTCAGATGGCCGAGCACAGAGAACTTTCCCCACTTGGCCGTCTCCAGAACGAGCGTTAAATAGTCCGCGATCTGCTCGCGCGCCTCCTGCTCCGTGGCCTCGGGCATGAAGTAGAGGTCGTTCCAATCGTACTTTTCCGACAGCTGATGCTGCGAGCCGATGACAAAGTCGAGCTCCGGCAGGCGGGAAAGCAGCTCGTCTGCGTAGGCAAAGTCGCGCATCGCCTCGCCGAGCTCGATGCCGCGGCGGACGATGATCTTCCCGTCCGCCGCCTGGTCGGCGCGCGCAAAGGTCTCTTTACGATTCGAAAAATCGTGTTCCCAGTGCGCCGTCTCCCTCGGGCGGAACAGGTCCACATGGTCGGTCAGGCACATTTCCTGCAAACCCTGCGCGATGCCCGCGCACACCATGTCTTCCACCGGCGTTTTCGAGTCGAACGAAAGCGAACAGTGGGTGTGATAATCGGATAAATACATCTTCTATTCGTTACAGCTTGAACTTTCCGAAAAAGCTCTTGTGTTCCTCATAATTCTTCTCGCCGAGCGACTCGCTGAACTTCTTGAGCGCTTCCTTCTGCTCGCGGTTCAGGTTGCGCGGCGTCTCGATATACACGGTGACGTACTGGTCGCCGCGGCCGCGGCCGTTGAGGCCGGGGATGCCCTTGCCTTTCAGGCGGAACGTTGTGCCGCTCTGCGTCCCCTCGGGGATGGTGTACTTCACCTTGCCGTCGATCGTCGGGATCTCAAGCTCCGCGCCGAGCACCGCCTGCGTGAACGTAATGGGCGCTTCGCACAGGACGCTCGTGCCCTCGCGGCGGAAGATCTCGTGCGGACGCACGGACACAACGATCAGCAGATCGCCCGCGGGGCCGCCGTTCTTACCCGCGTTGCCCTGCGCGCGCAGCGAAATGGTCTGCCCGTTGTCGATGCCCGCAGGAATGCTGACCTTGATGGTCTTGCGGTGGCGGATCATGCCCTTGCCGCCGCACTTGGGGCAGGGCTGATGAATGATCTTACCCTTGCCGCCGCAGCGCTGGCAGGGGGCCGACGTCGACATATAGCCCAGCGGCGTCTGGCGGCGCTGCTGGATCACGCCGCTGCCGCGGCAGTCAGGACAGACCTCGGCGGTCGTGCCCTTGGCGCAGCCCGAGCCGCGGCAGTCAGGGCACTGCTCGATGCGGTCGATGCTGACTTCCTTCTCGCAGCCGAAGGCCGCCTCTTCAAAGCTGATGTTCACGCTCGTGCGCAGGCTTTCGCCGCGCTGGGGCGCGTTGGGGTTCGCGCGCGCGCCGCCGAAGCCACCGCCGAAGAAGCTGCCGAAGATATCGCCGAGGTCGCCGAAGTCGAACCCGCCCGCGCCGTAAGCGCCGCCACCGGCGCCTGCGCCGTAATTCGGGTCAACGCCCGCAAAGCCGAACTGGTCGTAGCGCGCCTTCTTGTCTGGGTCGCTCAAAACCTCGTTCGCCTCGTTGATCTCCTTGAACTTCTCCTCGGCTTCCTTGTCGCCGGGGTTCATGTCGGGATGATACTTGCGTGCGAGCTTTTTGTATGCTTTTTTGATCTCTTCTTCCGAAGCGCCCTTGGAAACGCCGAGCACCTCGTAATAGTCTCTTTTATTTTCAGCCATAGACTACGCTCCTAAAAACGCCGCAATCGGGGGCAGTATAAACTGTCCCCGCTGCGTCGATCGGTTTCAAATTACTTCTTGTTGTTCTCGTCGTCATCCACGACCTTGTAGTCAGCATCATAATACTGCTGACCGTTCGGGCCGGTCTGCGCGCCGCCGTTCTGGCCGCCCATGTCAGGACCGGCCTGTGCGCCGCCCTGCGGGTTCGCCTGCTGATAGAGCTTCTCGCTCATCTGGTAGAACATCTGGGTCAGCTCTTCGGTCGCGCTCTTGATGGCGTCGGTATCGTCGCCCTTGAGGACTTCCTTCAGCTTGTCGATACCGCTCTGGACCTTGGCCTTCTCGTCCGCGGGGATCTTGTCGCCCACTTCGCCGAGGGTCTTCTCGCTCTGGTAGACCATCTGGTCGGCCTGGTTGCGGACTTCGACCTTTTCCTTGATCTTGGCGTCCTCAGCGGCGTACTGCTCGGCGTCCTTGACGGCCTTTTCGATATCCTCCTTGCTCATGTTGGAGGAAGAGGTGATGGTGATGTGCTGCTCGGTGCCGGTGCCGAGGTCCTTCGCGCTGACGTTCACGATGCCGTTGGCGTCGATATCGAATGTGACCTCGATCTGAGGCACGCCGCGGCGGGCCGGAGCGATGCCGTCGAGGTGGAAGCGGCCGAGGCTCTTATTGGCGGCGGCCATCTCACGCTCGCCCTGCAGGACGTTGACCTCAACGCTGGTCTGGTTGTCGGCGGCGGTGGAGAAGATCTGGCTCTTCTTCACGGGGATGGTG
>ERZ824598.839-NODE-839-length-44904-cov-5.770452_pt1 | contig 44904 bp, 45 predicted proteins | sample MGYA00519934_ERZ824598 | MGnify/ENA primary metagenome ERZ824598 (study PRJEB31778, sample SAMEA3449177) | human gut metagenome | biome: human gut; feature: human-associated habitat; material: faeces | place: United Kingdom | collected 2010/2012 ...
GCGGCGGCGGTGTCCTGGGGCGCGTCAAACCCCCGCATCCCCAGCTCCATCAGGCCTGGGCCCTGCTTCGCCTGCCACGCCCGGCGCAGGGCGTGGGTGGGGGTGGCGCGCTTCACCGCAAAGGCGGTGGGGTATTGTTCGTAGTCGCAGGTCCGATCATACCCGCAGTTGGGGCAGACCGGGTCTGCGCCGTTTTTCTGGTCACATACCGGGCATTTCCACATGGTGGGTCCTCCTTAGATATCCGTTCTTGATCCCGGCTAACGCTGGGGCGGCATTTCCCGGGGCGTCTGGCAGCGTTCTTTTTCCTCCGGCGTCTTGGGGCCGTATTTTTTCTTGTCCATGGAATCATCTATCATGACGATAATGAACGAGACTACAAACGCGATGATCCAAGCAAGGCCGGTAGAGAATGAAAAACCGTCATACAGGCAGGTGAGGAGCGCGACAAGTGCCGGAAGAGCCGAGACGACAAGGGCGATATACGCCAATGAGACGAAGAAATTAGGGGGGGCCTCAACTACTGCCGTCACATCGTACAGTATGCCGTCATCTGCCCTGACCCGCGGATAGTGCAGCTTCTCCCCGTAGACCACACCGGCCGGGATGGAGAGCGCCATACTGACCTTCTTGCCGTTGTGCTTGAAGGATATCGACTTTCTGCAGCCCTGGGCGGCTTCTACTGACTTCAGACTGACCTGAGGTGTAACTTTTTCCAGCTTCTGCACGCGCACGGTGACCAGGAGGTCGCCGTTTTTGCCGCCGTTTCTGCCGGGCTGGCCCAGGCCGGTATAGCGCAGCTTTTTCCCGTCCATACAGCCCCCGGGGATGGTCACCTGATGCGTGCCGCCGCCGGAGGGCGTGACCCGGAGCTGGCACCCCCGGGCGGCCTGGTCCGGGGTGATATACACCGTCGCCCGCAGGTCGCCGCCTTTTACCGGCGGGTCCTTGGGGGCGTCATAGAGGCCGTCCGGCTCCGGGGGCTCCTGCACGCGCACGGTGACCAGGAGGTCGCCGTTTCTGCCGCCGTTGCTGCCGGGCTGGCCCATGCCGCGGCAGCGCAGGACGCTGCCGTCCTTCGTGCCCGCCGGGACGGTGAGCTCCAGCCGCTGGCCGTCCACATAGCCTGCCGTGATCCGGCAGCCCTGGGCCGCCTGCTCCTGGGTGACGGTCACGGTCCGCTTCCGGTTTCTGCCGTTTACCGGCGGGTTCTGCTTCTCCTGCCACTGGCGGCGCAGGGTGCGGGTGGGGGTGGCGGTTGTCACCGCGAAGGCGGTGGGGTATTGTTCATAGTCGCAGGTCCGGTCATACCCGCATCGGGGGCAGACGGTGGCTACGTTGTTCTCTTGGTCACATACCGGGCATTTCCACATGGTGGGTCCTCCTTAGTTGCTTTTGGCCTTTTCCCGCCAATAGGCGGCCTGGTTGGCGTCTTTCGGCACACCACGGCCGTTTTCATAGCAGTCTGCCAGGGCGCGCTGGGCGTCCTTGTTCCCCTGCTCGGCGGCTTTTTGGTACCAATGGACGGCCTGGGCGAGATCTCTCTCCACGCCGATGCCATTTGCATAACAGCGCCCCAGATCGTATTGTCCAAAGCTGGAGTCCTGTTCGGCAGATTTGCGGTACCACTGTGCCGCCTGGTCAGCGTCTTTTTTTACGCCGATGCCGTTCTCATAGCATTCTCCCAAGGAATGCTGGGCCAGGGATTCGCCCAGCCGGGCGGCCCGGCGGTACCATTGGGCCGCCTGAGTTTCGTCTTTCTCTACGCCGTAGCCGTTTTCATAGCAGACTCCCAGATGCCACTGCGCCTGGGTATTGTCCTGTTCGGCGGCCTGGCGGAACCAGTGAGCGGCCTGGACATTGTCTTCCTCCACGCCGAAGCCGTAGTAATAGCGTTCGCCCAGCGTCAGCTGGGCCTCGGCATGGCCCCGTTCAGCGGCCTGGCGGTACCATAATATCTACAGAACCGCCAAAGAGTGCAAGGATTTCAGAACCATGCGCCGCAGCCTGTGCGTTCTGCTGTACTGCGGCGGGTGGCTTTACGAAGCCAAGGATGTCGATTTCAAGGACGTGGAGGCATATCTCAAACGGTCCGATGAATATTTCCAGAGGGCGAAGCATACGCATGACGACTTCCAGGTGGACCTGATGGACCTGGCCACGAAGCTGAGCAAGCAGGACGAATTGTTCCGGATTCCGGGGCCTGAGGCGCTCCAGCGGCTGGGCGAGGCAGCAAGAGAAGCCGATCAGGAGATATTGAACGGGTACGGGGATTTCCTGCAGCAGCAGGGCGGGGGCTATTGATCCGCGCAGGTGAAGGAGGCCGGGCAGGGACATGAGCCGCCTGACCGGCCGGACTGCATCCTTGAAGAAAAGCGCAATAAGTGAACATATAATTTCAGAAAGAGAGGTTTTCCTGCATATGAAGCCAAAAAATAAGCCGCAGAGCAGCAAATCGAAAGAGAGCGTGGCGGATAAGGCCGCGAAGTTCTTCGGAAAGACAAAGACCGAGCCTACTCCCGGCCAGATCGCCACCCAGAACCGCGACATCAGCGCGGAGATCATCAGCGTTCTGCGCAGCATCGATTTTGCCCACGGCCGCCTGAAGGATCTGGTCAACGAGGAGGAGTACCGGACGATGATCAAGGTCCGGGACGTGGCTATGAAAATGCTCCAGGAGAGCCCCACGATTTTTGACGAGGTGGCTCAGATCGGCGCGGAGATGAGCTACGCCGCCAAGTCGTGGAAGGAGGCTGTGAAGATCGGTATGCCCAACAAGGCCATGCATGCCAAGCAGGCGGTGGCCAGCGGCGCCTCCTTCTTCTGGAGCAATATCCCCGAGGACAAGGAGGCGGAGCGAGCCGCCGTCCTGAAGAACCGGGAGGAGTATTTTGCCAACTTCAAGATGGCGATCCAGACCGGCGAGAAGATCGACAATCTGGAAAAAGAACTTGCCAGTTTGGAATCCAATATCACAAAAAAGAGCGAAAAGAGAGCGCCGCTCATGGCTCGGGTACGGGAACTGAAGGAAACCGAAGAAGGCCGGAAAAAGCTGTCCAGGCTTTACAGAAGCAGAACCGATCCCCAGGGGCTCGATTCGGAGGATCGGAAATTTGCAGAAGAGATGCTTGACGACGTGAGCCTCATCAGAGAGATTAAGGGGCTTGTGAAGCAGTGTAGGGCTAAGGTGACTGAACTGTCTGCCAACAGGACGCAGCTTTCACAGGTGGACCAGGCTTTGAGCAGAAATCCCGATCTGATCAAGAGAGATCTGACGCCGGATGTTGCTGCAGTGTGGGACGCTGAGGCTGATGAAATGAGGCGAGCTATGGACCGCTCTGCTGTGGCCTTTGAGGAACACAAGAAGATTATAGACACGATGGAAGCTGCTTTGCAAAGCGAGTCGGCAAAAAATATACGTCATGATTTGTGGGATCATTTGGATCATGTGCTTAACCCCAATGAAATCTCCCCGGCGGATGCCGCGGAAGATGATGCGAATCTTGATCGGGTGAATCGGAATATCGGGAAGGACAACGAAGCAAAAGCACGACAGGAAGAGAAAGCACGGCGGGCAGCGATGGAGGCCGCCAAGCAGGCCCAGGCGAACGAGGAGACGGCCCAAGCGGAGAATGAGAATGTGGTTGCCGAGTCGGCAGACAACTTCAACATCAATTACTGAGAAAAGAGGGATGAACTATGGCTTTTTTGGATGATCTGAAGAATGTCTTTTCCACGAAGACGCCGGAGCAGATCTATGCGGAGAATGTGGCAAGAGAAATCAAGCAGCTGGGGGATCGCACCAAAGTGATGGTGGAGATGTCCAGTCAGCTGGGAATGTGCGAGCGAAAATTTAAGAATATCATCCAGGACTCCCGAATCAACGCCATCAGGCGCCGGGCGGATCAGGTTGGCGACGTCAGCGAGAAGAAGCGCATCCACGATGCGGTGATTGGCCTTCTGGCGGTGCAGGAAGCCCGGTTTGAGCTGAGCTCCATCACCTCCTCCCAGGACCTGGAGCGCTCGATGAAGCGGCTCAGCTCCATCCTGCGCCAGATGTACCGGATGGACCACTATGTCTCCGTGACCAGCGGGGATCTGAAAAAGGGCCGCCGTCAGAGTTCGGACTTTGAAGACACCGTGAAATCCACTCCTCTCACGGAGCGGGCCGAAAAAGTAACCGAGGAGCTTGTGGAGCGCATCATCCAGGGCGAAAGCGTTGAGGACTGCATGAGGAGCACTACCGGCCGCACTGCCTCCGCCGCCGACGACTCCGGGCAGCCTCTTCCCAACTATGAAGAATCGGACCACGACAAACCTTCGGAGGCGGATGTGGACTTCATGCGGGAGCAGGCCGGCCAGGACTTTTGATCTGCGCCGCGGAACAGGAGGAATACAATGAATATTCAGAACGTCAATCGTTTGAACAACGAATACCGCGCGTACATCTATGAGGCGGAGAGCTATCGCATGGCCCAGGCCGGTGTGGCCAGCCGGGAGGAGGGCCTCAGCTATCAGCGGGCCGCGCAGATCTGCAGCCAGCTGGCCAGCCTGACCACCGGCTCAGAGGCCCAGTACTGGATGAAAAAACAGGCCGCCTGCGAGACGAAAATGCGCCAGATCTGGGCCGAGCTGAACCCCGAGCCCCAGAAGAAGGAGCCGCCCGCCGGCAAGCCCGCCCCCCAGAAGCCGGCCGCCAGGAAGGACGACGTTCCCCAGGAGACGGTGAACAACTGGTACAAGGAGGACCCCGGCTACGGCTTTGACCAGGTCTCCGGCATGGACGACGTCAAGCTCATGCTGTCCGACTGCGTCCGCGACGCCTCCATGGAGGCCCTGAACCGGTATCTGAAGATCCCCTCCATGAAGTCCTTCTTTTTCTACGGCCCTCCGGGCTGCGGCAAAACGTATATCATCGAGGCCTTTGCCCACGAGCTGATGCAGCAGGGCTATAAGTTCATGTCCCTGTCCAGCGCCGATATCCACAGCAAGTTCTCCGGCGAGGCGGACAAGATCGTGCAGCGGGCCTTCCGGGAAGCCGTGGACAACGCCCCGTGCATCCTGTTTATGGACGAGGTGGACGGCGTGTGCCAGAACCGCAACCTGCCCAACCTGTCCGACTTCAATATGCAGCTGACCACCACGTTCCTTACCGCCTATAACGGCCTGAGCCGGGCCAACGCCGAGGAGAAGTCCGTGATCTTCATCGGCGCCACCAACTACCCCGCCAACGTGGACGCCGCCATGCTGGACCGCGTGGAGCTTGTGCGGATCCCGCTGCCGGAGGAGGAGGTCCGTAGCCAGGTGTTCCGGAGCGCGCTGGAGAACATTGTCCGGCTGGAGCCGGGCCTTGGCTGGCTTGACATGGCCGTTGCCACCGAGGGCTATAACCAGCGGGACGTCAAGGCCATCATCGAGAAGCTGAAAAAGCTCATCCGCGTCGGCGCGGCGGACGGCTGCACCTCCGGCGAGGAGGCCGTCTCCCGCCTGCAGGACGGCGCCTTCTGCCTGACTCGCCAGATGTTTGACCAGGCGATGCAGGCCTATGTGCCCACGCCCAAGGACGATATCGAGCGCCGCCTCAACGAGTTTGAGCGGCAGATGAGCTATATGTAATGGCAGGACGCGAAGGAGGATCCCGTGAGAATTACTGCATCCACCATTGCGTGGGCTGAGGAGCTTGTTGAAACCCCGGAGAAAAACGCTCCGGAACTGGCTGATCTTCCTGACTGCTTCCAGTGGCGCGACACCCTGAGGCAGGTCACCACGACGCTGCACGACACATCGGTGCTGGGTATGCCGACCCCCCACGGGGTGCTGTTTTTCGGCCCCCCCGGCAACGGCAAGCACACCCTGGCCCGGGCATATATCTCCACCCTGTGGCACGGGCGGAATGTGGGGCACGAGCTCGTGCCTCTGTTCCGGGTCGACGCTTCCCAGTTTCCGGAGGGACTGGACCTGCAGAAGGCGCTGGATCGGATCGACACCGTGTTCGATGTGATCTCCGGTCCCGAGAAATACGATTTCTGCGACGATGCCGAGTTTGGCATCATCCTGTTCGATCAGATGGAGCGGTACGCCCATGTGGACGCGCTGGCATACAGCATTGCCCAGTGGACGGCGGACCTGAGCGACCATGCGGCGGTGATCTGCATCACCGAGGATGAGTCCATTATCCCCTCCGATCTGCGCAGGGCCCTGTTTCCTTGCCGCTGCAGCAACCCCGGTCCGCGTCTGCGCCAGCAGATCCTGGAATGGGGCCTCAGGTGGACAACGGTATCCAACGACCGATCGGTATCGATAGACTTAGGACTCAACGGGATCTCCGAGGACGAGATCGTCCAGCGGACAGACGGGCTGAATTGCGCCGGTCTGCACGATCTGGTGATGCAGCTGCGGCTGGCAGGGCTTACGAAGATTCTGGACTCCGATAGGCCGAATATCAGTGTGCCTTTGGAAGAGGATGTCATACTCAATGCGCTGGAGCTGCAGGAGCGGCGTGCCGCCCCCGCAGCGGTTCCCACCGTGATCCAGACCGTGGCTGTTCCGGCGGGCGGCGTGTCCTCGGTACAGCTCGGAGCGGAGGTTGATCCTCAGGAGGACACCGGAGATATGACCGAAGAGGAGTATTTTAACTATTTTTAATTGCCCACCACCCTACCAACGAGAGGAGTGCATCCATATATGCATAAAACACCGTCCAACGCTCTGCGGCAGGCCGCCAAGCAGTTCTGCCGTGAGCAAAAGGTCCGGATCATCCGGCGCCGGGACCTGAACCAGCTTACCTCCAAGGTGGAGGGCAAGGTCCTGTGCAATTTCGGATTTATCCATCACCCCCGGCTGACGGCTATGTTGCCGGAGGAAAAGCGCATTTTTATCACCGATTACGCCTGCGACTGCTATGAGTTCAGCGACTCCGGCAGTCTCTGCAGCCACTGCACCGCCCTGGCCATGGAGGCTTTTGGCGATGGGGAGTTGGTTTATGAGCAGAGAACCAACCTGCCCGGCGGGGAGTTTTCCGATGGCGATCTGCCGGAGGACGGAAACATCACCGTGCTGTCGGACGAAGTGGACGGCGAGGGGCAGCGTTGCGTGGAGGGCAAGGCTCTGTGCAGCTTCGGGTTCATTCATCACCCCCGGCTGATGCTGCGCGGCCGGGAGGTGGCGGACTACGCCTGCGACTGCTACAGCTTTGTCGGTAGCAATGCGTTCTGCCCCCATTGCCGGGCCCTGCTGAAGCTCGTCCTGGGAGCGGATATCCCGGAGGAGACCCCTGAGGAGGAGCCTGTCCCGGAGGAAGCCGCTCCGGAGGAGACTCCCGCAGAGGAGCCTGCCCGGGAGGAAGCCGTTCCGGAGGAGACTCCCGAGGAGGAGTCCGTTCAGGAGGAATCCGCTCCGGCCCCGGAAGCGGAGCCCTGGGATGGGCGGATCCGCACCATGCAGGTGCTGTTCGGCCGGGCATTGGAGGACGGCCGGCCGGTATGCTGGTATCCCAACGACACGACCTGTGTGTTCCACCCCAACATGGGGATCATCGGCACCATGGGAACCGGCAAGACCCAGCTGACCAAGTCCGTGGTGACCCAGCTCTGCCGCCAGCGGCGCAATAATTTCGACGGCCACCCCCTGGGCATCCTGATCTTCGACTACAAGGGCGACTACAACGAGACCAAGCCCGAGTTCGTCCAGGCCACCGGCGCCCGGGTGCTTACCCCCTATCACCTGCCCTTCAACCCCTTTTCCCTGCAGGGCATCCGGCGCAAGCCGATGCTCCCCATCCACACGGCCAACGCCTTCACCGACAACATCGCCCGGATATACAACCTCGGCCCCAAACAGACCACGACCCTGCTGGGCTGCATCATCAGCGCCTATCAGGCCTGCGGCATCCAGGCCGCCGCTCCGTCCACCTGGGACCGTCCCGCCCCCACCTTTGATCAGGTGTATGAGATCTACAGCAAGGATGATTCCATCAAGAAAAACGACTCGCTGTATGCCGCCATGGACCACCTGTATAAGTTCCAGATTCTGGAGGGCGACGCCCGGCGCACTACCTCCCTGTTTGAGCTGGTGAACGGCGTGGTGGTCATGGACCTGTCCGGCTATGACGCCGATATTCAGAACCTGATCGTGGCCATTACCCTGGAGCTGTTCTATTCCCAGATGCAGAACTCCCAATCCAGCCTGGCGGATAAGGACTTCCGCCAGCTGACGCGCTTCATCCTGGTGGACGAGGCCGACAACTTCATGTCCCAGAACTTCCCGGCCCTCAAGCGCATCCTGAAGGAGGGCCGCGAGTTCGGCGTGGGCACCATCCTGTCCACCCAGTCCCTGCGCCACTTCGGCTCCGGCGACGGCGACTATTCCAGCTATATCCTCTCGTGGGTGGTGCACAACGTGTCCGACCTGAAGCGCTCGGACGTGGACTTCGTGTTCAAGACCTCCTCCGATCCCGCCACGGCAGAGATGCTGTATCAGGGGATCAAGTCCATCGGCAAGCACCAGAGCGTCATCAAGGCGGGCAACGCCGCGCCTGTGACCGTGCAGGACACCCCCTTCTGGCAGATCGCCGAGGATACCGCCGAAAGCTATCTCCCCGAGTCGGAAGTACCGGAGGAGCCGGAGGCGTGACGCAGTCCGGACAGGATCCGGATATATAAGCGAAATTCCGTCAGTTCACCGGTTCAAAAGGCCGCCCCGAAGCCGGGGCGGCTTTTTCAGATCAGCCTGCCTCTTTTTTGACATGCAAAAGCTCCGGGATGAAAACCTCGTCCCGGAGCTTTGATTTTTACGGCAGGTAGTTCAGCGGGTCCACCAGGGTGCCGTTGCGGGTCACGCCGAAGTGGCAGTGGGGGCCGCTGCTGATGCCGGTGGAGCCCATGCGGGCGATCTGCTGGCCCTTGTACACGTGCTGGCCCACAGACACCAGCAGGGAGCTGTTGTGGCCATAGGTGGTGACGAAGCCGTTGCCGTGGTCGATCTTCACGCAGTAGCCCAGGCCGCCGTACCACCCGGACAGGGTCACGGTGCCGCCGTCGGCGGCGTAAATGGCGGTGCCGTAGCTGTTGGCGATATCCAGGGCCTCATGATAGGTGGAGGCGCCGGCCACGCTGGCCCGGCGGGGGCCGAAGTAGGAGGTGATAACGCCGTAGCAGGGCCAGCGGAAGCTGCCGGTGGGGAACCAGGTGGGCCGGACCTTGGTGCCCCGGGCCTGGACCTCGGCCACAGGCTGGGACAGGGTCACGGAGGCCACATATTCCCGGGCGGTCTCCTCACCGTTGATGATGGTCACGTTGGCGGTGACGTCCGCCTTGCCGTACACGCCCTTGGACAGCACCTTGGTGTCGCCCTGGTACATGCTGGCGTCGTCCCGGTAGGTGATGGTATAGGGCAGGTCACGGATGTAGTTCTGCCGCTCCACGGCCACCACCGTCAGGTAGGGCACGGCGTTGGAGATGGTCAGCTGGTCCCCGGCGTGGAGCACGGCGATGTCATAGCCGGGGTTCAGAGTCAGAAGCTGCTGATTGGTCATGCCGTTGTCCTCGGCGATGGCGGACCACACGTCGCCGGGCTTCACGGTGTATACCACGGCCCCCTCCTTGGTGGCGTTGAGCTTCTCGGCGATATAGCCCAGGTTGGAGATCAGGGAGCTGTCCACATAGCCCTCCTTGATCTCCACGTTTTCCACAAAGCTGCAGTCCACGGTGTTCTCGGTGATATAGCCCGCCTTCATCTGCTCCAGCAGCTGATCAATGGCTCCGGCGTAGGTGGTGGCGGCCACGGCCTCGCCGTCTACATACAGGGTATAGCCATAGGTGACGTCGCCGATCTGGTCCGTCAGGTTCTCGGCGAACTCCTCCCGGCTCTCCAGGTCCCGGCGGGGGACCACATGGGTCTGGGTGGACAGCAGGGCGGTGTCGATGGCGTAGTCCTGGTCCTCTAAGGTCTGGCGGGTGACGGTCTCCAGCTGCTGCACCGCCTGGTCCACCGTCCGGCGGGAGCCCACGGTGCCCAGGTTGATGCCGTCATAGCGGACGGTGGTGCCGATGGTGTATACCGACAGCAGCACGATCACCGCCGCCGCCGTGACGCAGGTGCCCAGGAAGATGGCCGGGTGCAGGTGCAGCCGCTCCAGCAGGCCCCGGATGCTACCGCTACGGCGGATGTTGTGCCTGCGGCGCAGGGCAAACCGCTCCCGCAGGCCCGCGCCTATCCGGGGCATACTGCCCCAGGCGAACAGCAGCAGCTGGGCCAGGCGGTTTTCGGACTCCGGAAACTCCCGGCGCTTTTTCTGCCGGGCCAGGCTCCGCAGGCGATGCCAGCTGTCCCGCAGGGGGGCGATGACGTGGCGCTTCACGGCAGTCTGGATGTCCAGGTCCAGCCAGTCGGGATTTTCCCGGGTGTACCAGGCCCAGTCCTTCAGGTTCTGCCGCCAGAGCTGCCAGATGCTGCGCCGCTCCTCCGGCGTGATGTTGACGTCGTTGACGTCTTTATGCATAAGGTCTTGTTTCATAATCAGGACGCCTCAAAAAGTTACAAATTCGTTACAAAAATATATGATACATGGTTTTCCCCCATCCGTCAAGGGATTTCACGGGAATTAACAGCTTTTTCATATTTAATCCCCGGTAAATTCCGGAAAATCCGCCGGTATTTGCCGGGGAAACAGCCGTCCGGCGGATAGTTCACCCGGGCAAAATTGGGGATTTACTTTTTGTATAAAGCACGGTATAATCTACTTACTGTATAGAAAAAGATAGGTGAGAGAGAATGGCAACTGATTTTTCCCGCACGCTGAGCCTGCTGCGGCAGGAGAAGGGCGTTTCCCAGCGGAAGGCGGCGGCGGAGCTGGGCATCAGCCAGGCCCTGCTGAGCCACTATGAAAACGGCATCCGGGAGCCGGGCCTGGCCTTCGTGACCCGGGCGTGCGACTATTACCATGTGTCGGCGGACTATCTGCTGGGCCGGACCCTGAGCCGGGACGGGTCCATCATCGAGGCCGGGGACGTGTACGATTCCTCCGGCGAAAAGGGCAGCCTGCGGGGCAGCATCATGGCCACCCTGCAGAAAAAGCTGGTGGTGAACACCGCAGGGGTCCTGTTTGACCAGCTGGGCAAAACCGGCAGCCGGGAGGCTGTCACCGCCGCCGGGGACTATCTCAGCGGGGCGCTGTACGGCCTGCTACGGCAGCTGTATCGCCGGGGCGGCGGCAACGAGGACTTCTTCGCCGTGTCCCCCGGGGACTATGACGGCGGCCTGGTGCAGGCGGACATGACCATGAGCCAGGTGCGGTACCGCCGGGCCCTGAGCCAGGCGGAGGAGGTCCAGGAGATCACCCCGGACGCCCTGACCGCCGGGTATCCCGGCCTGGGTCAGAGCGTGGCCCAGGTGATCCACAACACCGACGAGCGGTGCAAGAGCCTGCAATAACATTCACAATAAGGAGGTATCCCCCATGTCTGACGAGACGAAAGCCAGCGCCACCGTGTCCGACTACCTCCGGTGGCGGGGCGACCTGACCTTTGCCCAGGACGGGTTCAACGAGGTGGACAACCTGCTCCTGTGCATCATTTCCTATATCAAGCTGGAGAACATCCCCCGGCTGCGCAGCTTCGATCCCCAGGACGCCATGCCCATGGGGGACGTGTGCCGCCTGCTGACGGAGGAGGACGAGCAACTGGGTCTGTCTACCCTGGACTACATCCCCCTGATGCGCCAGGCGGCGGAAACGCCCCGGTTTCGGGAGGTGTCCCTGTTCGCCTTTGAGAGCCTCCACGACGAGGACCGGCAGATGCAGTTTGCCGCCGTGTCCTTCCTGCTGCCGGACGGCAGCGTATACGCCGCCTATCGGGGCACGGACATGACCATTGTGGGCTGGCAGGAGGACTTCAACATGAGCTTCCTTTCCGCAGTCCCCGCCCAGGTGAAGGCCGCGGAGTATGCCGGGGCCGTGGCCCGGGCCTGTCCCGGGCGTGCCCTGCGCATCGGCGGACACTCCAAGGGCGGCAATCTGGCCGCCTGGGCGGCGGTGCACCTGGACGAAAAGCTCCAGCGCCAGCGGCTTATCGCCGCCTATAACAACGATGGCCCGGGCTTCAGCCGGGACCTGGTGGACACCCCCGGCTATCAGGCGGTGGCGGATCGGCTGTTCACCTATATCCCCGCCTCCTCCATCGTGGGGGTCCTGCTGGAGCACGCCGAGGACTATGAGGTGGTGGACAGCACCGCCCGGTCCATTATGCAGCACGAGCCCCTGTCCTGGTGCGTGGAAGGCCCCCGGTTCGTCCACCTGGGCCAGCGGTCCCAGCTGGGCCAGCTGTCCGACGGAGTGCTGCGGGAGTGGATCGGCTCCATGAGCCCCCGGGAGCGGGAGCAGTTCTCCCGGGCGTTTTTCGACATCCTCAGCCGAGGCGGCCGCACCAAGACCCTGGAGGACCTGCGCAGCGGCGGTCTGGCCGCCGGAGCGGCCCTGATCCGGGAGTATGCCGGGGCCGACGAGGAGAAGAAAAAGATCATCTCCGAGATCTTCCGCCGCCTGGCGGTGGACGTGAAGGACGAGCTGATGAAGGCCGCCGGAGCCGGGGTGCGCCGGGCCGGGGAGTCCATCCTGGCCACGGGCCAGGCCATCGCCGACCTGCGGAAATGAGGATTTTATCCTGAATATCGAGTTTACTGCCGTGTTTTGCGTGACACGGCAGTAAATTTTTACCATTTTGAAAACTTTTGTTACCAATCTGTAATTTTTTGTAGCTTTTTTGAAACCATTGTGGTATAGTATCTCTTGTCGTTAGAAAATCCCCTTATGGAAAGGAAGTCTTACCCATGGTATCCCGACGTTTCGCCTGTCTGTTTCTGGCCGTGTCCATGACGCTGTCCAGCATCTGGATCGTCAGCGCAGATCAGAGCCATCAGATACAGGACGCGGCTGAGGCCGCCGCCAGCTACTCCGCCGCCGTGCAGGCGCTGGAGGAGGCCGGCCTGTCCCAGTCCGCCCAGGCCAATTCCAACATCGCCATCGACCTGGGGATGCTGGAGCAGGAGGAGACGGTGGACCTGTCCCGGCTGGCCGTTCAGGCGGTGCAGCTGCAGCAGGAGGAGGAAGCCCGGCAGGCGGAAGCCGCCCGCCAGGCCAACCGCGAGGCCGCCCGCCGCACCGGCCGTCAGGCCGCCCGCCAGGCCCTGCTGGACGCCTATGACGGCGCCATGGCCGCCCGTCAGATCACCGTGTACGCCGCACCCAGCGACAGCGCCGCCTCCTTGCGGACCCTGCGCCAGGGCAAGGTGGCCCGGCTCAACGACGTCACCGAGGACGGCAATTGGTATCAGATCACCTTCAGCGGCACCACCGGCTATGTCCGGGCTGACGGGTGCCAGACCGTGCAGTACAGCGACTACGCCGGGACCTCCGCCGTGAAGAGCGCCCGGGAGGACCTGGTGGACTATGCAAAGTCCTTCCTGGGCACCCGGTATGTGTGGGGCGGGGCCTCCCCCAGCGGGTTCGACTGCTCGGGCTTCACCATGTACGTCTACGCCCACTTCGGCTATCGCATGTCCCACGGGGCCAGCGACCAGCTGTACGCCTTCACCCGGGTGTCCACCGCCCAGCGGCTGGCCGGGGACCTGGTGTTCTTCTCCTATGGCGGCGGCGACATCTCCCATGTGGGCATCTATCTGGGCGGCGGGGCCTTCATCCACGCCACCTCCAACGGCGGGGTCAAGATCAGCTATTTCGATGGCTATTACAGCAGCACCTATGTGGGTGCGGTGCGGATCCTGGCCGACTGACAACGCTTTACTCTCTCATCCCCCCTTTGCTTCTCCGCGCAGCGGTCCGACGCTGCGCGGAGAACTATTTTTTCTGCCGGATTTCACCGAATCCGTTTGCCGTATTTTCGCATTTGTGCACGATTGAAAGACAAAACCGCTTATTTTGGCGATGGAGGGTTGACCTTTCCGCATTTTCCCCCTATAATGAAGGAACTGACGATTTCTTTACATAAGGAGGCGATGCGGCGTGGCCGCCATCAACCGCAGCACCGATATGACCACCGGCTCCATTTGGAAGCGCATGGCCAGCTTTGCAGTGCCGGTCTTTTTGGGCAATCTCTGCCAGCAGCTGTACAACACGGTGGACAGTGTCATCGTGGGCAAATTTGTGGGCAAGCAGGCTCTGGCCGCTGTGGCCAGCAGCGGCAACCTCATTTTTATGATGACAGGCTTTTTTATGGGCCTGTTCATCGGGGCGGGCATCGTCATTGCCCAGTATTTCGGGGCCAAGAACTATGAAAAGGTCCGCGCCGCCGTCCATACGGACTTTGCCTTCGCCCTGTGCTGCGGTGTGTTGCTGACCCTTCTGGGCGTGTTCTTCACCCCCACCATCCTCACCTGGATGCGGACACCGGCGGACGTGCTGGACACCTCCATTCTGTATTTCCGGCTGTACTTCCTGGGAAGCCTGGCCACCATCCTGTATAACGCAGGCATGGGCATTCTGCAGGCGGTGGGCGACAGCCGCAGCCCCCTGTACTATCTGGTTATCTCGTCGGTGGTCAACGTGGCCCTGGACCTGCTGTTTGTGGGGGCCATGGATATGGGTGTGGCAGGCGCCGCCGTAGCCACCGTGATCAGCCAGGTGGTCAGCGCCGTTCTGTGCATCATCAAGCTGACCCGGTCCGACGGGCCGTACCGGCTGGAGATCAAGCGCATCGGCTTTGATCTGCCTCTGCTGAAGAAAATCACTTCCCAGGGTGTTCCCTCCGGCGTGCAGAACTCCATCATCGCCATCGCCAACGTGGTGGTGCAGTCCAACATCAACACCTTCGGCTCCGACGCCATGGCGGGCTGCGGCTCGTATTCCAAGGTGGAGGGCTTCGTGTTCCTGCCCATCACCGCCTTCGCCATGGCTCTGACCACCTTCATCGGCCAGAATCTGGGAGCGGGGCAGTTTGACCGGGCCAAGCAGGGGGCCCGGATCGGCATCCTGTGCTCCATGGCCATGGCGGAGCTTATCGGCGTGGCGCTGTTTTTCCTGGCCCCCTATGCCATGCGGCTGTTCAACGACGACCCGGCCGTGGTGGCCATCGGTGTGCGTCAGTCCCACATTGAGGCACTTTTCTTCTGCTTCCTGGCCTTTGCCCACGGCGTGTCCGCCGTGCTGCGGGGCGCGGGCCGGGCCCAGGTGCCTATGTACACCATGCTGGGCTGCTGGTGCATCCTGCGGGTCAGCTATATCACCCTGGCCCTGAAGGTCTGGCCGGATATTGCCACCATTTTCTGGGCCTATCCCATCACCTGGAGCGTCAGCTGTGTGGTGTTCCTGATTTATTACCTGAAGGCCGACTGGGTCCATGCCCTGGAAAAGAGCCTGTAACTTTGCGTCAACCCCTCTGCGGAAAAATTTTCGCAGAGGGGTTGATTTTTGTGCGTGACGGGAATATACTACCAACACACCACATTGGTAGTAGTTTTTAGGAACCGAGGTCATTTCCATGGAAGCGTCTGTGGTTTTCCGATGTTGTAAGATGTCCATCCGCTGAAAAAACAACCAACATCTTACAATATAAAGGAGAAATCAACCATGTCTCATATCTATACCTCCGCTGATCAGCTGATCGGCCGCACCCCCCTGCTGGAGCTGACCCATCTGGAGAAGAAATACGGCCTGAAGGCCCGGATCCTGGCCAAGTTGGAGTATCTGAACCCCGCCGGATCCGTGAAGGACCGCATCGCCCGGGCTATGATCGACGACGCCGAGGCCAGGGGCCTGCTGCATGAGGGCAGCGTCATCATCGAGCCCACCTCCGGCAACACCGGCATCGGCTTGGCCTCCGTGGCCGCCGCCCGGGGCTATCGGGTGATCATCGTCATGCCGGAAACCATGAGCGTGGAGCGCCGCCAGCTGATGAAGGCCTATGGCGCGGAGCTGGTGCTCACTGAGGGCTCCAAGGGCATGAAGGGGGCCATTGCCAAGGCAGATGAGTTGGCTCAGGAGATTCCCGGTAGCTTCGTCCCCGGCCAGTTCGTCAACGCCGCCAACCCCAAGGCCCACTTTGACACCACCGGGCCGGAGATCTGGCAGGATACCGACGGGCAGGTGGATTGGTTCGTGGCCGGTGTGGGCACCGGCGGCACCATCACCGGCGTGGGGCAGTATCTGAAGTCCCGGAACGCCGCCGTCCGGGTGGCGGCGGTGGAGCCGAAAAGCTCGGCGGTGCTGTCCACCGGCGTGGCCGGGGCCCACAAGATCCAGGGCATCGGCGCGGGCTTTGTGCCCCAGGTGCTGGATACCCAGGTCTATGACGAGATCATCCCCGTCACCAACGAGGACGCTTTCGCCCTGGGCCGGGAGATCGGCCATTCCGAGGGCGTGCTGGTGGGCATCTCCTCCGGCGCCGCCGTGTGGGCGGCTCTGCAGATCGCCCGGCGGCCGGAGTCCGCAGGCAAGACTATCGTGGTGCTTCTGCCCGACACCGGCGACCGGTATCTGTCCACCCCCCTGTTCGCGGAATAAAGAATTGCAGAAAACAAGGCCCTCCGGCGTCAGCCGGAGGGCCTTGCGTTTTCGATGGTTTTCAGCCCAGCATCTGCTCCGCTTCCCGGAGGGAGGGCATGGCGGGGATGGCCCCGCGCTTCCGGATGCAGCAGGCGGCCACGGCGTTGCCCCAGCGGGCGCAGTCCGCCGCCCGGTCTGCCGTCAGCTCCGACGGATGCACGTTCAGCGTCAGGAACCGATGCAGAAAGCCGCCCCAGAAGGCGTCCCCCGCGCCGGTGGTGTCCACCGCCGTCACGGCGAAGCCCGGCACATGGACCACGCCGTCACCGGCGGCTACCAGGGCCCCCTCCGGCCCCAGGGTCACGGCCACGCAGGCGGCTCCCTGCCGCCGCAGGGCCAGGGCCGCCTGCCGGGGGCCGCGCTCCCCGGTCAACAGCTCCGTCTCCTCATCCGACAGCTTGATCAGGTCCGCCTGGCGGGCCAGGCGGCGCATCTGCTCCTCCGCCGCTTCCCGGGAGGGCCACAGGCTGGCTCGGTAATTGGGGTCGTAGGAGATGACAGCCCCGGCATCCCGGGCTATGTGCACCGCCGCCACGGTGGCGCTGCGGACCGGCTCCCGGGTCATGGACAGGGAACCGATGTGCAGCACCCGGGTGTCCCGCAGGCGCTGACAGTCCAGCTCCTCCTGGCGCAGACAGGTGTCCGCCCCGGGCTTCCGGGCAAAGGAAAAGCTCCGCTCGCCTCCCGGGTCCAGGGCCACGAAGGCCAGGGTGGTGAACACCTCCGGGTCCGATATCAGGCCCCGGACGTCGATGCCGGCGGTCATCAGGGTGTCCCGCAGGAAATCCCCGTGCATATCCGCCCCCACCTTCCCCAGAAAGGCCGTCTGATGGCCGAACCGGGCCAGGGCCGCCAGCACGTTGGCCGGTGCGCCGCCGGGATTGCGCTCAAACAGCTGCATCCCCGCCGGGGACAGGCCGCTGTCGGTGAAGTCGATGAGCAGCTCCCCCAGGGCCGTCACGTCAAACCGCCGGGTCATTCCGCCGCCTCCGGATACTCGTTGCACAGCAGGCGGTAGGGCGGCTCGTCCTCCTCGATAGCCGGGAACCGGCCCACCGGGGGGTTGAAGCGGTTGTCGGTGTTGTCGTCGTTGACCTGGCTCACCTCGCCGATGAGCACCGGCCCGGTGCCCGGCTCCACGGTGAAATCGTGATACAGCCGGGGCTGGATGGAGATGCTCATCCCCGGCTCCAGCCGCACCTGGGTCCCGGCGGGCACCGTCCGCACCACGCCGTCCAGGTGGACGGTGACGTCGCTGACGCGGTCCACCTCCTCGTCCGGCAGGGAGTTGAACACCCGGATCAGCAGGGTGCCGCCGCCCCGGTTGATGATGTCCTCCATCTTGTGCCAGTGGAAGTGGTTGGGGGAGTACTGCCCCTCCCGGATGTACAGCAGTTTCTCGGCGTAGGGCTTGGGGTACAGGTCCTGCCGGGCCAGATTGCCGTTGCGCAGGGTAATCAGCGAAAAGCCCACCCGGTCAAAGTCCCCCAGGCCGTAGTCCGTGATGTCCCAGCCCAGCATATTGTGCCGGATCTCGTCATATTCGTGGCCCTTGTTGGCCCATTCCTCCGGGGAAAAGCGGCAGAAGGGGGGCAGGGAGAACCGGTATTTGGCCAGCATACCCTCCATTTCCCGCAGGGCGCGGTTGATTTCGGATCGTTTCATAAACACAGCTCCTTCCAAAGCTCGCTGTTTGTATTTTAACCCATATTCCGCCGCCGGGCAACTGGTTTTTCCCACTTTTCTCTGGTCATTTCGACATACTTATTCGCTCTGATTTTGTCGGAAATGTCGAAATTGTTCGGTTCCGGTAACGTTTTCCCCCAAAGTCGATTGACAGAAACGTGAAAAAATTCTATAATGCGTTTGTTCCGGTGCAATGGGATGGACCGGAAACTACATAAGGAGGATTTTTGTATGAAGAAGTTTTTGGCTCTTCTGCTGACCGCCATGATGGTGCTGTCCCTGGCGGCCTGCGGCCAGAAGAACACCGATGACCCCAACAAGGGCACCGATGAGAACAATTATCCCGAGTATTTTGCCGGGATGGAGGACCTGATCACCGCGGCCAAGGCCGAGGGTGAGCTGGTGGTGTACGGCTCCTGCGAGGAGGAGTATCTGTCCGCCGCCTGCGCCAACTTCGAGAAGGTCTTCGGCATCAAGACCACCTTCCAGCGCCTGTCCACCGGCGAGGTCCAGGCCAAGATCGAGGAAGAAAACGGCAACCCCTCCGCCGATGTGTGGTTCGGCGGCACCACCGATCCGTACAATGTCTGCGCTTCCGAGGGCCTGCTGGAGGCCTATGAGGCCAAGAACGCCTCCCACCTGACCAGCGATATGTACCGCGACGCTCAGGGCCGCTGGTACGGCATCTATAAGGGCATCCTGGGCTTCATGGTCAACACCGACGAGCTGACCCGCCGCGGCCTGGAGGCTCCCCAGGATTGGAAGGACCTGCTCAAGCCCGAGTATCAGGGCCTGATCTGGCTGTCCAACTATAACACTGCCGGCACCGCCAAGCTGGTCATCAACACCATGATCCAGAAGTACGGCCACGACGAGGGCATCCAGTACCTGGTCGACCTGGACAAGAACATCGAGGTCTATACCAAGTCCGGCTCCGGCCCCAGCAAGAACGTGGGCACCGGTGAGTGCGTCATCGGCATCGGCTTCCTGCATGACGGCATCACCCAGATCAACGACAACGGCTACACCAACATCCAGCTGATCGTTCCCTCCAGCGGCACCTCCTTCGAGATCGGCGCCACCGCCATCTTCAAGGGCGCGGCTCACCCCAACGCCGCCAAGCTGTGGATCGAGTATGCTCTGTCCCCCGAGTGCGTGAACCTGGGCGCCCAGAGCGGCTCCTATCAGTTCCTGGTGCTGGATAACGCCACCCAGCCTCAGGCCGCCAAGGACTTCGGCCTGGATCCCGAGAACGTCATGGACTATGACTTCGAGGACGCCACCAACAACATCAAGACCTATGTGGAAGAGGTCATGACCGCTCTGGCCAACTCCGGCGCCAACACCGGTGCTGACCGTTTCAAGACCGAGTGACCGGCTTCGTGCCCCACAACTGATTTCTGCTCATCACCGCGAGGCGGCGGCCCCGGCCGCCGCCTCGTCTTATTTTCGTTTTTCCCCCAGGATTCCAAATTTTTTGTAACATTCCTTTCTTCGGCAGGGATGGGAAAGGAGATTCCCTATGGCAAGAACACAGGGCGCGGCGCTGGACCGGAAGAAGCTCATGGCGGACCCCATCATGGTCACCACCATCGTCGTGCTGATCGCATTTCTGACCTTGTTTATCCTCTACCCGCTGGCCATTCTGCTGGTGGATAGTTTTGTGGGCGACGGCGGCTTCGGCCTGTCCACCTTCCGGCGCATTTTCGCCATGCCCACCTTTACCACGGCCATCACCAACACCCTGAAGGTGGGGTTCCTGGTGGGCATCCTGTCCGCCCTGGTGGGCCTGCTGTTTGCCTATGTGGAGGTGTACGTCCGCATGGGGAAGTTCGTGGGCGGCCTGTTCAAGGTGGTGTCCATGCTCCCGGTGGTGTCGCCCCCCTTTGTGCTGAGTCTGTCCATGATCATGCTGTTCGGCAAGGCCGGCATCATCACCCGGTATCTGCTGGGCATTTACGACAACAGCGTGTACGGCTACTGGGGCATCGTCATCGTCCAGACGCTGACGTTTTTCCCGGTGTGCTACATGATGCTCAAGGGCCTGCTGAAAAACATCGACCCCTCTCTGGAGGAGGCCGCCCGGGACATGGGGGCCTCCCGCTGGAAGGTGTTCACCAGCGTGACCCTGCCGCTGATGCTGCCGGGCCTGGGCAACGCCTTCCTGGTGACGTTTATTGAGTCCATCGCGGACTTTGCCAACCCCATGCTCATCGGCGGCTCCTATGACACCCTGGCCACCACCATCTATCTGCAGATCACCGGCTCCTATGACAAGCCCGGCGCGGCGGCCATGGCCGTGGTTCTGCTGTGCATCACGCTGCTGATGTTCGCGGTGCAGAAGTATTATCTGGAGGCCAAAACCGCCGCCACCCTGACGGGCAAGGCCTCCCGGGGCCGGATGCTCATCGAGGACAGGAGCGTGAAGGTCCCCCTGACGGTGCTGTGCGCCCTGGCGGCGGGCTTCGTGATCCTGATGTATCTGTGCGTGCCCATCGGGGCCTTCTTCCCCACCTGGGGCTTCAAGTTCTTCCCGCTGACGGGCAAGTGGTTCAGCCTGGTGTTCACCCGGTATCACGGCCTCCAGGCCTTCCGGGATTCCTTCGTGCTGAGTCTCATCGCCGCGCCCATCACGGCCCTGCTGAGCATGATCATCTCGTATCTGGTGGTCAAGCGGAAATTCAAGAGCAAGGGCTTCATCGAGGCGGTGTCCATGCTGGCCATGGCCGTTCCCGGCACGGTGCTGGGCGTGGGCTATATCCGGGGCTTCTCCGGCGGCCTGTTCCACACCAGCATTCTCCAGGGGCTGTACGGCACGGGCCTGATCCTGATCATCGTGTTCGTGGTGCGCTCACTGCCCACCGGCACCCGCAGCGGCATCTCCGCCCTGCGCCAGATCGACAAGTCCATCGAGGAGTCCGCCTATGACATGGGCGCCGACAGCTTCAAGGTGTTCATGACCGTGACCCTGCCGCTGATCAAGGATTCCTTCCTGTCCGGCCTGGTGACGGCCTTCGTCCGCAGCATCACCGCCATTTCCGCCATCATCCTGTTGGTGACGCCGCAGTTCCTGCTGATCACCGTGCAGATCAACGAGTTCGCCGAAAAGGGGTCTTACAGTCTGGCCTGCGCCTTCGCCACCATCCTCATCGTCATCACCTATGGCGCGGTGCTGCTGATGAACCTGTTCATCAAGTATTTCGGCACCAGCCGAAAAATCAAGGAGGTCAAATAACCCATGGAGAAAGTGAAAAAAGGCGTCCGTCTGGACCATATTTCCAAAATTTATCAGGACCCCAAAACCGGCAAGGACTTCTATGCGGTGAAGGATACCTCCCTGACCATCCAGCCTGGCTCCTTCGTGACCCTGCTGGGCCCCTCCGGCTGCGGCAAGACCACCACCCTGCGGATGATCGCTGGATTTGAAAGCCCCGACGAGGGCGAGATCTATCTGGGGGACGAGGCCATCAACGCCCTGACCCCCAACAAGCGGGACACCGCCATGGTGTTCCAGAGCTACGCCCTGCTCCCCCACTACAATGTGTTCGACAACGTGGCCTACGGCCTGAAGCTGCGGAAGGTCCCCAAGGACGAGATCAAGCGCCGGGTCATGGCCATTCTGGACCTGGTGGAGCTGACGGGGATGGAGGGCCGCATGACCAACCAGCTCTCCGGCGGCCAGCAGCAGCGGGTGGCCCTGGCCCGGGCCCTGGTCATCGAGCCCAGCGTCCTGCTGTTTGACGAGCCGCTGTCCAACCTGGACGCCAAGCTCCGGGTGTCCATGCGCACGGAGATCCGCCGCATCCAGCAGCGGGTGGGCATCACCGCCATCTATGTCACCCATGACCAGTCCGAGGCCATGGCCCTGTCCGACCAGATCATTGTCATGAAAAACGGCGTGGTGGAGCAGATGGGCACCCCCCAGGAGATCTACTATCACCCGAAAAACGAGTTCGTGGCGGACTTCATCGGCGAGGCCAACTTCCTTCGCGGGACCATGATCGGCCGGGAAAACGGCCACGCCGTCATCCGGGTGGAGGGCCACGACATGCCCGTGGCGGACCGGCCGGACATGGAGCCGGGCCGGGAGTACACCATTGTGCTGCGGCCCGAGGCGGCGCACCTGTCCGATGAGGGTGGCGTGCCCTGCCGGGTGAGCCTGTCCTGCTTCATGGGCTCTTACCAGAACTATCACGTTCAGCTGGGCGATATCCGCATCGCCCTGACGGAGTATAACCCCCAGAACAAGCGCGTCTACAACGTGGGCGAGGAGTGCCGCCTGGTGTTCGAGCCGGACGAGGTCCACGTGCTGTAACCGTCGATTTCCCCAAAAGGGCCGCTCCGGCGGCCCTTTTTTGCGGAGAAGAAAGGAGATTTTCATGCTGGATCAATGGATCGCGGAGGCCCGGGCGGGGCGTCCCGTGTGGATCGGCGACGTGCGGGAGGGCTGTCCCGACGCCGTGCCGGTGGTCCTGCAGCTTCAGCTGCAGGACGGGGGTCTGCGGCAGCTGTCCATGCCCCTGCCCCGGTGGCAGACCCCGGAGCAGAGGGACTTCGTGTCCCGGTACGCCGCAGCCTGCGTGTATAACGCCCTGTCTGCCTTCAGCGCCCGGGAGGCGGCTTTTTACCTGGACCTCCGGGAGGAGGACGCCGCGGCCCTGCTGGGGCAGATGGAGGAGGTGTTCCAGGTGCACCGGACCCGCCGCAGCGGCTATGGCAAGGTCATCAACATCGCCGACCGGCTGTGCCGGGGCTTCGGCGGGGGAGCCTTCTCCTTCGCCATCCGGGACATCCGACGTCTGCCGCCGCTGCCGGAGACCAAGCCGGAGGGCGGCGCGCTTCTGCCCCGGCTGCGGCAGGCGGTGCGGCGCACAGACCGGGGCGTGTGCTGCGGCATCGACGTAGGCGGCACCGACATCAAGGCCGCCGTGTCCCGGGACGGGCGGCTGCTGTGCGTGAAGGAGTACGACTGGGACCCGGCGTCCAGCCCCACGGCGGAGGGCATCCTGGCCCCCATGGAGCTGCTGGTGCGCCTGATGGCCTGCTGCGCCGCAGGGCCCATCACCCCACAATTGCGCCGCGCCCTCCGCAGGGACGCCACGGATCGGGAGATGGCCCAGGCGGTGGCCGCCCATCCGCCGGCGAAGCCGGACGTGCTGGGCGTCAGCTTCCCGGATATCGTCATCCGGGACAAGGTGGCCGGCGGCGAGACCCCCAAAATGAAGGGGATGCGGGACAATCCCGCCCTGAATTATGAGGCGGCTTTCGGCGAGATCCGGGAGCTGCGGCAGCGTCTGCTGCCCTTGTGCGCCCCGGGGGCGGCGGTGCACCTGGCCAACGACGGCCACATCGCCGCCTTCACGGCGGCGGCGGAACTGGCCTTCTCCGGGGACGTCCCGGACCTGTCCGGCGGCGTCATCGCCCACTCCCTGGGCACGGACTTCGGCTTCGGCTGTCTGCTGCCGGACGGCAGTATTCCCCAGACGCCTATGGAACTGTACGATTTTCTGCTGGACCTGGGCAGTCTGCACCGGGCCGGTCTGCCGCCGGAGGACCTGCGGAGCACCCGCAACGAGAACTCCGGCCTGGCCGGGGCCAGGCGGTATCTGGGCCAGGCGGCGGCTTTCCGGCTGGCGGCGGAGCGTCAGCCCCGGCTGCTGACCGGCTTCGCCCGGCGGGAGGAGGGCCTGCTGACCATCCCCGGCGATCTGCGCAAGCCCTGCCTGGAGCACCTGATGGACCGGGCCCAGGCCGGGGACCCCGACGCCCGGTGGGTGTTCCGCCAGGTGGGGGTCCACCTGGGCCAGATCTCCCGGGAGCTGGACTGGGTCATGGCCCCGGGGACGCAGGTGCGGTATCTGTTCGGCCGGTTTGTGAAGTCGCCGGTGTGCTTCCGGCTGATGGCGGAGGGCTGCCGCTCCGTCCTGCCCCGGCTGCGGCTGGAGGCGGCGGACGAGGACCTGGCCTGCACGCCGCTGATGCGGGACCTGGCGGGACAGGACGTCACCGTGGCCCAGTTCGGCCAGGCCGTGGGGGCCATGTATTTCGCCGCCATGGAGCCGTAATCGGGGTATACAAAGAGCAATTTCCCGGCCGATTTATACGGAAAATAATCAGCCCCCGGCGAAAGCCGGGGGCTGATTGCAGTCAAATATATTCCTGATAAACAGCGGCCAGGAGGGTCAGGGCGGCCACGGCGGCCCAGAACAGGAGCTTCCTGCGCAGCATCCGCCGGAGCTTCATGGGGCGTTTACTCCGCCAGCTTGCGGCCCATGGCCTGGCAGGCCGCCAGCACATCGTCATCCGGGGCCTCGCAGCAGGTGATGCTGCCGCACACCCGGTTGATGCCCGCGTCGTCGCAGTCCTTCTCCCAGCTGCGCATCCACTCGCCGTCGCCCCAGCCGAAGGAGCCGAACAGGCCCACGGCCTTGCCGCCCATCCGGTTCTTGATGCTGTCGAACATGGGCTGGAACTCCATCTCCTCCAGCACCTCACTGCCCATGGCGGGGCAGCCCATGGCCACGGAGGATACGCCGGAAAGGCTGGCGGGGGTCACCTGGTCCGGGGTCAGCAGGGCGGCGTCGGCTCCGGCGGCCTTCATGCCCTCCAGCACCGCGCCCGCCATGGCCTCGGTGTTGCCGGTGCCGCTCCAATAGATCACGAGAGTCTTTTTCATAGTTGTACTTCCTTTCTTGATATAACAACGGAATATTTCGTCAGACGGCCACTGCCAGCTGTTCCAGCCGCAGGCCGGTCTGCCACAGGGCGCAGTAGCGCTGGGTGCAGCGGCGGAACCGGTCAAACAGGGCCTGGGCCCGCTGCTGGTCGCCGTACACCTTCCACAGGCCCGCGCACTTGAAGTCCATGGCCCGGTGGTCGATGAACCCCTGCACGTCCTCCGGCGGGTAGCTGAGGAACAGCCCCACCTCGTGGGGGAACTCCTCCTCCGTCCGCAGGCGCTGCACCAGCCGGGCCACGCACCGGCCGCAGCTGTCGCAGGGATACCCCGCCTGCCGCAGCAGACGGCAGGCCAGATCGTCCCCTAAGTCCCGGCGCAGGGCCTGGGGCCGGTACAGATACAGCAGCGCCCGGCCGTCGTCCATCCGCATGGGCAGCAGACACAGCCCCCGGGGCACCAGCACCCGGTTCATCCGCCGGATGTCCGCCAGCAACTGCTGGCGGGACTGGTACGGGCAGGGAAACAGGCTGCCGGTTTTGATCCCGGCCAGGGTGGGCGCGCACTGGCGCACCACCGTCTCCTCTGCGGGCCTCATCCGGCGTGCTTTTCCAGGATCCCCCGCAGAGCGGACAGGGAGCTGGTGTGGCAGCGCTCGATGATGGTGTCCTGGCCCTTCAGCTGGCTCAGGGCCCCCTGCACCATTTTGTGGGACATGGTGCCGGTGAAAAAGATCATCAGGTCGGGATTGCCCAGCTTGTTCCGCAGGCCCCCGGCAGGCTTGGTGAACACCTTGGCCTGGCACCGGTACGTCTGACAGAGCTCCTTGTACCGGCGCTCCATGCACTCGTTTCCTCCCAATATCACAACGCTCATAGCGCTCTCCTTTCTATGGTTAAGGTTCTTTAACCGTCGTATTGTAAAAACAGCGTCGTCCGGACGCCTCACATGGTCCTATTATATGCGTCAGGCGCAGGCGCATCCGCTCCAAAACGCCGGATGCGGCTCCAAAATGAAAAAACCCCCGGAAAAAATCCCTTGACAGACGCGGCGGGGTCTGGTATACTATCCTGGAAAACAAAGAAGGCTGGATGCATCCGCCTCACCTCCCGCCCCAGGCAAAGAGGTCAACAGCAATTTTCGTCAGGGCTTCCGCTATGGGGGCCGTGCCGTTGCGCGGATGCAAGGGATGCATTCGCGTTTTTTATTTATCGAATGGAGGTGCGACGGTTATTAGCAAGGTAGAGCATGAACTCAATGAAGAGATCCGGGATAAGGAGATCCGCCTCATCGGCGATGACGGCGAACAGATGGGCATTATGTCCCCCGCCGAGGCGCTGCACATCGCCGAGGAAAAGGGACTGGACCTGGTGAAGATGTCTCCCCAGGCGGTGCCGCCTGTGTGCAAGCTCATGAACTATGGCAAGTACAGGTTCGAGCGCAGCAAGAAGGAGAAGGAAGCCAGAAAGAACCAGCACGTGGTGGAGATCAAGGAAATTCGCATGTCTCCGGGCATCGATGTCGGCGACTTCAACACCAAGCTGAAAAATGCGCAGAAGTTCCTGGCTGACGGCAACCGGGTGAAGGTCTCCGTCCGCTTCCGCGGCCGCGAGATGGCGCATACGGATATCGGCCGGGATCTGCTGAAGAAGTTCGCGGAGCTTTGCGCCGACGTGGCCACCATGGATAAGTCCGCCAAGATGGAGGGCCGGATCATGTCCATGTTCCTGTCCCCCAAGGCCCAGAAGGCCGGAAAATAACACACGAGTTCTTCCCGCCCCGGCGGGAGAATAGATGGAAGGAGTAATATTATGCCTAAACTGAAGACCCACAGCGGCGCCAAGAAGCGCTTCAATCTGACGAAGTCCGGCAAGGTCAAGAGAGCGCACGCTTTCAAGAGCCACATCCTCACCAAGAAGGACACCAAGCGCGGTCGTCGCCTGCGCAGCGGCACTTATGCCGACTGCACCAATGAGGCCACCATCCGCAAGATGATCCCCTACAAATAAGAGACGGATATCGTTAGAAATAGGAGGCAATTAAGAAATGGCACGTGTTAAAGGCGCTATGATGGCGCGTAAAAGAAGAAATAAGACTCTGAAGCTGGCCAAGGGCTACTGGGGCGCCAAGTCCAAGCACTTCAAGATGGCCAACGAGCAGGTCATGAAGTCCCTGACCTACGCCTATGTGGGCCGCCGGCTGAAGAAGCGGGATTTCCGCCAGCTGTGGATCACCCGCATCTCCGCCGCCTGCAAGCTCAACGGCATGAACTACTCCACCTTTATGCACGGTCTGAAGGTGGCCGGCATCCAGATCAACCGCAAGATGCTCTCCGAGATGGCCATCAACGACGCCGTGGCCTTCACCGCCCTGTGCGACATCGCCAAGAAGGCGTAAACGGATACGCGGAACATATGATATTAAAAAATCAGGTCCGGAAACGGACCTGATTTTTTCTTGTCCCAAAAGGGCCGGGCCCTTTTGGGACAAGAAAAATCCCGGGAGCGCCGAAGCGCTCCCAGGGTTTTATGTAACCTTTTTGGCGATACGTCTGAATCGAACGATCAGATGATGTTCAGGGTGACGTTGTCGGTGGACTTCAGGTTGTTGTAATCGCTGTCGATGGTGATGGTGCCATTGACGATATCCTTCAGCATGGCGTTGTACTCGTCAACAGTCCACTTGGTCAGGGACCAGGTAGCGGTGGGCAGACCCACAGCGTTCTCGTTGGCGCCCAGGGAGGTGCCCACGCCGCCGATGGAGGCGAACTCGTTGCTGTAGAACTTGCCCAGAGCCCACTGCACGGAGTCGGCCAGGCCCTTCATAGCGGAGGTGATAACGGTGTCGGACTCGGGGGACTGGTCAACGTCCACGCCCACGACCTTACCGTCGGCAGCGCCGGCAGCAGCGGCCACGGAGGCGAACATGGAGCCGCCGCAGGCGAACACGACCTCAGTGCCGGCCTCGTACCAGCCGGAAACCATGGTCTGCAGCTCGGGGGAAGCGGAGAAGCTGGCGCCATACTGCCAGGAATAGTTCATATCGACCTTCACGCCCAGCTCCTTGGCAGCGGCGTCAGCGCCCTGCACGAAGCCATAGCCGTAACGGCAGCAGGCGGGGTTGGTGCCGCCGCCACCGCCGGTGAAGCCCAGCTTGGTGAAGCCTTCCTTGACGACAGCGTAACCGGCCAGATAGCCGCACTGCTCTTCCTTGAAGGCGATACCGGCAACGTTCTTCAGAACGGGGGAGCCGTCAACGCCGGCTTCCTCGGTGATGGGATAACCATCAACGAACACGAAGGAGACATTGGGGAACTCCTTGGCGGCCATGCGCAGAGCGCCTTCCTGCATGAAGCCGGCGCAGACAACCACCTTGGCACCGTTCTCCACGGCGGCCTTCATGGCCTCGTAACGGTCATCATCGGTGGCCTGGTCCTTGTTGGCGGGCTGATAATACTTATAGGACAGCTTGTTGTTGGCAGCGTACAGCTTCACGCCGTCATAGGTGCCCTGGTTGAAGGACTTATCCTTCAGCTGGCCCACGTCGGTGATGAAAGCGACCTCGTACTTACCGTCCTCGGAGGTCATCTCGTCGTTGATCTTGTCGGGGTCGGTGATGGTCTCGGTCTGACCAGGATTGTCGGTGTTACCCTGGTTGGGGTCTTTGGCGGGCTTCTTGGAGCAAGCCACCATAGACAGAACCATGGCCAGAGCAAGGATCATTGCCAGAAACTTTTTCATGGTGAATCTACCTTCCTTTTTATTTTTGGGCACAAAGCACCCCTATGGGCACATTATAGCAGAGCAGGCCAAAAAGTGCAACCTTTTTGTGCTAATTTCTGTCTTTTGCGGGACTTAATCCTGCCGGGCCATCTTCACGGCGGCCTCCAGGCCGATCTTCATCATGTTGGTGAAGGTGGTCTGGCGCTCCTCGGGAGTCAACTCGGTGCCCAGCACCAGGTTGTCGCTGATGGAGCAGATGGCCAGGGCCCGCTTGCCCAGGAAGGCGGCGGTGCAGTACAGGGCGGCGGCCTCCATCTCCACGGCCATGACGCCCATCTTCTTCATGCGGTCGTTGCGGCCGGCGGCGTCATAGAAGGTGTCGGAGGAGTACAGATTGCCCACGGGCATCTTCACACCCAGCTCCCGGGCAGACTCCACGGCGGCCATCAGCAGGTCGAAGTCGGCAATGGGGGCATAGTGGACCCCCAGCTCATACTGGTCGGCGAAGCTGGAGTTGGTGCAGGCGCCCTGACCGGCCACCACGCTGCCCAGCTCCAGGTCCGCCCGCAGAGCACCGGCGGAGCCGACGCGGATGATATTCTCCACGCCGTACTGGGTGTACAGCTCATGGGAGTAGATGCCGATGGAGGGCATTCCCATGCCGGAGGCCATCACGGACACGGGCACGCCCTTATAGGCGCCGGTGTAGCCCTGGACGCCCCGGACGTTGTTCACCAGCACGGGGTTTTCCAGGAAGGTTTCGGCGATGAACTGGGAGCGCAGGGGGTCGCCGGGCATCAGAACGGTTTTGGCGAAGGCGCCGGGTGCGGCGCTGTTGTGGGGGGTAGACATAGCTGAGTTCCTCCTTGTATTGTGTTTAATTGTGTTTATTCCTGTTCCAGGGCCTTCACGGCCTTGACGATGCGGCTGGTGCCCAGACGGTCGGCCCCCAGGGCGATGAAGTCCCGGGCGTCGTCCAGGTTGGCGATGCCGCCGGCGGCCTTGATCTTCACATGGGGGGCCACATGGGCCTTGAACAGAGCCACATCCTCCCGGGTGGCTCCGCCGCCGCCGAAGCCGGTGGAGGTCTTGATATACTCCGCGCCGGACTGGGACACCACGCGGCACATCTCCACCTTTTCGGCGTCGGTGAGCAGGCAGGTCTCGATGATGACCTTCAGCAGCTTGCCCTGGCAGTGGGCCTTTACGGCGCGGATCTCGTCCAGCACCCGGTCGTACAGGCCGTCCTTCACCCAGCCGATGTTGATGACCATGTCGATCTCCGATGCGCCGTTGTTCACGGCGTCGGTGGCCTGGAAGCACTTGGAGGCGGTGGTGTCGTAGCCGTTGGGGAAGCCGATGACGGTGCAGACGGCGATCTGGCCCGCCACATACTCCGCCGCCTGCTTCACATAGGAGGCGGGGATGCACACGCTGGCACAGCCGTACTTCACGCCGTCGTCGCAGATGGCCCGGATCTGATCCCAGGTAGCCGTCTGGGACAGCAGGGTGTGGTCCACCCGGGCCAGAATGGGCTTGAGTTCGTTGTTCATAATAAAATGATCTCCTTTCGGATGAATTGCCATTTGGTATGGGATTACGGCCCCTATTGTAGCAGAAAAAAACGCCTTTGTAAACCTTGACACCGGCGACGGCCATCGTGGTCTCGCACCTGCTGTTTCAGGGAGGCGGCGGGGGACTGAGCCTGTGGAGCATGGCCGCGGCGGAGGACCCGGCGTATCTGTCAGTGGTGGTGTGCTTTGCCGCCTTCCTGGCCGGGGACCTGTACGGCTTCGTCAGCTGGCGGCGGATGCGCAGGCGGCAGGGGATGTGAGAATTGATCAAAAAGAACGAAAAGCTCCCGCCGGTCACACCGGCGGGAGCTTCGTCTCTTATTCCATGTCCACGGTGATGTTGTCGGTGCCGTGCTGTTCAAATTCGCCCAGATACTCGTCCATGCGGCTCATGACCTCGTCATAGTTCTCCTCGGTGATGGGGGGATCGTCCATATCCCGCAGGGCCAGCTCCTGGGCCAGGATCTCGAAAAATGTGTTGTCCTCATAGGCCATGATGGCCTCGTGGATGCCGCCCTCGGCGAAGGCCCGGGAGGGGATGATCTCCCCCTGGTACAGCTCCGTCAGCCCCGCCATGCCATGGCTCAGGCAGTGGGAGAAGATCAGGCTCTCCACCTGGTCATACTGGCGGATGCGGTCGTCGCCCCGGGTGGAGTTGAGCACCCAGTTGCCGATGTATACCAGGTCCAGCAGGCGCCTGAATTGTTTTTCTGTCAGCTTGATCTCCATGAAAACACCTCCATCCGGCCGGAGCGCTGCGTCATTATGCACAGTATAGCAGACTCCGGCGGAAAATACCACTGAAAATACCGGGGAAAGTCCCCAAAATTTGACTTGAGTATCCGGGCGTTCCATAGTATAATTGTTTAGTTACGAAACTGATATGAAACTGAACTGCCACAGGCAGGAGGTGGAAGCCATGGACACTCGCCCCATCGGGGTTTTTGACTCGGGCCTGGGAGGCCTGACGGCGGTGCGGGAGCTGCGGCAGCTGCTGCCCTCTGAAAACATTATATACTTCGGCGACACGGCCCGTGTGCCCTACGGCGGGCGGTCGGCGGAAATTCTGCTGAAATACGCCCGGCAGGACGTGCGCTTTCTGCGCAGCCACGACATCAAGGCCATTCTGGTGGCCTGCGGCACCGTGTCCACCACGGCCCTGCCCCAGCTGCGGCAGGAGAGCGACATCCCCATTCTGGGGGTGGTGGAGCCTGCGTGCCGCCGGGCGGCGGCCGTGACCCGGAACCGCCGGGTGGGCCTCATCGCCACCGCTGCCTCCGTCCGTAGCGGCGCTTACCAGCGCAGTCTGCGCCAGCTGGACCCGGACATCGCCGTAACGGCTAAGGCCTGCCCCCTGTTCGTGCCCCTGGTGGAAAACGGGCGCTTCCGGCGGGGGGACGTGGTCATCGAGACCGTGGCCCGGGAGTATCTGGAGCCGCTGCGCCGGGAGGGACTGGATACCCTGATCCTGGGCTGCACCCACTACCCCCTGCTGACGGATATCATCGGCGATATCATGGGCCCCGGCGTCACCCTCATCAACACCGGCGAGGAGGCCGCCTGGGAGCTCAAGCGCACCCTGCGGGCTATGGACCTGCTGGTCCCGGAGGGACCGGCCGGCCGGGCCACCCTCTGCGCCAGCGACCAGCCCGAGCATTTCGGGTCCCTGGCGGCCTATTTCTTAGGGGAGAGCCTCACCCGCCCGGTGCAGCCGGTGGACATCGACCGGTACTGACCCATGGAGGGACCTGTACGGATCGCCGTCACCAGCCGCAGCCTGTTTGACGGCGGCGCCGAGACGCTGCACTTTGCGGGCACCGGTACCCTGCGGCCCACCGCCGCCGGGTGGGACCTGCTTTATACTGCCGCCTGCCGGGAAAACGGCGCGGCGCTGTCCTCCCGCATCCGCCTGACGGCGGAGCCCAGGCGGGCCATTCTGTGGACCCTGGGGCCGGAGGGCTATGGCCTGCCCCTGGACCCGGAGCACGAGACCCAGGCCCGGCTTCCCCTGGGCCTGACCGTGACCGTCCGGACCCGGGCGGTGGAGTTTTCCCTGGAGGAGCCGGACCGGGGATCTATTCACTTGGCCTATACGCTGCTGGACCGGGGCCTGCCCCTGAGCCGGATGCAGCTGGAGATACGCATGACAAAAGAAACAATATAAGGAGAGCATCACCATGAATATGATCCAGAACGCCAAGGACCAGGTGCTGGACCTGACCGTCAGCGCCTATCAGAAGGCCGCGGCAGAGGGCCTTCTGCCCCAGGACGCGGCCGTGACCCCGTCGGTGGAGATCCCCAAGGACACCGCCAACGGCGACTATACCACCACCTTCTGCCTGGCCGCCGCCAAGGCCCTGAAGAAGAACCCCCGCCAGGTGGCCCAGATCCTCATGGACCACATGGACCTGTCCGGGTCCTATTTCACCTCCGTGGAGATGGCCGGGCCGGGCTTCCTGAATTTCCGCCTGGGGAACAAGTGGTTCCGGGACACCGTGGCCTGCGTGGAGCAGGAGGGGGCGGCCTACGGCTGCAACGACGCCCTGAAGGGCCAGAAGATCATGGTGGAGTTCGTCTCCGCCAACCCCACCGGCCCCATGCACATGGGCAACGCCCGGGGCGGCGTCCTGGGCGACACCCTGGCCTCGGTGCTGCAGAAGTCCGGCGCCGACGTGTGGCGGGAGTTCTATGTCAACGACGCCGGCAACCAGATCGAGAAGTTTGCCAAGAGCCTGGAGGCCCGGTATCTGCAGATCATCAAGGGCGAGGACGCCGTGGAGTTCCCCGAGGACGGCTATCACGGCGACGACATCCGGGAGCTGGCCCGGGCCTTCTATGACCGGGAGGGCGAGAAGTATCTGGACTGCGACCAGAAGACCCGCCACGACGCCCTGGCCCGCTTCGGCCTGGACAACAACATCCCCAAGATGCAGCGGGACCTGGCCCGCTACGGCATCACCTATGACCAGTGGTTCTTCGAGTCCAGCCTCCACGAAAGCGGCTATGTGGCCGACTCCGTCCAGGCCCTGACGGACCTGGGCTACACCTATGAAAAGGACGGGGCCCTGTGGCTGCACACCAGCCGCATCCTGGCGGAGAATCTGAAAAAGGCCGGCAAGTCCGACGCGGACATCGAAAAGCTGGGCCTGAAGGACGACGTACTGCGCCGGGCCAACGGGTTCTATACCTATTTCGCCGCCGACATCGCCTATCACCGGAACAAGTTTGCCGTCCGGGGCTTCGACAAGGTCATCAACGTCTGGGGCGCGGATCACCACGGCCATGTGGCCCGGCTGAAGGGCGCGATGGACGCCCTGGGCCTGGACGGCGAGCACCGGCTGGACATCGTGCTGATGCAGTTGGTGAAGCTGGTCCGGGACGGCGAGGTGGTGCGTATGTCCAAGCGCACCGGCAAGGCCATCAGCCTGACGGACCTGCTGGACGAGATCCCCGTGGACGCCTGCCGCTACTTCTTCAACGCCAAGCCCGAGACCCAGATGGAGTTTGATCTGGGCCTGGCCGTCCGGGAGGACAGCGAGAACCCGGTGTACTATGTGCAGTATGCCCACGCCCGGATCTGCACCCTGCTGAAGGCCCTGGAGGCGGAGGGATACACCGTCCCCGCCGCCGGAGAGGTGGACTTCTCCCTGCTGTCCGGCGAGGCGGAGCAGGCCCTCATCAAGAAGATCGCCGCCTACAGCCAGGTGGTGCGCCTGGCCGCCCGGGACTATGACCCCAGCCATATCAACCGCTACCTGACGGAGCTGGCCGGCGACTTCCACCGGTTCTATACCGCCTGCCGCATCAAGGGCGAGGAGCGCCCTGTGCTGCTGGCCCGGCTGAAGCTGGCGGACACCGCCCGGTCCGTGCTGAAAAACGCCATGACCCTCATCGGCTGCACCGCCCCGGAGAAGATGTGAATATAGCGTAAGCATAACAAAAAGGAAGCCGTCAGGCTTCCTTTTTGTTATGCGTGGTATTCCGGGCCGCGGCCCTGATAGATATCCTGCATCTCCCGGTCGATCTCGCTGATGGCGTCGGAGCACAGCCGCAGGCGGGCGGCGTCCGAGGGGGAGAAATCCCGCTGGGACTTATAGCGCAGTTCGTGCTCCAGGCTGGCCCACATATCCATGGCGATGGTCCGCAGCTGGATCTCCACCGGCAGATGCAGCGTCCCCTCGGAGATGACGATGGGCACGTCGCAGATCAGGTGCAGGCTCCGATAGCCGGACTCCTTGGGCTCCTTGATATAGTTGACCTCCCGGATGATCTTGAAATTCTCGTTCCGGGCCAGCAGACCGCGCAGGTAACAGATATCGTCCAGATAGTTGCAGATGACCCGCACCCCGGCCACGTCCTGAATGTGGGCATAGATGTTGTCGATGGTGACCTCGAACCCCCGGCGCTTCAGCTTTTCCACGATGCTGTCCACGGTTTTGATGCGGTACTCGATGTGGTGGATGGGGGAATGGTCATACAGGCTGGCAAACTCCTCGTCCAGGATCTCCAGCTGGGTGACGGCAACCTTCAGGGCGCTGCGGTACAGGTGGTTCACCCGCACCATGCCCTGGGCCAGCTCCTGCTGTTCCGGCGTACCCCCCTGGGGGATATGGATGTCCTTGAGCCGGATGGTGCCGCTTTTTTCGATCATCATGAAAAAACTGCGCCTCCTCGTTATTGGTTCTCTTATTGTTATGATTATAACATACGTCTATGACGGGTGTGTGAATAAATTGCAAAATTCGCCGTAGAAAAATCCGCCCCTTTTTCGTCATTTCGCCAAAGAACCCCATTTGCACCGGGGGCGTTTTTGTGGTATCATAGGAAAAGCGAAAGGGGGGACGGCGGATGCACGTCCGGGAGCATTTGCGCACGGTAGGCCGCCACCGGCGTCTGGTGCGGCACTACTGCCTGCGGCTGGGGCTGGTGTGGCAGGGACTGACCCATGATCTGAGCAAATACAGTCCCACGGAGTTCTGGCGCAGCGCCAAATACTACCAGGGATACCGCAGTCCCAACGACCAGGAACGCAAGGAAAACGGCGTCAGCCTGTCGTGGCTGCACCATAAGGGCCGCAACCGCCACCACTTTGAGTATTGGATCGACTATTGCCTGCGGCCTGACGGCAGCGTGTACATGGGCGGGTGCAAGATGCCCAAGCGGTATGTGGCGGAGATGTTCTGCGACCGCATCGCCGCCTGCCGGGTGTACCAGGGGGAGAAGTATACCGACGCCTCGCCATATGACTACTATCAGAAGTCCAAGGACCACATTCTCATCAATCAGGAGACCAGCGACCTGCTGGACCGGTGGCTTCTGCTGCTGAAGGAGCACGGCGAAGAAGCCGCCCTGCCCCAGATCCGGCAGGAGCTGAAGGATCCGGAATATTGAGAGATAACGCACCCCAGGGGACGCGGAACCGCCAGGTTCCGCGTCCCTTTTTTGCGGGGGTGCCGGACTTGGCTCTCCCTCTGGGAGAGCAGTCACCGAAGGTGACTGATACTGATTCTTGATTAAAAAATTTAATCAAGAATCCCGTGCGCTGTGCGCACGCACAGCGTGTGAAAACACGCTGTGGCGTCTCATACAAAACCTGACGCACCTTCGGTGCTATAAAAAGCTTTTCAAGCTTTTTAACAGGTTTTAGTATGAGAGGGCCTGTAGGGCGCTTCGGCGATATTACCACCGTCGTGCCAGCCGGGGCACTTCCTCGAAATTGCCTCGGTTCTTCCGCCACCGGCGGCGCTTCGGCGATTTCCAGCCGCCATACGCAAAGCGCCCCATGCGGCTGGTCCGCATGGGGCGCTTGTGACAGCTACGGGGATAATTACTCAGCCTTCTCGGCGGCAGCCTTTTCAGCAGCAGCCTTGGCGGCAGCAGCCTTCTTCTCGGCGGCAGCCTTCTGAGCGGCCTTGAACTTCTCCTTCTCCTCGGGGGTGGGGATGGGCTCAATGGCGTTGCGGGGGCAGGCCTTGGCGCACATGGTGCAGCCCTTGCACTTGGCATAGTCGATGACGGCCACGTTGTTGACCACGTGGATGGCGTCGAACTTACAGGTGCGCTGGCACAGGCCGCAGCCGATGCAGGAGCTGGCGCAGACCTTGGTGACGGCGGGGCCCTTGTCCTTGTTGGAGCAGTTGACGAACACCTTCTTGGAGTAGGGGACCTCCACGATCAGCTTCCGGGGGCATGCCTCGCGGCAGGCGCCGCAGTTGGTGCACTTTTCCTTGTCCACCACAGCCGCGCCGTTCTCGCCCACATGGATGGCGTCGAACTTACAGGCGGCCACGCAGGAGCCGAAGCCCAGGCAGCCGTACTTGCAGGCCAGAGCGTCGCCGGCCAGAACCTTAGTGGCGGCCAGACAGTCGTTGACGCCGCGATACTCGAAGTTCTTCACCGCATTGACGCCGCCGTTGCACAGAACGTGGGCCACCATCTTCTCGCCGGAGGGAGCCTCCATGCCCATGATGGCAGCGATCTTAGCAGCGCCCTCCGCACCGGCAGGTGCGCAGGCGGTGACGGGGGCCTTACCGGCCAGGATGGCCTCGGCGCAGCCGCCGCAGCCGGGGTAGCCGCAGCCGCCGCAGTTGGCGCCGGCCAGACATGCCTGGATCTCAGGCAGACGGGGGTCGACCTCCACCTCGAACACCTTGGCGGCGACGGCGAGGATCAGGCCGAAAACGATGGCGAGTACGCCCAGAACGGCGACCGCATATACAATAGTCATAGTTGCTACCTCCTTACCAGACCTTCAGGCCGCTGAAGCCCATGAAGGCCAGCGCCATCAGGCCGGCGGTGACCAGCGCGATGGGGAAGCCATCAAAGGCCTTGGGGTTTTCACTGGAGACCTCCAGCTGCTCGCGGACAGCCGCGAACAGGAAGATGGCCAGCAGGAAGCCCAGACCGCCGGTGATGCCGTAGACCACGGACTCGATGAAGTTGTAGCCGTTCTGCACGTTCAGCAGGGCCACGCCCAGCACGGCGCAGTTGGTGGTGATCAGAGGCAGGTACACACCCAGAGCGGTGTACAGGGTGGGGATGTTCTTCTTCAGGAACATTTCCACAAACTGCACCAGGCCGGCGATGACCAGGATGAAGGCCACGGTCTGCATAAAGGCCAGGTCCAGCTTGTTGAGCAGCACGTTCACCGGGTAGCACAGAGCGGAGGCCAGACCCATAACGAAGGTCACGGCGGCGCCCATGCCCACGGCGGTGTCGATCTTCTTGGACACGCCCAGGAAGGGGCAGCAACCCAGGAACTGGGCAAAGATGAAGTTATTGGTCAGAATAGCGCCAAGGGAGATGGCCAGCAGAGAAGTAACAGACATAGCTTACTTGCCCTCCTTTTTCTTTTCGCTCTTGGCCAGGGCCCACTGCATCGCAGCGATGAGAGCGCCCAGGGTCAGGAAGCCGCCCACCGGCAGAGTCAGCAGCTTGATGCCGAACTCCTCGGGGAAGATGGTGATGCCGGGGGCGCTGCCCAGTCCGCCGCCGCCCAACAGGCCGCCGCCGAACTTGCCGGAGCCCAGCAGCTCACGGAACACGCACATGATGATCAGGACGATGGTATAGCCGATGCCCTGGCAGATGCCGTCCACGGCGGAAGCGCCGATGCCGTTCTTGGAGGCAAAGGCCTCGGCACGGCCCAGGATGATGCAGTTCACCACGATCAGGGGGATGAACACGCCCAAGGAGTTGGACAGGGCGGGGACGAAGGCCTTCAGCAACAGGTCCACGCAGGTAACGAAGCCGGCGATGACCACGATGAAGCAGGCGATACGGACCTCATTGGGGATGATCTTGCGCAGCAGCGCGATGAAAATGTTGGAAAGGGTCAGGATGATCAGCACGGACACGCCCATGCCCAGGCCGTTGAAGAACGACGTGGTGATGGCCATGGTGGAGCACATACCCAGCAGCTGCACCAGCACGGGGTTCTGGGTGATCAGGCCCTCCTTGAATTGCTTGCCAAAGTTCATATTGCAGCTCCTCCTTTCTTAGCCCAGAGCTTCCACGGCAGCCAGGGCGGCGTTGGCGCCCATGGTGATGCCCTTGGTGGAAACGGTGGCGCCGGAGATGGCGGTGATGTTGCTACCCACCGTCAGGGTGCCGGCGCCGGACATGCCGATGAACTGATCCAGCACGGGGGTTCCGGCGGCATTTGGCTTGTTCTCGACCACCTTGGTGCCGATGCCGGAGGTCTCGGAGCTGTTGACCACGGAGATGCCGGTGATGGCGCCGTTGGCGTCGATGCCCACCATCATGGTGATGGTGCCCTGGGAACCGGAAGCGGCAACCTTGGCCACATAACCAGCCTCAGCGCCGCCGTTGGTGACGCCGTACAGCTCGCTGACGGTGCCGCCCTGTGCCTTGGCAGCGTCAGCAGCGGCCTGGGGAATTTCCAGCTTGTCGGTGAACTCGCTGCCCTCGGGGACAACGGCGCTCATGGCCACCCGGGTCTTTTCGGCCTCAATGGCGGCGATCTTGTCCTTGGTGACGCCGTCGACCAGACCCAGCAGGAGGGCCACCACCAGGGAGATAACAGTCAGGGTGCCGGCGACCTTCAGAATAAACTTACCGGAGATCTTCATTTTGCAGCCGCCTCCTTCTTTTCTTTCTTGGGAGCACCGTAAATGGTGGGCCGGATGTACTTATCCAGCAGCCAGGTGGTGCAGTTCATGATCAGGATGGAATAGCAGACGCCCTCGGGATAGGAACCGAAGCGGCGGATGAAGCAGGTCAGCAGGCCGCAACCGATGCCGAAGATGATCTGGCCGGGCTTGGTAACGGGAGAGGTGGCATAGTCGGTGGCCATGAAGATGGCGCCCAGCATCAGGCCGCCGCCGAAGACGTTATAGAGCATGTAGTCCACGGCGGAGATACCGGCGGGAGCGGAGATCAGGCACAGGACAGCCACGGTGGCGATGAAGGCCACGGGGGTGTGCCAGGAGATGACCTTGCGGATCACCAGGTACACGCCGCCCAGCAGCAGCATCAGCGCGGAAACCTCGCCCAGGGAGCCGCCGATGCGGCCCAGGAACATATCCACCACGGAGTAGTTGCTGGTCAGGGAGGCCAGGTCGCCGCCCTTCATGATGGCCAGGGGGGTGGAGGAGGTAACGGCGTCAGCGTTGGAGCCGAAGATGGACAGCTTGCTCATGGGCACGGCCCAGGTGGTCATGGCGGTGGCATAGCTGGCCAGCAGAACGGCACGGCCCACCAGAGCGGGGTTCATGAAGTTGCAGCCGATGCCGCCGAACAGCTGCTTGACCACCACGATGGCGAAGAACGCGCCGATGATGATCATCCAATAGGGCAGCGTGGGGGGGCACACAAAGGCCAGCAGCATACCGGTGACCACGGCGGACAGGTCGCCGATGGACTGGGGCTTCTTCAGGAGCTTGCGATAGCCCCACTCCCAGAACACGCAGGCAGCCACGGACACCAGGGTCAGGGCCAGGGCCCGGAAGCCAAAGACGAACACGCTCATGATCAGAGCGGGGATCATGGCAATGATCACGTCCATCATGATGGTCCGGGTGCTCTCGTTGGACCGGATGTGGGGGGAGGAGGACGCGATCAGCTTCAAATTCTTGTAATCGGTCATGGTTTACGCCTCCTTCTTTTCGGCGGCGGCCTTCTCGGCCTCTGCCTTGGCCTTGGCGGCCATTCTTGCGTTGTTGACTTTCTGCTTGCCCATGCGGAAGGCGTGGGTCAGCGGCAGACGGGCGGGGCAGGTATAGGCGCAGGCGCCGCACTCGATGCAGTCCATGCCGTGGAGGGTGTTCTGCCAGGTGTCCACATCGCCCTTCATCAGGTACTTATACATGAACACGGGCTCCAGCCGCATGGGACACACACCCACGCACTTGCCGCAGCGGATGCACTGGGGATTCTCCTCGTACTGCTCCTCGTCACCGGCGAAGGCCAGCATAGCGCCGGTGCCCTTGCCCACGGTGACGTCCAGGTTATACTGGGCAAGACCCATCATGGGGCCGCCCATGATCAGCTTGTAGGTTTCTTCCTTCAGGCCGCCGCAGGCGTCGAACAGGGCGGTAATGGGGGTGCCGATGGGGCACTCGAGGTTCTTGGGGTCGATGACGCCGGAGCCGGACACGGTGACCACCTTGCTGACAACGGGCATACCGGTGTAAACGGCCTTATAGATGGCGCAGGTGGTGTTCAGGTTGAAGATGCAGCAGCCTGCGTCGGCAGGCAGCTTGCCGGAGGGAACCTGACGGCCGGAGATGGCCTGGCACAGCTGCTTTTCAGCGCCCTGGGGGTAACGGGTGTGCAGCACCTCCACCACCACGGGGGCCTTCAGCTCGGCAATCGTCTTGTTCAGCACGTCGGCCGCGTTTTGCTTGTTGGCCTCGATGCCGATGTACACATGCTCCACACCGAAGCACTTGGCCAGCAGGGTTGCGCCCTTGATGACCTGCTCGGGCCGCTCCAGCATGGTGCGGTGGTCGCCGGTGATGTAGGGCTCGCACTCGGCGGCGTTGATGATGACATAGTCCACCTTGCCGAGGCCGGAGCTGATCTTCACGTGGGTGGGGAAGGTTGCGCCGCCCTGGCCCACGATACCGGCGTTCTTGACGATCTCCACCAGCTGCTCGGGAGTCAGGCTGTCAGGGTCGTCCACGGGATGAATGTCCGGACACACGGTGTTCTGGAAGTCGTTCTCGATGACCACGGACATCATGGTCCCGCCCATGGAGAAGGGACGGGGCTCCACTGCCTTCACCGTGCCGGACACGCTGGCATGGATGGGAGCGGACACGAAACCGCCGGGTTCACCGATCTTCTGACCGATGGTCACCTTGTCGCCCACCGCAACGATAGGCTTGCAGGGTGCACCGATGTGCATAGACATGGGAATGACCACCTCAGCCGGGGCTGCCAGCTGTTCGATGGCCTTTTCATTGGTTGCGGCCTTCATATCGTTGGGATGAACGCCGCCAAAGAAAGCTTGTGCCATTGTCTTCACCTCATCTTACTACCGGGTGGCCCTTTGCCACCGCATACTATTCAGATATTACAACAAAACTTTTCTCTTGTCCAGCCCTACGGCGCAATTCCTGTGGTTTTTTGCCGTTTTTATCGCGGGCTTGACGGCGTTTCTCGTGAAATATTCCCACATTTCCCGGCGAGCGCCAAAAAATCCGCCGTTCCGGCCGCCCTGCGGCGGCCCTTGTGTTTCCGCCGCCGCTGTGTTAGAATATTAGCGCATCGCGGGAGAAATACATTCGGTCCCCGCGCAGAAAGGATGGGACATCATGCTTCTTGACCGTGTATCCCTGAAAAACGAGGCGAAGGGCATCCTCCGCGGCGCCCGCGTCTCCCCGTACCTGTTCACGCTGCTGTTCATGGGCATCTCGCTGGTGCTCACCGCCGTATCGGACTTTGTGTCCTTTGATGAGGACATGATCCACAATATTTATTATAGTACCGGTGTGGATCTGTCGTTTCTGGTACTGCATCGGGCGTTCCCTGCGGCGCTGGTGACGTTCGTGTCCATCCTGGTGTCGCTGTTGAGCGTGCTGCTGAACGCGGGCTACTACCGGTACCATCTGGCGGTACGCCGCGGCGAGGAGGTGCCGTATCTGGGGCTGTTCGACGGCTTCTCCTTCGCCGGGAAGCTGATCCTGCTGGCGCTGGTGCAGTACATCTTCATCTTCCTGTGGACGCTGCTGTTCATCATCCCGGGCTTCATCGCGGCCTACCGCTACCGCTTCGCTGTGTATAACCTGTGCGAAAACCCCGACATGGGCGTGATGGAGGCTATCAACATGAGCAAGGCCCAGACTGCCGGCTTCAAGTGGCAGCTGTTCGTGCTGGACCTGAGCTTCATCGGCTGGCGCATACTCAGCGGCCTGACGCTGAACATCCTGGCCATCTGGCTGAATCCCTACATCGTCCAGACTGACGTCGGCTTCTTCCAGCAGATCAAGGCGGCCAAGGGCATCGGCTGGTCGCCGGACCGCGGCGGCAGCGGCGAATTCCGACCCTACGACGGCCCTGACCATACGGACAATACGGGGTGGTAATGTCTTTTGACGAAAAACACCGGAACAACAAATGGGTTGTTCCGGTGTTTCTTTTTGTGCAGATGTAACAGAAAATGCCATAACCTGGACTTCTCACACGGGCGATCTTTATTAAAATTTTAACAAACGACACATTTACACTTGATGTTAAAACCTTAACGTAGTAGACTGGTCTTGCCGGTCACGGACCAAAAGGGAAGATGCTGTGCCGGTATCCTGCCAACCTGTATGTAGTGAAGGAGAGTGACGTTGTGTTCAAAAAATTCACCAATGGATGTGTGCGCGTCGTAAACCGGTGGCTGCCGGATGCGTTTCTGTTCGCCATCATCCTGACCCTGATCGTATTCGTGGCCGCCATGTGCGCCACCGGCATGGGCCCCGTCGAGGTCATCGCCAAGTGGGGCGATGCCAAGGGCGGCTTCTGGAATCTGCTGGCTTTCTCCATGCAGATGGCGCTGGTGCTGGTGTTCGGCTCCGCTATGGCCTCCGCCCGCCCCTGCAAGAAGGCGCTGCGCGCCGTGGCCGCTCTCTGCCATAATGACAAGCAGGCCATTCTGGTGACCACGTTCGTGTCCACCATCTGCTGCTGGCTGAACTGGGGCTTCGGTCTGGTCATCGGCGCTCTGCTGGCCAAAGAGGTGGTGCGCCGTGTGCCCACTGTGGATTACCCCCTGCTGATCGCCTCTGCCTATTCCGGCTTCGTCATCTGGCACGCCGGCCTGTCCGGCTCTATCCCGCTGGATCTGGTGGCCGGCAAGGACTTCGGCGGCGTGATGTACCAGGCTCCCATCACCGAGACGGTATTCCACCCCGTAAACCTCATCATGTGCGGCGTCATCCTGGTGCTGATGCCCTTCATCAACTACGCCATGCACCCCGACAAGGATCATACCATCACCGTGAACCCCGCCCTGCTGGTGGACGAGGAGGAGCGCGTGTACGCTATGGATACCCCTGCTGAAAAGCTGGAGCACTCCAAGATCCTGTGGGCCATCACCGTGGTGTTCGGCTTCGTGTACATCGTCTATTACTTCGTGCAGAACGGCTTTACCCTGGGCCTGAACATCGTGAACATGATCTTCCTGTTCCTGGGCATCCTGCTCCACGGTGACCTGCGCCGCTATGTGGACGCCATCTCCGACGCCGCCGGCGGCGCTGCCGGTGTGCTGCTGCAGTTCCCCTTCTATGCCGGTATCATGGGCATGATGGTGGCCGCCAATGCCGAGGGCGTGTCCCTGGCGGGCGTGATCTCCGAGTTCTTCGTGAACATCTCCAACAACGTCACCTTCCCCATGCTGTCCTTCCTGGCAGCCGGTGTGGTGAACTTCTTCGTTCCCTCCGGCGGCGGCCAGTGGGCCGTGCAGGGCCCCATCATGATGCCCGCCGGCGCGGCTATGGGCATCGAGAATGGCCGCACCGCCATGGCCATCGCCTGGGGCGACCAGTGGACCAACATGATCCAGCCCTTCTGGGCCCTGCCTGCTCTGGGTATCGCCAAGCTGTCCGCCCGGGACATCATGGGCTACCTGGTCATCGTCACCCTGTTCGTGGGCGTGGTGGCCTGCCTGGGCTTCCTGGCCTGGGCCGCCTGGTTCTGATTTCTCCATATTCATCAAAAAAGCGCTGCGGCCCTCGGGCCGCAGCGCTTTTTTGCGGGCATGACGAACCGCCCGCCTGTTTTTTATTCCGTCAGCAGGCCCGCGTGGACCATGGCGTGGTACAGGCCGTCCTCCGCCGGGGTGCCGGTGACATACTCCGCCACCGCCTGCACCCGGGCCGGGGCATTGCCCATCACCAGTGGGTGTCCCACGCATTGCAGCATCTCCAAATCGTTGGCGCTGTCGCCGATGGCGCAGCAGTCGGCCAGGTCCTCTCCCAGGGCCTGGGCCACCGCCAGGCAGCCGGAGGCCTTGGAATACCCCCGCACCGGCAGCTCCAGCATACTGCCCCGGTCAATGATCTGGCACATGGGGGCCACCTCCGCCAGGAACTCCTCCCGGAGGCTGTCTGGCGCCGTCAGCACGCATACCTTGTCAAAGTGGAAGTCCGGGTCCCCGTCGGGCTGTCCCACCCGGACGCCCCGGGCCTCCAGCCGGGCGATGGCCCCCCGCAGCTCCCGGTTCTCGATGCCGTGGGGGGTGTCGCACCAGATGCGCTCCGCCTCCTCAAAGTACATATCCACCCGGCACCGGCGGCCGATCTCCAGGATTTTCCGGCTGGTCTCCCGGTCGAAGCCCACATGGCGGATGATCTTCCCGTCCAGCTGGATATACTGGCCGCAGGAGCACACCAGTCCGTCAAAATCCATGTCCATAAGCTGCGGGTCCATGGCAAGCCTGGGCCGCCCGGTGTTGATGACGCAGTGGTGCCCCGCCTGGCGCAGCCGCCGCACCGCCGTCACGGCGGAGGGGGGAATGGTTCCGTCCAGGTCCATGACGGTGCCGTCGATGTCAAAGAAAATAATGCTCATATTCCGGTTCTCTCCCTGTGTATTTTCCTCAGCTTGTCAAAAAAGTCTTTTTTGACAAGCTGAGTGCGGTTTTTCATACCAAAACCTGTTAAAAAGCTTGAAAAGCTTTTTATAGCACTGAAGGTGCGTCAGGTTTTGTATGGGACGTCACAGCGTGTTTTCACACGCTGTGCG
>ERZ824598.848-NODE-848-length-44586-cov-22.266219_pt1 | contig 44586 bp, 34 predicted proteins | sample MGYA00519934_ERZ824598 | MGnify/ENA primary metagenome ERZ824598 (study PRJEB31778, sample SAMEA3449177) | human gut metagenome | biome: human gut; feature: human-associated habitat; material: faeces | place: United Kingdom | collected 2010/2012 ...
AGTCATGAGGTTAATGTTACCGCAATTGCTACCATACCGTCATTCCTGGCTGGGAGCAGGAATCTAATGATGATGTTTCGCACTTATCCTAGTCTGCACTGTACTGCGCATGAAGATGAGGTCCCTGGTCCTTGCCAGGGATGACGTATCGCTGGCCTTGTGTAGTTTTTCGTGGGTGCATGTATTCTGAGATAGAGAACATAAGAATTATAGCTTAATGTTGTTACTGTTGCTTCCACTTCGTCATTCCTGGCCAGGAGCAGGAATCTAATGATGATAGTTTGCAAGTGCTCTCGCTGGCATTGTGCTATTATGGATATGAGGTCCCTGGTCTAGGCCAGGGATGACGTATCGTGGGCATTGTGCTGTTTTAGTGGGTGCATGCCTTGTTTTGACAGAAGAACAAAAGAACAAAAGGTTGCATTGAAAAGCCGGACGCCTGTTCAAGCAAGCTTGACATTCGTTTGTCATTTCAATGTCTGGCACCTGCGGTGGTGCCACAGCCTACGGCCTCTTTTGTTGGGAAGAACAGAAGAGGCGCGAGGTAATTTTTAAGACGGAAGAACAGAAGGTTTGGTTAATGTTGCTGCTTTTGCCGCTATGCCGTCATTCCTGCGGGTGCTCATCTTTAATATCGCGAGCCCTTGTAATTTTTCCTGCGGGCGCCCGCAATTTTAGTCCTGTGCGCCCGCAAAACATGTTGCGGACCCTCGTACGTATCTTGAGCCTCATGAGCACAAGCTTCATTGATTGATGACGGTTGTGTCTGCATAAATGGCATTTTGTCTGCCTATTGGCTGTAAGTCACAATAATGAGTTAAAAATGTTTGCGAAAATTGTTAAATCGGATATAAAAGATTATTTTTGCACGCTATTGAGCATATTTGCCTGATTGATAGTCTGCGGGACAGGGTTTTTCGTACCGCAGGCTGGGGATGGCGGATGTGCCGGTTTGCCGGAACATAAATCAATAATAAATATATAAAAATTGCAGAAGAATGAATATTTCATTGCAAAACATTGACAAGGTCAATGCTCAGATTACAGCTGTGGTAGAACCTGCAGATTATCAGGAAAAAGTAGCAAACGCAATCAAGGAATTCAGAAAGAAGGCAAATATGCCTGGTTTCCGTAAGGGTATGGTTCCTGTTGGACTTATCAAGAAGCAGTTCGGCAAGTCTATTCTTGCTGACGAGCTCAACAGAATTCTTCAGGACAGCTTGTTCGGATATATCAGAGACAATAAAATCAATATGCTCGGTGAGCCTCTTCCATGCGAAGTGAACAATGAAGTTGATTTTGTTGACGGACATTCTTTCACTTTCATGTTCGATATAGCTCTTGCTCCAGAATTCAATGTTGAACTCAGCAAGGACGACAAGATTGCTCATTATAATATTGAGGTTGCTGATGATATGGTTAACCGTCAGGTTGAGATCTATCGTCAGAGAGGTGGAAAGTATGACAAGGTTGAGTCTTATCAGGACAATGATATGATCAAGGGTATCATCACTGAACTTGATGAGAACGGTAATGCAAAGGAAGAAGGTATTACAGCTGAGAACGTTGTTATGCTTCCTAAGTATTTCAAGAACGATGACCAGAAGGCTTTGTTCAACGATGCTAAGGTAGGTGACATCATCAAGTTCAACCCTTCTGTTGCATACGACAACAATGCAAATGAGATTTCTTATATCTTGAATGTTAAGAGCGAAGAGGTTGAGAACTATAAGGGTGATTTCAACTTCCAGATTTCAGAAATCACACGTTTCGTTCCAGGACCGCTTGATCAGGAGCTCTTCGATGCTGTTTACCCAGGTGGCGAGGTTAAGAGCGAAGAGGATTTCAAGAATAAGATCAAGAGCACTATTGCTGAGCAGTTTGCTAAGGACAGCGATTTCAAGTTCCTTATCGATCTTCGCAAGCATGTTGAGGAGAAGGTCGGCAAGCTCGAATTCCCAGATGCTCTTCTTAAGAGAATCATGATGGCTTCTGCTAAGGATGAGAAGAAGGTAGAAGAGAACTACGACAAGAGCATTGAAGAACTGACATGGCACCTTATCAAGGAGAAACTCGTTGAGATGACTGGTGTTAAGGTTGACGACAACGATGTTAAGGAAATGGCTAAGGACGTTACACGCATGCAGTTCGCTCAGTACGGAATGCTTAATGTACCAGAAGAGTATCTTGAGAACTCTGTTAAGGAGATGATGAAGAAGCGTGAGACTGTTGACAATCTTATCGACCGTTGCATCGAGATGAAGCTTGGTGCCGCTCTCAAGGATATGGTTACTCTCGAAGAGACAAACATTTCTGCTGAGGACTTCAACAAGATGTTTGAATAATTTGATTTCCTGACGGTATTGTTTGATTATGATGATACCGTGGTTGATATATGACACACCGCAAATGCCTGTGAGGGCTTTGCGGTGTGTCGCGTTTATGAAGGTGATGTTTCTATGGTGGATTTTATGTGTTTTCGCTGGCATTGTGCTGTTCTTTGATATGAGGTCGCTGGTCTTTGTCGGGGACGACGCGTTGCGGGCAATGTGCTGTTTTAGTGGGTTTATGCTATCTGAGACATAAGAACATAAGAACAAAAGAACACATAGAAAAGCCGAACGCCTGTTCAAACAGGTTTGACATTCGTTTGTCTTTTCTATGTTTTGCATCTGCTGATGCTTATAGCACAGCTCTTCTTTTGATGAAAAGAACAAAAGTGTAGTATTGGGCAGTTAGCTTCCATGCCGTCATTCCTGGTTGCGGACAGGAATCTAACGGTAATGGTTGGCACTTGTCCTAGTCAGCACTGTACAGCGCATGAAGATGAGGTCCCTGGTCCTTGCCAGGGATGACGTATCGCTGGCATTGTGCTGTTATTTGTGGATACATACGGGTGGGATCATAGCATATAAGAACTATCGGTTAATGCTGTTGCTATTGCTCCTCAACAGTCATTCCTGGCTTGACCAGGAATCTTATGATGATGGTGGTATTTACCCTAGTCTGCATTGTACAGCACATGAAGATAAGGTCCCTGGTCCTTGCCAGGGATGACGTGTCGCGGGCATTGTGCTGTTATTCGTGGGTACATAAATTCTGAGATAGAGAAAAAAAACTATCGGTTTATGTTGTTGCTATTGCTTCCCAACAGTCATTCCTGGCTTGGACCAGGAATCTAAAGGTTATGGTTTGCGCTTATCCTTGTCAGCATTGTACAGCACATGAAGATAAGGTCCCTGGTCCTTGCCAGGGATGACGTGTCGCGGGCATTGTGCTGTTATTCGTGGGTACATAAATTCTGAGATAGAGAAAAAAAACTATCGGTTTATGTTGTTGCTATTGCTTCCCAACAGTCATTCCTGGCTTGGACCAGGAATCTAAAGGTTATGGTTTGCGCTTATCCTTGTCAGCATTGTACAGCACATGAAGATGAGGTCCCTGGTCCTTGCCAGGGATGACGTATCGTGGGCAATGTGCAGTTATAGTGGGCTTATGCTATCTGGGACAAAAGAACACAGGAACAAAAGAGTGCATAGAAAAGCTGAACGCCTGTTCAAGCGAGTTTGACATTCGTTTGTCTTTTCTATGTTTTGCATCTGCTGATGCTTATAGCACTGCTCTTCTTTTGATGGTAAGAACAAAAGTGTAGTATTGGGCAGTTGGCTTCTACACCGTCATTCCTAGCCGGGACCAGGAATCTTATGATGATGGTGGCACTTATCTTGGTCGGCAATGCACAGCACATGAAGATAAGGTCCCCTGGTCCTTGCCAGGGATGACGCATCGCGGACATTGTGCAGTTTTCGTGGGTTCATACTTGTTTTAAGATAGAAAATATAAGAACTATAGGTTTATGCTGTTGCTATTGCTTCCCAACAGTCATTCCTGGCTGGGACCAGGAATCTAATGATTATGGTGGTACTTATCCTAGTCTGCATTGTACAGCACATGAAGATAAGGTCCCTGGTCTTGGTCAGGGATGACGCGTCGCGGGCATTGTGCAGTTGTTTTATATAATGATGTGTTTGCCTTTGATTCTCTTTTGTTAATGGGAACATATAGTGCTCGCGAATTAAAATGAGAAAATAGATTTTGTAATAGCAACTTTTTTATATCTTTGTTCCATAAACGAATAAAAAGATAGTTTTCGGGAGTTCGTTTTGGTGAGATGTTTTTTTACTGAAAATTATAGAGTTTAGAATTAATTATAGCGATTTATGATTGACGATTTTAAAAAGTACGCAACAAAACATCTGGGCATGAGCAGTATGGTGCTTGATGATGTGATTAAATCACAGGCGGGTTATCTTAATCCTTATATTCTTGAGGAACGTCAGCTCAATGTCACTCAACTGGATGTGTTTTCACGTCTCATGATGGACCGTATAATATTTCTCGGTACTCAAATCGACGACTATACAGCTAATACGCTGCAGGCACAGTTGCTTTATCTTGATTCTGTGGACAGCGGCAAGGATATCAGCATATATATAAATTCACCTGGCGGTAGTGTCAGTGCCGGTCTTGGTATATATGACACAATGCAGTTCATCAACAGTGATGTTCAGACAATCTGTACAGGTATGGCTGCATCAATGGCGGCTGTGCTTCTTGTTGCAGGACAGGAAGGAAAACGTTCTGCTCTTCCTCACAGCCGTGTGATGATACATCAACCTATGGGTGGAGCTCAGGGACAGGCTTCGGATATTGAAATCACTGCACGTGAAATCCAGAAGCTGAAAAAGGAATTGTATACAATAATTTCTGATCATTCCCATCAACCGTTTGAAAAGGTTTGGGAGGATTCAGACAGAGATTACTGGATGACCGCTCAGGAGGCCAAGGAGTATGGCATGATTGATGAGGTTTTGGCTAGAAAACAGTAATAGTTTTGTATACTGCATGTGCCGACTTAATATATGTTGGTGCGTGCATTGAAACGTTGAGAGTGGTGCGCGCATGGTAGGAATGCCGCGTGCGCATCTGTTTCATTGTGATTATTTGAAAAATCAGAATATGGATAAAACAAGGAAATGTTCCTTCTGCGGACGTTCGGAGAAAGATGTAAGAATGCTCATTACTGGTGTGAGCGGATGCATCTGCGATGAATGTGTGGCCCAAGCCGGCGAGATTGTTAAGGAGAACATGAAGACGGAAAGTCGTTTTGCTCTTGACACTCTTCCTAAGCCGATGGAGATAAAGGAATATCTGGATAATTATGTTATAGGACAGGATGATGCCAAGAGGGCTTTGTCTGTAGCTGTGTACAATCACTATAAAAGGCTGAAGCACGGCGGAGATGGCGAAGATGTGGAACTGGAGAAGTCGAACATCATCATGGTCGGCAGTACCGGTACCGGAAAGACTCTTTTGGCCAGAACCATAGCCAAACTTTTGGTGGTTCCTTTTACTATCGTGGATGCTACGGTGCTCACTGAGGCCGGATATGTCGGAGAGGATGTGGAAAGTATCTTGTCGCGTCTGTTGCAGGTGGCAGACTATGATGTTGCGGCTGCAGAGCGTGGAATTGTGTTTATTGATGAGATAGACAAGATTGCGCGTAAGAGCGACAATCCTTCCATTACGCGCGACGTAAGTGGCGAAGGCGTTCAGCAGGGGCTTTTGAAGTTGCTTGAAGGATCTATAATCAATGTTCCGCCTCAGGGTGGACGCAAACATCCGGATCAGAAGTTCATACAGGTGAACACGAAGAATATATTGTTTATATGCGGAGGCGCTTTCGACGGTATCGAGAAGCGTATTGCCCAGAGATTGAACACGCACGTGGTCGGTTATAGTGCTTCGCAGAATGTTGCCAAAATCAATAAGGCAAATCTTATGCAGTATATAGCTCCTATGGACTTGAAAGCGTATGGACTTATTCCGGAAATTATCGGACGTATGCCTATATTGACGCATCTTGAACCGCTTGACAGAGAGGCTTTGAGGCGTATTCTTACCGAACCTAAGAATTCTATAATAAAGCAGTATGTCAAGATGTTTGAACTGGATGGTGTCAAGCTTACTTTCGAAGATGGAGTGTTTGACTTCATTGTCGATATGGCTGTGGAATACAGGTTGGGTGCAAGAGGATTGCGTTCGATAGTAGAGGCTATCATGATGGAACCGATGTATGAGATTCCTTCTCAGAATGTGGACCACTATGAAGTCACTATAGAATATGCCAAATCGCAACTCGACAAGGCCAATATGAATGTGCTCAAGGAGCGGGAAACTAGTCTGAATAAATGTGAAAATGTGGCGTTCGTCTGAATTTTTCTACTGAAATATTTGCATGTTTGCATTTTATGTCTATAACTTTGTTAGGAGCAAAATTTCAGTTAATCAGAAGGAATTATGAATAAGCACGCAACATTGCAAGAGGCATTGAAATATTATTTCGGGTTTGATACCTTTAAAGGAGAACAAGAGGCTATTATCAAAACTCTGATGGATCAGAAGGATGTTTTTGTCCTTATGCCTACCGGAGGAGGAAAGTCTTTGTGCTATCAGTTGCCTGCTTTGCTTATGGAGGGTACGGCTATTGTGATTTCTCCGCTTATTGCTCTGATGAAGAATCAGGTTGACGCCATTAAGAATATCAGTGAGGAAGAGTGCGTTGCGCATTTCATCAATTCTTCGCTGAACAAGGCTAGCATAGAACAGGTCAAGTCTGACATCGTGAACGGCAAGACAAAGTTGCTCTACGTAGCTCCTGAATCGCTCACAAAGGAAGAGAATGTTGAGTTCTTGAAAACTGTGAAGATTTCGTTCTATGCGATAGATGAGGCTCACTGCATTTCGGAATGGGGACATGATTTCAGACCTGAATATAGAAAAATCAGGTCGATAATAAATGAAATTGGTCCTGCTCCGGTGATTGCTCTCACTGCCACCGCTACAGATAAGGTCAGAACTGATATAAAGAAAAATCTAGGCATCACGGATGCCGTGGATTTCAAGTCTTCGTTCAACAGACCTAATCTCTATTATGAGGTACGCCCGAAGACAAAGGATATCGATAAGGAGATAATTAAACTTATCAAGTCCAATCCGGGCAAAAGCGGTATTATATATTGCTTGAGCCGAAAGAAGGTAGAGGAACTTGCCGATATTCTTAAGGCCAATGACATAAAGGCTGCTTCGTACCATGCAGGTATGGATGCCGCTACCAGATCTGCGACTCAGGATGATTTCATCATGGAGCGTATTGATGTGATTGTGGCGACCATTGCTTTCGGTATGGGTATCGACAAGCCGGATGTGAGGTTTGTGATACATTACGACATGCCTAAAAGTCTCGAAGGATATTATCAGGAAACTGGTCGTGCCGGGCGAGACGGCGGTGAGGGTAAATGCATAGCATTCTATTCTTATAAGGATCTTCAGAAACTTGAGAAATTTATGGAGGGCAAGCCTGTCGCAGAACAGGATATAGGTCGTCTGCTCCTGCGTGAGACAGCCGCTTATTGCGAGACGTCGGTGTGCAGAAGAAAGATGCTTCTCCATTATTTCGGAGAGAATTACGAAGAGGATAATTGCGGTAATTGTGATAATTGTTTACATCCAAAGAAAAAAGTGGAAGCTAAAGAAAATCTTATGCTGGTCCTTGAAACCATCATTGATGTGAAGGAAAATTTCAAGGCGGATTATATAATTGATATATTAAGAGGAAACGAAGCAGAGGCGGTTCTTGCGCATAAGCATGATGAACTGGAGGAGTTTGGAGCCGGTGCCGATGTGGAAGAAAAGGTTTGGAATGCCATAATCAATCAGGCGCTGCTTGCCGGATATATCGACAAGGACGTTGAAAATTACGGTATTCTAAAGGTGACAAAGGAAGGACGCAAGTTCTTGAAGAAGCCTACGTCTTTCAAGGTCGTGGAAGATAATGATTTTGATGAGGACGAGGAAATGGCAATAGACGGTGGCGGTGCCGGTGTTACTGACCCTGAACTGTATGCTATGCTTGTGGATCTTCGCAAGACATTGTCGAAGAAACTGGAAGTTCCTCCTTATGTTATATTCCAGGATTCTTCATTGGAGGCTATGGCTACAATCTATCCGGTAAATCTTGATGAACTTCAGAATATACCTGGAGTTGGTGCTGGAAAGGCCAAGAGATACGGACAGGCATTTTGTGATCTGATCAGAAGACATTGTGAGGAGAACGATATTGTCAGACCGGAAGATATGCGTGTACGCACAGTGGCAAACAAGTCCAAACTTAAAGTCAGCATTATTCAGGCTATTGACAGAAAGGTCGCTTTGGATGATATTGCTATGGTGAAGGGCATAGATTTCAGTGAACTGCTGGACGAAATAGAAGCTATCGTTTACAGTGGAACCAAAATCAATATCGATTATTTCCTTGAGGATGTAATGGACGAAGACCGTATAGAGGATATCTATGATTATTTCAAGGAAAGTGAAACCGATGACCTTGATACTGCTATGGACAATCTTGATGAAGATTACACTGAAGATGAAATTAGACTGGTAAGAATAAAATTCATATCAGAAATGGCGAATTGAAAATGCTGTAATAATTCAATTATGTATATATTGCCGGAACGTTCTGTTATTAAGGATGTTCCGGCTTTTTGTTTTTTATGCTTCTGTGTGCGGTAGGAATTTACGGAAAACGTTCTGCATATAGGGTTAAAAATGCCGGGATTTATTATGCATTTAACACTAAAAATGCTTATATTTGCACGCAATAAATTTTAATTTTTTATGTCATCATTTATTGCAGATAAAGTCGTTATGGATGGTCTGACCTATGATGATGTGCTGTTGATTCCAGCATATTCAGAGGTCTTGCCGAGAACAGTTTCTTTGACTACAAAATTTTCTAGGAACATTGAACTTAAGGTCCCGTTTGTGACAGCCGCTATGGATACTGTCACTGAAGCTTCTATGGCTATTGCCATCGCCCGTGAAGGTGGAATCGGTGTTATACACAAGAACATGTCAATCGAAGAACAGGCCCGTCAGGTTGCGATTGTGAAAAGAGCAGAGAACGGTATGATCTATGAACCTGTCACAATCAAGAGGGGATCGACTGTAAAGGATGCTTTGGATATGATGGCCGAATATCATATCGGAGGTATTCCTGTCGTAGATGACAGCAACAAGCTGGTCGGTATTGTAACAAACCGTGACCTGCGTTTTCAGGATGATATGACAATGCTTATCGATGAGGTAATGACAAGCGAAAATCTTATTGTTACGCATCAGCAGACAGATCTTGAATCTGCTTCGAAGATTCTTCTTGAGCACAAGATCGAAAAACTTCCGGTTGTAGACGATAACTTCAAACTTATAGGTCTGATTACTTATAAGGATATTACAAAGGCTAAGGACAAGCCTATGGCATGTAAGGATTCCAAGGGCCGTTTGAGAGTTGCAGCCGGTGTCGGTGTTACAAACGATACGCTTGAGCGCATGGAGGCTTTGGTCAAGGCTGGCGTTGATGCAATCGTAATCGATACAGCTCACGGTCATTCTAAATATGTTATCGAAAAGCTGAAGGAGGCTAAGAAGGCGTTCCCTAATGTTGATATCGTTGTAGGTAACGTTGCTACAGGAGAAGCTGCAAAGATGCTTGCCGATGCTGGAGCTGATGCCGTAAAGGTCGGTATCGGTCCTGGTTCTATCTGTACAACTCGTGTTGTTGCAGGTGTTGGTGTTCCTCAGCTTACTGCAATATATGATGTTGCTGAAGCATTGAAGGGTACAGGTGTTCCTCTTATTGCTGACGGAGGATTGAGATACAGCGGTGATGTTGTCAAGGCTCTTGCTGCTGGTGGAAGCTGTGTCATGATCGGTTCTCTTGTTGCAGGAACAGAAGAAGCTCCGGGAGAAACAATTCTGTTCAACGGAAGAAAGTTCAAATCATATAGAGGTATGGGCTCGCTCGAAGCAATGGAGAACGGTTCAAAAGACCGCTATTTCCAGGCTGGCGTAAAAGAAGTAAAGAAACTTGTTCCAGAGGGTATTGCCGGTAGAGTTCCATATAAAGGCACTGTAGAAGAAGTTATATATCAGCTTGTAGGTGGTCTGCGTTCTGGTATGGGATATTGCGGTGCGCAGGATATCGAAAGCTTGCACAACGCTAAGTTCACAAGAATCACAAATGCAGGTGTTCTTGAGAGTCATCCGCATGAGGTCATAATTACAAGTGAGGCTCCTAATTACAGCCGTCCTCAGTAATTTCTGATACTTGTGTGCTTTATATGCATGTACGTAATATGAAGCATTACAACTTATTGTTAAAAAAATAATATTGCAGGAGCTGTTGCATTGACGACAGCTCCTGATTTGTTTTTTTTCAGTATCTTCGCAAAGTTTTATGTGAAATGAAATTTTAAAGTATATTTTGTAGATATGAAAAAGAACATATTGCTGTATGCCGGTTTGTTGTTCACAACATGTTTGTCGGCGCAGAATGCAGATCCGGTCATAATGACTATAGACGGCAAGGACATAACACGTTCTGAATTTGAATATTCATACAACAAGAATAACGCTGATGGTGTTTTGGACAAGAAGGGTATAGAAGATTATGTTCCGCTTTTTGTCAACTTCAAGCTTAAGGTTGCTGCAGCAGAAGATGCTCATGTAGACACGCTCACTCGTGTGAAAAAAGAACTTGACGGATATAGAGAACAGATGTTGATGCCTTATCTCGTTGATACGGCATATATTGAGAATATGGCCAGACAGACTTATGAGAATACCAAAAAACGTTTCGATGGTATGGATCTGTTGACTGCTTCACATATTCTGGTACTTGTTCGTCAGAATGCAACTAAAGCCGAGGAGGATGCTGCAAAGCAAAGAATCGATTCCATATACAACGCTCTGCAGGCTGGAGGCAATTTCGAAGAGTTGGCCAAGCAGTGTTCTGATGATAAAGGTTCTGCTGCACGAGGCGGTAGTTTGGGACAGTTCGGCAAGGGAATGATGATTCCTGATTTTGAAGCCGCTGCAAATGCTTTGAAAGTTGGCGAAATATCTAAACCGGTAAGAACAACGGTTGGTTATCATATTATAAAGCTTACAGACAGACATCCTTTTGAATCTTATGAGTTCCATCATGACAACATTGTGAAATTCCTTGAATCTAGAGGTATTAAAGATGTTTCTGCCAGAATGGCGCTGGATTCTCTTGTAAAGAAGTCAAACGGAAAAACTCGCCAGGAAGTAGTAGATGCCGAATTGGCAAAAATAGAAATGTCTAATCCTGAGGTTCGTAATTTGGCCAGAGAGTATCGCGATGGTACATTGATGTATGAGGTTAGTAAGATTAATGTTTGGGATAAGGCTGCTGGTGACGAAAAAGCATTAGAAAAACAGTTCTCCAAGAACAAGAAAAAATATGCATGGGATGAACCTCGATTTAAGGGATTTGTGATACATGCAAAGAATGATAGTGTCATGAATAAGGTTAAACAGGCTTATGACGACATGAAGGAGGAAGAATGGTTGTCTATGCTCAAGAATGACCTTATGAATGATTCTGTAAAGTTGATAAGGATGGAGAGAGGCCTGTATAAGTCTGGTGATAACCAATATGTCGATTTTCTTGTTTTCAAGACAGGCAAGGAAGCATCAATGAAGGCGTTCCCTGTCACAATGGCTTTCGGTGAAACGATGAAAAAGCCGAAGAGCTATAAGGATGTCAAGGGACAGGTGACAACTGATCTTCAGAATAAGCTCGAAAGTGAATGGGTTGAGGAACTGAAGAAGAAATATTCTGTCAAGGTTTACGATGATGTTCTTTCTACAGTCAATAAACATTGATGTCGTAGAGCTTATCAGTATTTGTTGAATCATAAATTTGAAATATGTTATGTTGAGATCTAAAGTACGGTATATTGTTTCTGCCTGCTGCGCATTGCTTGCATTATGTGCCAATGCTCAAAACAATGTGATAGATGAGGTGATATGGGTGGTCGGAGATCAGGCTATTCTTAAATCAGATGTCGAAATGGCTAGGATTGAAGGACAGTCGAGAGGTGAACGCTGGGACGGTGACCCGTATTGTGTGATACCGGAACAGTTGGCCATTCAGAAACTGTTTCTCCACCAGGCGGCTATAGACAGTATTGAGGTGTCTGACAATGAAGTGCTTCAGACTGTCGAGAACCAGATAAATCTGTATATACAGAATTTTGGTTCTAAAGAACGTATGGAAGAGATTTTCGGCAAAACAACGACGCAGATACGAGAACAATTGTTTGATATCGTGCGTGATAATCAGATTATGTCGCAAGAGAGGGATAACCTTGTGAAAGATATAAAGGTTACTCCGGCACAGGTAAGACGCTATTTTAAGGATGTTCCTGAAGATAGTATTCCTTTTGTTCCTACTCAGGTGGAAGTGCAGATCATAATGCGTGAACCTGAAATTTCACAAGAGGAAATTGATAGAGTGAAGAACGAACTGCGTGATTACACAGAGCGCATAAATTCAGGACAGACACAGTTTTCTACATTGGCTTTGATGTATTCCGAAGATAAGGGCTCTGCTGTTCACGGCGGTGAATTGGGATTTATGGGACGTGGTAACATGGTGCCGGAATTTGCAAACGCCGCATTCAGTCTTACTGATCCTAAAACTATCTCAAAGGTTGTTGAGACGGAATATGGTTTCCATATAATTCAGCTCATAGAAAAAAGAGGTGACAGGATTAATGTAAGACATATTCTTCGCAGACCAAAGGTGTCCGATGCGGAATTGACAAAAACAATTTCAGAAGTTGACTCAATCGCTGATGAGATAAGGCGCAACGTCTTTACGTTTGATGAGGCTACGCAGTACATTTCTACCGATAAGGATACGCGTAACAACCATGGTTTGATGGTAAATCCTAATACCGGTTCATCAAAGTTTGAGATGAAAGATCTTCCTCAGGAAGTTGCAAAAGTTGTTGTAAACATGAATGTAGGGGAAATCTCTAAACCTTTTGTTATGATAAACAACAGCGAAAAGGAAGTCGTAGCAATTGTTAAACTTAAAAATAAAGTTGAGGGACATAAAGCGAATATGAGGGACGATTATCAGCTTATGCAGGATATTGTCCACAATAAACTTTGCGAAGAGAAAATCGATAAGTGGATTAGAGATATGCAGAAGACCACTTATGTCCGAATAAATGAAGAATGGAGAAATTGCGAATTTAAATATCCGGGTTGGATTAAATGACTTTGAAGGACTTTATCAAAAGATATATTTTTGCTTTTAAGCTCAGAACTTTGTTCCTATGCTCCGTATGGATGCTGGGAGCAATGTTTCTGTATGCTTTGGTTCCAGATGATATAAATGACGGACGAAGCAGATCTGATAAGAAAATAGAACTTATACATTCAGATATATTGTATAAGAACAGTGATGATCCGCGTGCTGATGTTTTGGTCGGCAATGTTGCTTTGAGCCACGAGGGAGCATTCTTATATTGCGACAGTGCAAAATATTATAAGGATGAAAACTCCTTTGATGCATTCGGACATGTGAAAATGGTTCAGGGGGATACACTTTCATTGAACAGCGATACCCTTTATTACAATGGTGTATTCATGACAGCTAAAGCCAGAGGCCGTGTGCAGCTAGATCATAAGAAAACAAGACTGGTCACGGAACATCTTGATTATGACAGAATCTATGATGTCGGAATGTTCATGAATGGTGGTACGCTGTATGACGGTGAAAATGTTCTGGTTTCGGATTGGGGACAATATACTCCTTATCTTCATGAGGCATTTTTTACAGACAATGTAGAGCTGACTAATCCAAATTTTACAATGGTTTCAGATACATTGTTCTATAATTCAGCTACTGAAATCGCAAAGATTGTCAGTCCGACAAACATCAATGCAAAAGATGGAACTTTTGTTTACGGTTTGCGTGGCAACTATGATACTAAGAATGGAACAGCTGATCTTATGGACCGTTCGTACATAATCAGGGATATGCGTAAGATTGTTGCTGACAGCATGCACTATAACAAGGAACTTGCGGTAAGCGAGGCTTTCAGTAATGTTGTAGTTACAGATGATGAGAATCTTAGTATGCTTAAAAGCAATTATTGCATGTACAATGACTCGACAGGTTATTTCATGGCGACCGACAGCGCTGTCGTGATGGAATATTCGAGTGGCGATACATTATACATCCACGGCGATACGCTGAAGATGTTTACATACAACATGGATACAGATTCTGTTTATAGACATCTGCATTGTTACCATAAGGTCAGGATGTATAGAACAGATATTCAGGCTGTGTGTGACTCAATGGTGTCAAAATCTGAAGAATATTGTACTTATCTCTACGGACAGCCAATAATTTGGAACGTAAACCAGCAGTTGTTCGGGGAGGAAATACGCGTGTACAATAATGATAGTACAATTGATTCTGTTCATGTGATTAATCAGGCTATGACTGTTGAACAGCTGGATTCGGTATCTTATAATCAGGTGGCAGGTAAGGAAATGTTTTCTTATTTCCGCGATGGAGAAGTTTATCGTTCAGAAGCGCATGGAAATGTATATGTAGTATATTACATGGCAGAGAATGATGGTACGCGTATAGGTGTAAACTATACAGAGACGTCAAAATTGATATTGTACCTTAAGGATAAAAAGGTAGAAAAGATTTGGATGCCTGCTTCTGTCGGTACGATGTACCCGTTGGAAAAGACACCTGCTGACAAGAGCAAATTGGTTGGATTCGCATGGTTTGATTATATAAGGCCAAAAGATAAAAATGATATTTTTGTCTGGCGAAGCAAAACCGCTGATAAAATGCTTAAGACTACAGAAAAGCGTGTTGTGCCTTTGCAGAAACTTGAGGACATCAAATAGTGCTTGCTCTGTTGATTTCCATGCGTGAATGTGCGGAAGTGAGTCTTTTACAAATTTTTTACTAATGATTAAATGTAAGGTTGATATATGGGGCTATTTAAAGTAAACAAACCACGTCAGTATAAGCATACTTATATTTACTACGACGAGAGAAAGGAAAAGCTCGCAAAGATTGAAGAAAATGCCAAACGCGAACTGGGTATGATTCCACCGAAACCTTTCTCTCCTGAAGATATACGTGGAAAATTCGTTGGTGCAACCAAGCATCTCAAGCGAAGAAAGGAAAGCGGGCGTAAGCGTCTGTCAAACGGTATGCTGCTTATGATAATTGTAATACTTATTTTGATAGCAAAATTTTTGTACTCTAGTAACTTTACATTCAACTTCGGCTTATGATGGATATTATTCATTTGCTTCCTGATTCTGTTGCAAACCAGATAGCCGCCGGTGAGGTGGTTCAAAGGCCTGCATCGATAGTCAAGGAAATGGTTGAGAATTCTATTGATGCAAAGGCTTCGAACATAAAGATTGCAGTCGAAGACGGCGGTAAGACGTGTGTGCAGATTATTGATGATGGAACAGGCATGTCTGAAACTGACGCAAGGCTTTCTTTTGAACGTCATGCAACATCTAAAATCTCAAAGGCTTCAGATCTTTTCGCTTTAACGACAATGGGCTTTAGAGGCGAAGCGTTGGCTTCTATAGCCGCTGTGGCTCAGGTCGAGCTGAAAACACGAAGGGAAGAAGACGATCTTGGAACTTTTATCCGTATATCCGGTTCTGCAGTAGAATGCCAAGAACCGGTTTCTTGTCCTGTGGGATGTAACTTTTCTGTCAAGAACTTGTTTTACAATGTACCTGCACGCAGAAAGTTTCTGAAGGCGAATCAGACAGAATTGAGCAATATAATAGCAGAGTTTGAGCGCATCGTCCTAGTACATCCTGACGTTTCATTTTGCCTTTACAATAATGGCAATGAAATGTATAATCTTGCATCTTCATCATTGAGACAACGAATCGTTGATGTCTTCGGGAGGAAAATAAACGGTGATCTGCTTCCTGTTGACGTGGAAACATCTTTGGTGAAGATTTCCGGATATATAGGTAAGCCGGAATCTGCAAAGAAAAAGGGGAATCGCCAGTTCTTTTTTGTCAACGGGCGCTACATGAAGCATCCTTATTTTAATAGTGCGGTAATGGCGGCATACGACAAGCTTATACCTGTCGGAGAACATGTTTCATACTTCCTGTATTTCTCGGTAGATCCATCAACAATCGATGTAAATGTTCATCCAACAAAAACTGAAATAAAATTTGACAACGAACAGCCAATATGGCAGGTGCTTCATGCATCTATAAAGGAATCGTTGGGAAAGTTCTGCGATGTTCCTACAATCGATTTTGATGTTGACGGACGTCCGGATATACCTACATTCGGAACTTCTGCTGAGATTGTCCGCCCTATAATGGAGCCGCATATTGCTTCGTACAATCCGTTTAAAAATTCAGGGAGCGGGTATCAGAAAAAAGATTTTGATTGGCAAGTACTGTATGATAAGGAAGCTGGGACTTCTGCAAAATCTACACGTGCTTCTCACAATGTATTGGATGATGATGTAGTTGCCGACAATGTAGAATCTGATGATAAACCGGTGGAAATTTCTTCTGGGGCACTTTGGGAAAGTTGTTCTACTGATGAAATGAGCGATTCGGATTTTTCAGTCCCTCATTTTCAGTATAAAGGACGCTATATTGTCGTTCCGGTGAAGTCAGGGCTGATGCTTGTTGATCAGCATAGGGCACACGTCAGAGTGCTTTTCGACCGTTTTATGTCAAACATAATAGCAAAGAAGTCTGTTTCTCAAGGTGTGCTGTTTCCGGAAATTGTACAGCTTTCCAAGATTGAGAATGTCATGTTTGAGAATATCAAGGATGATTTATCATATTTAGGTTTTGACTTCTCAGATCTTGGTGGAGGTACATATTCTATTAATGGCGTTCCATCCGACACAGAAGGATTAAAGCCTGTAGACATGATTCACGAGATGATTGCGGAAGCAAGAGAGACGGGCGGAGATCTAAAAGAAACGTTGCGCACGTCTATTTCGCTCTCACTGGCAAAGTCGGCCTCTATAGTATATGGGCAGGTTCTTTCAGATATGGAGATGGAGGAACTTCTTAATTCTCTTTTCCGATCGAAAGTGCCTATGCGTACTCCTGATGGCAAATTGGTCTTTTATATAATAAAGCATTCCGATATTGACAAAAATTTTAACGTGTGATGCCTTTTTGTGGTCTAGAAAGTACTGCTTTTCAAATTTTATGTCGATTTGCCTGTGCTTTGTTGACTTTTTTGTGAACAAAAAATATTGGATAGCGTTATTTATATAAGATTTTTTAGCTAATGTGACTTAGTTTAAACTAAAAATGTTACCTTTGTCTCGACTTCATATATGGCATCTTGACGTATTTAGAACCGACGTCAGTTGATTTTATGTTGATGTTGAGGCGCTGAACGGTCGATGATTCTGGGCGGAAAGCTATAGAAAAGTCAACAGTTATGTTTTTTTAAAATAAAGTGTTATGAAAAAGTTAATGATTGCGCTGGCTTTGGTCGGCCTTGGTAGTTTAGGAGTTAATGCTCAGACTACATCAATTGAAACACCTTCCAAGTATCGTGTTGCTACCAATTCATTTTGGTCCAACTGGTACATTCAGGTCGGTGTGGACATGTCTCTGCAGAATCCTTATGGATGTGACTTCTCCGAAGTGTTTCCAAAAGGTGATTCATGGGGCGTAAACGTTGCTGCCGGTAAGTGGTTTACTCCAGGTTTGGGACTTCGCTTGAAGTTGAACTGGGAAAACGGCATTATTAAGAATGACAACAACAGACCTGTAAATGGTGGTTGGACACCTGACTTCGAAGCTGGTGGCTACGGAGCAATTTACGGTGATGTTCAGTTCAATTTGAGCAATATGTTCTTCGGATACAATGAGAACCGTGTATGGAACTTCATTCCTTATGTTGGTGCTGGTGTTGTACGTAATTTTGATACATCAAACTATGTTCCAACTTTGGGCGCAGGTATCGAAAATACTTGGAAGGTAAGCAAGCTTCTCAATATCTATTTGGATGTTGCTTACAGATTTACAACTAAGAACTTTACAGGTGTTGCTGAAGGTTCTGGCAAGAACGGCACTAGCGGTTACCTCGTAGGTGAAGTCGGTGTTCAGTTCAACCTTGGTAAGTCTACATGGACTAAGGCTGTCAGCGTAGATGCTTACAATGCATTGGCAGCTTCAAGCGAAGAGGCTTTGGCTAAGTTGCGTTCAGACCTCGATCGTGAGCGTCAGATCAACGCAGATCTTCGTGCACAGTTGGCTAAGCAGCCTAAGCAGACAGAAACTAAGGTTAATGTTGTAACAAGTGCTCCTACTTCTGTATTCTTCAACTTGAATTCTACTAAGTTGCAGTCTAAGAAGGATCTTGTTAACCTCGAGTCTTTGGCAACTACAATCAAGAACTCTGGATGCAAAGTTGTTATCGCTGGATCTGCAGACAGCAAGACTGGTTCTTCTGCTTACAACCAGAAGCTTTCTGAAGGCCGTGCTAAGGCTGTAGCTGATGAGCTCGTAAATCTTGGTGTCAGCCGTGATAAGATCGAAGTTAAGGGTATCGGTGGTGTAAACGATGTTACTCCATACACTCTTAACCGTCGTGCAGTGATTGAACTTAAATAATCGAGTTTATAGATAGACAATTACTACATAAATTTTAAGGTCGGCATTTGATGCCGGCCTTTTTTGTTTTATATAAATCTGCATTTCCTGCATGAGCGTATATTTGATGAAGACTGTTTTTTATAGCAAGTGTTTGTTAGGTGAATGCTGAAAATGTCTATATTTGCAGTTCGTAAAGAGGCATCAGGCAGACTGATTAAAACAATCCTTGCTGGTTTTTGTTTAGACCGTCATGACGGGTGTCTCTTGGTATACGGCAATGGAGGTGTATGCTTCTCTTGTATTTAATATGTTTTAAATCGATATTATAATGGAAAAAGTTGTTAGCGGAATCCGTCCTACGGGAAATCTTCATTTAGGTAATTATTATGGAGCTGTTAAGAGTTTTGTCAAGATGCAGGATGAATACGATTGTATGTTCTTCATTGCTGATTGGCATTCGTTGACGACACATCCGACTCCTGAAAATATCCAGAAAAGCGTGCGCACTATTCTTGCAGAATATTTGGCTTGCGGTATGGATCCTGATAAATGTACGATATATGTTCAGAGCGATGTCAGAGAAACATTGGAACTCTATCTTTATCTTAATATGAATACATATCTAGGAGAGCTGGGACGTGTTACGACATTTAAAGAGAAAGCCAGACAACAGCCTGATAATGTCAACGCCGGATTGTTTACTTATCCAACTTTGATGGCGGCCGATATCTTGCAGCACAAGGCTGTCAAGGTACCCGTAGGAAAAGATCAGGAACAAAATATGGAGATGGCACGTAAATGTGCAAGACGATTCAACAATATCTATAATGTTGAGTTTTTCCCAGAACCACAGAATTTCTACTTCAGTGACCATGCAATAAAGATTCCTGGTTTGGATGGTTCTGGCAAGATGGGAAAGTCTGAAGGTAATTGTATCTATCTCAAAGATGATGCCAAGACACTTAAGAAAAAGGTTATGCGTGCTGTGACAGACAATGGTCCTCAGGAAATGAACAGCCCTAAGCCTGATGTGATACAGAATCTGTTTACATTGATGCAGGTCGTATCGTCTGAAGATACATACAATTATTTTGATTCAAAGTGGAACGATTGTACTTTGCGTTACGGTGATATGAAGAAGCAGCTTGCTGAAGACCTCGAGAAGACAGTTGCTCCAATCAGAGAACGTATAGCCGAGTATTCTGCAAACGTTGAACTGCTGGATAAGATAGCACTTGCTGGAGCCGAAAAGGCTAGAGAGAGTGCTTCTGCAACACTGAAGGAGGTTCGTAAGATTATCGGCTTCAGAGTATATTGATGAAGATTAGTAATAATACATTGATAAAGATGCGGTTGTGGCAACGGTTGCCTGTACCGCATCTTTTTTATATCCATATGTGCGTCGGTACCGTTGAAAATATCAGGTTTTGACAAGATGGTTTTAAAGTGTGGTTTTTTATTGTTACATTTGTGCATAGCCTGATATGGCATTTTAGAATAGAAGCTTAGTTATTTTTTATTATATGGATAGAAAAGTTGCATTGATAACCGGTATAACCGGGCAGGATGGTTCGTATCTTGCTGAATTCCTGATTGAGAAAGGTTATGAGGTACATGGACTGTTGCGCCGTTCTTCATCGTTCAATACTGGCCGTATTGAGCATTTGTATCTTGATGAATGGGTTCGTGATACAAAGAAGTCTCGTTTGGTAGAACTTCATTGGGCTGATATGACAGATTCAAGTTCCTTGATAAGGATTATAGGTGAAGTTCAGCCGACAGAGATATATAATCTAGCTGCGCAGAGCCATGTCAAGGTAAGTTTTGATGTTCCTGAATATACAGCCGATACCGATGCCGTTGGTGTATTGCGTCTTTTGGAGGCGGTTCGTATAAACAGGTTGGACAACAAATGCAGGATTTACCAGGCTTCCACTTCAGAACTTTTTGGAAAAGTTGAAGAGGTTCCTCAGCGTGAAACAACACCATTCCATCCGCGTTCTCCGTACAGTGTTGCAAAGTTGTATGCTTATTGGATAATGAAAAATTATCGTGAAAGCTATGGTATGTATTGCGTTAACGGTATTCTTTTCAACCACGAGAGTGAAAGACGAGGTGAGAATTTCGTTACTCGCAAGATAACTTTGGCTGCAACACGCATAGTACAAGGATTTCAGGACAAGCTTTATTTAGGTAATCTTGATGCTTTGCGAGATTGGGGATATGCAAAGGATTATGTAGAGTGTATGTGGCTGATACTTCAGCAGCCGGAACCTGATGATTTTGTAATAGCAACAGGCGAATATCATACTGTCAGAGAGTTTGCTACTTTGGCTTTTAAATATTGTGGTATTGATTTGGAATGGCAAGGAAAAGGATTGGACGAGAAAGGAATAGATAAGGCTACAGGTCGTGTTTTGGTTGAAGTCGATCCTAAATATTTCAGACCTTGCGAAGTTGAGCAGTTGCTTGGTGATCCTACAAAGGCACGTAAGGTGCTTGGCTGGAACCCTCGCAAGACCTCTTTTGAGGAACTTGTGCGTATAATGGTTGAGCATGATATGAAGTTTGTCAGAAAATTGTATCTGAAGGCTAAAATGCCTGATTGATGTTTCTTGTTTAATGGCTTTTCATAAATACATTGATTTGTTATGATTGATAAAGATGCAAAAATATATGTAGCCGGTCACCGCGGTCTTGTGGGTTCTGCCATTTGGAATAATCTTAAAAAACGTGGTTACAACAATCTGGTGGGCAGGAGTCATTCGGAACTGGATTTGCTGGATCGTGTAGCTGTGAAGAAGTTTTTCGACGAAGAAAATCCCGAATATGTAGTTCTCGCTGCAGCCCATGTCGGGGGTATTATGGCAAACAGCTTGTATAGGGCCGATTTTATAATGCAGAATTTGATGATACAATGCAATGTCATTGGAGAATCATTGGCGCATGGCGTTAAAAAGTTGTTGTTCCTGGGCTCTACATGTATTTATCCTAAGAATGCGCCTCAGCCTATTAGTGAAGATGCACTTCTTACTTCAGAACTTGAATATACGAATGAGGAGTATGCCATTGCCAAGATTGCAGGGCTCAAGATGTGTGAAAGCTGTAATCTGCAGTATGGAACCAACTATATAGCAGTAATGCCGACAAATCTTTATGGACCAAATGACAATTTTCATCTTGAAAACAGTCATGTGATGCCTGCCATGATGAGGAAGATTTATTTGAGCAAGTTACTTGATGAGAACAATTGGGAGGCAGTGCGCAAAGATCTTTCCGTTCGTCCGGTAGAAGTAGTTGATGGCAGTGCTTCCGAACAGCAGATTCTGAATATATTGTCGAAATACGGTATCGAACCAGGTCGTGTTGTTCTTTGGGGAACTGGTGCCCCACTGCGCGAATTCTTGTGGAGCGAAGATATGGCCGATGCAAGTGTTTATCTGCTTCTTAATGTCGATTTTAAGGATATCATAGGGCGCGACGTATACAGTTCTGTGCATCTGGGTGCTAAGGCTGACGGACCTGCAAACAGAAATTCTTCAACTGGACGAGGAGGTGCCATACCTTCTTTGGGCGAGATCCGTAATTGCCATATAAATATTGGAACGGGCAAAGAGCTTACGATAAAGGAACTTGCACATCTTGTAGCAGATACAGTAGGCTTTAAGGGGCGTGTGGAATTTGATGCATCCAAGCCTGATGGTACACCTAGAAAGTTGGTGGATGTATCAAAACTTCATAAGCTCGGATGGCATCATAAGGTGGAAATCGAAGATGGAGTAAAACGTCTGTTCGAATGGTACAAGAATAGTTTGGCGTAAGTCTGTATTTTGTATTTTATAATATTAAACCGTGTCGTAGAGTACGATGCGGTTTTTTTATTCGTAATTCTGACAGTGGTTAAATCTTATACATGTGTTTTTGATGGATGTGGAATAGTGTGTTGAAAGCATCAATGTATTCCTTGAAATTTGTTCTAAAAAAGTGTGTGTGCTGTGCTCGCAATATGCACATTTTCGGTTAACAACTCAGCAATGGAAAGTTAGTACAGATGGCGTGTAATGTTAGTACAGATGGAAATATTGTTTAACTCGGATGAAAATGCTTTTTATTTTTGTTTTTGTTGGTTGCGATGGTGTTTACAACCAGTCTTCTATTCCAAGTATTGCTTATTGCAATCTCTGGTAAATTTGCGAATAATACTCGTTCTATGGCATCATATATTGTTTGATATGCGTTTTTATAACTTTTTTATTGAAAAAATAGACATGTTTTTTGCATGTTATTAAAAAAGTAGTACCTTTGCACTCGCTTTCGGAAAGCAACTGCCAAATGAGTTGTCCGAGGCAATTTAAGTAAAATAATATTCGGGGTATAGCGCAGTTGGTAGCGTTCCTGGTTTGGGACCAGGCGGTCGCGTGTTCGAGTCACGCTGCCCCGACAACGAAACGAGATATTCGACTTCAAGTCTGATATCTCGTTTTTTGTTTTGCAGTTTTGCGCCTTTTTTCATCTGCTGCTTTTCATGCATTGACATGTATTTGCTATTTTTGCAAATAATATATTTGTATGTATGAGTAATAACGATTGGAAACATAGATTGGGAATGGTATATTCCACAAATCCCGATTATGAATTTGTATCTGACAGTGAGCCCGAGCAAGAAAGTTTGCCTCGTAACGCCCAGAAACTCAGGGTAAGTATGGAACGGGCAGGCCGTGGAGGTAAAACTGTTACGTTGGTGAAAGGCTTTGTGGGAAGTCAAGAAGACTTGAAAGAGCTGGCACGTATCCTGAAGAATAGATGTGGGGTAGGAGGCTCGGCTAAAGATGGCGAAATCGTAATTCAGGGTGATCTTAGAGCTCGCGTCGTGGAGATATTGAAAGCAGAGGGATACAGCAATTCGCGCTGACGCTTGTTCCGTTAAAAAATAGAAAAAAGGCTTACTGTGTATTGGGAAAGCGCTATATTTGCATATAATATGGAATATATATGTACATACTTGCATGTGCGTATATGAATGAAAAAGAAGAAACATGGGTAAAATTATTGCTTTGGCAAATCAGAAGGGTGGTGTAGGAAAGACGACTTCTGCCATAAACTTGGCTGCTTCTCTTGCAACTCTTGAAAAGAAAGTGCTGGTTGTAGATGCTGATCCTCAGGCAAATGCCTCTTCCGGACTCGGTGTCGACATTCAGCAGGTCGAAACATCCATCTATGATTGCATAATTGACAATGCAGATCCTCATGAAGCAATTTACACTTCAGATATAGAGGGGCTTGATATTATTCCGTCGCATATCGATCTGGTAGGCGCCGAGATTGAAATGCTCAATATTGATAATAGGGAACGGGTTATGAAGAAAGTGCTTGACCCGTTGAGGGGTGAGTACGATTACATACTTATAGACTGTTCTCCGTCCCTTGGTCTGATTACGGTCAACTCTCTTACGGCTGCTGATTCGGTAATAATACCAGTGCAGTGTGAATATTTTGCCCTCGAAGGTATAAGTAAGCTTCTCAATACCATAAAAATCATAAAATCGAAACTTAATCCTCAGCTTGAGATTGAGGGATTCCTGCTTACAATGTATGATTCACGTCTACGTCTTGCGAATCAGATTTATGAAGAGGTAAAACGCCATTTCCAGGAACTTGTTTTTAAAACTGTCATACAGCGAAATGTCAAATTGAGTGAAGCACCAAGTCACGGTATTCCTTGTATTCTATATGATGCAACTTCAACCGGTGCTAAGAATTACTCGGCTCTCGCAAAGGAAATTATCAGTCGCGAGTGATTGGGCGTTATGCGCTTTTGCATGATTTGCAAAGACTTAGTGAATATTTTATATGATGTAAAGCTGAATAGAAAATCTTGACAAATGGCTGTAAGAAAGAAATTTAACGCATTGGGACGTGGTTTGGACGCGCTTATATCTACTGAAGAGGTTCGAACTGCGGGCTCGTCTACAATAAATGAAATCAGACTAGATCTTATAGATGCTAATCCTAACCAGCCGCGTCGTGAGTTCGATGAAGAACAGCTCCGCGAATTGGCTGACTCCATAGCAGAGATTGGAATAATCCAGCCTATAACTCTTCGTGAGATGGAGAACGGAAGGTATCAGATTATTGCCGGTGAACGTCGTTGGCGTGCATCACAGCAGGCAGGACTTACGTCTATTCCTGCATATATACGTAAGGCCAGCGATGAGAATGTCATGGAGATGGCACTGATTGAAAATATTCAGCGTCAGGATCTTAACTCCATAGAAATTGCGCTTGCATATCAGCATCTTATCGATCAGTATGAACTTACTCAGGAGAAGTTGAGCGATCGTGTGGGCAAGAAACGCACTACAATTGCAAATTATCTCCGCCTGCTCAAACTTCCGGCACCGGTTCAGGTCGCTTTGCAGAACCATGAAATCGACATGGGACATGCACGTGCCCTGCTTTCACTTGAAGACCCGAAGCTTCAGCTGAAACTTTTCAGAGAGATACAGCAGAAGGGGTATTCGGTGCGTAAGGTTGAGGAACTCATAAAGGAAATCAATGAAAACGGCGAATATAAACATGTGAAGACAACTGCAGCAAAATCTCTTCCTGAAGAGTATGTTGGTATGCGCAGTCGCCTTTCGGAACGTATCGGTGCCAAGGTGCAGATTTCATGTACTCCAAAAGGAGGTGGAAAAATCAGCATATCTTTTGCAGATGCAGAAGAGTTGAAGAGGATAATCGCTGCTTGTACAGCAGAGTGAACATTGATATTGTATAATTACGGTCAGCGTATCAGGTGACCGTAATTTTATTTTTTTCTTATGGTATTTATGCCGATGTAATGACCTGTATGGTTCTGATGCGGCAAATCCATATTTTTATAGTAATCCAAATGAGACATTTATATAGACGTTGTTTGTTGATTGTTGTCGGATGCATCTGCACTTTTTTCAGTTCATTTGCATTTGATTTTTCGGCATCAGAACCTGTTGCAGGCCTGTGGGAACAGCTGTATGGTTCGGATTCCGAAGTGGCAGACTCCGTTGTTTCTGATACGTTGTCGCGCGGTGATTTTGCTGTCAACGACAGTATTGTCGGGATCGCAGGTGACACTATCGCTTCTGCTGGTGCACGCGTTGACAGTTTGTCCAATGACTCTTTGGTTTATACTGCAGATTCAGCTTCCATAGCTTCGTTGAAGGCAGATTCTGCTTATGTCACAGGTGAGGTGATCAACACCGAGCGCTGGATTCCGGATCCGAAGCGTGCCATGTGGTATGCCGTTGTCTTCCCCGGAGGTGGACAAATTTACAACCGTAAATATTGGAAACTTCCGATAGTTTATGGAGCTTTTGTGGGATGTGCGTATGCTCTCAGCTGGAACAACACGATGTATAGAGATTATTCTCAGGCATATATTGATATTATGGATGATGATCCAAACACCAACAGCTATGAGAATTTCCTTCCGCCAAGCTATGATATTGATGCTAATATGGAACGTCTGAAAACATTGTTCCAGAACAAAAAGAACTATTACAGAAGATATCGCGACCTCAGCATTTTCTGTATAATAGGTGTCTATCTTCTTTCCATAGTTGATGCCTATGTAGATGCTGAATTGTCCAGCTTCGATATCAGCCGTGATTTGAGTATGAAAGTTCAGCCGGCTATAATAAATGACAAGCATAACAGATTTGATAATAATATAAGATCATTAAGTTCAAATTCTTATGGCATACAGTGCAGTTTGAACTTTTGAAAGGACAGAATATGAAAAAGAGAATTGCAATATTGTTTATGTCGGCGTGCCTGTTCGGTGGAGCAATGGCCCAGAACACGATTGAGGTGCGTAATGACAAAACCGGTGAGATAGAGGCATTTGATATGCCTGATGGAATGACAACTGATGCAGACACAATCTTAAGCGAATACGGTGTTGCCAATGGGTTGTCTGAAGGACATGAAGTTGTTGAGGATCTGCCGTACAACGACAGCATACTCATACAGAGACTTTCACGTATACCTACAAATATAGAGATGCCAATCAACAATGTTACGCGAAAGTTCATAGATAAGTATTGTATGGATCTCCGTAACTCTGTTGCCGTCATGTTGGGAAACATTAATTTCTATGTTCCTATATTTGAGGAGGCGCTCGAGATGTATGGAGTTCCATTGGAGCTGAAATATCTTCCAGTTATAGAATCTGCATTACGTCCGACAGCTGTTTCGAGAGTGGGAGCTGCTGGACTTTGGCAGTTTATGGTGCCTACCGCAAAACGTTATGGACTGGAAGTCAATACACTTGTTGACGAAAGACGCGATCCTGTTAAGTCCAGCTATGCCGCAGCCAAATATTTGCGCGATCTTTACAACCGCTTCGGCGATTGGGGATTGGCCATTGCTGCATATAACTGTGGTGAAGGCAACGTAGACAAGGCTATAGCAAGATCTTCAAAAGATTCCCTGCACACAGATTATTGGACTGTATATGCATATCTTCCTAGGGAAACGCGTGGCTACGTTCCGGCATTCATTGCCGCCAATTATATAATGAACTATTACTGCAAGCACGGAATAAGACCAATGGAAGCTCACCTTCCTATGGAAACAGATACGGTAGTGGTTTCAAAGGAAGTGCATCTTGATCAGATTGCTCACGGATGCGGAGTTACAGTCGAACAGCTTCGTGCTCTGAATCCGCAGTATAGACATGATATCGTACCGGCTGATTATGCTTTGCGCCTACCTCAGGCATATATCGAGAAATTCATCATGAATGAAGACAGTATATATGCAATGAAGCTTGACAATGTACAGATGAGACGTTCTGTGACTGCAGATGTCTCGGAAACTGTATACAATCAAAAGCATAGCACAAAGAAGTCTTCACGTACACGCACTAAAACAGTTAAGGTTAGAAAGGGCGATACACTGTCGGAAATTGCTAAGCGAAACGGAACAACTGTTTCTAAATTGAGACGTCTCAACGGCATCAGAGGTACTATGATACGTCCAGGACAGAGAATACGTGTACGCTGATAGGCTTGTGATGTCTGATATCGTGCATCGTTTACTATGTAAGTGTCCTTATGGATATCAGCATTGGTGATGTTTAACGTTTGACAAAATAGTCATTAATTACCGGTCTTATGGAAGAGCTACTTACAAAAGAAGAGAATGAAGAAAAGATGGTTAATGAAGCGTTTCAGAACCTTCTTGATTCTTATATTGCAAGCCGGCACCGTAAGAAGGTGGAGGTGATTACCAAGGCCTTCAACTTTGCAAGGCATGCACATAAGGGCGTCAGACGTCTTTCTGGCGAACCCTATATCATGCATCCTATTGCTGTTGCGCAGATTACGTGTACGGAAATAGGACTTGGTTCCACGTCTATATGCGCCGCACTCCTGCACGATGTTGTCGAAGATACCGACTATACTGTCGATGATATTCAAAACATGTTCGGTGAGAAGGTTGCGCGCATAGTTGACGGATTGACAAAGATTTCCGGAGGCATATTCGGTGATCATGCTTCTGCTCAAGCTGAGAATTTCAAGAAGCTTCTTTTGACTATGAGCGAAGACATCAGAGTTATCCTTATAAAGATTGCCGATAGACTGCACAACATGCGTACACTCGGTTCGCAGCCGGTCAACAAGCAGTATAAGATAGCTGGTGAAACGCTGTACATATATGCTCCACTGGCAAATCGTTTGGGACTTAATACCATAAAAACCGAACTGGAGGATCTCAGTTTCAAATACGAGCATCCTGACGAGTATGCGCAGATCATCGATAAGCTTGCTGTTACGGAAGCCGAGAGAAACACCGTCTTTGATGAGTTCACAGCTCCAATAAGGGCCAGTCTTGACCGTATGGGGCTTAAATATGAAATCAAGGCCCGCATCAAGTCTCCATATTCTATATGGTGCAAGATGCAGAACAAGCATATAACATTCGAGGAAATTTACGATATACTTGCTGTAAGAATCATATTCGATACTGCGGACCTCGAAGAAGAATATAGGGAATGCTTTAACATATATGTTGCAATATGCAAGATATATAAGTCGCATCCAGATCGTCTGCGCGATTGGGTAAGCCATCCTAAGGCCAACGGTTATCAGGCGCTCCATGTCACCCTCATGAGCCATAAGGGAGAATGGATAGAGGTGCAGATCCGTAGCCGTCGTATGGACGAAATTGCGGAAAAGGGATTTGCCGCCCATTGGAAATATAAGGAAGGCGACAAGACAGAGCAGGCTAGTGAAAGCGAACTCGACAAATGGTTGACAACCATCAAGGAAATACTTGATGATCCTCAGCCGGATGCAATGGACTTTCTTGAAACCATCAAACTCAATCTTTTTGCATCTGAAATTTTCGTCTTTACTCCAAAAGGTGAGTTGCGAACGCTTCCGGCAGGAAGTACGGCACTCGACTTTGCTTTCTCCATACACACGTTTGTAGGAAGTCATTGCATTGGTGCAAAGGTCAACCACAAGCTTGTACCTATGAGCCACAAGCTTGAGAGCGGTGACCAGGTGGAGATACTTACGTCCAAGTCTCAGTATGTTCAGGAGTCTTGGCTCAATATTGCAACTACAGCCAAGGCTACTGCAAAGATTCTTTCCATCCTGCGTCGTGAAGAACGAGATGCCCGTAAGGCCGGTGAAGCGATTTTGGATGATTTCTTTAAGAAAGAAGACATTCAGAAGAACTCTATAAATGTCGAAAAGCTGTGCAGTAAGCATGGCATGAGCAAAGTCGATGCTTTCTATTCTGCTTTAGGTAAGAAACAGGTCGTTCTTGGTCCGGAAGATGCTGACGCATTGCGTGGCAGGCAGAGCGGAGTGCTTTCACTTTCGTTTAAGAATCTTTTTAAGTTTGGACGCAAGCATGCGGATAAGACTCCAGAACAGAAGATTGAAAAGTCTACAAAGCCTATAGACCGCAAGCAGACTCTTATCCTGACTGAGGATACTATCAGTGGTCAGTACACACTGTCGGATTGCTGTAAGCCTATTCCTGGTGACCCGGTTATGGGATTTATAGATGACAACAACCATATAGCAATACACAAGCTCCAGTGTCCTACAGCCATACGTCTGAAAAGCAGTCACGGCAATAGGGTTTTGGCTGCTAAATGGAATACCAACAAGGTGCTTCTGTTCCCTGTAAATATATATATGAAGGGAATTGATAAAGTAGGTCTTCTTAATCAGATTACGCAGGTGATTTCAAAACTTCTCAATGTCAACATCCGTAAATTGGAGATAGAGTCGGATGATGGACTTTTTGAAGGACGTGTTCAGGTTTATGTTCACGATACGGACGATGTAGAAGTAATTATTGACAATTTGAAGAAAATTCCAGATATTAAGACTGTTGCACGTATTTGATGCTTGTTATGACATAAGCATTGATATTGCGTCAATACGTTCATTAAATTATCAAGCCGGACTCCAAGATGTATCTTTTGATTTGGAGGCCGGCTTGTTTTTTGTAAACATGTAACATCGCATGAAAAAAGCCGTATCGCATACGTCGTATGCGGCACGGCTTTGATTCTGTAGCTTGGCGGAAATAAACGCTATGTCAGTCCATTGAGTGATTTGTTTATAGCCTGAAGCTCTTCCTTGATGGCTTTCAGTTTCTCTATCACCTCAATCTGTCTGTTGGTACCGCCTTTGTCCCTCTTTATCACAGAACGCGCACCAGATAGCGTCATGCCTCGTTCCTTTACCAGATGATATACCAATCTGACTTCTTCAATGTCCTCTTTGGTGTATTGTCTGATGCCTCTTCCTGCCTTTTTGGGTGCAATGTTTGGGAATTCTTTTTCCCAATATCTCAGAAGAGTTTCCGAGACATTGAACATCTGTGCCACTTCGCTTATCGAATAGTACAGCTTCAGTTCTTTATTCGGATTGTATGCCATGATGCCGGTTCTGTTTGTTTAGGGTTGATGATTCAGTTCACGTTGTTTTATTCCTCCGGGATATTCTTGAGAATCTCTGTCACATAGTTGTAGAACTTGCCTACAGTCGGTATGAGACATCTTTCATCAGGAGTGTGAGGCGACATGAGTGTCGGGCCGAATGATGCCATATCCATGTCTGTATATGTAGCACCGATTATACCGCATTCCAGTCCTGCGTGACAAACCTGTATTTTAGGTTCGTTGCCGAACATTTTTGAGTATACATTCGACATGAGCTTCACGAGTTCAGATTTCGTGTTAGGCTGCCAGCCGTCATATCCTCCTTCGAATTTCACTTTCATGCCGGCCATTGAGAAGCAGGACATAAGAGAGTTGCAGAGGTAAAGTTTCATGCTGTTACGTGAACTTCTTGCCAATATCGCTATTTCTGCTTTTCCTCCGTAGATAGAAATTATCGCAAGGTTTGAAGATGTTTCTACTACCTCTGGAATAGAAGGTGTCATACGCAGAACACCGTCATGTGCAGCCATCACAGCATTGATCAGGTTTTCCTGCACATCTTCAGGAACAGCTTTTTCAGGAGCATCGCATTTTTCAGCACTGAGATGTATGTTGCCGTTTTCAATCAGATCGAATTCTTCGTTGAACAGCTTGTGGCTCTTCTCAACGAGAGCTTTGAACTCCTCTTCTTTTGCCTGCGGAACCAATACAACCGCTTCGCTGTCTCTTGGTATAGCATTTCTCATGTTGCCGCCATGCCATGAGCACAACCATGCACAGCCGGTATTGACTGCAGCGAACAGCAGGCGTGCCATGAGCTTGTTGGCATTTGCTCTGCCTTCATTGATTTCAAGACCGGAGTGTCCGCCCCTGAGACCTTTAATGTCGATTTTGTAAGCCTGCATGCCTTCTTTGTTGACGTTGATTTCCTGATACTCCATAGAGCATACAACGTCCATTCCGCCTGCACATCCTATAGTTATTTCTCCTTCTGTTTCAGAATCCAGATTGAGAAGCAGCTTGCCTTTGAGAGTGTCCTTTTCGAGTCCGAATGCACCGTACATGCCGGTTTCCTCATCATTTGTGATAAGAACCTCTATCGGTCCATGCTCGAGAGTAGTATCTTCAATTATAGACATTGCGGCTGCAACACCCATTCCGTTGTCTGAACCCAGTGTTGTGCCCTTTGCCTTTACCCATTCGCCATCTATGTAGGTCTGTATAGGATCCTGCTCAAAGTTGTGGTTGCTGTCTTTTGCCTTCTGAGGCACCATGTCCATGTGTGCCTGAAGTATTGCAGTCTTTCTGTTCTCATATCCGGCTGTAGCCTTCTTTCTCATAACAACGTTTCCTGCATTGTCTATAAAAGCTTCAGCGCCGTTTTTCTTGGCGAAGTCTACCAAGAACTGTGCCACTTTTTCTGTGTGTCCTGATGGACGTGGAATCTGGGTCAGAGAATAAAAGTTGCGCCACACATTTTGTGGTTCCAATTCATATATTTCCATATCGTTATTTGTTAAAGGGTTGTCCTGTTTGTTCTTTGATTTCTTTCCTGATTTTTCTTCCTTGCAGTGCCAGTATTGCGTAAACGCCTAGCAGAGCAGTCAGTGAAGTTTGTATGGTATGTACGATCAGTGCAAATGTCACAGCATCGTCTTCGCCGACACCATTGAGAACCAATATGGTCTTTACTGCGAAATGCCAAGGTCCGGCACCGTTTGGGGTTGGTACAATCACTGCTATACTGCCCACTACGAAAGCTACGAGGGCTACTGATATGCTTAAGTCCGTAGTAAATCCGAAACAGTTGAATGTAATGTAGAAATGCAGGAAATAGCTTATCCATATCAACAGCGTATATGCCGTGAAAAGCCATTTGTTTTTTACGTCTTTCAGCGACAGGATTCCAGCTTTCATGTTTCCCATCATTTCCTTGACCTTTGCAAATACTGCAATCCTTTTTGTCAGGAGCCAGATGAAGAATATTGCTGCCGCTCCGCATATTGCTGTGACAATGTATCCTGTAGTCGTAAATCTTTCGGTAATGCTGTTCAGATTTGTGCCGGTCTTGTCGAAGAACGTGCTGAACATCCTTATCTGCAGCAGGAAGGTTACAACTGTCATCACCATGACCAGTATGGAGTCGATGACTCTTTCTGTAACCACTGTTCCTAGAGATTTGGAGAACGACGTGCCGTCATATTGTTTCAGAATGCCGCATCTCGATACCTCGCCGATACGCGGTATAATTATGCTGGATGCATACGAAATGAATATTGCATCGATGCAGTTTGCTGTTCTAGGCTTTTCTCCCAGCGGTTCCAGCGCCAGTTTCCATCTGAGTCCTCTGAACATCTGTGCCGTTACTCCGAATATCAGTGAAAATCCCATCCACCACCAGTCCATTTCGTGCATGCAGACATCACTGAGTTTGCCGAAGTCAAACCCTCTATACATCCAGTAAAGGATTCCTCCTCCGAGCACTATCGGCAGTACTATGTTTATGGCATTTTTTGCCGTTGTTGTATCAAGTTTCAAGTTCGTGCTGTTATTATTGTTGTCAATAGCCTTCTTTTCTGCATTTGTTCCGTGTCGGAATCAGCCGTTTTCTTTATGGCTTAAATGCAAATATATTCCATTTTCGCTAATTGACCAAACATGTAGTTGGTTATGGTGCATAAGTATACACCTATTAGCAGTTGGTATACATTTCATATACTTCTCTTAAGGGTTATTACGTTTATTTCCGGCCATGCTCCCAGTCTGAACGGCATGGTTCCGCCTATTCCCGACGAAACACAAAGCACCTGTCTACCATTTCTGTATATGCCGCCCCATTCCTTTGAACTCCATTTTGCAGGCGAGAAACGCCCTATGCGCAGCTGCATGGCATGAGTATGGCCTGATAGGGTTAAATCTATGTCGGTGTCCGTTGTAATTTCACAGTTCCAGTGTGCCGGATCGTGGCTTAGCAGGATTTTGAATCCTTTTTTATCCGTGCCATCCATGGCCTTTGTCAGGTCGCTGTACGATTTGAATGGAGGTTTGCCGTAGTTTTCAACACCGATAAGTGTGATTTTTTCACAGTCTCTTTCTATTGTTGTAAATTCATTCAGAAGCAGGTTCCATCCGAAATCCATTTCCATTTTTTTCAGTTTGTCCACATTCTTGCTGGCTCCGTCCTTGGCCCTGTAATGCCTGTATTCGCAGTAGTCGTGATTACCGAGAATCGAGTATATGCCGTCCCTTGCATGTAGATTGTTGAGCACATTCAAGTAAGGGTGCAGTTCTCCCGGATGTACGTTCACGAGGTCGCCTGTGAATACGATTAGGTCTGCATTCTGTGAGTTGATGGCTTTAACCAGCTTCTTGACGAACTTCTTGTCGCTTCTGAATGTTCCTACGTGCAAGTCAGAGAATTGCAGTATCTTATATCCGTCGAAAGCCTTGGGAAGATTGTCGAACGTCAGAGTGTCTTCTTTTATTGTAAGTTTTCTCCATCCTATTGTAAGACCGTATGCAAATGCACACAGACTTGCGTAGGCAATCACTACAGCTGCAATATCTGCAACATTACCCAACGGAGACCATACGGTGGCAAGTCCTCGTCCAACAACAGATATGATTGTGAATATCAGTTTGGGAAGTACCGTACACAGAGCCAGACCGAAAAATGTTCTGAGCAGAAGGTTGTGCCATCTTCCTGATTTCCACATAAGCATTGTGCATACAATCAGTGATGCTGGTGTCCACCACATGATTGCTCCGAATGTTTCGGTTGTATTCCTTATATAGTTGTCCCATATATAGATATCAGGTAGAAACACTGTTGCGACGGCAACTATGGCAAATACAGTTGCCTGCAAGGTTGAGCCATTCCGATGGGATTTGTGCCTATGTCTGTGGAAAAATATCATCTTGTTGTTTGTTGGTATGTTATCTAATTCAAATATAGGCATTTATTCCCATTGAATCTATAACAGACGTGCTGTGATTGCCATTTTTACATTTATTTTTATTGTTGTCCGCAGTCTTGATGTATGTTGTTCTTTTTCCGGCATCTTTTATATCGTGTTGATAAGTGTGCATATTCTTTTGACGATATGACAGCAGTTCGTCCGTTCGTCGTTTTTTTACAGCACTATAAAACAGACGTTTTGCTCTTTATAACTGAAAACTAGTGAAAAATCCATATCTTTGCCGTCGGTTAGGTTTTGCCGTTTCTTTTATGGCTGTATGCCTAAGCCTTGTAATTTTTTATATTATTTGGAATATTCTATGAATGTAGTAAAGCCGAAGAAATTTCTGGGGCAGCATTTCCTTACAGATATGAATGTTGCTTCGTCCATAGCCGATACTGTTGATGTTTGCCCTTCCATACCTGTGTTGGAGGTCGGTCCTGGTACAGGAGTGCTTACACAGTTTCTTTTAAAGAAGAATCGCGAGCTTAAAGTTGTAGAAATCGATTTTGAGTCTGTGCCTTATCTTCATGAACATTTTCCTGAGTTGGGCGACAACATAATCCAGCAGGACTTTCTTCAGATGGATCTTGCCTCAGTATTTGGAGGGCGCAGTTTTGTCCTTACTGGCAATTATCCTTACAATATTTCCAGTCAGATATTCTTCAAGATGCTTGACAACCGCGAACTGATTCCGTGCTGTACCGGCATGATTCAAAAAGAAGTTGCTGAGCGCATGTGTGCTGTACCGGGCAGTAAGGCTTATGGCGTGCTTAGCGTAATGCTTCAGGCATGGTATGACATAGAATATCTTTTTACAGTTCATGAAAATGTATTCAATCCGCCTCCTAAGGTCAAGAGCGCCGTTGTCTGCCTCAAACGCAATTCGCGCACATCGTTGGGATGCGATGATGTGCTTTTCCGTCGTATAGTCAAGGCCGTATTTTCAATGCGTCGTAAGATGCTCCGCAACGGCATGAAGCAGATTGTCGGCAAGGATTCACCTTTGCTGTCTCTCGAAATCATGAATCGTCGTCCTGAACAGCTTTCTGTTGAGGACTTTATCGAACTGACAAATATGGCAGAAAAGGACATTCGCCGTAACTAGACTGCATCTGTTCTTTATGTATAACGAGCATGCAAGCAGGGAACGTTGGCTTCCTGCTTGCATAAAAATTGGCCACTTATACAAAAATATTGTCAAAAAATATGAAAACTGAATTTTAATTTATAAGTTTGTGGCTCAATGTGAAACAGAATATAAATTATTTTTTCATAGATTTACTAACTTAAAATCAAAGTGATGACGGACATTCAGAATGCCGAAGATATGCCTCAGGTTGAGCAGTCGGCAGAAAACTCGATTGTTGCAGAACCCGCATGTGATGCCAATGAAAGTACAAACAATGTATCTGAAGGCGATGACAATGTGAGCGCTGCTGATACGGAAGGAAAGCATGTCACTGTTCAGATGAACAGCAAGGCAGAAGTGATCGAACGATTGAAACAGCTTGCCTCCGGCAACGAACCTATCTCGCGACAGGAACTGGAAGCGCTCAAGAGTTGTTTCTACAGACTTCATAAGACTCAGAGCGAGGAGAGCTACAAGAAGTACCTCGAAGAGGGGGGCAACCCTGATGAATACATGCCTGCTGTCAATGCCGAAGAACCGGAATTCAAGGAACAGATGGCTATCATACGTGAAAAACGCAACGAACAGATCCAGGAACAGGAACGCGAAAAGGAAAACAATTACAACAAGAAACTCGAAATAATTGAAAAGATCAAGGCCATTTTGGCTAATCCTGATGAAGTCAACAAGTCTTACAACGACTTCAAGGCTCTTCAGAAGGAGTGGAACGAAATAAAGGATGTTCCGGCAGAAAAGGCTACTGATCTATGGAAAACATATCAGGCCAATGTTGAGCAGTTCTATGATACACTTAAGCTCAACAACGAATTCAGAGCATACGATTTCAAGAAGAATCTCGAACTCAAGACTGCATTGTGTGAAGCTGCAGAGAAGCTTGCAGACGAACCGGATGTAATATCTGCTTTCCATCAGCTTCAGAAACTGCATCAGGAGTTCCGTGAAATCGGCCCTGTAGCTCGTGAGCTTCGCGAGGAAATCTGGGCTAGATTCAAGGCCGCTTCTACTGCTGTCAACAAGAGACATCAGGAGCATTTCGAAAAGAGAAAGGAACAGGAGCAGATGAATCTCGATCAGAAGACTGCCATCTGCGAAGTTATAGAAGGTATGGACCTCGACAGTCTGAAGACTTTCGCCGAGTGGAATGCTTGCACAGAACAGATTACTTCATTGCAGGCTAAATGGAAGACAATCGGTTTTGCACCTCAGAAGATGAACGTGAAGATTTTTGAACGTTTCCGTGCAGCATGCGACAATTTCTTCAAGCGCAAGTCTGAATTCTTCAAAGGAGTTAAGGATAGTCTTAATGCAAATCTCAAGCTTAAGCGCGAACTTTGTGAAAAGGCTGAGGCTCTCAAGGACAGCACTGACTGGAAGGCTACTTCGGATGTACTTATCAAACTTCAGAAGGATTGGAAAGAAATCGGTACAGTTCCTAAGAAGTACAGCGATGCTCTCTGGCAGCGTTTCATCGGAGCTTGCGATGCATTCTTCGAAGCTAAGAACAAGGCTACTTCTTCTGTAAAAGGTGAACAGCTTGAGAATCTCGAAAAGAAGAAGGCTCTTATCGAAAAGATTAAGTCTGTTGCAACAGATGGCGTTGACGAGAAGGAACTCAGAGAACAGATCCGCACTTTGCAGGATGAATGGAATGCCATCGGTCATGTTCCTTTCAAAGAAATGGATACTTTATACAATGCTTACAGAGAACAGATCGATCGTCTCTTCAAGGCTGCCAACATGACTGCATCACGCAGAAGGCTTGACCGCTTCAAGCAGGAGATGGGCAATGATACAGGACGTCTGCGCGACAAGCTCACACGTCAGTATGAGATTCTGAAAAACGAAATCAAGACATACAAGAACAACCTCGGATTCCTCAACCTTTCTTCAAAGAGCGGAAGCGGACTTGTTGACGAAATAAATCGCAAGATTGAGAAACTTAAGTCCGACCTTCAGGAAATCGAGGCAAAGATTGCCGCTGTCGACGAGAAACAGAATCAGTAATAATTTGTCGATTTGATTTTATATATAACCGTCTGTCGTGGTTTCGGCAGACGGTTTCTTTTTATATATATGGGCTGTGAATATGCTTAAAAGGTATTTGCCTTGCATATTCACAGCATTTATCATTCCGTCTCTGTTGAAAAAACAGTATTTTTGTATGACTGTTGGCGCTCTTTGCGTCATGGTCTGCTGTACTGTTGCTTCGCAATTGGATAAGTACAGCCATTCATTTGTTTATAATTCTTTTTATGATGACTGACAACGAAAAACCTCTCATTCTTATATCCAACGATGACGGTCTGCAGGCCAAGGGCATACGCTTTCTTGCCGATGCTGTCAAGGATTTCGGACATATTGTAGTTGTAGCACCTGAATCTCCGCGTTCGGGAGCGGCCATGTCCATCACGTCGAGAACACCTATACGAATCGAGCCTGAATCAGTGGAGCCGGACATGGAGGTCTATTCTTGTTCTGGCACACCGACCGATTGCATCAAGCTGGCGCTCGAAACAGTTGTTGCGCGTAAGCCTGACCTCGTTTTGGGAGGTGTAAACCACGGGGACAATTCGTCTGTCAATGTTCACTATTCCGGAACAATGGGCCTTGTTCTTGAAGGATGCATGAAACATATCTCTTCTATTGGTTTTTCAAGTTGTTTCACTTCTCCCGATGCCGATTTTGAGCCTTTGCGTCCCTACGTCAGGCACATCGTTTCCTCTGTGCTTGCACGTCCTCTTCCTGAGGGTATTTGTCTGAATGTCAATTTCCCTTCTCTTCATGAGTTCCGTGGTATGAAGGTATGTCGCATGTCTGGAGGCAGTTGGACAAACGAATGGCAGAAGTCTGTACATCCAAAGGGATGGACATACTATTGGCTCAGTGGACAATTCACCGGGGACGATGACGATTCTGAAACCGATACATCGGCATTGAGCGACGGTTTTGTGTCCGTTACTCCTCTAAAGCTCGACATGACGGCCTATTCGTATCTCAGCGAACTTGATAAGGCATTGTCGATGTAGCTTTCATTATTTACCGAATAAAACTATTTTTTCCACTATATATAGCGATGAAATACTACATAATAGCAGGTGAGGCGTCAGGCGATTTACACGCGTCCAATCTCATGAAGGCACTTATAGCTGAAGATTCAGTGGCCGAATTCCGCTTCTACGGTGGCGACAAAATGCAAGCCGTAGGTGGAACTCTTGTGCGTCATTATCGTAATTTGGCCTACATGGGTTTCATTCCGGTTGTCATGCACCTGCGCACCATATTGTCGAACATGAGTCGTTGCAAGAAAGACATTGTTGCCTGGAATCCGGATGTTGTTATACTTGTTGACTATCCGGGCTTCAATCTCAGCATCGCGGAGTATATTTCTGCAAATACGTCCATACCGGTCTATTATTATATTTCTCCTAAAATATGGGCATGGAAGGAGTACCGCATCAAGACCATACGCAAGTGTGTGTCCGAGATGTTTTCCATCTTGCCTTTCGAAGTGGATTTCTATCGTAGACACGATTATCCCATTCATTATGTAGGCAATCCATGTGTCGATGCTGTTCAGGAATATCTTGACAAGTCCGCATCCGATACATTTACGGATTTCACCCGAACCAACGGACTGTCCTCAAAGCCTGTCATTGCTCTTCTTGCCGGAAGTCGAAAACAGGAAATCAAAGACAATCTTCCGCAGATGATCGAGGCTGCTTCTGCATTCCGCGATTATCAGCTTGTTGTGGCCGGTGCACCAGGAATAGATAAGGACTACTATGGTCAATTCATACCTGAAAGTGCTGACGTGAAGCTCGTTTTTGGACAGACGTACAGAATCCTTCGCCATTCCACTGCCGCACTTGTAACTTCCGGTACTGCAACTCTCGAAACTGCCATACTTTCAGTACCTCAGGTTGTCTGCTACTACATACGTGCCGGTAAACTCATTTCGTTCCTGCGCAAGCTCTTCCTGCATGTGCCGTACATATCTCTTGCAAATCTCATACTCAACAAGGAGGCTGTGACAGAACTTGTTGCCGACAGAATGAATGTAGATAATCTTCGTTCTGAATTGAAAATGATACTTCCTGGCGGTTCACGCCTTGATGGAATGCGTGCCGACTATTCAGCTCTGCATAAGATTCTCGGGCCAGCCGGTGCATCGACAAAGGCTGCGCGCATAATGGTGAAATTACTCACAGAAAGAAACAAAACTAAAAAATAATGATTATGAACAACTACAAACCTACATATACTAAAGAAGAAGTCGATGAACTTGTCAAGTGGTTCAACGAACATGAGTACGACGATGAGGTTGACTTGGGTCACGGACAATATATCAAGAGCGTAAAGGTAAGCGTTGCGCAGCTTTCACATCTTGCTCAGCTATATTATGCCAACAGAAATTTCTCAGGACCTATAAACATGCTTTTCAAGATTCGTGATTGCTTGACGGAGCAGGGTAAGGTGCATGAGTGACGACAACCTGCATTGTGCTGTTTCGGCCTTTGGTTTGTATTCGTCGATAAGGACAGTAGACTTTCTTACTGTCCTATGGATTTTAGAATTTCATTTATATAACAATTCTCTGGCACTTCTTCCAGCTTCTTTTTCAATCTGCTTTTGATGGTTCTGAATGTGCCGTCTGTAACGTTCAGGATATTTGATATTGTCTTTTCGTTATTGATTCCTTCTCTGTACAGTAAGCAGATGAATAATTCACGATCTTTTATGCTTGGACAAGCCTCTGTAATCTTTTTTACAAAATCTTTTCCTTTGTCCGTTTTGTTGTATACGTTGTTTATACTGGTATAGAACTGTTCGGATATGGCGGCTGTGGGTTTGAAGTCGGTACAGCCGTTCTTTGTCAGCATTGCTAATACTTTCATGCTGTAAGTGTCAGCCATGTCTGTCAGTCTTTTTATTTCCAACCTCAGTCTTCGGGATTCTGAGGCAATGGCTTTTTTTGATGCTCTTTCCCTTTCTTTTACCTCTTCGAGCTCTTCCTGTATCTTATGCAGCTTCTCAACGCTATTGCTGTATTCCTGTATCACTTTGTTCTTATTGCTTCTGTATACAGCCGCACCCAGCAAGAGTGCTCCGGCAACGCCCGCAAAAATGATGGAAATTGTCACGACCCTTGTCCGTGAATCCTCTTCAACTTCTTCCAGCTCGCTTTGATGCGTTATTTCCACAGCACGGCTGGCTCTTATTGCGGAGTCACGCTTTATGCGGTATTTCAGCATTTCCCCCTTGTATTTATTAGCTGAGTCTGGATTGCCTGCTTTTTCGTAATACATATTTATTGTTCGTGACATTCTGTATAATGCACCAAAATCATTATTTCTTACGCTTCTATAAAAAATATTTGTGAAGCTGTCAGCCATTTGTTTTTCACCTGTTTCATAGTAGTAGCTTGCCATTTTCATGTATGTTCTGGACCTTTCGTAAATATTTTCATTGTATTTTAATGATTTTGTTAGTGCTTCTTTTATTTTTATATTATTTGACGTATCAATTTTATCGAGCAAAGATGCTAAATTATGGTATGCCATTGACAAGGTTGTAGAATCCAAAAGGTTTTCATAATCATTGTATGAGGATAAATAGATATATGCAGAATCTAGCACGTTTAGGTTTTTATATGCGATACCGATGTGATTTTTACTTGTTATGATTCTGTTTATATCATGTGTCTTGTTTATATATTCAAGTTCTTTATATGCATGTTGTAATATTCTTTGAAATTCATTATTGTTGTAATATATAATCATTATAAAACATTCAACCATAGCTTTAAAATATGGAGAAGATAAACTCTCGATATTTTTTTCCATTTCCAAGAGTTTTGTCAATGCTTCTGCCGGTTTATTGTATATTTCTTTGTATATACACAAAAGTTCTGCTTCCATCTGTTGGGATGCAGTTCCATTTTTACCTTCTACAAAATATTTCGATGCAACATTTAGCGTAGAGTCGTCAATTGGGCATTTGGTCAGATATTCACTTTCACATGAAAGAAGTGCATGATGTGCACGAAGTTTTTCAGTCGTAAGCTCAGATTTGTTTATTTTGTCAAGCTCTTTTCTTGCACTGTCCGGATTGGAGCACACATACGTGCTTATATCTCCAAGCTTATCTTGTATGCCGCTGTTTGAGCATGAAAGAATATTTATTGCAACCAAGATAGAGAATATGTATTTGATTTTTCCATACTTGTGTTCTTTTCTGCAAAAGTATGTAATTTTTCTGTCTTTTCAATTTTGATAAAGTTTTGATTTGAGCTTTGAATGATTTTCCGGGCGCCCGCAGAGATGACTCCGGGCGCTCAAAATCTTCATCCTGAGCGCCCGGAATTGCTCCGACGCTTAAGATTTTCAGTATAATGACCGACTGCCTACATTACAATTTACGGTGTTTAGAAAAATTATATAGATGTAAATCAGATATTTACATTTTTTCTTGTAATGTTGATTTGCGATTTCTGTTTGAAAAGTCTAATATTGCAACAAGTTTAACAAAAATAAAATTTAATTGAATAATGAAAAACATTGTACTTATTGCGCTAATGTTGTTCGGCATGACTTTGCCTGCAAATGCGAGAGTCGAAATGACTGGTGATTCACCTTCTGTTTTGTTTTGGCTTGATTTTCATGTCAATAATGAAAGTGATGATGATGATGATTTTAGCCCAATATCATCTTTTGATATAGTTGCAGGCAGGCTCTATTCTGATGGTCAAATGGAATTGGCGTTTGACAGCAGCGAAGCTGTCATCGTTTCAATTAACCTGAATGATTCAGAAGTAAGCAGTACAGAATTTGTTCCTACAGAGAGCGGCAGATTTTTAACGTTCGATCTGGATGATTTCGGAAACGGAGCGTATGAAGTCAATGTGACAATGTCTGACGGTAGTGTACAGACAGCTACATTTGAATATTGATACTTATGAAGACATCATAGGCGAAAGTTGATGGTGTGATAATGAATTAATTTTTGTGTATTTATGGGAAAAACTATTGTCGTTACCGGCGGATTAGGTTTCATAGGAAGTCACTTATGTCTGCGTTTGCTTAAAGACGGGCATAAAGTAATGTGTTTGGATGATTTGTCCACAGGCCAGATTGAACATCTTGGTTTGTTTGGCGCATATCCGAATTTCAGGTTCATACGGCACGACATAGCTGATCCCATTTCTTTTGAAGATAAAGTCGATGAAATATACAATCTTGCTTGTCCTGCATCTCCTGTGCATTATCAGCACAATCCTGTAAAAACTACGCAGACGTCTGTTGTAGGAACAATGAATATGCTTGAATTGGCGCGTATTCATGGATGCAAAATTCTTCAAGCTTCTACTAGTGAAGTCTATGGAGATCCTAAGGAACATCCTCAGCGTGAATCTTATTATGGCAATGTTAATATAAACGGTATACGTTCTTGCTACGATGAAGGTAAACGGTGTGCTGAGAGTCTTTGCCTGGATTATCATAGACAATTTGCGGTAAGAGTTAAGATAATAAGAATCTTCAATACATATGGTCCCAATATGGCGCAGAATGACGGAAGGGTTATTCCGAATTTTATTTTGCAAGCCTTAAGGAACAAAAATATAACAATATACGGTGATGGCAAGCAGACACGTTCTTTCCAGTATGTCGATGATTTGATTGAAGGGATGATCAGAATGATGGATACGGACGATGATTTTACTGGTCCTGTTAATATCGGCAATCCACATGAATTTACAATAGAAGATTTAGCGCATAAAATCATAGAACTGACAAATTCAATGTCTGTTATAGTTAAAAAAACAGCTTTGCAAGATGATCCATATAGAAGATGTCCAGACATTTCTTTGGCTACTGTAAAATTAAAAAGTTGGGCGCCCAAAATCGGATTAGATGAGGGATTGTTGAAAACTATATTTTATTTCAGAAAAAAATCCATATATAATACTTTCTAAATGAATAATATTGTAGCACAGTTTTTAAAAGTTTGTAAGGTTCCTTATACAACCTTTTTTTCTAATAAGCTTTTCAGAGAACATCCATATAATAATAATTTTCTAGGTATTAAACAAATGTTAAGTATTTATGGAATTGAAAGTCAGGGTATGTATTTTCCTGATAAGGATCTGTCAAAACTGTCTTTTCCATGTATACTTCATCTAGATGGAGATTTTATGCTGGCAATTTGTGTGCGTAATGGTTTTATAACTTATATTTGGAAGGATAAGCAGTTTGTTAGTAATTTGTTGGAATTTAGTCGATTATGGGATGGTTGTGCTCTAGTTGTAATGAATGATATCAGTCAAGCTGTTGAACCTGATTATAAGAAACATTTGCATATAGAAATATCCAAAGTTATTGCTAAATGGGCAATATATGCTATTCCTGTTTTTTTGTGCATTTATTCTATAGTTTGTTACTATGATGTATTCTCTATATACGCGAATTTTCAAATTTTATTAGATTTGTGTGGTATTGCATTGTGTTTTGCACTTGTTGAAAGGCAGATATATGGTTATAGTAAGATTGGTGATAAGATTTGTTCTTCATTGAGTTTTGGAAATTGTAGTTCAATATTATCTACAGATAAGTCTAAATTTAGTATTTATACTTGGAGTGAAATAGGTTTTGGGTATTTCATTGGTCGACTTTTATGTTATGCCTTAGCCCCTTATTTTTGTTTTGAATTATCTGTTGTTTGTTGTTTTGCTATGATTTTTGGTTTATGGAGTATGTGGCAACAGATATTTGTTCTGAAAAATGTTTGTATTATATGTACCTTGGTACAAGTGCTGGTTTGGGTTAACGGTTTGATATTTTTAATTAATATAGATAATTATAGTTATTTCGATTCATTTATTTAGGGATATTCAGTAAATAGAATAAAATTAGCCAACTAATTCATACACA